>Ga0209745_1001304_pt1 | contig 15023 bp, 14 predicted proteins | sample BarGraNGADG00312_FD_184495 | JGI IMG/M metagenome (GOLD analysis project Ga0209745, IMG submission 184495) | Arctic peat soil microbial communities from Barrow, Alaska - Barrow Graham LP Ref core NGADG0004-312 (SPAdes) (version 2) | ecosystem: Environmental > Terrestrial > Soil > Wetlands > Peat... | reverse complement strand
AATCCAGCCGATCGCGTTGGAAGAGGGGTTGCGGTTTGCAATCCGGGAAGGTGGCCGCACGGTGGGTGCCGGGGTTGTCACCAAGATCAACGAGTAGGTATCTAGATGGCGAAAAAGGCTGACAGGATACTGATCACGCTTGCTTGCGGACAGTGCAAGGAGCGGACTTACCACACCGAGAAGAACAAGCGGAACGATCCTGACCGTCTGGTATTGAAGAAGTTCTGCCCCCGATGCCGCTCCACGACGGAGCATCGGGAGACCAAGTAGACCCAGAGCCGAGAGGCTGGTTCGAGAGGCGGGGGCCTGATGGGCCCCCGTATCCTGGGTCTTGGAGCCCGCTTCTCTGGGGCATTCTTGACAGCATATGGGGCTCCTGCTATCATCCTTAGCGTGGTGGGCCGTGCTTAGCTTGGTGCGCGCGCCGGAAGAGATAGAATTAATCACGTAGGCCTGTAGCTCAATTAGGCAGAGCGGCGGTCTCCAAAACCGCAGGTTGTCGGTTCGATTCCGGCCGGGCCTGCCAAACTGTCTCCAGGACAGCTTTGCAGCTAGCCAAGTCCAGGCCAACCGAGTAGGAGAGCAATGCCCGTCAAGGATAAAGACAAAAAGGGCAGGGGTCAGGTCGATCGGGCGAAGGAGTTCTTTCGCGAGATTCGCTCTGAGTTGCGGAAGGTGGTATGGCCCACTCGCAGGGAGGCCATCAACCTCACGGCCATCGTGATTGGCGTGTCCGCGGCGGTCGGGCTGTTCCTCGGATTTGTGGACTTCGTTTTCGCCCAGGGATTCACACTGCTTCTGCGATAGGCAGCGATTCGGTATTGAGTGGCGTAATGGAACAGGATGAAGCGCAAGCCCAGGTAGTTGAGCAGGAGACTCCGGAGCAGCATCAGGAAGCGGCCGAGAGGGCGCATCCTGATGCTCAGTGGTTCGTCATCCACACCTACTCCGGCTACGAGAACAAGGTGAAGACGAACCTGGAGCACCGGATAGAATCCATGGGTGCTCAGGACCAGATCTTCCAGGTTATCATCCCTACCGAGGATGAAATCGAGATCCGCGATGGCCAGCGGCGCACCGTTCAGAAGAAGGTGTTTCCGGGCTACGTGCTGGTGCTGATGCTGCTTACGGACCACTCCTGGCATGTGGTTCGCAACACGCCTAGCGTGACGGGTTTCGTCGGCTCAGGTAGCAAGCCTACGCCCTTGTTGGATCAAGAGGTCAAGCAGATCCTGAAGGCGATGAAGCGCGAGGCACCGAAGATCAAGGTAACCTTCTCCCGCGGCGAGCGGGTGAAGGTGGTGGATGGACCCTTCATGGACTTCGTCGGTATAGTGGACGACATCAATATGGAGAAGGGCAAGGTACGGGTACTGGTGTCCTTCTTCGGCCGCGAGACCCCGGTGGAGTTGGACTTCCTCCAAGTTAGCAGGATGTAGGCGGCGACATCGGAAACAGGCAATTCAGGCGACGACGACTGTGGTCGTCGCCTGTTTGTGAGTGTAAGGAGACTTCTCATGGCGAAGAAGGTCAAGGCGATCGTTAAGCTGCAGATTAATGCCGGCAAAGCCACGCCCGCGCCGCCGGTTGGCCCTGCCCTCGGCCAGCATGGTGTGAACATCATGGCCTTCTGCAAGGAGTATAACGAGCGCACCGCGTCCCAGGCAGGGCTTGTAATCCCTGCCGAGATAACCATTTTTGAGGACCGTTCCTTCAGCTTCATCATCAAGACCCCGCCGACGGTAGACTTGATCAAGCGAGCGATCTCGGTTGAGAAGGGGTCGGCGACACCCAACCGAGCCAAGGTCGGAACCATCTCCAAGGCGAAGGTTCGGGAGATTGCCGAGTCCAAGTTGAAGGATTTGAATGCTATCGACCTGGTTGGGGCCATCGCGATGGTCGAGGGCACCGCCAGGAGCATGGGAGTGACGGTAACCCAGTAGGGTACCGCTCACAACAGGTGGGAGGGCGAATGATGCCCGTTAGCACCACTGGGAGGAAACTATGCCAAGGCACGGGAAACAGTACATCGAGGCCGCGAAGAAAGTAGACGAGGACAAGCTCTACGAGCCGGTCGAGGCGGTGAAGATGCTTCGAGAGGTCTCCTTCACCAAGTTCGACCCGACCATTGAGGTTCACATTCGAACCGGTGTTGATCCCCGCCACTCCGACCAGATGGTTAGAGGGCTAGCGGTTCTGCCGGCAGGCACCGGCAAGCCGGTGCGCGTGCTGGCTTTCGCCCAGGGCGAGAAGGCCAAGGAGGCGGAGGATGCCGGGGCCGATTTCGTCGGGGCCCAGGACATGGTCGCGAAGATTGAGGGTGGTTGGCTGGATTTCGATGTAGCCGTCGCAACTCCCGATATGATGGGAACGGTTGGTAAGCTGGGCAAGATCCTCGGCCGCCGAGGCCTCATGCCTAACCCGAAGGCCGGCACCATATCCTTCGAGATCGCGAAAGTGGTCAAGGAGGTGAAGGCAGGCCGCGTGGAGTTCAGGGTCGACAAGACCGCCGTTATCCACGTTCCCATTGGGAAGTTGAGTTTCACGGACGAACAGATCCTGACCAACATGGGCTCTCTTATCGACGCGGTCGTGAGGGCCAAGCCGACCGGCGCCAAGGGACAGTACATAAAGACCATAGCCTTGGCGTCCGCGATGAGCCCTGCGGTTCACCTGGATCTGGCTTCGGCGATGTCGATGCTTGCGGGTGCATAAGCTTCTGTAGAACTGAATACGGCGTCTGCGCTGTAGACAGCGGGCGTGCTGTGTAGCACTTAATCTGGCCTGCCGAGGCGAAGACTGGGGATATCTCGCCCGATCTTTGGGTGTGAGCTTCTTGGGTCTTTGGCTGAAGCAGCCAAAGACCCTTTTCTTTGTGTTTCAATCTGGCGCCGGGGCTTGTACCCAACGGACTCTGAAGATTAGATATCCTCGTGGAAAGGAGGTAAAGATTTGCCAAAGGGAAAGAAGGGCCAGGCTGTTAGACAGAAGAAGGTTCATGAGGTGGACGAGCTGTCCGGCTTGCTTACGCAGAGCAAGCTCATAGTTTTGACCGACTACCGCGGCCTCACAGTGTCGGATCTGGCGTCGCTGCGCAAGAAGCTTCGGGATCAGGGAATTGAGTACAGGGTTGCCAAGAACACCCTAACTACGTTCGCTGCTGAGAAGGCCGGGAAGAGCGCCCTGAAGGGTTCCCTCATGGGCCCGACGGCCATCGCTTTTGTGACCCAGGACGAGGCGGCTGGTGCCAAGGCACTGAGCGACTTCGAGCGCACTTCGAAGGTGTTCAAGATCAAGAGCGCTCTGCTGGGCAGCAGTCTGTTGACTGCCGGAGACGTTGGGAGATTGGCCACGATGCCATCCAGGGAAGTTATGCTCTCTCACGTAGTGGCGGGGTTCCAGTCCCCAATTGTTGGTTTGGTGAGTGTTCTGGGCGGAGTGCTCAGCGGCTTCGTCGGCACGCTCGAAGCGCGCCGACGTCAGCTGGAGGAGCAGGAAGCAGCCAGCTAGCCTTTACATGAAGAAATGCGGAGGGAATTGTAATGAGCACTGAAGAGATCCTTTCGGTCGTCGAGAAGATGACCGTCCTTGAGCTGTCTGACCTGGTGAAGGCGATGCAGGATAGGTTCGGCGTTGTGGCCGCTGCTCCGGCTGCTGCCGCAGCCCCGGCTGCCGGCGCGGGTGCGGCAGTCGCGCCTCTGGTCGAGGAGCAGACCGAGTTCAACGTTGTCCTGACCAATTTCGGCGCCAACAAGATCAACGTCATCAAGGTCGTTCGCGAGTTGACCGGCCTGGGCCTGAAGGAAGCTAAGGACCTGGTAGAGGCCGCTCCGAAGGCCGTGAAGGAAGCCGTGGCGAAGGACGAGGCCGACAAGGCTGCCGCCAAGCTGAAGGAAGCCGGCGCGACCGTAGAGGTCAAGTAGGAGTAGGCTGGGGGCGGGTGTTGCTCGCCCCCCCTTCTCTCACCCCGTAAACATGCCCTCTGGTATGTTTACGCCTTTGCCTGCGGGACAGAGCGGTCCACTTCTCCCTGAGGGAAGGGGCTACTGGTCTGCGTCGCGGCGTCGCTGCTGGTCCCACTGCTGCCGCAGCTGCTGCGCCTCTTCAAGATCCCTCCGAAGCCCGGGGTCCCCATTCAACAGTTTCAACTTCAGCGAGCGCAGCTCCTCCATCAGCCTGTCCAGGTGGCGAGCCACGTTGTCCCCGTTGGTGGCCAGGACGTCCGCAAACATGGCGGCACCGCTGGCCGAGAGCCGGGTGCCGGTGTCGAACCCGCCAGCTGCCAGGGCGGACATCTCCCTCCATCCCGGCTCCGTAGCGATGCTCTTTATCAACGCCACTGACAACAGGTAGGGCAGGTGGCTGATGCCCGCGACTAGTCCATCGTGCTCCGACGGATCGACGAAGTAGGGCCGTGCCCCGATCTCATGGACCATGGAGACAACGACCTTGACGGCGTCGGGCGGTGTGTTCGCCGTTGGGGTGAGGCAGTAGACCGCACCGACGTAGATTGAGGCGCTGGGCCCATCCACACCTGCCGAGGTGGGGCCTGTCATGGGGTGGCCGCCTATGAAGCCGACGGTGGAAGGGAGGCATGCCTCTGCCTGCTTAACGATCTCCCTCTTGGTGCTACCAATGTCGGTGACGACGCATCCATCGGGAAGTGCCGCCGCAATAGTCTGCAGCAATTCCGAGGTGGCGCCAACTGGAGTGGCCACCACCACCAGATCGGAGCCTGACACCGCGACGGTTGGGTCCCGCTCGATCCTGTCGATGGATTTCAACTTGCTTGCCTGCTGAGCGGCATCGTATTGGATGTCGTTGCCGATCACCCGGGGCGGGGACTTGAGCTGCTTGAGCGCCAACCCAAGGGAGGTCCCCATGATTCCGAGTCCCAAGATGGTTACCTGCTTCATCGCTACTCCACCTCAGTGCTGATTGTCCGCCCGGCGCAGCGCGAGCAGCGCCCATTGAATCCACTCGTTGTCGGCCGGGAGCCTGCCTACCTGATGCGGCTCCAGATGGTGCAGTTCTGCCAACCTCCAGACCCGCTCGGAACAGCCCGACCTGGCCAGCATCGCGGCACCAATCCTTGCGTGGTTCGCGATGACGTAGAAGGGGAGCCACCAGCTTGCGGGGGATGGGGAGACGGTGAATGGGGGGAGCCTCCCCATCACTGCCACCACCAGAACGGCCAGGGTCCGGTGGAATACGCTGATATGGCACCGGGACTTGCCCACATCGTGAAGGAGGGCGGCCTTGATCAGATCTACGTCCGCTTCTCCCTCAGCCCGGAGAGCTCGCTGCACGCACACGCCGTGGCGCTGATCGGCTTGGTCCATCCTCAGGAAGAGCTGCTGCTCGGCGGGCGAGAGCTGCTGTCGCACACAGCTTAGTTCCTCCGGCGTTGTGCTGGCTCGGAGGTTGTCGATGCCTTGGCGCACCCGATAGAGTGGCCGCACTTCTAACTGCCAAAGATCAACGGCTGAAGAAGACGAATAGGGGGCGTGATGATGGAGCCGATGATATTCAGCTTGAAGACGTAGCCCAGGGCAAACATTGCCAGGAGTACCCCAGGGCCGTATTGGGCTATAGGCGCAATCTTCATGGCCAGCGGCCTCGGCAGTATCCCCATGAGTACGGAGAAGCCGTCCAGAGGGGGCAGCGGGATCAGGTTGAACACAGCCAGCAGGAGATTGATGGAGGCGATGGCACCAGCCAGGTCAAACATCACGCTGTTCAACGGCATATCTAGGCGAAATGGCAGGGCAAAGAGAACCGCCAGGAGCAGATTCATCAGGGGCCCCGCGAAGGCCGTTATGGCCATACCAGCGAATGGGTTAACCTTGAAATTGTGCGGATTCACAATCACCGGCTTGCCCCAGCCAAAACCCATGAGAAAGAGGGTCAGGGTTCCAATCGGGTCAAGGTGTCGCAACGGGTTCAGGCTAAGACGTCCCTGAAGCCGCGGGCTCGGATCACCCAGCAGAGTTGCGGCGAGCGCGTGGCTGGCCTCGTGCATCGAAATGGCGATGACGAAAGCAGGCACTAACAGTAGCAAGGAATCGAGAGAGAGGTTCATCTATCCTCCGGCAGAAAGGGGCGCGAAAACCCGCGACCCTGGCAGCACGTCTGATGGGAGATTATACCATAGCGGCCATAATAATCCCCGCGGCAACGGCGCACCCGGGTCACGAGGATCGCCTCGCTACAGAGCGTCTTCCTCGCCCATCAACTCCCTCCACATCGCTTCGGCGTCTTCTTGGGCTAGCTGTTCGGTGGGAGGAGCGTTCAGCCGCGGATGCCGAGACGTTAGTAGCGGCGACATCTCAATACTCAAGTCTCGCCCAAGGTCGCCGGGCCGGAGTCCCGTGGGACTGAGGCCGGCCGGCGAGAAGACATCCACCCCCTTCTGCTGGATCATGACCCCGATCCTGCCTAGCCCTTCCGGCTGCAGCAAAGCCTCGATCGCCACCGCGTTGGCCTCGCGGTCGCGGCGACGCAGGCCCGCGCTGCCCAGGTTTCGAAGGTAGCCGTCCGCGCCCATCGCCAGGAGGAATTTGCGCTGGGTGGTGAGGCCCACCAGATGGAGGTCCCACTCCTCGCCCTCGCTCGAAATACTGCTGAAGTCTACGTGTGCCGTAATGTCCTGCCGGCCGATGCGGGCGTAAGGGTCTCCGTTGAGGGTGTGGCGGTAGAAGCAGAGGAGGGTGCCGTCGCGATGGCGAGCAGAGTACAGCTCGGGGGCAGGGTACCCGTAGTCGAAGGTGATGGCAGCTCCCCTTGCAAGGAGCTGGGCGCCCGCCCGTACCCACTCCAGGGCATCCAGATTTACCTCGCCGGTGCAGCCTTCAGGCGGGAGCGTGCCCAATCGATCGAAGTAGCGCTGAATGGTGGGATCCGAGAGCGGGCCGGGGACGTCCACCAGGTTGCCGTCCTTCAGACCGACGTACAGCTCGTGCAGCTGGCCACCTACCGTCCGAACCCGGTGAACGGGAAACGCATCCAGCAACTCGTTTGAGAGTAGACAGCCAACCAGCGAGCCCTCAGGCAGATCAAGTTGCGGAGACAATCGCCACTTCACCCTGGACGCGATTGCACCCAACGCGCCGATTGCGGCGCGCTGCCTCTCTTCCGCCGTGGTGCTGCGCTCCACGATAGTGTAGGCGAGGGCCTGGTGGAAGGCTGGGGACCAGTTGGCACTGTAGTTAAGTATATCCCGGGCCAGGGAAGCCGTCCCTGCCCCCATCTCCACGACCGTGAAAGGGTCCGGTCTCGCCATAGCCAGCCAGAGTTGCTCCAACTGCCTGGCGACCAGGGCGCCAAAGGCAGGGTGGATCTGCGGGCTGGTCAGGAAATCCCCCTGCGTGCCGATGCGCTCTTGCCCTGAGCCGTAGTAGCCGTCCGGCGTGCCGTAGAGGGCCATTTCCATGTAACGACGGAAGGTTATGGGGCCGTCTATCTCGATGGCCCGGCGGATCACAGCCTCCGTCGACGTGCTCGGTTCCATCCCTATATCCTTGAGGTAGGGCCGGTGGCCCTCGCTACGAAAGCAGGGTACCGCTTCGACCCTGTCCGAGCAAGCGGCCAGCTCCTTTCCTTCGAGCATGTAACACCCTGGACCCCCCTAGCACCGCTTGGTATAATTACCGGATCGGTTGCGCTCGGCTCCGGCCGCGCATCCCTACCTTTAGCGGCAGATCTGGAGTGCTTTCGTGCCCGAGTTTCGCCTCGTCTCAGACTTTGCTCCCACCGGCGACCAGCCACAGGCCATCGAGCAGCTGCTCGGTGGATTGAGGTCCGGCATGCGCTGCCAGACCATGCTGGGGGTCACCGCCTCTGGGAAGACGTTCACCATGGCCAACATCATCGCTCAGATGCATCGACCGACCCTGGTCCTCGCGCACAATAAGACGCTGGCCGCCCAGCTCTGCTCGGAGTTCAAGGAGTTCTTTCCCGACAACGCGGTAGAGTACTTCGTATCCTACTACGACTACTATCAGCCGGAAGCATACGTCCCCAAGTCGGACCTCTACATCGAAAAGGACTCCTCGCTGAACGAGGAGATCGACCGACTCCGCCACTCCGCTACCAAGGCGCTGTTCGAGCGGCGTGACGTGGTCATCGTGGCCTCGGTCTCTTGCATCTTCGGCCTGGGCTCGCCGGAGGAGTATGGCAAGACGGTTCTCACGCTGAAGAAGGGCGAGGTGCGCAAGCGGGACAGGGTCCTTCGCTTCCTCACGGACATCCACTATGAGAGAAACGACTTCAACTTTACCCGGGGGAAGTTCCGGGTAAGGGGGGATACACTGGAGATCCACCCGGTCGGCGAGGACCTCGCCATCAGGGTGGAGTTCTGGGGCGATGAGGTGGAGCGCATCACCGAGGTAGACCCGCTGACGGGCGAGGTGCTGGTGGAGCGCACCCAGGTAGACGTTTATCCCGCCAAGCACTTCGTGACCAGCCAGGAGAAGCTGCAGGCCGCCCTGTTGGACATCGAGGCGGAGTTGTGGGAGAGGGTAGCCGAACTGAAGGCAGAGGGCAAGCTGGTGGAGGCCCAGCGGCTGGAGCAGCGAACCCGCTACGACCTGGAGATGATGCGGGAGACCGGCTTCTGCAACGGCGTGGAGAACTACTCCCGGCATCTGTCTCGTCGGGAGGCCGGGAGCATGCCCTGGACCCTTCTGGACTACTTCCCTGACGACTCACTGATGTTCATCGACGAGTCCCACGTGTCTGTGCCGCAGGTCAGGGGGATGTTCGGTGGCGACTACTCTCGTAAGAGGACGCTGGTGGACTTTGGATTTCGCCTGCCCTCCGCATTGGACAACAGACCCCTCACGTTCCCTGAGTTCGAGCGCCACATCAACCAGGTGGTCTTCGTCTCCGCCACGCCGGGGCCCTACGAGCGAGAGCACAGCGAGCTGATCGTGGAGCAGGTGATCCGGCCAACCGGATTGATCGACCCCAGCGTCGAGGTGAAGCCGACTGCAGGGCAGATCGACGACCTGCTGGAGCAGGTGAAGCTGCGGACCGACCGGGGGGAAAGGGTGCTGATAACCACCCTTACGAAGCGGATGGCGGAGGACCTATCCGACTACCTGAGAGAAATGGGAGTGAAGGTTCACTACCTCCACTCCGAGATCGAAACGCTGGAGCGGATAGAGATACTCCGCGACCTGCGGCTGGGGGTGTACGACGTTGTGGTCGGCATCAACCTGCTGCGGGAGGGGCTGGATCTGCCGGAGGTTTCCCTGGTGGCTATCCTGGATGCCGACAAGGAGGGGTTTCTCCGCTCCGAGGGCTCGCTGATCCAGGCCATGGGGCGGGCCGCGAGGCACGTGGATGGGCGGGTAATCATGTACGCCGACGTGATGACCGATTCCATGCGGCGTGCGATCGACGAGACCTATCGGCGTCGGAAGATCCAGATCGAGTATAACGAAAAGCACGGGATCACCCCTGTGGGTATCCGCAAGGCGATCAAGGATATCTCCAGCCGCATGAAGGCGGTGGCGGAGGAGTCGGCGGGATACGACACTGCGCCGAGCATGGCAAGGGACGACATGGTGCGGATGATAAAGGATCTGGAGCAGCAGATGAAGCAGGCGGCCAAGAACCTCGAATTCGAGAGGGCTGCCCTGTTTCGGGACCAGATCGTCGGACTGAGAAGAGACATAGCTTAGGAAGCGGGTCCAGGGCGCCAGCGCCTGGCGGGGTTTGGGGTGTCCCCAAATAATCAAACCACCCCCTTTGATCACACGTTAGGGTGAGCAAATGGGCCAAGACTATATAGAGATCCGTGGTGCGCGCGAGCACAATCTTAAAGACATTTCCATAAAGATCCCTCGAGACAAGCTGGTGGTAATAACCGGGCTCTCTGGTTCGGGAAAGTCCTCGCTGGCCTTCGATACCATCTATGCGGAGGGCCAACGGCGGTACGTCGAGTCGCTGAGCGCCTACGCACGGCAGTTCCTGGGGCAGATGGACAAACCGGACGTGGACTTCATCGGTGGGCTGTCGCCGGCCATCTCCATCGATCAGAAGGCGGCCAGCCACAATCCCAGGTCTACCGTGGGCACCGTCACCGAGATTTACGACTACCTCCGGCTGCTGTTTGCCAGGATCGGCAAGCCTCACTGTCCCAAGTGCGACAAGTTGATCGCCCAGCAGACCGCGGAGCAGATGGTGGACGCCGTGCTGGGGCTGCCGGCCGGAAGCCGGATCATGCTCCTTGGCTCCGTAATCCGCGATCGCAAGGGCGAGCACGCGACTGTGATGGAGGACATCCGCAAGGCCGGGTTCGTGAGAGCCAGGGTGGATGGACGGGTGCGCGACCTGAGCGAGGAAATCAAGCTGGACAAGAACCGCAAGCATACCATAGAAGTGGTGGTGGACAGGCTGGCGGTTCCATCGGCAGAGGATGAGGAGCTCGATTCCAGCCGTAGCCGGTTGGCTGATTCCCTGGAGACAGCTCTAAAGCTGGGCGGGGGTAACGTGACTGTCTCTGTGGAGCAGGGCGCCGAGTTGCTCTTCTCCGAGCACTTCGCCTGCGTCCAGTGTGGCTTCAGCCTGGGGGAGATCGCTCCCCGCAACTTCTCTTTCAACAGCCCCCATGGGGCCTGTCCTGAGTGCACGGGGCTTGGATACAAGCTGGAGATCGACCCCGAACTGGTGATCCCCAATATGGACCTGTCACTGGGGGAGGGCGCGATTCAGCCCTGGAGCAGGGCCAGCACTTCTGACAGCTATTACTCCAGCATTCTGGGCGCGCTGTCCAGCCGCCACGGCTTCTCCATGCGGGCTCCCGCGCGGGAGTTGACCCCCGAACAGCTGCAGGTAATCTTCTATGGGACCCACGGAGAGAAGATCAAGGTAAAGCACCGACACCGTGATGGCCGTGTTCACGAGTACAACATGGCCTATGAAGGGGTTGTGCCCAACCTTGAGCGGCGCTACAAGGAGACCGAGTCGGAGTTCATGCGGGGCGAGATCGAGCGCTACATGTCCTCCAAGCCCTGTCCCTCCTGCCGTGGGACACGGCTGAAGGCTGAAATCCAGGCTGTGACGGTTACGGGTCGCTCTATCGTCGACGTCACAAGACTGTCGGTCTGGCGATCCCTGGAGTTCTTCCGCTTCCTGGAGGGGGAGCCCGGGGCATTCCGAGGGGATGCCTATGCCCAGGCCACCTATGAGGTGGAGGACCAGCCGCTCGGGGAGCGAGACACATTGATCGCCCGCCAGATCCTCAAGGAGATCAGGGCCAGGCTGGGATTCCTGGTGGACGTGGGCCTGGACTACCTGACCCTGGATCGGACCGCGGCGACCCTATCCGGTGGGGAGGCACAGCGGATTCGGCTGGCCACTCAGATCGGCTCTGGTCTGATGGGTGTGCTGTACATACTGGATGAGCCGAGCATCGGTCTGCACCAGCGGGATAATGGCCGCCTGATCCAGACCCTCGTGAAATTGAGAAACCTGGGCAACACGTTGATCGTCGTGGAGCATGACGAGGACACGATCCGCAGCGCCGATCACGTCATCGATATTGGCCCAGGGGCGGGCGAGCACGGCGGCTTCCTGGTGGCTCAGGGCACGGTGGAGGACTTGATCGCCTGTCCAGAGTCGATCACCGGACAGTTCCTGAGCGGCGAAGCGTCGGTGCCGGTGCCGGCCAAGCGGCGCGATGGGAACGGCAAGTCGATCACCATCTTCGGCGCTCGAGAGAACAATTTGAAGAACGTCGACGTGACGATCCCGCTGGGGAAGTTCGTCGCGGTCACCGGCGTCTCTGGTTCGGGGAAGAGCAGCCTGGTGAGCGACATAATGTACAAACGGATGGCGCAGTACCTGCACAGGGCGAAGGAGCGGGCCGGGGCGCATGACAGGATCGAGGGTATCGATCAGTTGGACAAGGTGATCGACATCGACCAGTCGCCCATCGGCCGGACCCCCAGGTCCAATCCCGCCACCTACACGGGAGCCTTCACCCCAATCCGGGAGCTCTTCGCCTCGCTGCCGGAGGCCAAGATGAGGGGATATCTGCCCGGGCGCTTTTCATTCAACGTCAAGGGCGGCCGGTGCGAGGCCTGCCATGGAGAGGGTATTATCCAGATCGAGATGAACTTCCTGCCGGATGTGTACGTTCCCTGCGAGGTGTGCAAGGGGAAGCGGTACAACCGGGAGGCGCTGGAAATCCGCTACAAGGGCAAGACCATTTCCGACGTGCTGGAGACGACAGTGGAGGAGGCGCTGACCTTCTTCGAAAACGTCCCCAGCATTCGCAACAAGCTGTCAACACTGAATGATGTGGGCTTAGGCTACGTTAGGCTGGGCCAGCCTGCCACTACCCTTTCCGGTGGCGAGGCGCAGCGGGTCAAGCTGGCGACCGAGCTATCCAAGCGGGCCACCGGCCGGACCCTCTTCATCCTGGATGAGCCGACTACGGGCCTGCACTTCGCGGACGTTGGAAGGCTGCTGGACGTGCTGAATCGGCTGGTGGATGCCGGCAACAGCGTCGTGGTGATAGAGCACAACCTTGATGTCATCAAGGTGGCGGACTGGCTCATAGATCTGGGCCCGGAGGGTGGGGATGCCGGTGGCTGGGTCGTGGCCACCGGAACGCCCGAGGATGTGGCCAATAACCCCAACTCTTTCACCGGCTACTACCTGGGCAATATACTGCACGGGGTAGCCCCTTCCACGCTTCGGGCGAAGCCGCGCAGTCCCGAGTGGGCGGCAGTGTGACTGGTAACAGGCCCTTCTGGAGAGTGCGATGAAAGAGCAAGATCCACCTGCTTCCCTCATGCAGGCAATTCCTTCGGCCAGCAGTGGAATGCTTTCGACGCCAACAGCCGTGTCCACTTCTGGCAGACCCGCCACCCCCGCGAGCTACTACCCTGCCTTCCTGGACCTCCGAGGCCGGCCTGCTGTGGTAGTCGGCGGGGGCGAGGTGGCTTTCCGGAAGGTGGAATCGCTACTGGCGGGTGGTGCCAGGCTGAAGGTGGTTGCGCCGGAGCTTCACAGCGGGATCGAGGATCTGGCGGGGCGAGGAATGGTGACAGTGGAGAGGCGTCCCTACCTATCGGGCGACCTGGAGGGGGCGATGCTGGCCGTGGCCGCCACTTCCGACCCCGAGGTGAATCGCGCCGTTGCCGCCGAGGCCTCCGAGCGAAACCTTCTCCTGAACGTGGTGGACGTTCCGGAGCTGTGCAACTTCATCGTGCCCTCGGTAATCCGCCGGGACGAACTGACGGTTGCCATTTCCACCGGTGGACTGAGCCCATCCCTGGCGAAGCACATAAGGCAGAAGCTGGAGGAAGCCCTGGTGCCGGAGTACGGGGCCTTTCTTCGGCTGCTCGGAACCCTGCGGTCGAGGGTTCGTAGGGAACTGTCGCTCCCGGCCCAGAGAGAGGCGTTCTGGGCGGAGGTGGTGAACTCCGACGCCTTTGAGGTCTACAGGTCTCAGGGAGAGATGGCCTCGCTTGAGCGCACGGAGGGGGTGCTGCAGCGTATCCGTGAGGGCGAGCCGTGCGTGGTGCTGGCAATTGGGCTGAACCACAAGATTGCCCCTGTGGAAGTCAGGGAGCGCTTTGCCTTCAGCGACGACGTTGTCCGTCAGGTACTGGCCGATCTCGGCCGATTTGCGCGAGAGCGGGCGATGGTGTGCACCTGCAACAGAATGGAGATCTACGCGGTGCCCATCCGACCGCGCCAAGCGGCAGGGGAGATCCGTGGCTTCCTGCAATCTCTGACAGACGGCGAGCATAACGGGCCCGATATCTCACCCTATCTTTACACACTGCACAACGATCAGGCGGCGAGTCACCTCTTCTCCGTGGCCGCGGGGATTGACTCCATGATCCTGGGGGAGCCCCAGATACTGGGGCAGGTGAAGGATGCCTACGAGATGGCGGCCGCGACCGGGGCAGCGGGCTCGATCCTGAGCGTCATGTTCCAGCGCGCACTGGTCGCTGGGAAACGGGCGCGGACCGAGACCAGCATATCCCGTAACGCCATGTCCGTCAGCCATGCCGCGGTGGAGCTGGCGCGACAGGTCTTCGGGGATATTTCGGCTCACACCGTTCTGGTGGTTGGGGCAGGCGAGATGGGGGAGTTGGCTGCCAAAAACCTGGTGGACAACGGGGCAGGGGAGGTCCTTGTGGTGAACAGGACTCGGGAGCGAGCCGAAGCGCTTGCCTCCCGAATCGGGGGGACCGGCATGGGTTGGGACAGGCTGGTTGAGGCGGTGAGAAGGTCAGACATCGTAATTACCTCCACCGGTGCCCCAACCACCGTCTTCCAGCAAGACATGGTCGCCTCCGTCATGCGTGGCCGTAGGCACCGTCCCCTGTTCTTTGTCGACATCGCTGTTCCCAGGGACGTGGACCCGGACGTGGCGGAGGTTGAGAACGTCTTCATCTATGACATCGACGATCTCCAGGCAGTCGTTCAGGCGAACCTGAAGGAGCGGGAGAAGGAAGTGTACCGTGTTGAGGCCATTGTGCAGGAGGAGACGGCCCACTTCATCTCATGGCTCCACTGCCAGGACGTGATACCTACCATCGTGGCGCTTCGGGAGCGCCTGGAGAGGATCCGGCACGCGGAGTTGGAGCGGCACGCCGGAAGGTTGAAACTGGGAGAGCGGGAGCTTGCCGGGGTGGATGCGTTGACCGAGGCGATAGTCAACAAGATCCTGCACATGCCCACGGTGCGGCTGAAGACTCAGGCGAACGATGGCGCCTGCGGCCTCTACGTGGACGCGGTGCGCGAGCTGTTCGACCTCCAGGGCGACGATCCGACAAAAGAGGTGCATCGATGACCGGCGTAGTTTACCTGGTGGGTGCTGGCCCCGGGGATGCCGGTTTGCTGACTATGAGGGGTGCCGAGCTGCTTCGTCGCGCTGAGGTAGTGGTGTACGACCGCCTCGTCAACCCGGCACTACTGGACCTCCACGTCCATACCGGCGCCGAGCGGCTGTATGTGGGCAAGGCTTCCAGCCACCACACCGTGAATCAGGATGA
>Ga0209745_1001302_pt1 | contig 15038 bp, 13 predicted proteins | sample BarGraNGADG00312_FD_184495 | JGI IMG/M metagenome (GOLD analysis project Ga0209745, IMG submission 184495) | Arctic peat soil microbial communities from Barrow, Alaska - Barrow Graham LP Ref core NGADG0004-312 (SPAdes) (version 2) | ecosystem: Environmental > Terrestrial > Soil > Wetlands > Peat... | reverse complement strand
GACGAGCCGAGAAGCTCGATCTGGGGCGGAAGTGTCGCGGCGCCGGCCTTCAAGGAGATCGCGCTCGACTGTCTGCGCTACCTGACAGTCCCGCCCGATCGGCCGAGCTGATTCCCGAGCGAATTGCGCTGCCTTGGAATCGGTCTTTGAGGAGTCGGATCGAAGCGGTTGGTAAACTCGCCCGGCGATGGATCTGGAGCGTTTGAGCGCGGCGCTCGAGCCCCGCGAGACAATCCGGCGCGCTCCTGTCGAGTTGCGCGGCCTGGCCTATGACGTGCGAGCCGTCGAGGAGGGATCGCTCTTCTTCTGCATCCCAGGCATGCGCGCTGACGGGCACGATTTCGCCGCCGAAGCCGTCCAGCGCGGGGCCGTTGCTTTAGTCGTGGAACGCCCGCTGGAGCTGGATGTGCCGCAGCTGGTGGTCGCCTCGGCGCGCGCGGCGATGGCCGAGGCCGCCGACGTCTACTTCGGCGAGCCCACGCGCGAGCTCCAGCTGGCCGGAGTCACCGGCACGAACGGCAAGACGACGACCTGCTTCTTCGTCTACGAGATACTGGCCGCCGCCGGTCGGCGCCCGGGGCTGGTGGGAACGGTCGAAAGCCGCGTCGGCGGAAAGCCGCGGAAGCTGGCGCGAACGACCCCCGAAGCTATCGATTTGCAGCGACTATTCCGGGAGATGCTGGATGCCGGCGACAGGAGTTGCGTGATCGAGGCCTCGTCGCACGCGATCGAGCTGCACCGGCTCGATCGAACTCGCTTCGCCGCCCTTGCCTTCACCAATCTGAGCCAGGACCACCTCGACTTTCACGGAACGATGGAAGACTACTTCGCCGCCAAGCGACGCCTCTTCATCTCCGGCGACGAGACGCCCGCCGCGATCAACATCGACGACGCCTTCGGCCGTCGCCTGGCTGCCGACCTGCGCGCCCTCGGGCAGGAAAATGTGTTCACCTTCGGGCGCGCGCCGGACGCCGATCTGCGCCCGGACGAGATCGAGCTGGGCGCCGATGGAACGCGAATCCGATTGGGTGAGCTAGAGCTGCGCAGCCCGCTGCTCGGCGCCTTCAACGCCGAAAACCTGCTCACCGCGGCGGCGCTGGCTCGTCTGCTCGACGTCGATGACGCGTCGATTGCGGCCGGAATCGCAGCTTTGAAGGGAGTTCCGGGCCGCTTCGAGCTGGTCGACCGGGGCCAGCCCTTTACTGTCGTAGTCGACTACGCGCACACTCCGGATGCGCTGTCCCGAGTACTCACCGCGGCGCGAGAGCTGGCGCGGGGCAAGCTGATTTGCGTCTTCGGTTGCGGCGGCGACCGCGATCGCGAGAAGAGGCCGCTGATGGGCGAGATCGCCGCCGCGCTGAGCGACGTCGCCATCGTCACCTCGGACAATCCGCGCAGCGAGGAGCCGCAGGCGATCGTAGGGGAGATACTCGAAGGACTGGAGAGGGAGACGGTCGAGGTCGAGCTCGACCGTAGAGCGGCAATCGGGCAGGCGCTTGCGCAGGCAGGCGAAGGCGACGTCGTGGTCATTGCCGGCAAGGGTCATGAGCAGGGTCAGGAGATCGGCGGCCAGGTTCTTCCCTTCGACGATCGCGTGGTCGCCGCGGAATTGCTCGAAAAGCTAGGCGCGGGAAGATGATTCCGCTCCGCCTAGATGAGGTCGAGCGGCTCTGCGCAGGAGAGCTGACGAAGGCGGACGGCGCCGCGGAGATCACAGGCGTTGTCATCGACTCGCGGCGCGTTCAGGCGGGCGACCTCTTCGTGGCTGTCAATCGCGGCGCGGAGTTCGCGCCCGAGGCGCTGAAGCGGGGCGCGGCCGCGGTGCTCGTTCCGAGCGATGCCGAAGTCGCGCTGGCCGCCCTCGCAGGGGCTGTGCGCGCTCGCTCGAGTGCTCGCGTCGTGGCCATCACAGGCTCAACCGGAAAGACTTCGACCAAGGACATCCTGGCTTCGCTCTGCGAGCCTCATCTGAGAACTGTGGCGGCCGAGGCGAGCTTCAACAACGAGCTCGGCATCCCGCTCACCGTCTGCCGTCTCGAACAGGACAGCGAGCTGGCGGTGGTCGAGATCGGAATGCGCGGACTCGGCCAAATCGAGCAGGCCTGCGGCTTCGTTCGCCCTCACATCGGCTTGATCACGAGCGTCGGACCGGTGCATCTGGAGCTGCTCGGCACGGTCGAGCGGGTTGCGCAGGCCAAGGCCGAGGTGCTGCGTGGGCTGGAGCCCGGCGGAGTGGGAATCGTTCCCGCCGGCGAGCCGCTGCTCGAGCCCTTCATCCCGGAGGGCATTGCCCTGCACCGCTTCGGGCCGGGCGGATCGTCATCCCTAGTTTCCTTCGAGCCCGCGGGCGAGGTCTCGCGCGCCGTCTTCGAGATCGAGGGTGAGCGGGTCGAGCTGGAGCTTGCCCTGCGTGCTCGCCACCAGGCCGAGAACACGCTTGCGGCGCTCGTCGCCTACTACGCGCTGGGGCTACCACTGGAAGGTGCGCAGGAAGGTGCGCGGAAGATTAGGCTCTCTCGCTGGCGCGGCGAAGAGACCGAGCTACCCGCCGGGGGACTTTTGATCAACGACTCCTACAACGCGAACCCGACCTCGCTGGTCGCGGCGCTCGAGCATCAAGCTCAGCTTGCCGCCGGGCGAAGGCGGGTGGCCGTACTCGGGACAATGGCCGAGCTCGGCGCCGAGAGCGAGCGCTATCACCGCGAGATCGGAAGCCGCGCCTCAGAGCTCGGCGTCGCCGCCGTTCTGGCGGTAGGGGAAGGCGCGCGCGCCTATCTGGATCTGGCCGACGGGGTGGCCGAGCGTGTGTGGGCGCCCGACGCCGAGAGGGCCGCGGAGCTAGTGCTGGAGATAGCCCGGCCCACCGATTGCGTGCTCGTCAAAGGATCGCGCGTCGTCGGTTTAGAGCTGGTTGCCAAGGCGCTCGAAGAGGCGTTCGCGGCGTGAGCGCCAGCTTCGCCAACGCGTTCATGCTGGCAGAACTGGCTCTCCCGAGCCCGATGGTGAGGGTGATCGTGGCCAGCATCTTGGCGCTCGGGATCTCGATCTTCGCTGGGCCGCGTTTTATCGCCTTCCTCCGTCATCACGACGTCGGCCAGCACATACGCGAGGAGGGGCCGGCGGGGCACGTCGTCAAGCAGGGAACGCCCGTGATGGGCGGTGTGCTCTTCCTGGCGGCGGCGGTCATCGCCTTTCTCATTCTGAGCGAGTACACGATTGAGGCATTCACGGTGCTCTTTATCATGCTTGCCTGCGCCGGCATCGGCTTCGTCGACGACCTGATGAAGCTGCGCCGCCGGCGCTCGCTTGGACTGGCCGGGCGCTGGAAGATGATCTTGCTGGTTCTGATTACGATCGGCGCCGGCTATCTCGCCCACCGCGCCGGTCAGCCGACCTGGATCGCTGTTCCCTTCACCAACACGCACCTGCACCTCGGCACGGCCTGGTACGTGCTGATCTTCTTCGTCATCGCCGGTGCGGCCAACGGAGTCAATCTGACCGATGGCCTCGACGGCCTGGCGGCGGGCACAGGCATCATCGCCACCTTCACCTTCCTCTCGATCACGGTTCTCGCCTACGTGCGCTCGTCGGGGAATCCTCTCCTGCGCGAGCCCAGGCTCGTCGATCTGGCGATTCTGGCGGCGGCGCTGATCGGAGGATTGATCGGTTTCCTCTGGTACAACACTTTCCCGGCCGACGTGTTTATGGGTGACACCGGCTCGATGGGGATCGGCGGGGCGCTGGCGGGCTTCGCGATCATGACCAAGACCGAGCTCCTGCTGCTTCTGATCGCGGGAATCTTCCTGATCGAGGCGCTCTCGGTGATGATCCAGGTCTTCAGCTTCCGCTACTTCAAGCGCCGCGTGTTTCTGATGGCGCCGATTCACCATCACTTCGAGATGAAGGCCTGGTCGGAGACCAAGATAATGGTGCGCTTCTGGATCCTCTGCGGCATCCTCTGCGCCCTTGCCTTCGCGCTCTACTACCGCAACTTCATCGGCTTCAACTTCCTCCACCCGCTGCCCAAGTGAGCGGGCTGCCTGATCGCGTGATCGTGCTGGGCCTGGCCCGGTCGGGGCGGGCGGCCGCGCTGGCGCTGGCGCGGCGCGGCGTGACCGTCGTGGCGGTCGATCGCTCGGCCGAGCTCGATGTGAGCGAGCTGGCCAAGGCCGGCATCGAGCTGAGGCTCGGCGTCGAGAGCGAGCGGCTGCTCGAGGGCGCGGGGCTGCTCGTGAAGAGCCCCGGCGTGCCGGCTGAAGCACCGCTGGTGCAGGCGGCGCGCAAGCGAAGGATTCCGGTCTGGAGCGAGGTTGAGCTGGCCTCGCGTCTCTTTCCAAACCCCCTCCTCGGCGTAACTGGCACGAACGGAAAGACGACCACGACCGAGCTTCTGGGAGCGATCTTTCGCGCGGCGAATCGCAAGGTGGAGGTGGCCGGCAACGTCGGCCGAGCGATCTGCGATCTCGACGGCGAGCTCGATTCCGACAGCTGGATCGTCTGCGAGCTCTCCAGCTTCCAGCTCGAAGACATCGAGCGCCTGCGCCTACGCGTTGCCGTGCTGCTCAACGTCGAGCCCGATCACCTCGACCGGCACGGCTCGCTCGAGGCCTACCGTCTGGCCAAGTTGCGCATCTTCGAGAACCAGCTCGAGGACGACGTGGCCGTGCTGCCGCGCGGATTTCGCGCGGTGCCAGGGCGCGGTCGCCGGGTTGAGTTCGACGCGCAGGATCCACTACCGGCCGAGCCGCTGATCCCGGGCGAGCACAACCGCGAGAACGCCGCCGCCGCGACCCAGGCGGCGCGGGCAGTCGGAATCGCCGAGGAGGCGATCGCCGAGGCGCTTCGCACCTTCCCGGGTGTGCCGCACCGGCTCGAGCCCGTGGCCGAGATCGACGGAGTGCGCTACGTGAACGACTCCAAGGCCACCAACACCGCCGCCGCGCGCAAGGCGATCGCCGCTTACTCGGGGCCGTTGCACATCATCCTCGGCGGGCGGGGCAAGGGAGAGTCGTTCGGCGGCTTGGCGCGGGAGCTGAGCGCTCGTGAAGCGCGCGCCTATCTGATCGGCGAGACGGCTGAGGAGATAGCCGGCGCGCTGGAGCGAGCAGGCGTTTCTTTCGAACGCAGCGGAACGCTCGAACAAGCCGTCGCGACGGCCGCCGGCAAGGCAAAGCTGGGCGAGATCGTGCTGCTTGCACCGGCCTGCGCCAGCTTTGACCAGTTCGAGAACTTCGAGCAGCGCGGCGATGTCTTCCGCGCCTGTGTGACGAAGCTGAGCTCGCGGTCATAAGCCTGATTTTCGGTCTTCTCTGAGCCGAGGGGGGTAGGAAGCGCGCTCGCGCGGTCGAACCGTCCTAGCGTGACCGGAAGTTGGTTCGAGGAGACAGGCACGGTTCGCAGGAGCACGTCGGAGCGCAGCAGGCGTCCCGCCGGCTCGGCGTCTTCGCGCCGCGCTCACGGGTCGGCGGCGGGATCGCTGCGACCCGCAACGAGACGAGCGCAAGCGCCCGTACGGCTCAAACCCGTCCCGGCGAGGTCGTCGGACCGTCCTCCGGCCCGCGCGCGGGCGCCAAAGCTGCAGCTCGAGTTTCAGCTCCTGGCTCTGGCCACGCTGGCGCTGGTCGCCTTCGGGCTGGTGATGGTTTTCAGCTCCACCTCGGCCACTGCCACGCTGGGGGGTAGCAGCGCGAGCGCTTATCTGCTGCGCCAGGCCGTGTACGCATTGGCCGGGTTGGGCGCGATGATCGCCCTCACGCGGTTCGACTATCGCAAGCTGCGCCCGCTCGCGCCGTCGCTGCTGCTCGGCTCACTCGCGCTCTGCCTGGTGGTGTTCGCCATCGGCTCCCAGGTCAACGGAGCGCGGCGCTGGATCTCACTCGGACCGATCAGCCTGCAGCCCTCGGAGCTGGTCAAGCTGGCTCTCGCACTCTGGATCCCCGCCCGGCTGGTCCGCCGCCCGCGGCCGCAGACCATGGGCGAGCTGGCAAAGCCGGTTGGCCTGATGGTTCTGATCGCCTGCGGCATGATCGCGGCTCAGCCCGACCTCGGCACGGTCACGAGCATTCTCGTCATGGTCGCGGCGGCGCTCGCCGTGTCCGGAGTGCCCTTCGGACTGATCGCCCGCGCCTATGCGCTGGTCGGGGCGCTGGGGATGATCGCCGTGATGTCGGAGCCCTATCAGCGCGCCCGCCTAACCGCCTTCCTGCATCCGATGGAGAGCTCGCAGGGGAGCGGTTATCAAGGTATGCAATCGCTGATCGGACTCGGCTCGGGCGGCGTCACCGGGCGCGGGCTGGGGCAGGGCGTGCAGAAGATTCACTTCCTGCCCGAGGCGCACACCGACATGATCGCCTCGGTGGTCGGAGAGGAGCTGGGACTGATCGGCATCGTCCTTTTGATCGCCTTTTACGCGGTGTTCGTCTGGGCCGGACTGCGGATCGCGCTCGCCTGCCGCGACCCCTTCGGCAAGGCGGTCGCCGCCGCGATCACGACGCTGATCGCGGGCCAGGCCGCGATCAATCTGGCGGCCGTATTCGGGCTCGTACCGCTGACCGGGATCACGCTTCCCTTTGTCTCCTACGGAGGGTCCAGCCTGGTTGTCTCCCTCATGGCGGTAGGCATCCTCCTTAACATCGCGGTGAACCATGGAAAAACAACGGCCCCTGAGATGCCTAATCGCCGCCGGCGGAACGGCCGGGCATCTCATGCCCGCGCTCGCCGTCGCTGAGGCGCTGGAGAAACGCGGCGCCCAAGTCTCCTTCGCCGGCTCGTCCGAGCGCATGGAGGCCGAATTGGTGCCACAGGCAGGCTTTGCCTTCGATTCCTTCCGCATCTCGGGCTTCTCGCGGCGACCGGGGTTGAAACTGGCGCGCGGGCTTGCCCGGGCGCTGGTAGCTCCCTTCTCCTGCCTGCGGATCCTCAAGCGGCGGCGTCCCGACGTCGTCTTCGGCGGCGGCGGCTATGTGGCCGGGCCGATGGTTCTGGCGGCCTGGCTGAAGCGGATACCGGCAGCCCTGAGCGAGGCGGACGCCCACTTCGGCCTGGCGAATAGGCTGGCGGAGCCGTTCGCGCGCCGCGTTTTCCTCGCCTTCCCGATCGAAGGCCGCGAGAAGAGCAAGTACCGCGTCACCGGGCGCCCGGTTCCCGCGCGTTCACATCCGCCCGAGCGGGCGAAGGCACGCGAGCATTTCGGGCTGCCGCAGCAGGGGCCCGTACTGCTCGTGGCCGGCGGCAGCCAGGGAGCGAGGGCGCTGAACGAGCTCGCGGTCGAGCGCTTCGGAGCGAGCGGACCGGCCATCTTGCATCTGGCCGGGGAGCGCGACTATCCGGCGCTCGCGCAAAGGGTGCAGCGGCCGGACTACGTGTTGCTGGGATTCACCAACGAGTTCGGGGCGGCGCTCGCGGCCTGCGACCTGGCGCTGGCGCGTGCCGGCGGGTCGGTCTGGGAGTTGGCGGCTGCAGGAAAGCCGGCGCTGCTCGTTCCCTATCCGCATGCGACCGCGGATCACCAGGCCAAGAACGCCGACTACTTCGTGAAAGGCGGCGGCGCGATCGCGCTACCCGAGAGCGAGCTCGAGCGGGTGCCCGCCAAGCTGCTGGAGCTGCTGAGTGATCCAGCTCGGCTGGAGACCATGTCTGCGGCGATGCTGCGCCTGGCCCGCCCGAACGCCGCCGAGGAGATCGCGGACGAGTTGATCGAGCTAGCGCGCAGCCGCAAGAAGAAAGGCCTTTCGTGAAGGCCGGCCAAGCTCCGCTCAGTGGACGCAGGATGTGGCTGGCCGGGATCGGCGGCGCCGGTATGAGCGCCTACGCCCTGGTCGCCAAGGCCTGGGGAGCGGACGTGTCTGGCTGGGACAAGGCCGAGACGCCCTACCTGACCAATGTGAGGGCGGCCGGCATCCCGGTCGAGATTGCTCCCGAGCCGACCTTGCCGGGCCCCGAGCTGGAGCGCTACGTCTCGACCGCCTTCGCCCGGCGAGTCGAGGGCCGGCCCCGCGCCGAGCTGCTCGCCGAGCTCGTGCAGCTGCGAAGGTCGATAGTTGTCTCGGGCGCCCACGGCAAGACCACGACGAGCGGGATGATCGCCTTCTGCCTCGACCGCCTCGGTCTCGACCCGGCCTTCATCGTCGGCGGCGAGATCGCCCAGCTCGGCGGTAACGCCCGCGCGGGCTCCGGCTGGTTGGTGGTCGAGGGAGACGAGTCCGATCGCTCGGTGGCGGCTCTGCGGCCCGAGATCGCCGTGTTGCTCAACGTTGATCTGGACCATCACACGACCTACGCCTCGCTGGCCGAGGTCGAGCGGTTGTTCGAGGACTGGCTTGCCGAGGTGCCGAAGGTCGTACGCGCCGAGGAGCTGGAAGCGGTAGATCTGCCGCTGGCGCTGCCCGGCGAGCATAACCGCTTGAACGCCGCCGCGGCGCTCAAAGCGCTCGAGCTGGCGGGAGTGGAGCGCGCGGCTGCGGAGCGGGCGATCGTCGAGTACCGCGGCGCGGGCAGGCGCTTCGAGTCGCGCGGCGAGGCAGGGGGAGTGTTCGTGTTCGACGACTACGCGCATCATCCAGCCGAGGTCGCGGCCACTCTGGCCGCGGCGCGCGAGCGGGCGGGAGAGGGGCGCCTGGCCGTCTTCTTCCAGCCGCACCTCTATTCACGCACGCGCCACCTGGCCCGAGAGTTCGCGCGTTCGCTCGCCGCCGCCGACGCGGTTTGCGTCGCCGAGATCTACGCCGCCCGCGAGGATCCCGTGGCGGGAGTGAGCGGAAAGCTGGTTGTCGACGCTCTGGCCGAGATCAGGCCCGGGATGCCGCTTGCCTGGACGCCGACGCTGGAGGACGGTGCCCGCTTCCTGGCCGGCTGGGTCAGAGCCGGCGACCTGGTCTTCACGATCGGCGCGGGCGATGTCGAAAAGGCCGGGCCGATGCTTCTAGAGGCGCTGGCATGAAGGTCGAGCAGGGCGTCGCTCTCGGTCGCTACACGACTTTCGGCAGCGGCGGCCCGGCGCGGGGCTTCCTTCGGGCGCGTAGCGAGGAAGACGTCGCCGGGGCGCTCGCCTGGGCGGCCGAGCGTGACCTTCCCGTGCTCGCGCTCGGCTTCGGCTCCAATCTGCTCGTTGCGGACGTTGGCGTCGAGGCGCTTGCACTCAGGCTCGAGGGCGAGCTGGCCTCGGTCGAGATCGAGGGTGAGAAGATGATCGCCGGCGGCGGTGCGGCCGACGCGCTCTGCGCACGCCAGGCGCAGGCTGCCGGACTCTCGGGGCTCGAGTTCGCGGCTTCGATCCCGGGCACGATAGGCGGCGGCGTCTGCATGAACGCAGGCGCCTGGGGTAGCGACTTCGGCGCCGTGCTCTCGCGGGCGCGGGTTGCCGAGCGCGAAGGATCTCGCTGGCTCGATCGCGGCCAGCTCGGCCTGCGTTACCGGGGCTCCGAGCTTGGCCCGGAGCAGATCGTCGTGCGGGCCGAGTTTCGGCTCCAGCGCAGCTCGGAGGCGGAGATCGAGAGCGGCGTTCAGGTCAAGAAGGCGCAGCGGAAATCGAGCCAACCCTCGGGCATCCGTACCTTTGGCAGCGTCTTCAAGAATCCCGACCACGAGCTCGGCGCCGGGCGCATGATCGATGCCTGCGGGCTCAAGGGAGAGCAAATAGGCGGAGCGAGAATCTCGCTCCAGCACGCCAACTTCATCGAGAACTGCGGCGGCGCCAGCACGGCCGACGCGCTGGCGCTGATCGACCTCGCCCGCCGCCGGGTGCACGAGCAGTTCAGCGTCGTGCTCGAGCCGGAGGTTCGGCTGGTCGGCGAGATCTCGCTACCGCCCGTCGGAACGTAGAGCTCGTTTCAATCGATGAGCCGCCGGCTCGGGTAGGAGCGGCTCCGGCCGCCTCGAAATAGGCGCGGTGGCCAGCACAACCCGCAGGACGAGCGCGCGCGTTGTCGTGCCCATCAGGCGACGCCGCAAATCGCGCCGGACGCTGGAAAAACGCATGCCGAGCGGGCGCACGATCACGCTTCTGCTCGCGGCGCTCGTAGCCGCTGCCGGTCTCTACATGCTCGCGCTGAAAAGCTCGCTCTTCGCCATCGAGAAGGTCGAGATCAGGGGCGCCACGCCGGCCCTCTCGCGCAAGATAAGCGCCGCCGTCGAGCCGCTGCGCGGGCATAGCCTGGTGGGCTTGAAGAAAGACGGACTGGAGCGGGCGATTCTGGCGATTCCGGAGGTAAAGACGGTGCAGGTCGATCGTGCGTTCCCCAATACGCTGCGCGTCTTCGTGGCACGCGAGCATCCCATCGCCGTGCTTCGCCGAGGTCGTGAGGCCTGGGTGATCGCCGCGAGCGGCAAGGTGGTGCGCCCGCTTCGACGCGGTCGGGGACAGGATCTGCCTCGCGTCTGGGTGCCCGCCTCAGTGGCGGTCAGCCTTGGCGAGGCGCCGACCGATCGCGGCCTCAGAACGGCGATCAGGGTACTCGTCGCGCTTCAGAGCTCGAAGCACTCGATGCGCCCGACCAGCGTGCTCGCCCACAGCGGCGATCTGACGCTGACGCTCGACTCGAACACCGAGCTACGCTTCGGCGACGCCGCGGAGGCGGCGCTCAAACTCACCGTGGCCGAGAAGATACTGCCCGATCTTGCAGCCCCTTCCGCGGGGTCGATCGCCTATCTCGATGTAAGCGTTCCCGACCGGCCGGTAGGTGGAACGGAGCAGAGGTCGAACCAGGGTCGTTAGGGTTACAGCACTCCAAGAGGCCGAATGGCGCGTTGACAGTCATAGAAAGGGCGCGTACGCTGCCGTTTCACGAGGGCTCGGCGATCTGCCGATATCTCTTTGAGCTATACCGCACAAGATGAAAGACGAATCAAATAGCTATCTCGCGGTGATCAAGGTCGTCGGTGTCGGCGGCGGCGGCTCGAACGCCGTCAATCGCATGGTCGATGCCCGCATCTCCGGGGTTGAGTTCATCGTCGTGAACACCGACGCGCAGGCGCTTCTCATATGCGACGCCGATATCAAGATTCACATCGGCGCCAAGGCGACGCGAGGGCTCGGTGCCGGCGCCAACCCGGAAGTCGGGAAGGCGGCCGCAGAGGAGAGTCGTGACGAGCTGAAGGAAGCGCTGAAGGGCGCCGACATGATCTTCGTCACAGCCGGCGAAGGCGGCGGTACGGGCACCGGCGCGGCACCGATCGTCGCCGAGATCGCGATGGAGCTGGGCGCGCTAACCGTCGGTGTGGTCACGAAGCCCTTCAGCTTCGAGGGCCAGACGCGATCGAGTCAGGCGCTGCGCGGAATCGAAGAACTGCGCGACCGGGTCGACACGCTCATCGTGGTCGAGAACGACCGGCTACTGGAGGTAGTGGAGAAGAAGACCACTGTCGTCGACGCCTTCCGCATGGCCGACGACGTCCTGCGCCAGGGCGTGCAGGGCATCACCGATCTGATCACGACGCCCGGCCTCGTCAATCTCGACTTCGCCGACGTGCGCACGATCATGCGCGACGCCGGCACGGCGGTCATGGGCATCGGGCTCGGCTCGGGTCCGAACCGCGCCGCCGAAGCGGCTCAGCAGGCCATCGCCTCGCCGCTTCTGGACGCTTCGATCGAGGGCGCCACCGGTGTCCTGCTGAACATCTCCGGCGGCTCGGACATCGGCCTGTTCGAGGTGAACGAGGCCGCCGAATTGGTGACAGCGGCATCCGATCAGAGCGCCAACGTGATCTTCGGCGCCATCATCGACGAGTCGCTCAAGGGCGACGTTCGGGTGACGGTGATCGCGACCGGCTTCGGCGCAGGTGGCGAGCACCGGCGCTGGCGCGCGACGAGAACCGGCGAGCGCGTACGCGAGAAAACGGCGCCCGAGTCGTTCGAGGTGCCCGAGGACGTGCTCGAGATCCCCTCCTTCCTGCGCGAAGACTAGCCTCGGCGAGCCGCGCTTCTTGCCGCGGTAGGAAGGCTAGACTCAGCCAGTGCTGACGCTCGAGACGGAACGTCTGTCGCTGGAGCCTTGGGACGAGCGGTATCGCAAAGACTGGCGAGCGATCTGTCGCGATCCCGAGGTGATGCGCTTCATCGCGCTCGGCACGATCTGGGAGTCGGACAAGGCCGATGATGTCTTCGATCGGACGCTGGCCCACTGGAGCGAGCACGGTTTCGGCTGGAGGTCGGCGCTCGACAAGGCGAGCGGCGACTGGCTCGGTTTCGTCGGACTGAATCACATCGGGCCCGGCATCGAGGGAGTTGCGCCGAACGACGTTGAGATCGGCTGGTGGATCATCCGCGCCGCCTGGGGCCGAGGGTACGCGACCGAGGGCGCGCGAGCCATCCGCGACGAGGCGTTCGAGCGGGTTGGTCTCGAGCGGGTGATAACTCGCCTCCAACCTGCGAACGTGGCCTCAGCTCGCGTCGCCGAGAAGATAGGGATGCGCTTCGAGCTCCGGACGACGGGCCACAGTGGCGAGGAGCTGAGCATCTACGTGCTCGAGCGACTAGCTAAGCCCGATCAAGCAACCGGCCGCTCGGGCGGATAGCATCGGCCGGGCATGCCGGGGCTCAAGCGAACGCCGCTATTCGATCGCCATCTCGCCCTGGGCGCGCGCATGGTCCCCTTTGCCGGCTACGAGATGCCGGTCTTCTACGAAGGCGTCATCGCCGAGCACAAGGCGGTGCGAGCCGACAGCGGCGCTTTCGACGCCTCGCACATGGGCGTGCTCGAGATCGACGGCGCGGGGACGCACGAGGGACTTCAGCGCCTGCTCTCGAACGACTTGGGTCGCATCGGCGCCGGTGAGGCTCAGTACGAGTTGCTGCCCAACGAGCAGGGCGGCATCGTCGACGACCTGATCGTCTATCGCCGCGGCGAAGAGAGCTACCTGGTGATCGTTAACGCCTCCAACCGCGAGACCGACGTGAGCTGGCTGACAGGTCGCCTCCCGAAAAGCGTCAATTTGCGCGACGTTTCGGACGATCGCGCGCTGATCGCCGTTCAGGGCCCGGGAGCGCTCGAGCGGCTGGGGCTCGAGCCGGCACGCTCTTTCACCTTCGCCGAGGTTGAGCTCTTCGGCGTGCCCTGCACCTGCGCGCGCACCGGCTACACCGGCGAGCCCGGTTGCGAGCTGGTCTGCAGCGCGGAAAGCGCCGTCAAGCTTTGGGACGCGATTCTCGCCGCGGGCGTCGTGCCCTGCGGTCTCGGCGCCCGGGATACGCTTCGACTCGAGGCCTGTCTGCCGCTGCACGGACAAGACATAACGCCCGAGACCGATCCGATCTCGGCCGGACTGGGCTGGGCGGTTGCGCTGGGCAAGGAGTTCACGGGTGTTGAGCGGCTGCGCCAGGTAGCCGCCGAAGGGCCGAGCAGGCGTTTGATCCCTTTTGTGATGGACCAGCCCGGTATTCCGCGTCAGGGCATGCCCATCGTCCCCTACGGCGAGGTCACCTCGGGCTCGCACTCGCCGATGCTCGACGTCGGCATCGGTATGGGCTACGTGGAGGCGAAGAAGAGCCAGCCCGGGTCGATGTTGACGATCGACGTTCGCGGCCGGCCGTTGTGGGCAAAGGTAGTTACGAAGCCCATCTACACGAGTTCAAGGACATACGAAGACAGAAAAGGAGAGTGGTGAGTCGTGGCCGCTGCAGAGAACTACCCGGCCGATTTGAAGTACCACAGCGAGCACGACTGGGCTCGCATCGAAGGCGCCGAGGCCGTGTTTGGGATCACCTGGAAGGCGCAGGATATGCTCGGTGAGCTCGTCTTCTTCCAGCCACCGGCCGTGGGGGCGGCCGTCGCCAAGGACGGCGCCTACGGAGAGATCGAGTCGGTCAAGGCCGTCTCCGACCTGGTCGCTCCGCTCTCCGGCAAGGTGATTCAGGTCAATGACAAGCTGCAGTCCGCGCCCGAGACGATCAACGACGATCCCTACGGCGAGGGCTGGCTGGTGCGGATCGAGCTGGCCGATCCGGCCGAGGCCGAATCGCTCCTGGATGTCGAGGCCTACAAGCAGCTCTTGGTCGAGGAATAAAGCGGCGTGGGAACCGGTTACCTGGCACTGACCGACGCCGACAGGGAGGCGATGCTCGCCGCGATCGGGGTCGCTTCGATCGAGGAGTTGTTTGCCGACGTCCCCGAGCAGGTGCGGCTGAAGCGTGAGCTGGAGCTGCCGCCGCCCACCTCGGAGCTCGAGGTGGAGCGCGAGCTGAGCGAGCTGGCCGGGCGCAACGTCTCGAGCGGGCGCGAGCTCTCCTTTCTCGGCGCCGGCGTCTACGACCACTACGTGCCGGCGATCGTCGAGGCGGTCGTCTCGCGACCGGAGTTCCTGACCGCCTACACGCCCTACCAACCCGAGCTGAGCCAGGGTGTGCTGCAGGCCATCTTCGAGTACCAAACGGTGATCTGCGAGCTGACGGGGATGGAGGTGTCGAACGCCTCGGGCTACGACGGCGCCACGGTCGCCGCCGACGCCTGCTTTATGGCCGCCCACGCAACCGGCCGCAAGAAGATCGCCATCACCGAGACAGTGAGTCCGCAGGTGAGACAGGTCGTGAAGACATATGCGCCCGGTTTCGGGCTGGAGATCGTCGAGGTACCGCACTCCGGCGGAGTCACCGACCCCGAGGCGCTTCTGGCCGCCTCGCAAGACGCGGCCGCCGCGATCTTCCAGCAGCCGAACTTCTTCGGTTGTCTGGAGCCGGCGCCCGACCTGGCCCGCGCGGCATCGGAGGCGGGCGCGCTGGCGGTGGCGCACGTCGATCCGCTTTCGCTCGGCGTGCTCGAGGCACCGGGCGCCTACGGCTGTCAGATCGCGATCGGCGAGGGCCAGGCCGCCGGTAACCGGCTCTCCTTCGGCGGCCCGCACTTCGGCTTCTTGGCGGCGAAGAAAGAGCTGATTCGGCGCATGCCCGGCCGCATCACGGGTCAGACGGTCGATCGAAGCGGCCGCCGCGGTTTCGTTCTCACCTTCCAGACGCGCGAGCAGCACATCCGGCGCGAGAAGGCGACCTCGAACATCACCACCAACCAGTCGCTCTGCGCGCTGGCCGGGCTCGTCTATCTCTCCTGGCT
>Ga0209745_1001301_pt1 | contig 15038 bp, 9 predicted proteins | sample BarGraNGADG00312_FD_184495 | JGI IMG/M metagenome (GOLD analysis project Ga0209745, IMG submission 184495) | Arctic peat soil microbial communities from Barrow, Alaska - Barrow Graham LP Ref core NGADG0004-312 (SPAdes) (version 2) | ecosystem: Environmental > Terrestrial > Soil > Wetlands > Peat ... | reverse complement strand
CTCGCCTTCGACGGCGACCGCCAGCAGCGTGGCGAAGACGGGGATGCCTCGGACGAAGTTGGCAGTGGCATCGATCGGGTCGATGTACCAGCAGATCGCGGCGTCGGCAGCCTCGGTCCCCTCCTCCTCGCCCACGAACCCGCAGCCTGGGAAGGCGCCCCGCAGTCGATCGCGCGCCAGGCGCTCGATCGATCGATCGACCTCGGTCACGAACGAACGGTCCGGCTTGGTGTCCACGACGATGTCGCGCCGAAAGCCGGCCATGGCCAGGCGATCCGCCTGGTCGCAGATCGACAGGGCAGCCTCGCGCCAGCTGGCGAGTTCGGCCGGGGATGCGATCGGCTGCGTCATAGCCGAATCGTAGCGGCAGCGACGCGGCAGTGACGGCTCACGGCGACGTCCCGCCGGGCACCGTCGGGCCGGGATTCGTGACAATCGGCGCTTCCGCGGCCGGGCGCGACCGGCCGACACTCCTGTCGCGCCCCGAGCCGACGAGTCCCAGTCTCGCCGAGCCGGGCGTCCGCCGAGGAGAAGACGGCTGATGTGGTCGAGAGGTCGAGTTTGCCTGCAGTAGCGACGATCCCCCCGGATTTCCTCGACCTGGTCGATTGCCCGCCGGTCGCCGCCCTCACGACCGTTATGCCCGACGGGGCACCGCAGACGTCGGTCGTCTGGTGCGACTTCGACGGCACGCAGGGTTGCAGATCACATGATCGCGGTGCGTGATGTCGTAGAACTTCCACGTGTCCATCACGTTCCTCCTGCGCGTTCTCCATGGCGACATCGCCCTGAGAAAAGCCGAAGGGCGCCCCTGCGGGCGCCCTTCTTGGAGATGGCGAAGCGCAAAGTCCTACCGAGCGGCCTTGAGGGCCTCCGGCATGGGCTTGTGGAACTCGACCGGCTTGACGTACTTCTCGACAAGAGCGCGGCTACCGGGTGTGCCGAGCTGCTTGAAGAGGAAGTCGACCTTCGCTGCCTGGGAAGCGAGGATCGCGTCCTTGGTCGGCAGATCCCAGAGCTGGCGCTTGAACGGGCCGATCGCCTTCTTGCGCGCCGTGTAGACGAACTGCGAGTCGGTCTGGTCGGGCTTGCGTTCGTCGAGGGCGTTGGCGAAGCACCACTCCTCGATCGCCTTGTGGAGCTCGGCCGGGAAGGCCGGGTGCTCGTAGAGGGCGTTCTGGAAGCCGGTGGCGAGATGGATCTCGGCGCAGCCGGTGGCCGGGAACTTGTGGAACATGTCGTCCGGCAGGGTGCTTGCGCCGTGCTGGACCGCGCCCGACAGGCCGTACTCGCGGGCAACCGTCGACAGCTCGGTCAGGACGTTGAAGTCCAGAGCAACTGCGGCCACGCCGCCGTCCGCCAGCGGTGTTCCGCCGTGGCTGGTGCCGGTCTGGACCGAGACCTTCGAGAGGCCGATCTTGCCCTTGGCTCGCTTGTCCAACTCGCGGCGATAGCCGTCGAGGTAGGCCTTGAGCTCGTCCGGAGTGGAGTTCTTCTTGCCTACCTCGCCGATCTCGCCGCCGACGCTGACGGTGACGCCGTCGGTCTCGAGGGACCGGATGAGAGCGGTCAGCTCGGCCGCCCGCATGTAGTTCTCGTGCTGCTGAGCGTCGAGCGTGGGATGCGCAAGGTCGACCAGCGTCGAGCTGTCGATGTCGATGTTCCGGTAGCCTGCGGCGATGGCGTCGCGGCAGCCCTTACGGATCTCGTCGGTCATCTTCTCGGCGTCGGCCGAGTACTTCTTGGCATTGAACTGGTAGTGGTCGCCCTGGATGAAGACGGGGCCATTCCAGCCGGCGGCGATGGCACCGGCCAGGACGCTCGTGGCGTACTCGAAGACGCGCTGGAAGGTGTAGGTCTGCTCGGAGCGCGCCAGCTCGAAGATGACGGCGGCAGAGTCGTTCTTCTTGGCCGTCTCGAGGATGACGCGAGCCATGTCGAACGTCTGGGCGCGAAGGTTGATGGCCGGGACGGTCATGCGTTCGTATTCGCCCCGGGCGCGAGCGTTGTAGAGCTCCTGGATGCTGGCCGAGCGGGCGCCGACGGCCTGGCTGGCTTCCCAGATGATCCAGCGGGCGGCCTCGACCGTGGCCTCATCCTCGCTGAAGGTCGCGGTCCAGGCGAGGTCGTAGATGCCGCGCGTCCGGAGGGCCGCCTCGTCGGTGACGATTAAGCGCTCCCCCTCGATCCGCGCGATGCCGTCGAGGGCGGCGATGAGCTCCTTGACGGAGCCGGCAACCTTGGGCATTGCGTTCGTTCTCCTGAGGATGCCCGGCCTCGGAGCGCACAGGGGCGCACCAAAGCGGGAACGGGTCTATTGATGGCTCGTGAATGGTACAGCGCGCGTGGGGGCCGCCACCGTGCCGCATGGACCGTCCCCCGTCGCCGAGCGGACGGTTCAAGCCGGGTCGGTCGGACCGTCGGCAGTGCCTTCAGGGCCGGGCGCGTTCGCCGCGGCCGCTTCCGCCCGGTCGATCCGATCGCGGACCCGGGCCAACAGCTGCTCCGGCACATACGGCTTCTCGATCAAGTCGATGTCGGACGGCAGCTCGCCGAGCCGCCCGATGGCCTCGGTCGAATAGCCGGAGGCGAAGAGAACCGCGGACTCGGGGTGCAACATGCGGGCCACATCTGCCACCTGCGGGCCACGCATGTCCGGCAGGATGACGTCCACGAGGAGCAGCGCAATCGTCCCCGTGTGCCCGCGCAACAGGCCGATCGCGCTCTCGCCGCGATCGGCGAGCAGAACGCGATACCCTCGCCGACTCAGGACCTGGAAGCTGACGGCCGCCACTGTCGGATCGTCCTCGACGACCAGAATGGTCTCTCCGCGACCGAAAGCCTCCGGCGCGACCGGCTCCGCCGCCGGCGGCCGTGCGTCGGCCGCCTCGGGCAGCAGGATCTCGATAGTCGTGCCCTGACCCGGTCTGGAAACCAGGCTCACTTGGCCGCCCGACTGGACCACGAAGCCCTTGACCATGGCGAGCCCGAGGCCTGTGCCGGAACCGACCGGCTTCGTCGTGAAGAACGGGTCGAAGACCTGTGAATGCAGCTCCGCCGGAATGCCGGCGCCGGTATCGGCGACGGAGATAGCCACCCAGCACCGCTCCTCGCCGTCGCTCGAATCGGCGGCGCGCCGATCTGTCGAGATCGTGAGACTGCCTCCTCCCGGCATCGCGTCGCGTGCGTTCGCCGCCAGGTTGAGGATCACCCGCTCGAGCCCGCCCGGGTCGACGCGGACCATCGCGGCGGAGACCCGCGACTCGATCACGACCGAGACGTCCTCGCCGAGCAGGCGGAGCAGCATGGGCCGCACGGCGCCGACGAGAGCGTTCACATCGATCGTCTGAGGCTGCAGGAGCGAGCGCCGAGAGTAGGCCAGGAGCTCGCGTGTGAGGTCCGCAGCCCGCTTGGTTGCGCCCAGAATCGTCTCGGCGGCCTCTCGCGAGTCGGGTTCCCTGGATGCGCCAAGGATGAGCGACGCAAAGCCGCCGATCGCTGTGAGGCTGTTGTTGAAGTCGTGAGCTACGCCCCCCGCCAGGCGGCCGACCGCCTCCATCTTCTGGGCCTCCCGCAGCTGCTCTTCCATCGCCAGGGCGGCCGTGACATCAACGGCCTGCATAGCGACGGCCATCGGCCGGCCTTCACGATCGCGCAGGGCTCCGCCGTAGAGCCTGACCCGGACCGTTCCTCCGTCCCGTCCTGACAGATCCACGAGCTCGCCGTCGAAGGACTCTCCTTTGATCGCCCGCACGAAACGCCGCGCGATCGCCCAGCGAGCGTGGCCGTAGAGGACACCCGGCACGAGCCGGCCGAGAACTTCCGCCTCGCTCCAACCCAGGAGTTCCGCGAGAGCCGGATTCCACAGTTGCACCGTTCGGTCCAGGCCCAGGACCGCTGTCGGCAAGGGAGAGCTGACGACCAGCATGGAGAGCAGCTCGGCGCCCCGGCGCAGCTCATCCTCTGCCGCTCGGATGGAGGTGATGTCCTCTCCCAGGCTGGCTACGCCGGCCACGCGACCGTCGGCGTCGTGGCGGGTGACGTGGCTCCAGCGGATGAGGCGCCGCTCCCCGGACTTCGTCTGGATCGCGCTCTCGCGCCGTCGCTCCATCACTTGCCGCCCGGCGACTATCTCGGAGTAGTTGGCGCGGGCGGCTTCCCGACGCTCCGGTGTGGCGAAGGTGTCCCACCAGTCCTTGCCTATGACCTCATCTCGCGTCCAGCCCGTGAGCTCGAGGGCGAAGTCGTTGATGAAATCGACGCGGGACTCCGGACTCACGTGTACGCCCATGAGGTCGACGTTCTCGAGCAGCTCGCGCGCTCTGGCCTCCGCCTCGGCGGCGGCGTTGAGTGCCCCCATTCGGCTGGAGTCAAGGCGCCACAGCAACGCCAGAGCCAGCGCGTCCACGATCGAGAAGCACGGGATCACGGCCAAGGCCGACGGATGCACGTACTCGAACGCGTTGAACACGGCGATCGCCACACCGGCCGAGCTGGCGAGCCACGCGAGGACGTACGCGGGAAGCTGCCTCGACGGCGGCAGCACGCGAACTGCGGCCGACACTCCGACAAGCGGAATCGCCACGACGAATGGCAGAGAGACGAGCGGACCGCTGCCCAGCAGGACGGCTTCGAGGTCGATCAGGACCATTGCCGCCAGCACAAGCATAGGTCTGTGGCCCTGGCCCGCCAGGATCGTGACCAGGATCAGCAGCGGCATCGCGACGTAGGTCACGGCCTCGAGAGCCGCTTGATTGGCCGGGTCCTCGACGAGGAAGCCCCAGCTGCCTACCGCGACGGTCGATATCGACAGACCGAGCGCGAGCAGCCAGCCGCGGCGGCCCAAACCCGGGACAGTCGATGAAGTTGCGCTCCGCTTCGTAGCCCGTGCCTCCGCCGCCCCCATGCCCCAACCCCGGTCCATTGCCGGCCATAGTAGCAACGAGGAACGAGCGGCGACTCCCCCAAGCGACGGATATTGGACCGCCCCGAGGACGGGCCCCGCGCTACGCGGGAGTCAGAATCGCCGTGCCGGCGGCTTCCTTGGCGGCAATCCGGATCTTCTTGAGCGTCTTCATGGCCGGATCTCCGCCGGGCCGTCCGAAGAGGTCGTGGAGACGGGTGTACTCGGCGTAGAGCTGGTCGTACACGCGCCGGTTCGCCTCGATCGGCTCGTAAACGTCGTCGCGCAGGTGCGCCATGCGCTTCGCGGCATCCTCGATGGTGGCGAACCCGCCGGCTGAAACCCCTGCCGCGACGGCGCCGAACATCGCCGATCCGAGCGCCGGAGTCTGAGCCGATGCCGCGATCTGGATCGTCCGACCGGTCACGTCGGCGTAGATCTGCATCAGCATCTTGTTTCGCTCGGGCAATCCGCCGCACGCCACAACGTTGTCGATCTTGATCCCGCCGGCCTCGAAGGCGTCGATGATCGTCCGCGTTCCAAAGGCCGTGGCCTCGATCAGGGCGCGGTACATCTCAGGCGCCTGGGTTACGAGGGTCATCCCAAGCATCAGGCCGGTCAGGTCCGCGTCGACCAGAACGGACCGGTTGCCGTTCCACCAGTCGAGAGCGAGCAAGCCCGACTCGCCGGGCTTGAGTGCGTCGGCCTCCTCCTCGAGGATCTCGTGGACACTGATTCCGCGGGCTCTGGCCTTCTCGTAGTAGAGCGGCGGAACGCTGTGCTCGACGAACCATCCGAAAATGTCGCCGACGGCCGACTGGCCTGCCTCGTAGCCATAGCAGCCGGGAATCACGCCATCCTTGACGACGCCGCATGCGCCCGGGACGACAGGCGCGGTCTCGGCCAGGATGATGTGGCAGGTGCTGGTGCCCATGATCGCGACCAGCGTGCCCGGCTTCGTGACGGTGCTGGCCGGCGCCGAGACGTGCGCGTCGACGTTGGCCACGGCTACGGCTGTCCCGGGAAGCAATCCGGTCCACTTGGCGGCCTGCTCGCTCAGACCTCCGGCCTTCTGGCCCAGGAGATCGATCTTGCGCGACATCTTCTCGTCGACGAAGTTCTCGAAGCGCGGGTCGAGGGCCGCGAAGAATGCAGGCTTGGGGAAGCCCTCCTCGGCGGACCAGATGGCCTTGTATCCGGCCGTGCAGTTGTTCCTGGTTTCTTTGCCGGTGAGCTGCCAGACGACCCAGTCCGCGGCCTCGATCAGTCGGTCGGCGGCGTTGTAGATCTGCGGCGCTTCGCGCAGGATCTGGAGTGCTTTGGGGACGAACCACTCCGACGAGATCTTACCGCCGTAACGGCGCAGCCAGTCCTCGCCCATCTCGGCAGCGACACGGTTCACGTCATCCGCCTCGGGCTGAGCGGCGTGGTGCTTCCACAGCTTCACCCAGGAGTGCGGATTGCGCCGCCACTCGGAGAGCTGGCATAGGGGCGTCCCGTCGGTCGTCGTCGGGAGCATCGTGCAGGCGGTGAAGTCGATGCCGATGCCGATCACCTGGGATGGATGGATGCCGGCCCTCGCGACGACCGCAGGGATGGTCCGCTTGAACGTCTCGATGTAGTCGTTCGGATCCTGCAGGGCCCAATCGGGACCCAGGACGACGTCGCCGTCGGGCTCGGGGAGTCTCTCGTCGATGACGCCGTTCGAGTACTTGTAAACCTCAACCCCAAGCTCTCGACCATCGGCCACGTCCACGAGCACGGCTCGTCCGGACTCGGTCCCGAAGTCGACTCCGATTGCGAAGCGGGCCTGCGCCATCAATTCTCCCTTCAACTGGCTGCGAATGACGGGTTTCGTACCGGGCGGGATGGGCTATCGCTGCTTCTGCCCGTAGTAGGCATCGGGGCCGTGCTTGCGCCGGAAATGGCGCTCGGCCAGGTAGGGCGCGATCGGCTGCGTGTCTGGGTTCAAGGCGAAGGTCTGCTGGGCCATCGCCGCCACCGCTTCGAGGGCAGTGGCGTTGGCGGTTGCGTCCTCCGCGTCGTGACCCCAGGTGAAGGGACCGTGCGAAGCCACGAGCGCGGCGGGCATCTCAGCAGCGCTGAGCCCCAGGCGCTCGAGCGTCTCGATGATCACGGCCCCGGTTTCGTGCTCGTATGCGCCGGCGACCTCGCTCTCCACCATCTGGCGCGTTACGGGGACGGCGCCGTGGAAGTGGTCGGCGTGGGTCGTGCCCAGAGGCGGGATCGAACGGCCGGCCTGAGCCCAGGCCGTTGCGGCCGTGGAGTGCGTGTGCACGACACCGCCGATTTCGGGGAAGCGCTGGTACAGGATCAGGTGCGTCGGCGTGTCGGACGAGGGACGCAGGTCGCCCTCCACCACGCGGCCGTCCTCGAGGGACACGACCACCAGGTGCTCCGGGCGGAGCTCGTCGTACGGCACCCCGCTCGGCTTGATGACAAGGACGCCGGCCTGGCGGTCCACGCCGCTGGCATTCCCGAACGAGAGGGTCACAAGACCGGCCCGCACCAGGCCCTGGTTGGCGCGCCAGACTTGCTCGCGCAGGTCGGGAAGAGACAGCGGCGACACGGTAGCTCCTAGGTTAGAGCCGCAAGGCCGACCGTTCGCGGCATCAACGGAGGCCGCGGGCCAGGTGGTAATACGCCTCGTTCCAGCGAAGCTCCTTCTTGAAGCTCGCCACGGTAGTGTCGGCGTCGATCAGGAGGAACTCGACGCCCGCCATCTCCGCAAAATCGGCAATGACCTCGGCCCCGACGGCACGGGTCAGAACCGTGTGGTGAGATCCGCCGGCCATGAGCCAGGTCTCAGCCGCGGTGGCCAGGTTCGGGCGAGGCTTCCAGACAGCGCGTCCGACAGGGAGCTTGGCCATCGGCTTATCCGGCTGAACCAGGTCGATCTCGGTCGCCACGATCCGGAACCGGTCGCCCATGTCCATCAGGGCCGCGACGATGGCCGGGCCCGAGCCCGCATCGAAGACGAGCCGGACCGGGTCGCTCCTGCCGCCGATGGAGAGCGGGTGGATCTCGCAGGAAACCTTCTTGTCCGAGATTGTGGGGCAGACCTCGAGCATATGGGCGCCCAGCACCTTCGGTCCTGCCGGATCGAAGTGGTAGGTGTAGTCCTCCATGAACGAGGTCCCGCCCGGGAGACCCTTCGCCATCACCTTGACCAGCCGAACCATCACCGCCGTCTTCCAGTCGCCCTCGGCACCGAAGCCGTAGCCGTCGGCCATCAGACGCTGGGCGGCGATGCCGGGCAGCTGCTTGAGCCCGTCCAGGTTCTCGAAGGTGTCCGTGATTGCGCCGAAGCCGCCCGCGGTCATGAACTCGCGTAGAGCGATCTCGATCCGAGCCGCCTCGCGCAGCGCCTCCCGCTCGGCTCCGCCGGCGCGCAGCGAGGGCACCAGGTCATAGCTCGACTCGTAGATCTCGATGAGCGCGTCGACCTTCTTGTCCGCCACGGCCCTCACGGCGTTGCTGAGATCGCCCACGCTGAACCCGTTAACGGCCACGCCGAACTGCATCTGGGCCGAGACCTTGTCGCCCTCGGTCACCGAAACGTTGCGCATGTTGTCGCCGAAGCGCGCCAGCTTGAGATGCTTGGACTCGTACATCCCGCACGCCGCCCGAGACCACATCCCGATCTTGTCCTGGACGCGCTTCTCCTGCCAGTGGCCGGCGACCGTCTTGCGCGCCAGTCCGAGCCGAGCCTCAATATGCGCAAACTCGCGGTCCCCATGAGCCGCCTGGTTCAGGTTCATGAAGTCCATGTCGATCTCCGTCCACGGGAGATCGCGGTTGAACTGCGTGTGGAGGTGGAGCAGCGGCTTCGTCAGCGCCTGAAGCCCGGCAATCCACATCTTCGCCGGCGAGAACGTGTGCATCCAGGTAATGACGCCGACGCACTTATCGGTGGCGCTGGCCTCGATACAGGCCCCCAGGATCGCTTCCGGGTTCTTGACGACCGGCTTCCATACCACGCGAACGGGAATGGACGCCGCTCCGTCCAGACTGTCAGCGATCTTCTTCGAGTCCTCGCCGACCTGCCGCAGCACCTCTTCGCCGTATAGGTCCTGGCTGCCTGTTAGGAACCAAACCTCGAATTCGCCCAGCGCCTTCAACTCTTCAACTCCCCAATTCTCTTCAAAACGCGGCCGCAGATCGTCCGGTTGACGCGCCCGACGCTCTATTGGTGGGTGGCCCGTTGGGTGACAAGTAAGCTCTCGCGGCACGTCCGAAAACGCGCCGCGAGGGCTCCTAGTTGGACCCCGTACGCGACCGAGGTCCAAAAGCACGGTTACTTGTCGGTGATGTCCACCACGTGATCCACGAAGTACTTCTGCTGCTTGGTCTCCACAGGCAAGAGGATGTAAAGACCCGTCACGTCCTTGCCGACGGTGACCTTCGTCGTCCAGGTTGCCTTGTCACCGGCGGGAGTGAGTGGGGTCGTCGCAAGATGCGGACTTTCGTAGATCCCATAGATGATCCCATCCGGGCCGATGACCGGGGGTGTACCAATGTGCACGTAGGCTGGGTACTCGCTTGGGTTGGTACTCTGCCAGGTGAACTCGAGTCCAGTGTCCGTCCGCTTGACGTCGGTCAACTGGACGGTGCACTTGTTGATGGCGCTGATCACCGTGGCGGCCGTATCGATCAGCTTCGGATCCTTCTTGGCCACGGGGTAGACGGTATCAGTCACGATCTTGTCGAGATCGATCTTGAAAGTATCCTTGAACACGTTCGAGGGCGTGTAGTAGTCGAAGGGCCCCGTAATGTAGGCATAGTCGATCGAGAGCTTTTCGCCGGCAGACTTAGCAATGCCGGCGCATTCAACGTAGAGCAGTTGAGTTACCGGCTTGACTTTGGTTCCGCCGGTGTAGCCCTTCATGGCGAAGCCCGCCGGCAAGTACTCTCCGGCTCCGTCGCTGAAGACGGAGGTGCCGACGAAGGCCTTGCCGCAGTCGGTGCTCTTGCCGTCCGAGGTCGTGACCTTGGCCCTGCTTTCGGCCACGTCCATCGCGCTCCAGTCACCGGTGTCGTTGCGGAGGGAGAGCTCGACGTGCAGGGCGCCGCTTGCTTCGGCCACGCTCGTCGGGATCGCCGCCCAGCCTTTGCTCTGCACGACCGGTGTAGGAGTGTCGTCCGTGACCGGGGGCACGATATAGTCGCACCCTGTCGCCGCAAGTCCAAGGACGATGACTGCGGCCAGCGTCTTGCGCAAACTCATGCTGCAATCACCTTTCATCATTGGACTCCCAGAAGGCCCGCCAGCTGGCCCGTGATGGGCCAGTACGCGGCTGGAGCGTCGGTTCCTCCGTCAACCGCATCGACGGTCTTGGTCACGCCATTAGCCTTGACGGTCAGAGAGTACTGATAGCAGGCCGTACACGGCGTGTGGTGCGTCGTGTAGAAGGCTGTCGTGAACCAGCCTTCGTTGGTGATCAGCGTGATGACGTTGGTTACCTTCTCCGCGGTCACGTTCGTGGTCTTTGGATTGCCATCCGAAAGGTCTGAGAGAACTCGGCCGTCCGCGTAGATGGCATACAGCTCCTCAACGCACTTCGAGCCGCCGTTACGCTCGTAGACGATTACTGCGTCACCCTGAACCAGGGCCTTCGCCTGGTCCGGCCGCATGGCCTGCGCCTTGCAGGCGACGACCGTGCTCTTCGGGAACATGAACGGGACGACCACGTTGATGCTGACCGCGGCAATCACGACGACCGCCAAAGCCACCGCGCCGCCGCGGGCTGCCTTAGTCCTGTACCAGACAGTTTGCCTCTTGCGCAACGCCCTACCACTAGAACGGGCACGCCCGATGGAAGACGCATTCCAGGCCGCGACCACGCTCTGAACGCCGATAAAGACGAGCATCAGCGCCCCGATGAAGATGTACGTCCACCACGAACTCAACGTTCCGTTGAATTGGATCAGGCTCTGGATGAGGGCCGTGATCAGCGCTCCGAACAGCGCCCCGAACAGATAGCCCTCGCCGCCGGTCAGCGCTATGCCGCCGATGACGACAGCCGCGATGACCGTCAGTTCGAACCCGGTCGCGTGGGTGCCATGCCCCGAACCGACGTAGATGCTGTAGGTAATGCCGGCAAGGGCGGAGCAGAACCCGCTGATCACATAGACGAGAACCTTCGTCCTGTTGACCGCGAGGCCCATCAGGCGTGACGACATTTCGTTCGCGCCGTTACCGCCGCCGATGGCGTACACCGTGCGCCCAAACTTCGTGAAATGGGCGATGAACATGCCGACCACCAGAACCAGCATCGCAACTACCACCAGGTAACTGATGTAGTCGCCCTTCTTGGTGACCGGATCGGCCAAACCTGGAATGAGGATCCTGGTCTGGTTGAGAGTCGTGTAGAGAGTATCATGAATCCGAACTTCACTATCGCTAACGATGTAACACAAGCCCCGCGCCAGCCACATTCCGGCCAGCGTCGCAATGAAGGGCTGCACCTTCAAGTACGTGATGAAGTAGCCCATCACCACACCGAAGAACATGCCCATCAGCAGCATTACCGGAAAGACTATCCACGGGTTCCAACCCATGTTTATCAGAGACGCGGCCACAACAGTCGTCAGGGCCAAAATGCCGCTGACTGAAAGGTCGATGCCGCCTGACACGATGACAAACGTTTCGCCGACGACGCAGATGATGAGGAATGGGGTCGTGATGAACAGGTTAAAGAAGGCCTGCCCATCCTGCATCGCCTTGAACGAGAAGGCGCCCGCGAGGTATACGAGCACGAACAGTCCGATCGTCGCCGACAGAGGCAGGAACTTACGGTGCTGCTCCACCCGTGCGACCAACGCCCTGATCATCGTGCTGCCTCCCCACGCATGGTCACGCTACCCACACCACGAATGAATCTCTGTGCCTGCTCCGAATAGAGGAGGATGACCACGATAACAACAACCGCCTTGACGGCGATGATCGCGCTGGCCGGCACACCGAATGATAACATGGACGTGATCGTAGCCTGAATGACCAGACCTCCAATGGCGCTGCCCAGCAGCGAGAAGCGGCCGCCTGTACCCATCAGGGTGCCGCCGATTACGACAGCAAGGATCGCATCCAACTCCGTGTACAACCCAATCTGGTTGGCATCCGATGTTCGAATGGCCGAGGTGGCAATGAGGCCCGCGATCCCCGCGCAGAACCCGCAGAATGTGTAGGCGAACAGCTTGATCCTTCGCTCGTTGATGCCGCTGTAGTAGCTCGACCGGAAGTTGATCCCGACGGACTCAACGAACAGCCCGATGGCCGTCCTTCGCGTCAGGAGCCACGCCGCCAGGAACACGGCGGCGGCTATGTATAGAGAAAATGGCAAGATGATCCAACCGTTGCCCAGATACGCGTAGGTGTCGTTGAAGATGATGATCTTGATCGCGTTGGTAACCAGCTGGGCGATGCCTCGGCCGGCGATCATCAGAACGAGTGTCGCGACCATGGGCTGGATACGCCAATACGAGACCAGCATGCCGTTCCACATGCCGCACAGGGAAGCGATGATAAGTGGAACGACGATGACCATCCACAATGGAGCCCAGCTGTACTGGGGATCCTTGAGGAACAACCCGGGATCGGTCAGGGCCATGCCGGTGATCGTCGGGTTGATCATGATGCAGGCGACGGATGAAGCGATTGCCATGACCGCGCCGACCGAGAGGTCCACACCACCGGTCGCGATCACGAGCGTCATGCCCATGGCTAGGATCACGGTCGGCGATCCGTTCCGCAGGACGTCGATGACGCTGCCGAAGAGGTGGCCATCCTTCAGCTCGAGCCTGAAGAAACCCGGGATGGCGATCAGGTCGAACGCGAAGATCATCAGCAACGCGGCAATCGGGAGAAAGAGCATGCTCTCAGTGAGCTTGCTCCAGGTTCGCGCGAACGAGACGTTCATGACGCACTTCCTGCGATCGCCTGCATGATTCCCTTCTCATCGACTTGGCCGGAGAACTCGGTCACCTTGGCCCGGTCTCGCATGACGACGATCCGGTGGCTGGTCCGCAGCACCTCGTCCAACTCGGACGAGATGAACACGCACGACTTGCCTTCCTCGGCGAGCGAGAGCACAAGCTTTTGGATGTCAGCCTTCGTCCCGACGTCGATGCCTCGCGTTGGCTCGTCGAGGATCAGGAGGCGCGGATTTGCGGCCAGCCATCGGGCGAGAATCACCTTCTGCTGGTTGCCGCCGCTCAGGTTCTTGATCTTCTGGTCCGCCGTCGGGGTGCTGATGCTCAGGAGCTTGATGTACTTGTCGGCGATCTCGTATTGCTCTTTGGTGCCGATCCGCCTGAACCAGCCCTGGCCGGCCTGCAGGGCAAGAATGATGTTCTCCCTCACCGATAGGTCGGCCACTATGCCCTCGACCTTTCGGTCTTCGGGGCACAGCGCAACGCCACGAGCGATCGAGGCATGGGGCGAGAAGTCCTTGATCGGCTTGTGATCCATCACTATGGAGCCGATGTCGGGCCGGTCGATGCCGAAGAGAAGGTTTGCAATCTCAGTTCGGCCCGAACCGAGAAGACCGGCGATGCCGACGACCTCTCCCGCGTGGAGAGATAGGTCGAATGGCTCCACAGAGTTGGCCAGCCCCACATCGTCCGCCTCGAGCAGAGACTCGACCGCGATGTGATGGCTGCTCTCCATCTTGTGAGCGGTCATGTCGTCCAGGACGGTGATGCTGCGACCAAGCATCAGACGGATCAGCTCAAGTCTGGACAACGACGGCGTCGGGTAAGTGCCGACGCGCAAACCATTCCTCAGGACCGTGACCCGATCTGAGACCTCGTACACCTGGTTCAGGAAGTGCGTGATGAAGACGATCGCGATGCCTTCGCCCTTGAGCTTGCGCATGACCTTGAACAGCTGCAGCGTCTCATGGGTCGTAAGGCTGGACGTGGGCTCGTCGAGAATCAGGACTTTGGCGTTGGAGATCACGAGCGCTCGGGCAATCGCCGCCATCTGCTGGATCGCAACCGAGTAGGCGCCGAGTGGCTGGGTCACGTCGATGTCGATGTCCAGTTCCTTCAGGGACTCCCTGGCGCTGGCATTCAGGGCCTTCCAGTTGATGCTGACGCCAAAGTGGCTGGGCTGCCGTCCAATCAGGATGTTCTCGGCGACGGTCAGGTTGGGGCACAGGTTCACTTCCTGATACACCGTGCTGATTCCGAGTTCCTGGGCGTGCAGCGGCGAGCGGGGAGAGACGCTCTGTCCGTCGAGTGTAATGGTGCCCTTGTCGGCACGATCGACGCCCGTCAGGATCTTGATCAGGGTCGACTTGCCGGCTCCATTCTCACCGACAAGAGCATGGATCTCGCCCCTGGCCAGGGAAAAGTCCACGTTCTCGAGCGCATGCACACCAGGAAAAGACTTGTCGATGCCCGTCATAACGACGATGTCGCGGTCGGAGTCTGGCATTGAGTCACCTTATGGTCCTGCGGCTCAGAGAACCGACAGGCACGCGCTGGGAAGACTGAGTGGAATTGCCCGAACTATGAACGCGGCCAGCCCCATGAAACAGGTGCCGTTTGGGCCATGCCGAGTTGTCCACCCGCGTGAATTTCGTTCTGTGACTTCTGGACCACCCCGGCTCCAGAAGTCCGTTCAGGCAAGAGGAGAAGCGGCGGAGCCGCTTCTCCTCTTTGCGATCTACTCGCTACGTCAACTCCGAGGAGTCAACGCACCTTGTGCAAGGGCTTAGTACTTGCGGGTCTTGAGGATGTCCGTCAGAGCCGCGGCGCCCTGGGATGCGAAGAACTGGCCCTCCTGCGAGGGGACCCACTTCGGCAGGCTAAGGTCGCCGTTGAGGGCCTTGAGAGCAGCCTCGTAGACCTGGGGGGCCAGGAGCGGGTTGCACTCGATGTCAGCGAACATTTCGCCGGAGATGAGGTACTTGAACCCATCAGCGGTGGCGTCGGCGCCGACAACCATGATGTCCTTGCCAGGAACGAGGCCAGCTTCCTTGATCGCCTGGATGGCGCCAATCGCTTCCTCGTCGTTGTGGCCGATGACGCCCTGGATGTTCTTGGTCTTCTTGAGGAAGGCCTCCATGACGGCCTTGGACTCCGGGACGCCCCAGTTACCGGTCTGGCT
>Ga0209745_1001299_pt1 | contig 15042 bp, 18 predicted proteins | sample BarGraNGADG00312_FD_184495 | JGI IMG/M metagenome (GOLD analysis project Ga0209745, IMG submission 184495) | Arctic peat soil microbial communities from Barrow, Alaska - Barrow Graham LP Ref core NGADG0004-312 (SPAdes) (version 2) | ecosystem: Environmental > Terrestrial > Soil > Wetlands > Peat... | reverse complement strand
TTCGCGAATACGCCGAAGACTGGAACACCCGGCTCCACCGGGCACCGAACCACCAGCAGCAACGCAGCATTGTCGAACTTGTCGAACTCTCCGACGACGAGCAGCTACGCGACTGGCTCTTGAGCCGTGACACCACGCTCGGAGCTGCGTCGGCCGCGCTCGTCTCCGCGTGAGCTCGCCGGGAAGCCGACGAGCTCACGACCGGTTCTGCCAGGTCGAGCAGTGGTCCGAGGTTCGCAACGGTCGCGGCAAGAACGTCGGTCACCATGTCACCTACGAGCTCGAACTGCCCGACGGCCGCATACTGAGGACCCGCGTGTCGCGCCCAGCCGACAACACCACCTACGGCGCAAACCTGTGGAACCTGATCCTCACCGAGCAGCTTTGCGTGAGCGAGCAGGAGTTTTGGGAGTGCGTGTCCAACAGGAACCCACCCAAGCGCGGGTTCGGTGCGGACGAGACCCCAGCGGCGGCACTACCGGCGCAGTTAGTCCGCCAACTAATCCACGACCTCGGTGTCCCGGAAGGCGAGATCGTCGGCATGACTCTGGAACGCGCGACGGAACTCATGGTCGCATACTGGTCCCAGCCCCGGGCCTAACAGCAAGAAGTCACGTGCGGTGCCTACGCCCACTCATCTGGCACATTTCGCGCAGTCGTCACGCCGAGTCCTCACCGTTTGCCCGTTGCCAGGTCGCGGCCGCCAGGCCTTCGGCGCGGCTAATCCAGACGCCGCTGACCCAGCACTCACTGGACCGCCGCGGGTTGCCTCAGGTGATTTGCCGCATCCACCTCTAATGGATCAAAGAGCGACGGCTTCGCCGCCGCAGCGGCCTACGGGCGGCGCTGGCGCGCCATCCTCGAGCGCCCTTCCAGAGCCGAGCCAGTCGACGAAGAATGTCTCGCTGTTGGAACGGCAGGTCCGTTCCTTCGTCCCCTTACTTGTGCGGCGGTACGTCCGCGAAGAACGACAAACACGCCTCCGGCAAACCCAATAGGGCTTCCCGCCTCGATCTGGTCAATGGGAGGCGCGAATGATCGCGGCCCGGGCATAGGTGTGCACACGGTGGGTAGGGCGGATCTCGATGTCGGAGAACCCCGCGGAGATGAGCGCTTCGGTGAACTCGGTGCGGGTGAGCGCGCCGGCGATGCACCCGGTCCACTCGCTCATGTCGGCCTTCGTGGTCTCGTCCATGCCCTCGTCGGCGATGACGTCGGAGAACGCCAGACGCCCACCGTGACGCAGCACTCTGGCGGCTTCGGCGAGCACCACGTTCTTGTCGACGGCGAGGTTGATGACGCAGTTGGAGATCACCACGTCGACGCTGGCGTCGGGCAATGGGATGTCCTCCAGGTAACCCTTGAGGAACTCCACGTTGTCCACCCCGGCCTCAGCAGCGTTGCTACGGGCCAGCTCGAGCATCTCGTCCGTCATGTCCAGCCCGATCGCCCGCCCACCTGGGGAAACCCGGCGAGCGGAGATGAGGACGTCGGCGCCGGCGCCGGAGCCCAGATCGAGAACCACCTCACCAGGGCACAGGTCCGCAACAGCGGTGGGCACCCCACAGCCGAGCGAGGCCGCCACGGCATCGTCGGAGGCACCACAGGCGGTGTCGGGATCGTAGAGCTCGGCGCCGAATACGACGTCCCCGCGCTTGTTGGTGATGGCCACCGGTGCCGGACCACAGCACGAGGTGTCGAGCGCACGGGCTTGCTGCTGGTCCCCGCCCGCAGATCGGGTCGCGGCCTCGGCATACCGCTGGCGGACTATCTCCCGGATGTCCTCAGGTGCACTCATCAGCTGTCTCCTCCTCGGTACTGCGTGTGTCGGTTGACGGATTGATGGCTAGCGGTTGGCTGGCCGCGCGGGGCTCTGATCGGGCAGCAGCTCTTCTAGCAGCGACTGCACCCGAGCCCGGATCTCATCGCGGATAGGCCGCACGGCTTCGACACCCTGGCCCGCAGGGTCCTCCAGATCCCAGTCGAGGTAACGCTTACCGGGGAAGATCGGGCAGGCGTCACCGCAGCCCATGGTGATCACCACGTCAGAGGCCTGCACCGCATCAGTGGTCAGGACCTTCGGGGTTTGCCGGGAGATGTCGATGCCCACCTCAGCCATCACCGCGACCGCGGAGGGGTTCACCCGGTCGCCGGGCAGGCTCCCTGCTGAGCGCACCTCGACCTGGCCGCCGCCGAGGTGAGTGAGGAAGCCGGCGGCCATCTGGGAGCGACCGGCATTGTGCACGCAGACGAAAAGGACGCTGGGCTTATCGGCCATGGGGGGTGCTCACCTTTCGAAGAGAACCATTGCTACTTAGGACTGATTCAGGATCCGTGTTGGAGTGAAACGCTTGCGCAGGGCGAGGCTGACGTAGACCAGGCCCACCAGCACCGGCACCTCGATGAGCGGGCCAACAACTCCCGCGAGCGCCTGCCCTGAAGTCACCCCGAACGTCGCAATCGCCACGGCGATAGCCAGCTCGAAGTTGTTACCCGCAGCCGTGAACGCCAGGGTCGTCGTCCGCTCGTATCCCAGTCCGAGCCCCGCACCCAGGGCGTACCCGCCACCCCACATCACCGCGAAGTAGGCGAGCAGTGGTAGGGCGATCCGCGCCACATCGAGGGGATTGCTGGTGATCGCCTTACCCTGCAGTGCGAACAGCACGACGATCGTGAACAGGAGGCCGTACAGGGCGAAAGGTGCGACGCGGGGGATGAAGCGCTCCTCATACCAGGTGCGGCCCTTGGCCTTCTCCCCCACGCGCCGGGACAGGAACCCCGCAAGCAGGGGTATGCCGAGGAAAATCAGCACGCTGCGGGCGATGTCCCACGTGGACGCATTGATGCCGGTCTGATCCAGGCCCAGCCAGCCCGGAAGAACGCTGAGGTAGAACCAGCCGAGGCCGGCGAAAGCGACCACCTGGAACACCGAGTTCATCGCCACCAGCACGGCAGCGGCCTCCCGGTCACCGCAGGCAAGGTCGTTCCAGATGATGACCATAGCGATGCAGCGGGCCAGGCCGACGATGATCAGGCCGGTGCGGTACTCCGGCAGATCGGGTAGGAAGATCCAGGCGAGAGCGAACATCAGCGCCGGGCCGACCACCCAGTTCAACAGCACCGAGCTGACCAGCAGTCTGCGGTCGCCGGTCACGGAGTCAAGCCGGTCGTAGCGGACCTTGGCCAGCACCGGATACATCATGACCAGCAGCCCGATCGCGATGGGCAGGCTGATGCCGTCGACCTGCACCACCTGAAGTACCGTCTCCAGGCCCGACACACCCCGGCCCAGCAACAGCCCAGCCAGCATGGCCACGCCGATCCACGCGGGCAGGAACCGGTCGAGGGTGGACAGCTTGCCGACCACGGCTTCGGCCGGTGCATCATTAGTGCCCAAAGGCACGGTCATGCCATCACCGCTTGCGCGGTCACGCCGAGCTGGGCGGTGGTGACGTCCGTCGAGCCGAGCACCGCGGAGAGCTGGGCCAGCGCGGATGGCACCACCCAGTAGTAGACCCAGGTGCCACGCCGCTCGCACTCGAGCAGCCCGCTCTCGCGAAGCACCTTGAGGTGGTGGGAGATCGTCGGCTGGGTCAGGTCGAAGCCGACCGACAGGTCGCACACACAGGCCTCTCCCCCGGCATGGCTGGCCACCCGGCTCAGCAACTGCAGGCGCACCGGGTCACCCAGGGCCTTGAACATCCGGGCGAGGTCACCCGCCCAGTCCTCGGTCAGCGGCTCGCGTACCAGGGGCGTGCAACACGGTTCGGTCTGCGTGGTCGGAAGAGGTTGCTTCGACATGCATCAATATTGACATTTATCGAACCAAGGCGCAAACCTGCTGCTGCGTCCCATCCCGTAATCACGAGGATGGCCGCGAGATGTCGGCGGGTGCGACGTTGTAGCGGACATCTCCCGGCGACATGCTGAAGTCCAGGTAGCTCAGCGGACCCTCGGGCAGGTTCCAGATGGCACTGCCGCGGGTGAAGATGAACCGGTCACCGTCCGGCTGCCAGCCGTCGATGGGCGTGGTCCACTCCGCCCGGACGAGGCCGCCAGGAAGATCGGCGTACCTGTCCGTGGTGCTGAAGTTGACCGGGCGCCCGTCGTCGCCCAGGAACACTCGTGCAGTTACCGTCTGGCCGGCGTCGACGAGGGTGACGTCGAAAGAATGGTCGTCCACGGGCGCGAACGAGGTATTCCGCCGCAGGAGCATCGAGGGCGCCATCAGCACCGCATCGTTCAGGTAGGTGACCAGCTCGCTCATGTCCGTCTCCGGGCCCTCCGTGTGTGCCACGGTGACCAGGCCGAGCAGCTTGCCGTGCATGATCCCCTTGCCGCCAAGGTAGGTGTCACGGCCCACCATCGGCACCACTTTGGCGAAGTCGATGCGCATGTGAAAGACGCGGGCGACCTCCAACGCGCTGTTGTACTGCCAGACCTCGGCGGGCATCCAGGATCCCTGCCCCTTCAGCCTGAAGCGCCCGGTGATGTGTGCCTGGAAGGACCAGTCACGCGGCCGGTTCACCACGCCCATGGCGTGCAGGTACCGCTGCACCGTCGCGGGCAACCCGGCAAGATCTTCCTCGGTCACCGGCTGGGGATCGGCACCTCCCACGGTCACTCCTGCCGCGCAGACCTCCTCGGACAGCCGCCGGTACATCTGCCTGCCATGCCAGAACATGCCCACTCCCTCTGTCGCCTGCCGCGATCGTTGCACAGTAGGTATGGTGGTCGTCATGGTCACCATCAAAGACGCTGCCACCGAGTTCCTCGCCGCGAAAAGGGTTGCGGTGACAGGGGTTTCCCGAAACGCGCAGGGGCACGGCAGCAACGTGGTGTACCAGCGCCTGCGACAGAGGGGTTATGAGGTCTTCGCCGTCAACCCGAATGCCGAGAACGTCGAGGGGGATCCCGCCTATCCCGACCTGAAGTCGATCCCCGGCGGTGTCGAGGCCGTGGTGATCGGGACCAAGCCCGAGACAGCAGATGCCACCATGCGGGAGTGCGCGGAGCTGGGGATCCACCACGTGTGGATGCACCGGTCCGTCGGCACCGGGAGCGTCTCAAAGTCGGCCACCGAGTACGGCCGTCAGCAGGGCATCACCGTGATCGATGGTGGCTGCCCATTGATGTTTGACCCCACTGCCGACTTCGGGCACAAGTGCATGAGGTTCATCTTCAGCATGTCCGGAGCCGTTCCGAAGCAGGTGACCTGACGGGCCACCGCAGGGGGAACGGACGGCCCGTGCTGGCGCGGGCGGGACATCTCGTCTAGGCCGGCACCAGGCCGACCATCACCGCCAGCCGTCGGACCTCATGGTCAAAGAAGGCCTCGGGATACACGATGACGTTGTGCCGGTGGCCGAAGACCTCGAACGACACCGCGCCGAACAGGTACGTCCAGGCCATCAGGCCCCGGATCATCAGGTCGGACGGGACGCCCTCGGGCATCATGGCCCGCACCGGGTCTATCGCGCGCTGGACGGCCACGGACGGCTCAGGGTGCGCGCCAGCGTCATAGGACCTGTCCGACATGAGGTCGCCCAGCAGGTCGCCCAGCAGCAGCGGCACCCGGGAGGCGGGCCCGATCGTCCCGGGCGGCGCAGCGTAACCCGGGATCGGTGAGCCGAAGATGAGCGCGTACTCATGCGGGTGGGCCACGGCCCAGTTGCGCACGCCGCGGCAGATCGCCATCCAGCGATCCTCGATCGACTCGAGGTGCACCTGGGCCTCCGCGGTTTCGGCCGCCTCCGCGAGCGAGCTGTAGCTGTCGATGATCAGGGCCGTCAGAAGCGCGTCGCGGCTGCGGAAGTACCGGAACAGCGCCGACGACGCCATACCCATCTCGCGAGCGATCGCACGCAAGGACAACGCAGCCCCACCGCCGGAGGCGAGCTGGGCGAGCGCAACCGCCTTGATCTCACTCGTCAGCTCGCTTCGGACGCGCTCGCGGGCCGTGCGAGGGGCCGACGGGACGGCTGGCTGGACCGCTGATGACTTGTCTAACTCGGACATACAGCACATCTTCGCGCATTTGCAGAGCGGTGGCAACAAGCGAGAGCTGTGCTCTTGACGATCTGCGCGGCGTCTGACACCTTTGACAACGAGAGCAGCGCTCTTGAATCAGACCTTCGATCATTCACCTGAGGAAATCACTATGTCCAAGCACATCGTCGTCGGGGCAGGCCCCATCGGCACCGCCACCGCGCTCCTGCTCGCAGAGGGCGGGGATGAGGTCGTCATGGTGACCCGGTCGGGCTCGGGCCCCACCCACCCCGCCATCACCAGGACCGCAGCAGACGCGTCATCCTCTGCCAGCATGACCGAGCTCGCGACCGGCGCCGTCGCGATCTACAACTGCGCCAACCCGGCCTATCACCGCTGGCCGACCGACTGGCCGCCCATTGCCCAGGCACTGCTCGCCGCAGCCGAGCACTCGAACGCGGTCCTGGTCACCGTCAGCAACCTCTACGGCTACGGGCCGGTGTCCGGCGCGATGACGGAGGACCGCCCGCTCGCCGCGAAGGGTCCCAAGGGACTCACCCGAGCCCAGATGTGGCGCCATGCCCTCGCCGCGCACGACGCCGACCGGGTGCGCGCCACCGAGGTGCGCGGCTCTGACTACGTCGGACCCAGAGTGCAGGGCCACCTGGGTGACCGCGTCGTACCGCGACTGCTCGCCGGGCGGGACGTGACGGTGATAAAGAACGCGGACACTCTGCACACCTGGACCGCGACCAACGACGTCGCGCGCCTCCTGGTCACCGTGGCGATCGACGAACGTGCCTGGGGCCGCCCCTGGCACGTGCCGAGCAACCCGCCGCGGACCCAGCGCGAGGCGGTGGGCGACCTGTGTCGTGTCGCCGGAGTGGAACCCGTGAAGGTGAAGGAGTACCCGGGCATGCTCATTCGCGGGATGGGCCTGTTCAACCCGATGATGCGGGAGCTCGCGGAGGTGGCGTACCAGTTCGAGGACCCGTTCGTCCTCGACTCCACCGCCGCACAGCGAACCTTCGGCCTCGCGCCCACGCCGTGGGACGACATGCTGGCAGGCGTCGTCGAGAGCTTCCGCTGACCAGGACGTGAGATATCAGACAGTGGGCTCTCTGGCTCAGGCACGTGTACCAGCCGCGCTCAGCCGGGGACTACATTCGAGGCATGGCCAGTTCCACAGCGTCTGACGCCCGCCAATCCAAGATCAACGCGGACCTGCAGGACGTCGCTCACACTGTCCACCAGGAGTTCGATGAGTCGCTGGATCCGCGGGCGGTGGACGAGTGCCTGAACAGGGTGGCGGCCCAGTTCGACGACGCTACGGTGCGTTCCTTTGTACCCCTGTTGGTTCGGCGCTATGTCAACGACGAGCTGCACGAACGCCTCGCGCACGCCTAGACCCGATCTCTGACTCATCTCCCGTGTAACCCGACACCCCGCAGTTGTCCTGGTGACCGAAAGCTTGGTCTGTGCCAGAGCCCCGACCTGCGGTGAGTTCATCCCCCATGGGTGATGGCGACTCCGGCCCCCGGTGGCAGAGTCGAGTCGCCTCGCGCTCATCTTGGCTGTCCTCGTCCTCAGCCTCGCCGCCGGCTGGGTCGCACATCTCCTGGTCGGTCGCGGCGAGAAGAACTGGACCCAGCTCCTCGCGGTCGGGATCGCCGGCTCGTTCGTAGGCGGCCTGCTGGCCAGCCTGATCTCCGGTGACGGTCTCGCCCTCCGGCCGAGCGGTCTCATCGGCTCCGCCGTCGGCGCCACACTCGTGCTGCTCGTCGTCCGCGCTGTCTCGAAGAGACCGGCGCGCCATGTCGCTGAGGATCCCGCATCTCTGCCCGACTACTTCTCCAACGTGGAACCACTCTCAACGTGGGCCGCGGGTACGTCCTTCCTGGGCCTGACCTCGGCCCACAGCTGCTCGTAGCACTGCGCAGCCCGGCTGCTCGGCGCGAAGGCGGGAACGGGCGCCCGGCGCTCGGCCATCTGCTCAATGATCGACAGCGCCGGGATCACCGTGTCGGCGACGCGAGTGCCGTCTCGCGGGATCGCGTCGATCACGTCCCTGTGCAGGCGCTTGCGACGGTCGGCCATAGAGAAAAAGGCAACCACCTCGGGTCGGGGCTTCTCGGACTCGGCCACGAAACGGGTCAGCTGGTCAAAGGTGCGCAGCGACAGGGTCGCCGGGATCAGCGGCACCAAGAGCGTGTCGGAGGCGTGCATGACGTTCTCGGACACCAGCGAGATGCTGGGCGGACAGTCCAGGAAGACCACGTCGTAGTCGCCATCGACGCTGTCCAACAGCTGGCCAAGCCGCCGGGTCCGCTTCTTCGTGTCGTCGAGCTCGAGATCCATGTTGCGGTAGCTGAAGTCGGCGGGTAGCAGGTCCAGGTTGTCGAAGTCCGTTGCCTTCATTGCCGCCTCGATCGGCCACTTACGGGTCACCAGGGCGTGGCTGCCGCCCCTGACCCGCGGCCGCACCCGGAAAAGGTACGTGGCGGCGGCCTGCGGATCGAGATCCCACAACAAGGTACGCCGGCCCTCACGTGCAGCGAGGTAGGCGAGGTTCACCGCCGTCGACGTCTTCCCGACGCCACCCTTGATGTTGTATGTCGCGAAGACCCTCATTGCCCACCCCCGATCCGGTGCATCAACCGCTGGTTGGACGGCCTTGCGAAGCGGGCGAACGCGCCGTCGAACTCACGGCGGGCCCGGTCCTGCTCGGCGTCAAGGTGACCGATCAGCTCGCCCATGGCCAGCACCGTCCCCGCATTCGTCCCCTCGGCCATCATCTCCTCGGCGAACCCGCGCAGCGCCCGGCGTTGCACCTCGCAGTCCTGAAAACGGCCCAGGACGTCCTGCAAGTCCTTGAGGTCGGCAACCAAACGCTTGCGCGGACCCTCGGGGAGGACCGGCGCGCACACCTCCAGTGCGTATCTCAGCTCCTTGCACCGCTTCCGCAGCTCGTGCAGGTCGGCGGCCGGCGAGTCGGCCCCGATGACGGCACCGCCACGTGCCACCCGCCGGTACACCCGGGAGATACTGCGGTCGGCCAGCTGGCCGGCCGACAGCTGTACCCCGTCCGCATCCTGCGGCGAGTCCACGAGCCGGGCCAGCTCCTCATCCCACTCCGTGACCAGCCGCCGAAACCTGGCGGACCTCAACGAACGCACCAGAGCGCGGCGCGCCACCGTCCGCCGGCTTCGCAGATGCCTCGCGAGAGGGTCCAGATCCGTGGGGTCCGCCGTCGCCAGCCAGTGGCGCATCGTGGGCAGGCCCAACTCGTAGACGTCCAGGTCCCGGACCGGTGTTGTCAGGTCACCCAGCGACTTGAAGGCCGGCTCCCACCTGCGTCGCATCACGTCGGGAAGGGCGGGTCGCCCCAGCTTGAGTGTCGCCCTGGTCCGTCGCACCGCGACCCGGAAGTCGTGCAGGAACTCGGTGTCCACGTCATCGAGCAGACCGGGCAGGTTCTCGCGCATCGCCAAGAGCAAGGCGCTCAGCGCGGTCGTCAGGAGCACCCGTGCGGGCACCGCGGGATCCGTGCCGAACGTCTGTGGGGAGCTGGGCGCTCCGTCCTCACCGTCCTCAGGATGCTCAACAGCGCGCAGACCGAGACCGACCAGCAGACGATCCGCTCGCCGTGCCTGTTCGTCGTAACCGCGCAACCTGCGCACTATGAGCTGGGCCGGCGCGGCGGCCCCGGCTGAAAGGGAAGCCGGTTCGTCCAGCTCGACCCGAGCCACGGTCTTCCCGTCGTCGTTGCGCAGCTCCAACCGGCGCAGAAGCCGCCGCTCGTCCGAGGCGACCATCAACGCCCGGATGCCGGTCACGGGAGCGATCGCGTCCCGGACCGGACTGGACGGCAGAGCATCGGCAAGCGCCGGCCACCTCAGGTCCTTCACCGGCACCGCTACGTTCGACGACCCGTCCAGTCGACCGAGCACGAGTTGCTCCTGCCCCGAATCACGCACTGTCGTATCTCGCACTGTCGTATCTCGCACTGCCTTGTCTCGCACTGCCGTATCTCGCACTGCCGTGAGCCGGTGCTCCAACGTGAGACCCGCCGCAAGAAGCCGCCGGTCGAAAGTGTCGAGCCGCCTGCGTCGGACGAGGTGTTTCGCGCCCGTCGCCACCGTGAACTGGGCAGAGAGAGCGTTGACAATCGCCTCGAGCCCAGGTGGACCCTCATCGGCCGCCTGCAGTGCTCGGGTCACGCTGGTCATGGTGGCGACACTAGCTCCGCGACTCATCGACGTCACGGCCGCCGACATGCTCGAACAGCTGAGCGCCGAGCTCCGAGCGCAGGGAGTGCACCTGGCGTTCGTCGAAATGCGCGCCAGGCTGCGCACGCAGATGCGCAGATACGCCTTCTTCCGGGTATTGGGCAAGGATCACCTCTACAACTCGATCGATGCTGCCGTCGCCGCCATCGCCGCGTACGTTCCGCCGGACCCGGACCCGAAATCCGGACACGAAACGGACGACGAGGATTCCTGATGATTGACCTCCCGGAAGGCTGAGACCGGATGAACTGTCCACCCTGTGGTCGGAGCGTGCAGAAAGGACTGTCATGCTGTAAGTATGGACAAAATCCTGAACGACCTCGAAATCGGCCATGCCGCCAAACTTCTGCCGATCGAGGAAGTCGCCGCCTCGGCCGGCATCGCAGCAGAACACCTGGAGCCGTACGGCGCATACATCGCCAAGGTCGCTCTGAGCGCAGCAGCCGCGCTGTCCGATCAGCCGCCCGCGAAATACATCGTCATCACTGCGGTGACGCCCACGCCGCTGGGTGAGGGCAAGACCACCACGTCGATCGGGCTCGCCCAGGGCCTTGCGGCGCTCGGGCACCGGTCGATGCTCTCGCTGCGGCAGCCATCACTCGGGCCAACGTTCGGCATCAAGGGCGGCGCGGCCGGAGCCGGCTACAGCCAGGTCGTGCCGATGGAAGCCGTGAACCTGCACCTGACCGGCGACTTCCACGCGGTCACCTCGGCGCACAACCTGCTCGCGGCCATGGTCGACAACCACCTGCACCACGGCAACGACCTCGACATCGACCCGCGGACGATCGCATGGCGGAGGGTGCTGGACGTCAACGACCGCGCTCTGCGCAACATCGTCGTGGGCCTCGGCGAACGGATGGACGGCGTGCCCCGGCAGGCCGGGTTCGACATCACCGCCGCGAGCGAGGTGATGGTGATCCTGTCGCTGTCGACCTCGCTGCAGGACCTTCGGCTACGTCTGGGCCGCATCGTCGTCGGTTACACGTACGCCGGCAGGCCGGTCACCGCGGAGGACCTCAAAGCTGCTGGAGCCATGGCCGTCATGATGCGGGACGCGGTGAAGCCCAACCTGTTGCAGACGTTGGAGCACACGCCGGCCCTGATCCACGCCGGGCCCTTCGGCAACATCGCCACCGGCAACTCCTCGGTCGTCGCCGACCTGCTCGGCATCCGCACGTCGGACTACCTCCTGACTGAGGCCGGCTTCGGCTCCGACATGGGCGCCGAGCGTTTCTTCAACGTGAAGTGCCGGGCGTCAGGGCTGGCGCCGGACGCGGCAGTACTCGTCGTCACGGTGCGCGCACTGAAGACGCACTCCGGTCGCTACCAGGTCGTCGCCGGCCGCGCGCTTCCCCTGGAGATGCTCGAGGAGAACCCCGAGGACGTCCGGCTCGGCGCTGCGAACCTGCAGCGCCACATCGAGATCGTGAAGCACTTTGGCGTGTCACCGGTGGTGGCCATCAACGCCTTCCCCACCGACCATGATTCGGAGCTCGAGGTCATCCGGCAGATCGCGGCCGAGGCCGGTGTGCGGGTGGCCGTCACCCGGCATGTCGCCGAGGGCGGGAAGGGTGCCGTGGAGCTGGCGAAGCTCGTCATCGAGACGGCGAACGAGCCGAACTCGTTCCACTACCTCTACAATCTCGACCTGCCGCTCGTCGACAAGATTGAGAAGATCGCCGTAGAGATCTACGGCGCCGATGGCATCGACCTGTCGTCGTCGGTGGCGAAGCAGCTGAAACGGTTCGAAGTGCTGGGCTACGGGGAGTACCCGGTCGTCATCGCCAAGACACACCTGTCCCTGTCGTCGGACCCGACCCTGCAGGGCGCCCCGACCGGCTGGCGGATGCCGGTGCGAGAGGTCCGGGCCGCTGTCGGCGCCGGCTACGTCTATGCCATCTGCGGCGAGATGCGGACGATGCCCGGTCTGCCAAAGCACCCGGGCGCCGAGCGGATCGACATCGACGAAGACGGGAACGTGGTCGGCCTGTCCTGAGTCGTCGCCCGCGGCACCTCACCTGGTCCTGAATTCGGTCTGCACAAGCCTTCGCAGCGATCGCGACACTGCGAAGGCCGTTGGGGATGATGTCGCAACTGGTAAAGCGCTTCCCCGGAATTGGTAACGAAACAGTCTGCAGTAAGGCAGGATTACGTCATGGTCTATCTGAAGCCGCCGGCCAGGATAACCAAGATCTTCAACAAGCTGGCCAGGTACAGCACCCTGTGGGACGTGCACACCCTTGAGGTTACCCGTCGCAATGCCGTTGACCCGCAACGGGTTCCGGTGATTCCGCTGGAGCACGACGGCTCGCTCTTCGTCGTGTCGACCCGCGGCGAGTCCGAATGGGTCAAGAACGTGCGCGTGGCCGGGAAGGTCCGTCTGGGCCAGAAAGGCCAGTTCGAGACGTATGCCACCACGGAGGTGCCAGCCGACGGGCGCGCTGACATCCTCGCGGCATACCGCAAGAAAGCTGGGCGCGAGCTGACCGGCTACTGGAAGAAGGTCCCCGGGGCTGCCGACCAGCCAACGTTCAAACTGACCCCGAGCTGACGGCACCGCGAGTCGGCACGGCTTCATGCCAGGTAACCGAGTTCCGGACTCACGCCTTGCGCCTGTCTGAGCTCGGTGGGCAAGAATATGGCCATGACCCAGGCAAGGACCCGCCACAACCCCGTCCTCATCAGCGGCTGTTCATCAGGCATCGGCGCCGCCACCGCTGCAGCGCTCGTCCGGGCCGGGCACACCGTCTACGCAACGGCCCGACAGATCGAGACGCTTGCCGACCTCGAGGCGCTCGGATGCCACCCCCTGGCGCTGGACGTGACCTCCGAGGACTCGATGATCGCCGCGGTGAAGGCCGTCGAGGAAGAGCACGGACAGATCGGCACCCTTATCAACAACGCCGGGTTTGCCGAGTACGGACCGATCGAGGAATCTGACCTCGAGCGGGTTCGGGCCATGTTCGACACCAACGTCTTCGGGCTCGCGCGGCTCACCCAGCTGGTCCTGCCCGCGATGCGTCGGGCGCGATCCGGGCGGATCGTCAACATCGGGTCGATGGGCGGACGGACCACCTTCCCTGTCGGCGGTTTCTACCACGCCTCCAAGTACGCCGTGGAAGCCATAAGCGACGCCCTGCGGGTCGAGGTCAAACCCCTCGGCATCGACGTCATCCTCGTGGAGCCCGGTTTGATCCGCACCAACTTCGAGAGCCGCATGAACGAGAGCCTCGAGGTGGGCGCGGCCAGGCGTGACGCCGTCACCGCATACGGGGACCTGTTGGCGGCGAATGAGAAGAGCTCGACCGGCGGCTATGCGAACGACTTCATGGCGACCGGCCCCGAGTCGGTCGCGGCGGTGATCGTCAGAGCAGTCCAGTCCGCGCGACCCCGCTCGCGCTATGTGGTCACCCCGGCGGCGAAGTTCATGGCCAACCTGCGGCGACGCGGCGGCGACCGGATATGGGACGCGACCATGCGCAAGCGGTTCGGTCTCTGACTCATGGACTCCCTGCTCGGACCGTATGACGCGCTGCGCCGGATCGCCTACCTGCTGGAGCGTTCGCGCGCGGGCACCTATCGCGTCAAGGCCTTCCGTGCGGCGGCAGCCACGGTCCTCGCGACCGACCCCGCCGAGCTGGCGTCGCGCGCAACCGCGGGAACGCTCACCGACCTGCCCGGCATCGGTCCGGCGACCGAGGCGGTCATCATGGAGGCCCTGGAAGACGAGATCCCGGAATACCTGACGTCCCTGGAGACGCGGGCAACTGAGCCGCTGATGGCAGGCGGGCTCGAGGTGCGGGCGGCACTGCGAGGCGATCTCCACTCGCACTCGGACTGGTCCGACGGCGGGTCATCCATCCAGGAGATGGTCGTGACGGCGATGGACCTCGGGCACGAGTACCTGGTGCTGACCGATCATTCGCCGCGCCTGAAGATCGCGAACGGCCTTTCGTCAGAACGTCTTTCGAAGCAACTGGGCGTCGTCGAGGAGATCAACTCGGCCGTTGGGGAGTTCGGCCTGAGCAAGAGCGGTGAGTTCCGGCTCCTCAAGGGCATCGAGGTCGACATCCTCGACGACGGCTCGCTGGACCAGAGTGTCGAGATGCTCTCGCGGCTGGACCTGCGGGTGGCCTCGGTCCACTCCAAGCTGGCGATGTCGGCAGCGCCGATGACCCGCAGGATGATCGCCGCCGTCGAGAACCCGCACACGAACGTCCTCGGCCACTGCACCGGGCGCCTGGTAGAAGGCGAACGGGGCACCCGGGACCAGAGCTCCTTCGATGCCGCCGCCGTATTCGCGGCCTGTGCCGCCCATGAGGTCGCCGTGGAGATCAACGCGCGCCCCGAGCGCTGCGACCCACCCGATGACCTGATGGTCCTGGCGCGGGATGCCGGGTGCCTGTTCTCGATAGACACTGACGCACACGCGCCGGGGCAGCTGGACTTCCAGATCTACGGATGCGCCCGCGCCGAGCGGATCGGCGTGCCCGTGGAACGGATCGTGAACACCTGGCCGTTGGAACGGCTGCTCACCTGGGCCAACCCGGCGTGACGCGGCGGCCCCCGCTTTGGAGATTGAGCGCCCTCTCCCATATGCTTCCCTAGTCCTCGACGGATCCGAGCTGCTGCTCGCTAGCGGCGAGGGGCCCGAGTGAGCATCTCCGGGTCCCCATCGTCTAGCGGCCCAGGACCCCGCCCTTTCACGGCGGTAGCACGGGTTCGAATCCCGTTGGGGATACGCATCAAAGGCCTTACCCAA
>Ga0209745_1001295_pt1 | contig 15057 bp, 11 predicted proteins | sample BarGraNGADG00312_FD_184495 | JGI IMG/M metagenome (GOLD analysis project Ga0209745, IMG submission 184495) | Arctic peat soil microbial communities from Barrow, Alaska - Barrow Graham LP Ref core NGADG0004-312 (SPAdes) (version 2) | ecosystem: Environmental > Terrestrial > Soil > Wetlands > Peat... | reverse complement strand
TGCCAGCGGCCGTGGCATCGGCCGCGTGCTGCAACCAGGCGGGACTGCCTGTGCTCGCCAGCACCAGGGTCGGGATCGTGACCCTGGCCAGCCGATCGGTCGGCAGCGTGCCTTCGCCCATGAGGAGGCTGTCGTAGCGGACGGTGTGAGCCAGGGCCTCGAGGGCCGACCACTCGGGCGCCGCCCGCGTCCGGGCGATGGCCTCGGCGGGCAGACCTACGGCCTCGCGCATGAACAGCTCCACGGCCTCGGCGCCGTGACCGGACGATGTCAGCGCGGTCAACCGCTCCAGGTAACCCTCGGGAAGCCGGGGACTCCCCTCGACGCGGAACGGCGGTTCGAAGACCGCCATCCTCGAGATCGCCAGCCCACGGGCGACCGCCTCCAGGGCGATTGCGGCACCGGAGGAGTGGCCGTAGACGACGACCGCTCCGCCGAGGTCGCCGATGAGTGCGTCAAGGTCGTCGATCTCCCGCTCGACCGCGTAGGGCTGCGTGTCGCCGCTGTCGCCGCGACCACGGCGGTCATAGGCGACCGCGCCCAGGTGCGGGGACAGTGCGGCGACGAGCGGTGCGGCCGCCCGGCGGTCGCTGAGCGCGCCGCCGATCAGGATGACCGGCGCGCCTTCCCCCGACCGCTCGTACGCGATGACCGTGCCGTCGCTCGAGGTGACCTGGTTCATCGGCATCCGCTCTCTGCTGCCCGCGGCTGACTGCGCAGAACGCCGTGGGCCGTCTTCGGACCGTACGCGGTCGACGCCCGCCCGGCGCGGCGCCGACGGCGGGTGGTCTCGCCGGGTCCGGGTTTGATCGATGGTCGTACCGGGTCCCGTACCGGGACAATTTGACCATTGCGGTCCCACGCGTCAGAATTATCGCTGACAGTGCGCACCGCCGGCCCCCTGCGCGGTGCGCACTGCCTTACGTTTCGGCTCGCGCTTACCTTTCGGCTCGCGCTTACGTTTCGGCTCGCGCTCTGCGGACGTTTCTGCCGCCACGCGATCGGTCCTGAGCCCCCCGGCGTGCCATGCACCCGTTGCGCGCCGGCGCCCGTTAGCGTTCCAGGGTGACGGTTCCCGCGCACACCACAGGCACAGATCCCGGCGTGGCCCCCGAGCCCCGCGCGTCGGGCGGTCAGCCGCCCGTCGCCGTCGAACGGGCCACTACCGCCGAGCTTGTTGCTGCTGCCGTCGCGACCTGGCGCTCGACCCTGGTCGAGGCCGCCGGGGGTCCGAGCCTGGTCGACATCGCCATGCTCGGCGACGCCTCTCTCGACCTGTCCGCGGCCCACCCCTCGGGTATCGCCCAGCTGTTTGCGGGCCGCACCACCCGGCTGTCGAACCTCGTCCGCGAGGGTACTGCCCTGTCGACCGCCAAACGCCGCGCCCGGGCGGTCGGCGCTCGCGCCGAGGAATACGCCCAGCGTTACGGAATCGCACCCACCTACCTGGCGATCGGGGTCGCGACCTGGACCGAGCGCACTTCGCCCGACCTCGCGACCGACGACGTCGGCGCGCTCGCCGCTGTGACCCGGGCCCGCCCCGCCGCGGACGAGCCCGCCGCCGGTCAGCCTGCCGCCGGCCAGTCAGCGGACCAGGCCACCGCCACCCAGCCGGCCGAACGTCCGTCGGGCCACCAGGCCGCTCGGACCGTGCGCGCCCCCGTGCTGCTGCGCTCTGTTGGCCTGCGCGCGCGCGGCAGCGGCGCGAGCGACTACGAGCTCAGCCTCGAGCCCTTACTCGAGCTCAACCCGATCCTCGCCCGCGCGCTCCGGGGCCGGGGGGCCCTGCTCGACCCGGTCGCGATCGCTCGGGGCGCGTTCACCGGCTCCGGCTTCGACCCGCGCCCTGCGCTCGACCGGCTGGCCGCACTCGGCTCCGCCGTGCTCGAGCACTTCACGCTCACCGAGCAGCTGCTGGTCGGCACATTCGTGCACCCGGGCCAGGTGCTGGTCGAGGACCTGGACCAGAACTCGGCCACGCTCGACCGCCACGAGGTGATCGCTGCCCTGGCCGGCGACCCCGCCTCGAAGGAGCTGCTCGCGCGCCCGCTCCCCGAGCGCATCCGGGGCGACCGCGACCCGAACACCGAGCGTGGTGTCGGCGATCTGGACCCGGTGCAGCGCCATGTGCTGGACGTCCTGGCGACCGGCAGCCACCTGTTCATCGACGCCCCGGCGGGCTGCGACGCGATCGGGACGCTGGCCGCCGTCGTCGCCGACGCCGCGGCGAGCGGCCGCAGCGTGCTGTACGTGCCGGGCCATCGCCGCGCCGCCATCGCCCTGACCACGCGGCTCGGCGAGCTCGGCCTCGCCGACCTGGTGCTCGACGTCGCGCCTGACGCCGATTGGCGGGCTGCCGTCGCGCGCCGGTTGCTCGGCGCGATGACCCTCGAACCGGCCCCTGCCGACGCCGACGCCGTCGCCGCGCTGCGCCGCGACCTGGTCGCGTGCCGGGGTCGGCTCAGTGGTTACGTGACCGCGCTGCACGAGGTGCGGGAACCGTGGGGCGCGTCCGCGTACGACGCGCTGCAGGCCCTCGCCCGGCTGACCTCGACGCGACCCGCGCCGCAGTCCACCGTGCGCCTGAAGCCCGATGTGGCCCGGGTGCTCGAGGCGCCGCGGCGCGCGGAGCTTGCGACGAAGCTCGCGCGGGCCGCGACGCTGGGGGCCTTTGCGTTGCGCCCGGCCGAGACGCCGTGGTTCGGCGCGGACCTCATCACGACCGCGGCGGCTGACGACGCCGTCGTGCGGCTCGAGCGGCTCGTGGGTCGCTCGCTGGCCGCCCTCGGGGCGCGCGCCGAGGACGTCGCGGGGTCCACCGGGCTGACGACCGCCACCACGATCGGCGCTCTGGGCGAGCAGCTCCGGATGCTGGGCGGCATCCGCGAGGCGCTGGACGTGTTCCAGCCGATGATCTTCGAGCGCACCGCCGCGGACCTCGTCGCGGCGACCGCGACCAAGGCCTGGCGCGTCGAGCACGACCTCCCGATGGGACGCCTGCAGCGGCGCCGGTTGCGCAAGCAGGCCAAGGACATGGTGCGGCCAGGGCGGCCGGTGGCCGACCTGCACAGTGCGCTCGTCGAGGTGCAGAGCCAGCGCGAGATCTGGCAGGCGCACTGTGCCGGCGGCGGCTGGCCACGGCTGCCCGACGGGCTCTCCGCGATCGAGGCGGAGTACCGCCTCGTGCGCGACGACCTCGAACACCTCGACGCCGCGCTCGTGACGACCCCGGGTGGCGGCGGCCTGCTCCGGACGCGGCTGCCCGAGCTCGCGGAACGGCTGCGTCGGCTGCTGACCGGCCGGGCCGCTCTCGAGGTGCTGCCAGAGCGCACCGGCCTGGTCCGTTCGCTGCGGGCCGCCGGTCTCGACCCGCTGCTCGAGGACCTCGCGCGCCGTCGGGTGGGCCCCGAGCTCGTCGGCGTCGAGCTCGACCTGGTCTGGTGGAGCACGGTCTTCGACGAGCTGCTCCGGGTCGATCCGGCCCTCGCCGGGTATGACGGCGCGGCGCTGTCCGCTCTCGCCGCCGAGCACCGGCGGCTCGACCTCGCGCACGTGGCGAGTCTGTCGGCGCCGGTGCGCACCGCCGTCATCGGCCACATCTCCGCGACCCTGCACGCGCACCGCGAGCAGGCCGAGACGCTGTTCGCCGAGCTCGTCGAGGAGCGGCTGACCAGCCTGCGGGACACCGTGGCGCGCTACCCCGACCTGGTCCGGTGGCTGCGCCCGGTGCTCACAGCGTCGCCGATGCTCGTGCCCCAGCTGTTGCCCGCGACCCGCACCGTCGACCTCGTCGTGCTCGACGCCGTCCAGCACCTGCCGCTCGAGGTCGCCCTGGCGGCCCTGGTGCGCGGGCGCCAGGTCGTCGTGGTCGGGGACGCGCGGTGCGCGTCCGGGACGGCCGTACGGGAGCTGGCTGCGGTGCTGCCCGGCATCGCGCTGCGGGCCGACTCGACCCGACGCGACCCGTACCTGACGGCTTTCCTCGCGGAGCACGGCTACGCGGGCGTGCTCGAGGCCACCCCGCTGCCGCAGGCGGCGCCGCTTGTTCGCCTGGACGTGGTGGACGGCTCGGGGATGCCCGACCCGGCGACCGGCGCGGTGGACAGCACCCGGACCGAGGTGGACCACGTCGTCGAGCTCGCAATCACGCACGCGCTGACGCGCCCCGAGGAGTCCCTCGCCGTCATCACGTCCTCCCCGACGCACGCCAACCTGGTCCGCGAGGCGGTGCTGGCTGAGGTCCGCGACAACCCGGCGCTCGCGGCCTTCTTCGATGCGGCCCGGCCCGAGCCGTTCGTCGTCGCGGACCTCGCCGGCGTCGCCGGACTGCGGCGCGAGGCGATCATCTTCTCGGTCGGCTTCGGCAAGACCCCGCACGGCCGGGTGCTGCACGGTTTCGGTCCGCTCAGTGGTCCGGGTGGCGAGGCCCTGCTGCTCGACGCCCTCGGGGCGACCCGGCACCGGTTCGTCGTGGTCTCGTGCTTCGCTGCCGACGACCTGGATCCGGAGCGTCTGCGTGGTCGGGGTGCCCGCCTGCTCGCGGACCTGCTGGAGTTCGCGGCCGCCCGCGGGCGCGACGAGGACGGCGTCGCGGTGAGCGCGCCGGACCCCGCGAGCCTGGACCGCCTCGTGATGGACCTGGCCGAGCGGCTGTGGCGGTCGGGTCTGCTCGTCGAGATCGACTACGGCGTGGCCGGGGGGTCCCGCATCCCGCTGGCGGTCGGGCACCCCGACCTGCCCGGGGAGCTGGTGGTCGCGGTGCTCACCGACGATGCCGAGTACGTCGCGGAGCCGAGCGTGCGGGTGCGCGACCGTCAGGTTCCGCAGCGGCTCGAGCGGCTCGGCTGGTCGGTGGCGCAGGTCTGGTCGGCGGCTGCGTTCCTCGACCCGCAGGGCGAGGCGGACGCCATCGGGCGGACGGTCCTTGCGCGCGTCGAGGCCCGGGCCCGGATGGTGCCCCGGCCTGCGGCCACGTTGCCGCCAGAGGGTGTGCCGCTCGAGGGCACAGCGGCCGACGGTGTGCCGACCGAGGGTGTGCCGGCCGGTGGCGAGCACGAGCTCCCGAGCGCCGACCCCGAGCGGGTGATCGTCCCGGCCCGCGACGGGCCGCGTCCGCAGATCGAGGCGGGGCTTCCGATCAGCGCCTACGGCGACGACGAGCTGGACGACCTGGTTGCCTGGATCGTGTCCGACGGCGTGCCCCGGGACCAGCTCCAGCTCGGTGCCGCGCTACGGGTCGAGCTCGGGATCGCCCGTCGCGGCGCCCGCGTGGACGCGGCCATCTTCGGCGCGGTCCGCCGGATCCTGGCGTGACCCCCGACAACCCAGGCTCAGACCCTGCGGGCGGCAAACCGCGTGCAGGGTCTGAGACGGCGGCGGAGCCGGGCCCGGCGCCCGGCGCGGCGGCGGAGCCGAGCGCGGGAACCGGGCGGCGGCGGAAGCGGCGGCGCGTCGTGCGCCCCGGGGTCGGCGGCGATCCGGTCATCCCCGCACGGAGCGCGGACGACTCCGACGTGGGCTGGCACCAGACCGCCGGCGACTCCACGAACGACGAGCGCCTGCGTCGGGACGTCCCGCCGCACTGGTGACGTCAGCGAGCCTGAGGCGATCCGGGCGCGCTCTGGGCGGCGAGCAGGTCGCGGATCTCCTGAAGGAGCGCGACGTCCTCGGGCACGACCGTCGGCTCGGGCTCGAGGCCTCGCTTGCGCCGTTCGGCGATCGTGTTGAGGGGCAGCACGACGACGAAGTACACGGCCGCGGCGATGACGAGGAACTTGACCACGGCGTCCAGGACCACTCCGGGCATGAACGTGGACCCGTTCAGGCTGAACATGCCGACCTGGGTGAGGTCGCTTCGGCCGAAGATCGCGGCGATCAGCGGGTTGAACAGGCCGGTCACGATCGAGTTGATCAACGCGGTGAAGGCGGTGCCGATGACGACGGCGACCGCGAGGTCGAGGACGTTGCCGCGCATGACGAACTCTTTGAAGCCGTTGACGACCGAACGCATCGGTGTCCCCTCTCGTGTCGGTTGGGGGAGTCGGCGATCATCCCACGACGACGGCGCTCAGGTTCGCCCATCCCACCGATCCGGCGAGCGCCGCGGCCTCCGCTGGGGTGACCGCCACCAGGGTAAGCGACCCGGCGGCAGGGTCTGTCCCGCCATCGACGAGCGACCCCCCGACGACGCCGTCCGCACCTCCACTCCGACCACCCGCGCCGGTCAACCGCCCAGGGTCGGCCAGGACGAGTGCCCGCCGGGCGAGCGGACGCGCGATCGGTTCGCCGTCGGCCGTCCCCACCGCGCCCAGCAGGTCGACGCGGTCGCCGGGTCGGAGCAGGGCCGCGACGGCGGGATCGGACAGCCGGACCGGGGCGACGACCGTGCCCGGCGGCCCCGCGGTAGCGAGCCGGTCCCCCGCGAGCAGCCCGTCCACGATCGGCAGCCCGGCTGGTGCGCCGACCACGAGACTGTGCCCGACGACGTCGTCCGTGCGCAGGTGGGCCCCGCTCGGTACGAGGGCGGTGGGCATCGCCACGAGGCGCACGTCCGTGGCCATCAGAGCGTCGCCGGGGGTGAGATCGTGGGCCGCCACGGTGACGGGAACCGTGGGAGCCGGCGCGGGGCGCAGCTCGGACACGATCAGGGCCGCTGCCACGCCGAGCAGCACGGCCGCTACGCCGAACCGCAGCCGCCACAGGATCAACCGCCAGAGGACGGTCCTGCGGGTACCGCGACGAGGCATACCGGGGAGAGTAGATCAACGCCGGCGGGCCGCCACAGCGCGTGCGGGCGGGGTGTGGACGGCCAGACCGCACACCCGATCAAGGGGTGGGTCAGACGGGTAGCGGAGGTACGGCGGGAGGACCGCTCGAACCGGGTCCGGTCAGCTCCTGGCGCCGGACGACGCAGCGGCCGAGGCGCCGACCTTGGTCGAGGATCCCGACCGCTTGTCGCTCTTGGCGGCACCCGAGGAGGAGGCAGTCGCCGGCGTCGTCGCGGGGCTCGTGGTGCCGGAGTCGCTCGAGGAGCTAGAGCCGCCGGAGTCACCTGCACCGCTCGCTGCGCCCGAGTCGCCGTGCGACATCGTCGCGCCCGTCGCAACCTTGTCGCCGTGCCCGGACCGGGAGTCGTTCCGGTAGAAGCCGGAGCCCTTGAACACCACGCCGACGCTCGGGAAGACCTTGCGCAGCCGTCCGCAGCACTCGGGGCAGACGCTCAGCGACGCCTCGGTGAAGGACTGGTGGGCCTCGAAGCGGTGGGCGCACATGGTGCACGCGTAGGCGTATGTGGGCACGGTCGATCCTCCTTGCGGGTTGCCAGAAGCTGGCACTCCCTACTTCCGACTGCTAATCCTACCCGGTGGGCGCAAGAGGGCTCCGACGCAGGTCCGCGCCGACCGCGTTGCCGCCGTGCGCCGCACCCACCGGCTACTCTCGCTGGGTGCCTCGTCGTCGTGCCGTCCGCCTCGTCATCGTCGTCGCCGCTGTCGTGGTGCTCGTCCTGGTGGCGACGTCGGTGCTGGCGCTCGTGGTGGTCCGCCGACCGTTGCCGCAGACCAGCGGAACTCTCGGGCTGCCGGGCCTGAGCGCCGAGGTCGACGTCCTGCGGGACGCCCAGGGTGTCCCGCAGATCACGGCCGACACCCCCGCGGACCTCTTCCGTGCTCAGGGTTTTGTGCACGCCCAGGACAGGTTCTTCGAGATGGACTATCGCCGCCACGTGACCTCGGGGCGGCTCTCGGAGCTGGTCGGGGCGAACAAGGATGCGCTCGCGGCCGACAGCGTGATCCGCACCTTCGGCTGGCGCCGCGTCGCCGCGCAGGAGTGGCCGCTGCTCGCGCCGAGCACGCGGTCATACCTCGAGTTCTACGCCGAGGGCGTCAACGCCTACCTGGACTCGCGCACCGCACAGACGCTCGGGGTCGAGTACACCGTGCTCGGGCTCCAGGTAGACGTCGAGAAGCCCGCACCGTGGGACCCGCTCGACTCTCTCAGCTGGCTCAAGGCGATGGCCTGGGACCTGCGCGGCAACTACGACGACGAGCTCGCCCGCGCGACCACCTACGCGGTGGTGCGCGACGTGGCCCGGGTCGACGAGCTCTTTCCCTCTTACCCGCAAGGCACCAACGCCACGATCCTCGCGCCGGCGTCGCCCACGGCCGCCCCCGTCGCTACGGCCGCCCCTGTCGCTACGGCCGCCCCCGTCGCTACGGCCGCCCCCGTCGCCGGCGCCCCGGCGGTCGACCTCGCCTCGAGCAACCTGCAACACGCCCTCACCTCGGCCCAGGACGCGCTCGCAGCCGTCCCGCAGCTGCTCGGCGAGGGTGAGGGCGTCGGGTCCAACTCCTGGGTGGTCGGCGGCGACCACACGGTGTCGGGCAAGCCGATCCTCGCCAACGACCCGCACCTCGCGATCTCCGCACCGGGGATCTGGTCCCAGGTCGGGCTGCACTGCCGCACCGTCACCGCGGCCTGCCCGTTCGACGTCGCTGGCTTCTCGTTCGCCGGCTTCCCGGGCGTCGTGATCGGACACAACGACTCACTCGCGTGGGGCCTGACCAACCTCGGGGCGGACGTCACGGACTTCTTCCTCGAGCGGATCTCCGGCAAGCAGTACGTGCGCGACGGCAAGCGCCTCGACTTCACCACCCGGACCGAGACGATCAAGGTCAACGGCAGCGCCGACGTCAAGCTGACCGTGCGCTCCACGGTGCACGGTCCGATCATCTCGGGGGTGCTGCCGGCCGTGAAAGCTGCGCGCGTCGCCCCCCTGGGCGCCGGCGCCCCGCCCGGCGGCTACGAGATCGCGCTGGGCTGGACCGCGCTCACGCCCGGACGGACCGCCGACGCGGTGTTCGCGCTGGACACCGCGCACAACGCCAAGGACATCGCCGCCGCCGCCACGGCGTTCGAGGTGCCCTCGCAGAACATCGTGTTCGCGACGACCGACGGCCACATCGGCTACCAGGCCCCGGGGAAGATCCCCGTGCGCGCCGTCGTCCTCGGGGGTCTCGTCCCGTCGGACGGCACCTGGCCGCGGCCCGGGTGGGACAGCCGCTACGACTGGCAGGGTTACGTCGCGGCGGCGGACATGCCGGCCGTCCTCGACCCGCCCGAAGGCTTCATCGTCGCGGCGAACCAGGCCGTCACCCAGACCGGCGTCGGCCCGTTCCTCACGCAGGACTGGGACTACGGCTACCGATCGCAGCGCATCCGCGACGTCCTGACCGCCACCTTCGCCAACGGCGGGAAGGTGGATGTCGCGGCCATGTCCGCCCTCCAGCTCGACGAGACCAACCCGTACGCGGCCATGCTCTTGCCCGCGCTGCTCAACATCCGGGTCACGTCGGCCTTCGACCGGACGGGCCAGGACCTGCTCCGGAAGTGGGACGGTCGCTCCACTGCGGACTCACCCGCCGCGGCGTACTTCGCGGCCGTCTGGTCGAAGCTGCTCCAGCTCACGTTCTGGGACGACCTCCCCGACAACGCGAGGCCGGACGGCAGCAGCCGGTGGCTCGAGGTCGTGCGCGGGATGCTCGACCGGCCCGACGACCCGTGGTGGGACGACCGCACCACCGTCGGCGTCGTCGAGGGGCGCGACGAGATCCTCACCCGCGCCCTCACGTCCGCCCGGCGCGAGCTGACGGTCGAGCTCGGCAAGGATCCGGCCGACTGGCAGTGGGGCAAGCTGCACACCGCGGCACCGAAGCACGCGGTGCTCGGCGGGCCGACGGTCCCGTCGATCGTCCAGCGCCTGTTCAACCCGACGCCGCTACCGGTCCCGGGCAGCTCGTCCGTCGTCGACGCCACGAGCTGGAATGCGGGTACCGGCTCGTTCGCGGTCACCAAGGCCCCGTCCATGCGGATGGTGGTGGACCTGGGGGACCTGGACGCCTCGAAGTGGGTCACGCTCACCGGTGCGTCCGGACACCCCGCCAGCACGCACTATGCCGATCAGTTCGACGCGTGGGCGAGCGGCGACACGTATCCGTGGCCGTTCAGCGTGCGGGCCATCGACGCCGCTGCCGCCGATCGCCTTACGCTGCGGCCGGGGTCCTGAGCCAGCGCCAGCCCTCGGGAGTCGCGACCGCGTCGATCAGCCGGTCGTGCGACTGGCGCGGCAGGGGCCGTGTCCTGGCGTCGTAGACCTCCTCGGCGAACACCATCGCGATCACCGGGGTCCCCGGCCGAGCGTTCTCGAGCGCTCGGTCGTACCACCCGCCGCCCTGACCGAGCCGCGTGCCGGAGGTGTCCACCGCGAGCGCGGGCGCGACGATGACGTCGGCGTCGTGGAGGGCTTCGGCGCCGAGCTGTGTGGTGCCGGGCTCCGGCGGGCGGCCGGGGGCCCGCTGCTGAAGGTCGTCGTCGCCGGCGTAGGGCGCCCAGTTCCGTTGCAGTCCCGTGCCGAGCACCGGCAGGAGGATGCGGACACCGCGCGCGGCCAGGAGTGCCAGCAGCGGCAGCGTGCCCGGCTCGGAGGGCCGGGCGGCGTAGGCGGCGACGCAGCGCGCGTCCCGCAGCTCCGGCATCGCCTCGAGCACCTTGGCGAACGCGTTCGCGGCCTCCCGGCGGCATCGTTCCGAGCGTGTCAGCCGGGCCGCACGGATCACGGACCTGAGCTCCTCCTTGGCGTCCTCGGGATCGATCGCTCCGAGCACAGGGGGATGGGACCGGGAGGCGATGCTCATGGCCCCATTCTCTCCCACGTCCCATGCGCGGGCACCACGCCACGCATATGGGGTAGTACGGCCCCCGGGCGGTGGGCACCGCTGCCGCCGCCGGTAGCCTCATGCCATGGCGATCCACAAGGCAGTGATTCCCGCGGCAGGACTCGGCACCCGCTTCTTGCCCGCGACCAAGGCCACCCCGAAGGAAATGCTCCCGATAGTCGACAAGCCCGCGATCCAGTACGTCGTGGAGGAGGCCGTCGCGGCCGGGCTCAACGACGTGCTGTTCATCACCGGCCGGAGCAAGCGCACGCTCGCCGATCACTTCGACGCCGCCCCTGAGCTCGAGAGTGCGCTCGCCGCCAAGGGCGACACGGCCCGGCTCGAGCTGGTCCGGGCCTCGACCAACCTCGCCGACGTCCATTTCGTTCGCCAGGGGCAACCTCAGGGACTCGGGCACGCGGTCCTGTGCGCCAGGCATCACATCGGCAACGAGCCTTTCGCCGTGCTGCTCGGTGACGACCTGATGGACGCGCGCGATCCCCTGCTCCCAGACATGATCGAGCTCCAGGAGCGCACCGGCGGGTCGGTCATCGCCCTGCTCGAGGTCGAGCCCGACCAGATCAGCATGTACGGCTGTGCGGCCGCCGAGCCGCTCGAGGGCGGTGGCGTCGACCAGGTGCGCGTGACGGGCCTCGTCGAGAAGCCCGACGTCGCAGACGCGCCGAGCAACCTCGCGATCATCGGCCGGTACGTGCTGAACCCCGCGGTCTTCGCGGTGCTCGAGCAGACGGCTCCGGGGCGCGGCGGGGAGATCCAGCTCACGGACGCCCTGGCGACGCTCGCGGACATGCCGGCCGAGGCCGGTGGCGGGGTCTACGGCGTGGTGTTCCGCGGGCGCCGGTACGACACCGGGGACCGGCTCGACTACCTCAAGGCCGTCGTGCGCATCGCCGTCGACCGTCCCGACCTCGGTCCTGACTTCCGCCAGTGGCTGATCGAGTACGTGCCGAGCCTGATGGCGTGAGATCGGTCCAGGACCAGCTCGCGGCAGTCCTTGCGGCGGTCGCCCCCATCGCACCCCTCGAGGTCGTGCTGGCCGACGCCGTCGGCTGCATGCTGGCGGCCGACGTCGCCGCGCCCCGCGACCTGCCGTTCTACGCGCTCGCGGCGCAGGACGGCTATGCGGTTGCCTCCCGGGACACCACCCGGGCGGGGCCGGGGCTGCCCCTGTACCTGCCTGTCGTGCACGACGTCGAGGTGGTCGCGGCGGCGCCGCTGCGCCTGGTGCCCGGGCACGCGGTGCGCATCGCGTCGGGCGCGCCGCTGCCGCTGGGGGCCGACGCCGTCCTCCCGCTCGAGGAGAGCGACCGCGGCATGGCGTCGGTTCTGGTGCCCCGGCCGACGGTGCCGGGCGAGCACGTGCGCCGCGTGGGCACGGACGCGCGCGGCGGCGACGTCGTCCTCGCGGCGGGCACCCGCCTCGGGGCACGTCAGGTCGCGCTCGCGGCGGCCCTCGGGAGGGGCCGGCTGACCGTGCACCCCACGCCGCGCGTCGTCGTGCTCTCGATCGGCGACGAACTGGCCGAGCCGGGTGCGCGCCAGCGGGACGGCACGGTGCCCGACGTCAACGGACCGGCCCTGATGAGCGCCGTCCAGGAGACGGGCGCGGCGGCGATCCGGGTGGGGGTCGTGGGCGACGAGCCGACGTCGTTGCGCGAGGTGATCGAGGACCAGGTGGTCCGCGCGGACCTGCTGCTCACCAGCGGCGGGTTGAGCGAGTCCACGCTGGACACGGTCAAGGACGTGCTCGGTACCCTCGGGACGGTGCGCTTCGACCACGTCGCCATGACGCCGGGACGCCGGCAGGGTTTCGGCCGCGTCGGCGTTGACCACGCCGACGGCGGGGTGCCGGTCTTCGCGCTGCCCGGACACCCGGTCGCGGCCTACATCTCCTTCGAGGTGTTCGTCCGCCCCGCGCTGTGGGCCATCGCCGGGCGGCCCGACCTGTTCCGCCGCTCGGTGCCGGCGCTGGCCACGAGCGGGTGGCGGTCCCCCGGCGGCCTGCGCCAGTTCGTGCCGGCCACGCTCGTCGGGAGCCCCGACGAGGGGTATCGCGTGACGCCGCTCGGGGATCCCGACGAGCTCTCGGTCGTCGCACTGTCGCGCGCGAACGCGCTCGCGGTCGTGCCCGAACAGGACGTGGAGGTGCATGCGGGCGACCGGGTGCACTGTCTCGCGTTCGAGGGCTGAGCCGTGGGAGGCGGATGGCCCGCGGTCCTCACCGACGGTGACGTCCGGCTGCGGCCGCTGCGGCGCCGTGACGGGCCGGCGTGGATGGCGCTCCGCACGGCCAACGTGGAATGGCTCGCGCCGTGGGAGGCGTCCTCCCCGGCGCCGCTCGTCGGTCCGGCCCCGACGTTCGGGGCGTTCGTCCGGTCGTTGTCCGCGCAGGGACGCCAGGGTGTCGCCCTGTCGTTCGCGGTCGAGTACCGCGGCGAGCTCGCGGGACAGCTGACCGTCTCGAGCATCGCGTACGGCTCGCTGCGCTCGGCGGCGATCGGGTACTGGGTCTCGCGCCACGTTGCCGGCCGGGGGGTCATGCCGATCGCGGTGGCCCTCGCGACCGATCACTGCTTCGACGCGCTCGGGCTGCACCGGGTCGAGATCAACATCCGGACCGAGAACCGCGCCAGCCTGCGGGTCGTGGACAAGCTGGGGTTCCGGGACGAGGGTGTGCGCAGACGGTATCTGCACATCGCAGGGACGTGGCGCGACCATCGGACGTTCGCCCTCACGACCGAGGACGTCCCCGAGGGACTGCTCGTCCGGTGGCGCGCTGCCGCTGTCCGCCCCCCGGAGTGACCAGGGCGGGGTTTCACCGGCCGACACGCCGTCCCGGCTGCGGTGGCGGTGCTCGCCCCGCGCCTACCGTCGAAGCGTGCGAGATCTAGCGGGCGTTGTCTCCCTCGCGGTTGCGACCCTGTGGATCGCGTACCTGGTGCCGCACCGGCTGCGGCACCGGCAGCAGCTGCTCGAGTCGCGCGCCGACGACAGGTTCTCCGGCGCGTTGCGCGTGCTCGCGGTGACCGACCGTGCGGGTCGGGACCTGCGAGCAGCCGAGGCGCGGTCGGAGCGCGGTCCGGACGCCGGTCGTCGGGCCGGGTTGTTGCTCACCCCCAGTCGGGGGATTCCGGTGCAGGGACACGGGGTTGTCGCGGTGAGGGGAGGCGGGATCGTGGAACGACCGCACGGGACGCAGGACAGGATCAGCGCCGACGCCGTCAGGCGAGCGGCCCAGCGGCGTGCTGCCCGGGCCGCGAGCCTCGCCCGGCGCGCGGCGGCGGCCCGACGCCGTGGGGTGCTCACTCTCGCGCTGCTCGTGCTCAGCGCCGCCGGGTGGCTCGTCGTCGGGGTGACCACGGTCGGGGTCTTGGCCGCGGTGGTGCCCACGGTCACCCTCGCGGGGGTTCTCGTGCTCGGTCGCCGCGCCGTCGTGCAGGACCATGCCGCCGACGTCGCGTGGGAGCGCCGTCGGCGCGTGCCGCTGCTCGCGGTCGCGACGACCGAACCCGTGATCGGCAGGGCGTATCACCCGTCCGACGAACCGACGCAGGTCATCGCTCGTGCGCGGACGGGCGCGCCGTCCGTCGAGGGTGCGTCGCCGGCCGCGCCCGAGTCGGTCGACACGGTCGAGCCCGTCGACCAGAGGGGCGTTGCCCGGACCAGCACCGAGGACACCGAGTCCGAGGGCTGGACCCCGGTCCCGGTCCCGCGTCCCACCTACACGACCAAGGCTGCGGCACCGCGCCGCGAGCCCGTCCCGCTCGTCCTCGACGAGCCCGCCGGGGTCGTCGTGTCGGCCACGCTCGCGGTCGACCTGACGGCGGACCTGACGGCGGACCTGACGGCGGACCCGACGGCGGACTCGACGGCGGACCCGACGCCCGGCGCGACGCCCACCGCGTCGGCTGACGCGTCGTCGTCGGACGCCCGGTCCGTGGCGGGCGAGCACGGCTACGCAGACCCCGCGTCTGCCGCGAACGCCCCGACGCTCGACCTCGACGCGATCCTCGCCCGTCGGCGCGTGGCCGGGTAGCGCGCATCCCTCGATTTCTCGGAACGTCTCTCTCGGGTGCTAATCTGAGCCCGCTCAAGGGGGCTGTGGCGCAGTTGGTAGCGCGTCTCGTTCGCATCGAGAAGGTCAGGGGTTCGAATCCCCTCAGCTCCACCACGAAAAGGGCGGTTGATCTGCGGAAACGCAGAGCAGCCGCCCTTCTTGCGCGGCCGGGGCCCAAGCCTTGACCCGACCGCGACCAGCCTGGCGGGTATCAGGAGCCCGGGTCGAGCGAGCGTGCAGGGCTGGGTGCAGCGAGGTTGCAGCATT
>Ga0209745_1001291_pt1 | contig 15078 bp, 13 predicted proteins | sample BarGraNGADG00312_FD_184495 | JGI IMG/M metagenome (GOLD analysis project Ga0209745, IMG submission 184495) | Arctic peat soil microbial communities from Barrow, Alaska - Barrow Graham LP Ref core NGADG0004-312 (SPAdes) (version 2) | ecosystem: Environmental > Terrestrial > Soil > Wetlands > Peat... | reverse complement strand
CTCGTCGGAAAGCTCGACTTTTGACATCATGCTAAGCGCAATCTCCTCGGAGTCACTTGATATCACGGCCGCGAGGTCGGTGTCTGTACCGAACCCCGAATTGGGGGCGCCGACTTTATTTGCCACGATGAGGTCCAGTTCTTTTTCTCTGAGCTTGCCCTTCGCGTTCTCAATCACGTTATCGGTCTCCGCGGCGAAGCCGACCAGGAAGCATCTGCCCTTCGCACTCGAAACCGCCTTAAGGATATCCTCAGTCGGCTCCAGCTTTATCTGAGGAACACCCTCGCTCTTCTTCATCTTTTGCCCGCCAACTTCAGCCGGCCTGTAGTCCGCGACCGCCGCCGCCATGAACAACACATCCGCGGCCGCCACGTTGTCCTTCACGGCCTGCGCCATCTCAACAGTGGTTGTTACGCTGATCAGTTTCACCCCGGCCGGGCAGTCGAGCCCCACCGGCCCCGAGATAAGGACAACTTCCGCACCGCGTTTCGCCGCGCGCTCAGCGAGCGTATAGCCCATCTTCCCCGTGGAGGGATTGGATATATAACGAACCGGGTCTATGTACTCCCGGGTAGGGCCCGCGGTCACCACCACCCTGCGCCCCTCGAGCTCTGACGTGCGCGCGAGTTCCCTCTCAATTACCTGCACGATGTCCGTGGGCTCAGCCATGCGCCCGACACCTTCGTCCCCGCAGGCGAGCTGGCCCTCGCCGCACTCGACGATGACTGTTCCCATTGCCCTAAGCTTGCGAATGTTTTCGACTGTCGCCGGGTGGAGGTACATCCTGGTGTTCATGGCGGGCGCGATCGCGACTGTGCCCCTCGCCGCCAGCAGTGTTGTTGAAAGCAGATCGTCCGCGATGCCGTAAGCCATCTTGGCGATGATGTTTGCCGTAGCGGGAGCGACCACAATTATGTCGGCCTCTTCGCTGAGGGAGATGTGCGGAAACGGCGAGGCGGGGTCGGACCACATCGACGTGGTAACCGGATTCCCGGTGATGGTCCTGAACGTAAGCGGCGTGACGAACTTCTGGCCGGACTCCGTCATCACGACCCTGACCTTGACGCCGCCCTTTACTAGAAGGCGCGCCAACTCGGCCGCCTTGTATGCCGCTATGCCCCCGGTCACCCCGAGGAGCACCATCTTGTGGGAGGCGTCAGGCATATGCTACTCCTTGCCGGCCCCCTCGTCCTCGTCCTCGTCCGGCGTGTCGTACTCTATTTTACCCCCAGCTATCTCCTCAAGCGCTACTGATAGCGGCTTTCTTGATATATCCGCGAGTCTCATGGGAGCTACGCCACCCAAGCCTTCTCCCATTCTTTTCTGGAAATTCGTAATCTGCCTGGCCCTCTTGGCCGACTCGATAACCAGGGTGAACTTGTTCTCGGTATGATCCAGGAGATCCTCGATCTTCGGGTTGATCATAGACATTTTCTCTTCCATATCAGGCATTCACCTTCCTAGTGCTTTCGCCAGTTCGCCAGCAGCCCTACTGATATCGTCGTTCACTATAATAACGTCAAACTCCTTCTCCCCTACCTCAATCTCCCGGGGAGCTATATCGATCCGCGCACCTATCTCGACTTCGTCGCCCGCCTCCCTGCCCCTGAGGCGCCCCTCCAGCTCTTCCATCGAAGGGGGCGTTATGAAGATAAGCTTCGCGTCCTGTACCTTTGATTTCACTTCCAGAGCGCCCTTGACGTCGATTTCCAGGATGACGTCTTTGCCGGCGGCAAGCGCCTTATCGACTTCGCTGCTGAGCGTTCCATACCGTTTGCCGAAAACCGCCTTCCACTCCAGAAAGGCGCCTCGGGCCACCAGGCTGTCAAACTCCTGGTCCGAGACGAACATGTAATCGCGACCGTTCACCTCTCCCGGGCGAGGACTTCTTGTGGTAGCGGAAACGGACAGGTGGAGATCATGATCCTTCATGACCTCCTTTATCAAGGTGTCCTTTCCGGTGCCTGACGGTCCGGCAACCACGAATAGCCGTCCATTCTTGTTCATATAACCGCCGGTGCCAGGGCTCGCTTCGCCCGTTCCTCAGCCCTGCGCCGGCAACCATCCTCCAATCAAGCCAAACGAAATTATAAGGAAACATCTGCGATCAATACAATCTTTTTTATCCAACATTCGCACATTGGGGTCAGACCCTTGACTTGAATTCCAGGGCGTTACCGGCGTTGTCATCGAGAATTCAAGTCAAGGGTCTGACCCCATCCCTGACATATACCTGCTGCCCGGCGAGTCGAACGGCATTCCCCGCGCGCAAAGCGGGCATTCCTCCGGCGGGTGGGAAACCACATCGAGCTCGAGAAGAGAGATCACCGGGTAGCGGTGGTCGGCCGCGCCCCCCCTGTCCACGATGCAGGCGACACCAACCACCTGAGCGCCCGCTTCCTCCACCAGGCGGGCGAGTTCCATTATGGAGCCGCCGGTTGTAATCACGTCCTCCACCAATAGTACTCTGGAGCCGGGCTCTATCTCGAAGCCCCTTCTTAGGGTCATTTCGCCTTCCACCCTCTCGGCGAAGATAATCGGTACATCGAGCGCAAGCGCTGTTGTGAAGCCGATGAGCACCGCTCCCAGGGCGGGGCAGAAAACCAGGTCGATCGGACCCATGTCGCCGACCTTTGCCGCCAGCGCGCGTCCCACCTCCACAGCGGTTCGTGGGTCCTCCAGAAGCTTCGAACACTGGATGTACGTATCGCTGTGACGCCCTGATGAGAGCTTGAAATGGCCCTTCTTCAGGGCTCCGGTCCCCTCCAGTAATTGCTTTAGCCCCGTACCATCCGTGCCGATCATGGCGCTATGACCTCGCTTGATCTGCTTTTATCACTGCGGCATTCTTCCCGCGCTCTCCAGCATCTCGACAGCGACCGCCTTGGGGTTTTCGGCCCTATAGAGCGGGCGTCCCACCACAATGAAGTCGGCCCCGTCGCGTATGGCGTCCGCGGGGGTGGCTATTCTCCTCTGATCGTCGGGGGCCGTCCCAGGCAGGCGTACTCCCGGAGTCACCAGCAGCATTTCCCGGCCTACCTCGCGGCGCACCACAAGTGTCTCCAGCGGCGACGCGACAAGGCCGTCGAGCCCTGAGTCCTTGGCAAGCTTGGCCAGCCTGCCCACCTGGCCCTCTACGGAGTCGCTAATGCCTATCTTCCTGAGGGCCAGAAGGTCGAGACTGGTTAGCACGGTAACACCGATCAGCGATGGTTTACGAATTTTCGACTTCCGGCAGTTCTCGCTCACCGCGCCGGCGGCGGCCCGCATCATCTCCTGCCCGCCCATGGTGTGTACTGTGAGCATGAAAGGCTCGAGTTCGCACAACGCCAGGATCGCCGATACCACGGTGTTCGGGATATCAATCATCTTGATATCCATGAACACTTCGAAGCCGTCAGATTTCAGTGTTTGGACCGCCTTGGTACCGGCGCTCGAAAATAGCTGTAATCCGATCTTCACTACATCGACGTAAGCGCTTACGTCGCCCGCCACCCGCCTGGCCTCGTCCAGGTCCGACGTGTCGAGTGCCAGTATCAGAGGGCTCAGTTTTCGTTCGTCCATTCCTTTCCTTTCATTTGTTAGTGTCACCCCCATCCTATCCTTCCCCCCTCAAGGGGGAAGGGACCGGAGTGACACTCGCTCCCTAATCCTCCCCCCCCGAGGGGGAGGAAGCAGGAGTGTCTAGATTTTCATGGCGCCCACAAGCTCACGGGGGCTGCTCGCGCCGGCCCTCTCGAGCGCTACCGGTAGGCCCTCTAGTATTTCAAGCGGGCGATCCGGGTCTTGGAAAGTCGAAGTCCCCACGGACACCGCTGTAGCGCCCGCCAGCATAAACTCAACAACGTCGTATTCGTCGAAAATCCCGCCACCGCCTATTATTGGAAGGCCCGTTGCGCTGTAACAGTCCCATACGGCCTTCAGCGCGATCGGTTTTATTGCGGGGCCCGATAGCCCACCCGATATCGCACCCAAGCGCGGTCTGCGGGTCGCAGGGTCAATTGCCATGCCTGGGATTGTGTTTATGAGCGAGAGCCCGGCCGCTCCAGCCTGCGCGGCCGCTTCTGCTATCCGCGCTATCTCAGCGTGGGCTGCCGACAGCTTGGCGAACAACGGAAGGCCAGTGTTCTCGTGCACCGCCATTACCACCGCGGTTGTCGCTCCGGTGTCGGAACCGAACTGCATGCCGCCCTTCTCGACGTTCGGGCAGGAGATGTTCACCTCGAGAGCGCTAAGCACTCCCGCACTTTCAAGTCTCGCTGCGAGGCGCGCGAATGCGCGCACCGTTTCGCCCGCGATGCTAGCGAACAGTGGAACACCGAGGTCGCTCAGCCGGGGCAAGACCTCCTGGGCCAGAGCATCCATGCCGATGTTCTCCAGTCCGATGCTGTTAAGAAGGCCACCGGTGGTCTCCCATATGCGCGGTTCCGCGTTCCCAGAGCAGGGCTCCTCGGTCACCGACTTCAGAATGATCGCACCAAGCCTCGAAACATCGATTAACGATGCCATCTCCAGCCCGTATCCGGCTGTGCCGGAAGCGAGCACGAGCGGGTTCTTCAGAGCGATCCCCGCAAGATCGACCGACAGGTCCGCTTCGGTCACTGTTACTTCCTTATATTAATGAGCATTATGTTAAATATTGTTGCTTATTGATGCGCTCGTACCGTCTCGCCATAGCACTTCGTGCGAGTCGAACACCGGCCCGTCCGTGCAAATACAGAGGCGCCGGCCTCCCGTTCCCTCTTTAACACAACCCCTGCAGACCCCTATTCCGCACGCCATCCTGGAGTCGAGTGACACCTGGCACGTCACGACGGCGCCGTCGCATTTTTCCGCCACACTCAGCATCATCGCCTCGGGGCCGCAGGTGTACACGGCATCGTAACCGCGCTCCAGGTACCCGGGGACCGCAGCCGATACCACCCCGAGTTCACCGGCAGTGCCATCCTCCGTATAGACTTCGACGCCACCCGATAAATCATCGAGTGGCCTGTAATATCTGTCCCCCGACTTGAATCCGGCGAGCATGTCGTACTTTATGCTCGATTTCTCCATCTCTCGGGCCAGAAAATATAGCGGCGCTATCCCGATACCGCCGGCTACCAACAGGTTCTTTCCGTCACCTTTCCCTATCGCGAAGCCGTTCCCCAGCGGGCCGAGCAGGCTAACGCTCTCCCCCGGTTCCAGGGTACAAAGCCGGCCGGTTCCCCACCCGACTACTTCCACCAGGAATTGGATTCTGACCTCGTCATCCGTTCCATCCGTACCGTGCGCGCTAAGCGGCCGGCGAAGCATGTGCTCCGGGCCGTCCCCGCATTTGACCTGATAAAACTGACCGGGCCTGGGCATGAGCGGCAAAACGCCTTGTAACGCCCGTAGGCTGAATTCCAGAAGGTGGATACCCCCGGCGACCTCCTCGCGGTCGAGCAAAGTCCCCGTGCACAAGATCCCCTTCGTTGCGCTCGGTGCTTCAGCCAATAGACCGCTCCCGGGCCAACCGCCTCTCGATCTCTCCGTGGTATTCCTGGATGCTCTTCACCTTGAGACCGCTCTTCTTCAGCGCGGTGATCCCCATCAGTACTATGGTAGCCAGTTCGATCGTGGTGATGCATGGAACGCCGCTCATGGTGGCCGCCGTCCTGATGTCGTAGCCATGCCCGCGGCTCCCGCGCCCCTCCGGGACGTTGATAACCAGATCGATCTTACCGTCCCTGATGAAATCGACGACGTCCGGCTTGCCCTCGCCGACCTTGAATACGCTCTCCACCGGTATGCCGCTCTGATGCAACTTGGCGGCCGTGCCCTCGGTGGCGAGGATGCGGAATCCCTCATCAGAGAGGCGCTTGGCGATGTGAACCACCTCGGACTTCTTGGGGTCGGGTACGCTTATGAATGCGGTGCCCGTGATAGGGAAGTGATTGTAGCTTGCGATCTGGGCTTTGACCATGGCCATGCCGATACCGGTATCGCTCTTCGGTGAGTAGTCGTCGATGCCCATCACCTCGCCGGTGGATTTCATCTCAGGTCCCAGCACCGTATCCACTCCGGGGAATCGCACGAACGGAAGCACCGCCTCCTTTACAGAGACATGCTGCAGGGTCGAATATCGTTCCTCCTTGAGTCCAAGCTGGTCGAGCGTCTGTCCAAGCATCAACCGGGTGGCCATCTTGGCCAGCGGCACGCCTATGGACTTGCTCACGAACGGCACCGTACGGCTGGCGCGCGGATTTACCTCCAGAACGTAGACGCTGTTGTCCTTCTTGACCGCGTATTGGATGTTGATGAGGCCGACCACGTCTAACTCCAGCGCGAGGCGCTCTGTATAGGACTTGATTTCCTCCTTGACCTCATCGGCCAGGAACGGCGGGGGAATGACGCAAGCCGAGTCACCGGAGTGGATGCCCGCCTCCTCGACGTGCTCCATGATCGCCCCGATGAAAACCCTCTCCCCGTCGCAGAGCGCATCGACGTCTATCTCCTTGGCGTCCTCCAGAAACTTATCGATAAGCACGGGATGCTCCGGCGAAGCTTTGACCGCTGAAGCGATATACTTCTCCATCATCTCGTCGGAGTAGACTATCTCCATCGCCCGCCCCCCCAGCACGTATGAGGGGCGCACAAGCACCGGATAGCCTATCTTTCTCCCGGCTTTGAGGGCTCCGTCAGCCGAGGTCGCCGTTCCATCCGGCGGGTGCGGTATGTTGAGCTTTTTCAGCAGGTTGCCAAACAGTTCGCGGTCCTCGGCTCGGTCTATTGCCCCCGGAGGGGTTCCGATTATCTTGACGCCGGCGCGCTCAAGCGGGATGGCAAGCTTCAGAGGAGTCTGGCCCCCAAGTTGAACGATGGTCCCCATCGGCCGCTCGCGCTCCACGATGTTCATCACGTCCTCGAAGGTGAGCGGCTCGAAGTACAGGCGGTCACTGGTGTCGTAATCTGTTGAGACCGTCTCGGGGTTGCAGTTGACCATGATGGTCTCGTAGCCCATCTCCTTGCACGCGAAAGCGGCATGGACACAGCAGTAGTCGAACTCGATGCCCTGCCCGATACGGTTGGGTCCGCTGCCAAGTATCATGACCTTCTTTTTTTCGGTGTCGCGCACCTCGTCGGTATCCTCATACGTCGAGTAGTAGTAAGGCGTGTACGCCTCGAACTCGGCGGCGCAGGTATCGACACTCTTAAACACCGCACGGACCCCGTGCGCCAAGCGATGCCGTCTCACCTCGACCTCCGATGAGCCGAACAGGCGGCCCAGTTCCACGTCGGAGAAGCCGTAACGCTTGGCCTCGCGAAGTAGGTCGTCGGGAACGTCGTCAAGTCGGTAACCGGCTAGTAGCTTTTCCATCTCCGCGATCTGGGCGAGGTTATCCGTGAACCACGGATCCACGCCGGTCCTCTGGTAGATCTCATCCACACTCATGCCGTGCTGAAGGGCGCTGTATATCTGGAACAGCCGGTCGTGGCTCGCCGTCTCCAGCGTGGTAGCGAGCTCGGCGGCCGGTGTTTCGTCTATGTCGCGAAGGCTGTATCGGTCCGTCTCCAGCGAACGCACGGCCTTCTGGATGGCCTCCTTGAAGGTACGCCCGATGGACATCACCTCGCCGACCGACTTCATCCTGGTGCCCAGCACCAGGTTGGCGCCAGGGAACTTTTCAAACGCCCAGCGCGGCACCTTGACCACGCAATAATCGATGGTGGGCTCGAAGCACGCGGGGGTCTCACGCGTGATGTCATTGGGTATCTCGTCGAGCGTGTAACCTACGGCAAGTTTGGCGGCGATCTTCGCGATGGGGAACCCGGTCGCCTTGCTGGCAAGCGCGCTTGAGCGAGACACCCGGGGGTTCATCTCGATTACCACCATGTGCCCGGTGTCGGGCTCGATGGCGAACTGGATGTTGGAGCCGCCGGTTTCCACCCCTATCTCGCGCATTATGTCGATGGAAGCATCGCGCAGCATCTGGTACTCCACGTCGGTAAGCGTCTGGGCCGGTGCCACCGTTATGGAGTCGCCGGTGTGCACGCCCATCGGGTCGAAGTTCTCGATGGGGCAAACGATGACGACGTTGTCCTTCTTGTCCCGCATCACCTCGAGCTCGTATTCCTTCCACCCCTTTACCGATTTCTCCACCAGAATCTCCGTTATGGGGCTCAGGTCCAGGCCGTGCCGAGCTACCTCAAGAAACTCGGCCATGTCGTAGACCAGACCGCCTCCACCACCGCCCAGGGTAAAGCTGGGCCTTACGACCAGCGGGAAGCCGATGTTGCCGGCGATAGCTTTGGCCTCCTCGAGGTTGTAGGCTAAGTCGCTTTCGGGAAGGTCGAGCCCGATGTTGCGCATCGCCTTCTTGAAGAGGTTGCGGTCTTCAGCCTTGCTTATGACCTCATGGCGGGCGCCGATGAGCTCTACGCCGTACCTGTCCAGGGTGCCGTCCTCGGCAAGGGCTACGGACACATTCAGGCCTGTCTGCCCTCCCATGGTGGGAAGCAGGGCCTGCGGTCTTTCGCGCTCTATTATCTTTGCCACCCATTCGGGGGTGATCGGCTCGATATACGTGCGATCTGCGAACTCCGGGTCGGTCATGATGGTGGCGGGATTGCTGTTTACCAGAACGACCTCGAATCCGTCCTCCTTCAACACCTTGCACGCCTGCGTCCCGGAGTAGTCGAACTCGCACGCTTGTCCAATGACGATCGGCCCCGAGCCGATTATCAGTATCTTGTTTATGTCGTCACGACGCGGCATAAGTCAACGCCACTTCCCCATTAGATCAATGAACTGCTGAAACAGGTAACGCGAATCGTGCGGGCCGGGGCATGCCTCGGGGTGATACTGAACGGAGAAGGCGCCAGCTTCGGCGCACCTGATGCCCTCGGAGGTGCCGTCGTTAAGGTTCCAGTGCGTGAGCTCGACCTTGCCGAACCCGCACTCGCCCAGAGAATCGGTGTCCACCGCGAAGCCGTGGTTCTGCGCCGTAATCTCGACCCTGCCGGTGTCGGCGTTCATGACGGGCTGGTTGGCGCCGCGGTGCCCGAACTTGAGCTTATAGGTCTTGCCGCCCAACGCCAGCCCCAGTAGCTGGTGGCCAAGGCATATGCCGAAGACCGGTTTCCTGCCCAGAAGACCGCGTATTGCATCGATAGCGTACGTCACAGCCGCCGGATCGCCGGGACCGTTTGCCAGGAACACGCCGTCGGGGCGGAAGTCTAGAAGTTGTTCGGCAGTGGTCGACGCAGGCACCACGGTCACCCTGCACCCGTGGGCGTTCAACAGTCTCAGTATGTTTCGTTTAATACCAAAATCAAACGCGACCACCTCGAACTCCGGCGCGCCCGTGAGCTCATTCTCCCAAACGTACGGCTTCTCTATGGTGACTTCCTTGACGAGATCCCGACCGACCAACCCGGGTGCCTTCTCGAGTTTGCCAAGCAGGCTCTCCGGATCCAGATCCACGCTCGAGAGCGCCGCCTCCATCGCGCCCTGATCGCGTATATGCCGTGTGAGGGCGCGCGTATCGATGCCCTCCAGACCCACCACCCCGTGCTGTCTCAGGAACTCTTCCAGCGACCCCGAGGAGCGCCAGTTGCTGTGCAGGCGCGAGGACTCCCTCACGATAAAGCCGCCCATATAGATACGATCAGACTCAAAATCCTGCGGATTCACGCCGTAGTTACCGATAAGCGGGTAGGTCATGTTGACCATCTGACCCGCGTAGGACGGGTCGGTGAGTATCTCCTGATAACCCGCCATGCTGGTGTTGAAGCAGACTTCACCGAAAAACTCCCCGGGCGCTCCTATGTTCGCGCCACGATAGACCGTTCCGTCTTCAAGGACCAGTATCGCGGGTTCTCTTTTCCTGATATCGAACGTCATATGCCCATCAGTCTCCAGGTCGTGGCGCGGCGGTGCTCGCCTTTCGCTCGGCCGACCGCGCGGTGTCGGCATCAACGGATTGAGCCTGCCCGGTCGCCGCTCCTTTCGGCCCGTTCACAAGCTCCGCGTCGCGCACCACGAGCCTACCCTTGAACACTGTGTGGAGCACCTTGCCCCTTACCTTCCAACCGTCGTAAGGGGTATTTCGAGCCCGGGATTTGAATGCACTCGAGTCAATAGTCCACTCCAGTCCCGGGTTGAAGATGACCAGATTAGCGGGAGCGCCTTCCTCTACGACGGGGCGATAATTCCAGCGCTCCATCCGCATTATGCCGGCCGGCTTAGCGGTCAGCTTGTCGATAGCCTCGGCAAGCGACAGCACCCCCGGCTCGACCAGCCTGGTCACCACCAGAGCGAGGCAGGTCTCAAGCCCAACTACGCCGAACTCCGCCCTATCAAACTCGGTATCCTTCTCGTGCGGAGCGTGCGGAGCGTGATCGGTGGCTATGACGTCTATGGTGCCGTCGGCGAAACCGTCCAGCAACGCCTCAACATCCTTCTGGGAACGTAGCGGCGGATTCATCTTCATATTAGTGTCGTAAGCCATCAGCTCGGAGTCGTTCAAACAGAAGTGGTGGGGCGCCGCTTCGCACGTCACCGGCAGGCCGCGCCTTTTCGCGGTGCGCACCAGTTCAACGGATCCCGCGGTCGAGATATGCGCAAGGTGCAGGCGGGCGCTGGTCTTTTCCGCCAGGCAGATATCGCGAAAAACGCCAATTTGTTCGGCCTCGGCCGGTATGCCTCGCAATCCCAGAAATGTTGAATAGTAACCCTCGTTCATCTGGCCCCCGGCCGAAAGGCTCTCCTCCTCGCTGTGCGAGATGATAAGAGCGTTCATGGTTCGCGCGTACTCCATGGCCCGGCGCATTATCTCCGAGTCGCCGACTGGGCTTCCATCATCGCTAAAACCTATGACGCCGGCGCGGCAGTTGCCCATCTCTCCCATCGGCGCCAGCGTCTGGCCCTTTCGGCCCCGCGTTATAGCGCCATGAGGGAGCACCATGCAAAGTCCCTCGTCCACTCCCCGGTCGAATACGTACTCCGCGACCGCCGAGTTATCGATGGCCGGCTCGGTATTAGGCATGCAGAAAACAGCGGTGTACCCTCCGCAGGCCGCCGCTCTGCTGCCGCTTGACACATCTTCCTTGTATTCCATGCCGGGCTCGCGCAGGTGGGCATGAATTTCGATGAGCCCGGGAGCCGCTACGCAGCCGGAAGCATCGACGACCTCCGCGCCGCCCGCGGACAGCCCGGGTTCGATGCGCTTGAGGAGACCGTCCTCGACCAGGATATCCACCTGTTTCCCGAGACCGTTCGGGAAGGTAAGAACCGATACGTCTTTGATGAGCAGGCCGTTACCCATGGCTACCCCCAAGAACGTCATACAGCACCGCCATTCTTACTGCGACCCCGGCAGCGACCTGACCGGTTATCACCGGTTCCACCTCGTCCGCTACCGCGGCTGCTATCTCAACCCCACGGTTCATGGGCCCTGGATGCATCACCAGGGGCTTGCGCGCGAGACGCGACCAGCGCGTCTGGGTCAGGCCGTACTGCAGCGTATACTCCCGAAGCGAGGGGAACCTGGACTCGTCCACCCGCTCCAATTGGATCCTCAACAGGTAAAGCACGTCACACCATTCGAGCGCCTCATCTATGGAACCGGTGGTATGAACCCCCATCTCTTCCACTTTCTCCGGCAGGAGCGACCGAGGGGCCACAAGGAGCACTTCGCCGCCGACCTTTCGCAGCGCGTGGATGTTGCTTCGGGCGACCCTGGAGTGGTCGATATCGCCGACGATCGCCACCTTGAGACCGTCCAGGCCGCCAAGCCACTCCCTCATGGTATAGAGGTCGAGCAGGGCCTGAGTAGGGTGCTCGTGCATGCCATCCCCCGCGTTGATCACGGAGCAGTCCACCCAACCGGTCAGCATGTGCGGGGCGCCCGCGCTCTTATGCCTTATGACCACCGCGTCCATGCCCATCGCCACTATTGTCTTGCCCGTGTCCTTGAGGCTCTCGCCCTTGGATAGGCTGCTGGTGCTGCTGGAGAAGTTGATCACGTCCGCCGAAAGCCGCTTTGCCGCAAGCTCGAACGACATGCGCGTCCTGGTGCTTGGCTCCATGAAGAGGTTTACAATAGTACGCCCGCGAAGGGCCGGCACTTTCTTTACCGGCCTGGTCGATACCTCCGCGAACGAGCGCGCCGAGTCAAGAAGATGCATTATGTCTTCCTTTTCCAGGTCAGATATCGAAAGCAGGTGGCGATGCGAGCCGTTGTCGTCACTCATTTATCAGTGCCCCTTCCCATAGGTACGGTGACGCACCGAGAGCGTTGGTGCGCCGCGCCGGCAAGGCGCGCGACTGAGGCGTACTCACTGAGTACGGCGCAGGAAGCGGAACGCGGCAGGAGCGGATGCAGCGGGGATCGAATGCCACCGTATTCATGGGACGGGACACTAAAGAACCTCCTCGCCAATCTCTACCATGTCCGCCTGGTCCACCTCGGTAAGCGAGACTTTCACCTTCTCGTTTCCGGAAGTGGGTATATTCTTGCCCACGTAATCCGCCCTGACGGGGAGCTCCCGGTGGCCGCGGTCCACCAGCACCGCCAACTGGATTACCTGCGGGCGCCCGAAGTCAATGAGGGCGTCCATAGCGGCGCGGGTGGTCCGCCCCGTATACAGCACGTCGTCGACCATGACGACCTTCTTGTCGTTTATATCGAAAGGTATCTCCGTCACCCCGACAGTGGAAGCCGGCCGCGTCGCGATGTCGTCGCGATAGAAAGCCACGTCCAGCTCCCCGACATCGACCTTGCCGCCCTCGATCTGCTCGATGGTGCGCGCCAGCCTCCTTGCCAGGAATACTCCCCTGGTGCGCACACCCACCAGGACGACGTCACCCGAGCCTTTGTTCCTCTCGAGAATCTCATGGGAAATGCGTTTAACCACGCGCGCGACATCTTCCGCATCGAGCACCCTAGCCCGGGCCATAAAAGCCATACGGCCTCCTCCCCCGTCGGATGATTGCGGCTAGTCCAATAGGTCCCAGATTGGGGTGCCGCCAGAAGGAACCCGGGTCCCCGCGGTTGCCCCCGCCCAGGCATGGGCCGGCATAAAAAAACACCTTCCCACGTGCTGAGAAGGGGTTTTGTCGTTTTAAATCTTTCACTTTCATTCCTTGCTAGCCTCGCTGGACTAGATTAAAGGTCTTTTACAAAATACCACGTTTCTAACCGGTAGGCAAGGAAAGTTTGCCCAACTCCCGATCGCGATTGACCTGGCCGAGCAGGCCGTTGATGAACTTCCCCGAATCCTCCTTTGAGAAGTCCTTGGCCAGCTCCACAGCCTCGTCGATGGTGGCCCCCGGCGGTATGTCATCCATGAAAAAGATCTCATAAAGCGACATGCGCAGAACGTTCCGATCGACCCCGGGCATTCGCTCCAGTTGCCAACCCTCCGAGTACTTCGACAAGACCCGGTCGATCTCGGCCAGGTTCGCGTGGACGCCTTGAACGAGATCAATGGTGAACTCCCCGGGTTCGTCCTCCCCCACCTGCCGCTTTCCCTCGAGCACTTCTTCCAGCGAGGAGTTGTTGATATCCATCTCGAAAAGGATGCGCAACGCCCGCCTGCGTTGCTTGCTTCGGCTGCTGGTACCCCTCATCGCCGTTCAAGCCCTCTCGATATATCGCCCTGAACGAGTGTCGATCCTGACCACATCTCCCTCTTCAACGAATAACGGGACCTGCACCACCAGCTCCGTTTCCAGAGTCACCGGCTTGGTGGCGCCGCTGGAAGTGTCACCCTTGAGCCACTGCTCGGCTTTGATTACCCTAAGGTTCACCGCCGCCGGCAGTTCTAGCGTTACCGCCTTCCCCTTTATCAAGAATACGGAAAGCTCCTGGTTCTCCACCAGGTATGAAGCTGTTTCGCCCACCACGTCAAGAGGGACCGCTACCTGCTCATAACTCTCGAGATCCATGAAGATATAGTTGTCGTCGTCACCATATAGATACTGCATCTTCCTGTGCTCCAGAACCGCCTCTTCCAACTTCTCCCCGGCCCTGAACGTCTTTTCGAAGACCTGGCCGGTCTCGACGTTCTTCAGCTTCGTCCGCACAAACGCTGCACCCTTCCCCGGCTTCACATGCTGAAACTCAACTATCCGGAGGAGCGCGCCGTCGAGCTGCAATACCAATCCGTTACGGAAATCAGCCGTCGAAATAATCGCAAATACCTCCGTTCGCAAAGCCCCATCCAACACGACGTTAGACCGCGTTAGTCAAACACTCACTGCCAAACCATTAAATGATACATCAATTCGTATTCCATAACGCGATACTTACACCGCAGGGTCGCAACGCGCTTTATGATCAACTCCCGGCGGCGAAAGTGACCGCGGTGCCAACTAACGTTCATCGCCCTCCCAGATATTGGCAATCGACTGCCCGCGGGGGATCTGTTCGCATGGCGACCGCGCATGAGCCTCAGGAGAAGGTGTTGGCAAGACCGATAAGAAATAAGATAAGTATCGGGATATCGGTGAAGGTGATGAGATCGGAAGAAGACCTGAACGTATCACACTACCAGGACGAAACGGGCGGCGCCACACCTGATGAATCTCGCGGTGAGGTTGCCAGAGAGAGCACTTGGGTCCGCCTGGTCCCCACTGAAGTCTACATATTCCTTTTCTATCTGCTGGTCACGCTGTTTCTTACCTGGCCCGTAATAATTCGGTTTACTACCACCGCGTACGGCTTTCCCAGCGACAATCTGGGCGCGATGTGGCAGTGGTGGTGGATACGGAACGCCGGCTCCTTCGGCGGTCATGCAAGTGCCTCCTTCTGCACCATTGCGGGCTATCCGTTCGGTACGGCCCTTAAAATCCACTCGGGGGAATTCGTCCTCGACTTGGGAGTCCGGTTCCTGCTGCTATTTACCGGTGAAGTCGCCGTTAACAATCTGATCATACTCTCCAGCTTTTTCCTCAGCGGCGTCACGATGTATTATCTGGTCCGTCATATTTCAGGCAATAAGGTTGCCGCTTTCTTCGGCGGCTTCGCTTTTATGATAGGTGCGTTCCATGCCATAATATCGATGGCCTTCGCCAACCTGGCGATGACCCAGTGGATACCACTCTTCATC
>Ga0209745_1001289_pt1 | contig 15088 bp, 17 predicted proteins | sample BarGraNGADG00312_FD_184495 | JGI IMG/M metagenome (GOLD analysis project Ga0209745, IMG submission 184495) | Arctic peat soil microbial communities from Barrow, Alaska - Barrow Graham LP Ref core NGADG0004-312 (SPAdes) (version 2) | ecosystem: Environmental > Terrestrial > Soil > Wetlands > Peat... | reverse complement strand
GCCGAGATGACGGCGTACTACGCCGAGCTCGTCGCGGCCTACCCGCTGGTGTCCATCGAGGACCCGCTGGACGAGGACGACTGGGAGGGCTGGGCCACCCTCACCGCCGAGCTCGGCGCCACGGTCCAGATCGTGGGCGACGACCTGTTCGTCACCAACCCCGAACGCCTCGCCCGCGGTATCGCCGCCAACACCGCGAACTCGTTGCTCGTCAAGGTCAACCAGATCGGCACGCTGACCGAGACCCTGGATGCCGTGGACATGGCCCATCGGGCTGGCTACACCTGCATGATGAGCCACCGTTCGGGTGAGACCGAGGACACGACGATTGCCGACCTCGCGGTGGCGACGAACTGTGGCCAGATCAAGACCGGTGCCCCCGCGCGGTCCGAGCGGGTGGCCAAGTACAACCAGCTGCTGCGCATCGAGGAAGAGCTGGACGATGCTGCGCGGTATGCCGGTGCCGGCGCCTTCCCACGTTTCAAGGGCGCGGTGGTCGCGCCTGCCACTGACGACTAGGGCCAGGGCGCACCAATGGCGACAACGGGACGAAAGGGCAGTACGTCGAGGACTCCTCGCCGTGCTGCCTCGTCGCGGTCGGGCAACTCCGCGTCCGCGAGGCCGACAGCGTCACGGCCAGCGTCACGACCGGCGGCCGCGGCGCGTGGCCGTCGCCCGGCGGGAGAGCTGCGCACCCCCCGGTCCATCACGCGCATGGCCATCCTGGCGTCGATCTTCGTGATGCTGGCGGTGACACTCGTCCCGACGTTGCGCTCGACGCTGAACCAACGAAGGCAGATCAACGACCTGCGCGGCCAGCTCGTCCAGCAGGGCGAGAAGGTCGCGGCGCTGAAGCAGGAGCAACGCCAGTGGAGTGACCCGGCGTACGTCGAGCAGCAGGCCCGTGAGCGGCTCAAGTTCGTGCGGGTGGGGGAGACGTCCTACACGGTCATCGATGCGGAGGCGGCGCCCGCCGACACCGGTGGCTCGAAGACCCCTGCTCCTATGCAGGCTTCCACCGCCAACATCCCGTGGTACGGCCAGCTGTGGCAGTCGATGGTGATCGCGGACGCCCCGGCCAAGGCGCCCGTCAAGGCGCCCGTCAAGGTGGTGCCGGCCGGCGGCCAGCCTTCGACTGCGCCCTCCTCGGCCAGATGAGCGGGTCCGACCGCATCGAGACGGTCGACGCCGCGGACCTGGCGGCGGTGCGCAGCCAGCTCGGTCGGGTGCCCCGCGGCGTTGCCGCTGTCGCCCATCGTTGTCCTTGCGGGCGCCCCGACGTGCTGCGCACCGAACCCCGACTCCCTGACGGCACACCGTTTCCCACGACGTACTACGCGACCTGCCCGCGCCTGACCGGAGCGATCAGCACGCTGGAGACCAGCGGCATGATGCGGGAGATGAGCGAGCGGCTGGAGTGCGATCCCGAGCTGGCCAACGCCTACGCCGCAGCCCACGAGGACTACCTGCGCCGCCGTGGCGAGCTCGGCGATATCGCCGAGCTCGAGGGCATCTCCGCAGGTGGAATGCCCACCCGGGTCAAGTGTTTGCATGTGCTTGTCAGCCACTCCCTGGCGGTCGGGCCGGGTGTCAACCCGCTTGGGGATGAGGCCCTCGAGGCGCTTGGCGACTGGTGGGCGGCGGGTCCCTGTCTTCCCCGTGGCGACGGATGACCCGCGTAGGTGCCATCGACTGCGGCACGAACTCGATCCGGCTCCTGATCGCCGACGTTGACCCGGACTCGGGGTCGTTGACCGATCTCTTGCGTCGGATGGAGGTCGTGCGGCTGGGCCACGGTGTCGACAGGACCGGTGTCATCGCGCCCGAGGCGATGGCCCGCACCGTGGCTCAGGCCGGCGAGTACGCCTCTCAGTGTGAGGAGCTCGGCGTCGAGCGGGTCAGGTTCGTCGCGACTTCGGCGTCGCGCGATGCCAGCAACGCAGCGCAGTTCGTGACCGGCGTGCGTCAGGCGTTCGCCTTCTTCGGGGTGGCACCGGAGGTCATCACGGGACACGAGGAAGCCTCCCTGTCCTTCCGGGGCGCCACCGGCGAGTTACGCGCCAACGGCATCGCCGGTCCGTATCTCGTGGTGGATCTCGGGGGCGGCTCCACGGAGTTCGTGCGGGGGACGGACGGCGTGGAGCAGGCTCGGTCGGTCGACGTCGGGTGCGTTCGCATGACCGAACGCCACCTGCACAGTGATCCGCCGACGTCCTCGCAGATCGCGGCGGCGACTGCCGACATCGAGGCAGCCATCGACCAGGCTGCCGAAGTCGTTGACTTCCAAGGCATCTCGGCGCTGGTGGGCGTGGCTGGGACCGTCACGACCATCACCGCTCACGCGTTGCAGCTGATGACGTATGACGCGCTGAAGATCCACCTCTCGCGGCTGCCGGCGGCCCAGGTCATTGACGCGTGTACCTCGCTGCTGTCGATGACCCGCGCAGAACGGGCTGCGCTGGGCTTCATGCACGCAGGCCGTGTCGACGTGATCGGCGCCGGCGCCCTGGTGTGGCGCACGATTGTCCAGCGCCTGCAGCGCGACGCCGGCGTGGTCGATGTGATCACGTCCGAGCACGACATCCTCGACGGCATCGCCCTGTCGATCGCCTGAGGCATTGTCCGGGGTCCGCCAACGTCAGCTGGGCGCCGGTAACCGAGGCCGCGAGACCGACGAGTCCGCGCGCGACACGCCCAGGTTGTGCGGTGTCCGCGGTACCGCGGATTACACGGTACTCTCTGATGCGGAGTAACCCCATCAAGGAGGTGGACGTGGAGACGACCCAACTCGTCAAAGGCGTGCTCGACCTGGCTGTCTTGGCAGTAGTGGCCCAGGAGGACGGCTACGGCTACGACGTCGTGCGGCGGTTGCGGGCGGCGGGCCTCGACGAGGTCGGCGACGCCTCTGTGTACGGCACCTTGCGGCGGCTCTACAACGCCGGCGCGTTGACGTCATACGTCGTGCCGAGCGACGAAGGGCCCCACCGCAAGTACTACGGCATTAACAAGCAGGGACTCGAAACCCTTGTCCTGCAAGGAAAGACGTGGCGTTCGTTCGCCTCGACCATGGAAGACCTGCTGACGACAGCGGAGGGCAAGGCATGAATGACGCGACCGTCATTGGGGTGACCGACAGGGTCGCCGCCTATGTGCGTGAGGTGCGGGCCGAGCTCGCCGACCTTCCGATGGAGGACGTCGACGACCTCACCGGGGGTATGGAGGCCGACCTGACCGAGCTAGCCGCGGAGTCCGGGGGAGACCTCATCGGACGGCTGGGCTCGCCGAGCCTGTATGCCGCCGAGCTGCGCGCCGCTGCCGGGTTGCCTGAGCGGGTTGCCGGCTCCGCTCGCCGCCGACCGATGACCGAGGCGCTGACCCACGCTCGAGACTCGTTCACCATGCTCGCCGAGCAGCGTCCCTGGCTGCGTGCGGTCATGGCATTCCTGGTGACGCTCCGTCCTGCGTGGTGGCTCTTGCGTGGCTACGTCGCGGCCTGGGCTCTCTGGCGGCTGCTTGGCGGCGGGTCGGGCGGCATCCGGCCGCGTTCGTTTCTGCAGGTCGTCATGGCGCTCGTGGCCATCGTCGTCAGCGTCCAGCTGGGCCGAGGGTGGTTGCGGCAGAGGGCAGGATTGCGTCCGTTGCTGGTGCTGGCCAACTCCGCTTTGGTCATCGCGACGCTGGTGGCCTCGGTCTCCGTGGACGTCAACTACGACGTGAGCAGTAGCAACAGCACGCCATCGGGGGTGTCGCTCGACGGGGCGCCGGTGGCGAACATCTACGCGTACGACGCCGACGGCAAGCGAATCACGGGCGTCCGGCTCTTTGACCAGGCGGGCCGACCACTGGATGGCGCCCAGAACTCAGTTGACGCCAATGGCAGTCCTCTGGGTCTTGACGGCAACGGCAATCCTCTGGGCGTCGTTCGGGACAGCAGCGGAGCGCCGCTGCTGAATGTCTACCCGCGGTCGGTGGTCGGTTCCGATCCCTGGCAGGTCTCCGATCCGGCCAATCCCCAGGCGCAGCCGCTGCCTTGGACTCCTCCCGTATCGATCGTTCCACTCGCGTCGAGTGCGACACCGACACCGACACCGACAGGGACACCGACAGGGACACCGACACCGGCAAACGCAGCGACGGCGCCCACCTCCGAGCCGGTGCAGCCCAAGCCCGCCCCGCCGACTCGGACGAGCGGGCCGAGCCCGTCGGTGACACGATCGGGTAGGTGACCTCGGAGCTGCTACCGCACCCGGTGACCGGCGAGCTGTTCGGCTCGCCGGTCGCTCCAGGCTCGGGCTGGCCGGGCGATCCGGCGACTGCGCTTACTCCGATCGCGCGGACTGCGAGCCAGGTTGAGCGGCTGGCCGGGCGGGCCGGCTCCGTCGCGGAGCTGGACGCGGCTGTATCCGTGTGCCGTGCCTGCCCCCGGCTCGTGCAGTGGCGCGAGACCATTGCCACTGAAGGCAAGCGGGCATCGTTCGCCGACCAGCCGTACTGGGGTCGCCCCGGTCCCGGCTTCGGTGACCCGGAGCCCGTGATCCTCGTCGTCGGACTGGCTCCGGCCGCCAACGGAACCAACCGCACCGGCCGGATGTTCACGGGCGACCGCAGCGGTGACTGGATCTATGCGGCGCTGCACCGGGCCGGATATGCGAGCCAGCCCACCAGCACGCACAGTGGCGACGGACAGTCGCTCGCCGGGGTGCGCATCGTCGCCGCGGTGCGTTGCGCACCACCGGCGAACAAACCTACGCCAGCCGAACGTGATACGTGTGGACAATGGCTGGACCGCGATCTCGCTCTGAGCGCGCCCGGCCTGCGTTCGATGCTGGCGCTGGGCGCCATCGGGTGGGACGCCACCCTTGCCAGCGCACGGCGACTGGGGTGGGCGGTGCCACGTCCCAAGCCGCGGTTCACGCACGGCGCCGAAACCATGCTGATCACCAACAGGGACAGGCCGATTCGGCTCCTCGGCAGCTATCACGTGAGCCAGCAGAACACCTTCACCGGCAAGCTCACGGAAGAGATGCTGGACGAGGTCCTCGCCCGGCTGTGAGTCGCGATAACGTCGATGCCATGAGAGAGCAGATCATCGCCGTGACCGTGCTCGGGGACGACCGGCCCGGCATCGTGGCGGGCGTGACCGCGGCGCTTGCCGACCTGCACGGCAACCTCGAGGACTCGACGATGACGCTGTTGCGAGGTCATTTCGCCATGGTCCTGCTCGTACGCACCGGCGCCAGCGCCGCAGCGGTCGAGGCCGCCCTTCACCCCCTCAGTGCCAATGGTTCGCTGGTTATCAACACCCGCGTGCTCGGCGAACCGGCGCTCGGGCAGATCAGGGGCCCCTCCTATGCGCTGCGGGTACATGGCGCGGACCGGCCCGGGATCGTGGCTGCAATCACCGGCGTCGTCGCACGCCACGGCGCCAACATCGTCGACCTCGGCACCCGCCTGGGCGACGGGCTCTATGTGCTGACGGCCGAGCTGCAGCTGACCAGTGAGGCGTCGGCGGTTGGGCTCGACGCCGAGCTGCGGGGCGCGGCAGAGGAGCTCGGTGTCGACGTCCGCCTCTCACCGATCGACGACGACCTGCTGTGACCGCGGCAGTCACCGCTTGGGCGATGCCCGAGCTGCCCGCAGGCACCGTCCGCCGGGTTGTCCGCGCTCCGGACCCTGTCCTGTCCACGCCAGGCATTGACGTCGACCCCACAGGTTCGGTGACGATCGAGCTGGCCGCGGATCTGCTTGCTACCCAGGCGGTTTCGCCGGGCTGCGTTGGACTTGCTGCCCAACAGGTGGGCGTGGCCCTCAGGGTGTTCAGCGTCGACGTGTCGGGCCATGCCAAGACCCGCACGTGTCATGGAGCGTTGGTCCTGTGCAACGCCGAAGTCGCCAGTGCGACTCGCAGGGAACGTGGTCGGGAGGGCTGTCTGTCGGTCCCGGACTTCACGGGGGACCTCGCCCGTGCTCGGCGTCTGGTCATTCGAGGACAGCTCCCGCTGACGGGGGAGTGGGTCGAGATCACCACCGACGGTTTCGAGGCTGTCGCGCTGCAGCACGAGATCGACCACACCGACGGGTTGCTGTTCCTGGACCGCGTGAGCGGGCCGCACGGCATACATCCTCGGCGCACCTATCTGTAATCTGGCGCGTGTCCCCGTAGCCCAACGGCAGAGGCAGGCGACTTAAAATCGCTCCAGTGCGGGTTCGAAACCCGTCGGGGACACCCAGGACCAACATGTCGCGCCGACAGCGGCCGCGGCCGGCAGGTCACAATCCGTGGCCTTTGGCCGCGATGCGGGAACTTCCGGTGACCCCCAACCTTTAGTCTGATCACAGGACCGTCCACGGGACGGCACGACGTGCTGGAGGAAGACGATGGCGAGCAACCCGGTGTTCACCCGGATCGACAAGCAGATCAAACAGGGCGACTATGCCGGCTTCGATGGCCAGCCTGCGGGATCGCGGATGACCGGGGGAGCAGGCCGCCGCGACAGCCTCAACTCAGATCAGCTCCAGGACCTGTACAACCAGCCGTCGGCCGGTCCGGTGCAGACGGGACGTCTGACCCTGGACGACGTGGTCATGAAGACCCTTGGGCTTTTTGCCATCGTCGTCGCGGTCGGTGCCGTCTCGTGGTTCACCGTTGCCGGCAACGACAAGCTGAGCCTGCCGCTGATGCTCGGCGGCATGTTCGGCTCGCTGGCTGTCGGCTTGGTCATCGCCTTCAAGAAGACCATCAGCGTGCCGCTGATCGTGCTCTACGCGGTGCTGGAGGGGGTGCTGGTCGGGGCGATCAGCTCGGTGTTCGAGCAGCGCTGGCCCGGGATCGTCCCGACCGCGGTGATCGCGACGGTATCCACCTTCGCCGGCATGTTCCTGGCCTGGAAGTTCGGTCTGATCAAGGTGACCGACAAGTCCCGCCGCATCTTCGGCATGGCGATCATCGGCTACCTGCTCTTCAGCCTCGCCAACGTGGTGGCGTCGTTCATGGGCGTCGGCGCGAGTTGGGGCTTCGGCGGCAAGAACGGCAAGCTCGGCATTGGTATCTCCGTGCTCGGTGTAGGACTGGCGTCCTACTCGCTGGCGATCGACTTCGACTCGGTCGATCGTGCGGTGGCGGCCCGGCTGCCCGAGAAGTACTCCTGGCTGATGGCCCACGGGCTGATCGTCAGCCTCGTCTGGCTGTACCTGGAGATCCTGCGACTGCTCGCCCGCATGCGCAACTGAGCGTGCCACGGACTCCGAGATCGCCGGTCCCCCAGGAGGTCTCCAGCGAGCTACATCGCGTGGTCGAGCGGTGGCGTCAACTGCCGCTCGACCACGCTCTTTCGTATGCCGCTCGCGTCCGCGCGCTCGTCCAGTCACTGGCCGACGGGGTCGCCCAGGCGAACGGCGTTGCGGCGTCGGTCGTTCCGGACCTTGGCCCCGCGACCTTGATGGACCAGCTCACCGTCCTGGTCCACGACGCGAGCGCCGCCGCGGCGACATCGACCCCCGTGACATCGACACTCGCGGAGGATCTGGCGAGCCTGCGTCGCGAGCTGGTCTGACGGGGCGTACAGCCGTCAGCTGAGGCGCTCGTAGATGACGGCCATGCCCTGGCCGCCGCCGATGCACATCGTCTCGAGGCCGAACTGCCCGTCGCGAGTGTTCAGGCCGTTGAGCAGCGTCGTGGTGATGCGGGCGCCGGTGGAGCCGAACGGGTGGCCGAGGGCGATCGCGCCGCCGTGCACGTTGAGCTTGTCCGGGTCGATGCCCAGGTCATCGATCGATGCCAGCACCTGGACGGCGAACGCCTCGTTGATCTCGACCAGATCCATGTCGTTGATGGACATGCGTGCTCGCGCAAGTGCCTGGCGAGATGCCTCCACGGGGCCCATGCCCATGATCTCGGGCGACAGACCGGTCACGCCGGTGGAGACGATGCGGGCGAGCGGCGTGAGGCCCAGCTCGCGGGCCTTGCGCTCGCTCATGATGACCACCGCGGCCGCACCGTCATTGAGAGGGCAGCAGTTGCCGGCCGTGATGGTGCCGGTCTCGCGGAACACGGGCTTGAGCGAGGACACGGCCTCGAGCGTGACGCCGGCGCGTGGGCCGTCATCGGTGGAGACCAAGGTCCCGTCCGGCGTGGTGATCGGGGTGATCTCGCGGGCGAAGAAGCCTTCGGCCATGGCTTTCTCGGCACGGTTCTGGCTGCTGACGCCCCATTCGTCCTGGCGTGCCCGCGAGATGCCGCGCACGGTTGCGACGTTCTCGGCGGTCTGGCCCATCGAGAGATAGACGTCGGGTATCAGTCCCTGCTCGCGAGGGTCCGTCCAGGTGGCGTTGTCCGCGGCCATCTGGGCGCTGCGGGCCTGGGCAGGCGCGAACTTCGGGTTCTGGACGTCGGAGCTGGCGCCACCGGCACCAGCGAAGTCCCTGTAACGCGAGACGCACTCGACGCCGCCGCTGATGAAGATCTCGCCCTCGCCCGCCTTGATCGCATGGAAGGCCATCCGGGTGGTCTGTACCGAGGACGCACAGAAACGGTTGACGGTGGCGCCGGGGAGGTGGTCGAAGCCGGCGAGCACCGCAACGACGCGGGCCAGGTTGGCGCCCTGCTCACCCGACGGCTCGGCGCAGCCGAGATAGAGGTCCTCGACCAGCTTCGGGTCCAGGCTGGGGATCTTGGCCAGTGCCGCGGTGATCACGGCAACGGCCAGGTCATCGGGGCGGACGTCCTTCAGTGAGCCCTTGAACGCCCGGCCGATGGGGCTGCGGGCGGTGGAGACGATGACGGCTTCGGACATGATTTCCCGTTCCTTTGTGGGGCAGCTCAGGTGAGGAGTCGGCCGGCCACCGGTCTGCCTGACCCGCCGTCGATGCTATTGCGGCGCGGCGGCCCTTGGGGTGCCGGCTTCGTCTCGCCCTGTGTGCCCCGGCTCGTCCGGCGTCGTTACTGCCGTCGCGGGGTCACCTGCCTGGACCTGTATGGCGGTCGCCTCGGTGACGTCATCCAGCTCGCTTCGATCCGTGACCGGGTGTTGGTGGCGCCGCAGGAGCATGGCCCACCGGCCCCGGGGTCCGGTGGGCTGGCCCCCGACTGCCGTCGCGCTCACCTCGGTGCCTGGGTCGCGGACAGCCTGCACCGCAGCGACAGCGACGGGGCCAACGCGCTCGCCGCGACGGGGGTCGGGACCGCGGTGGATCGAGTCCGACCAGAGGCCCAGGGCGTCGCAGACACTGGGCAGCAGGGCCGAGGCCACTCGGGCGTAGCCAGCCGGCGACGGGTGGAACCGGTCGTGGCTGAACATCTCGTGCGAGCGCTCGGCGAACTCCGGGCCCAGCAGGTCGGCCAGGGAGACGGTGCGGCCACCGGCCTCGACCACGGCGACGGTCTGGGCCGCGGCCAGGTCGCGACTCCAGCGGCGGGCCAGCAGTCGCAGTGGTTGGGCCACTGGCTCGATGGTGCCCAGGTCGGGGCACGTTCCGACGATGACCTGGCAGTCGGTGACGCGAAGGGCGCGGACGGTCTGTTCGAGGTGACGGACCGCAATGGACTTGTCGATGCGGTGGGTGACGTCGTTGGCGCCGATGAGGATGACGGCGACGTCAGGCTCGGCGACCTCGTCCAGCGCTGTGGCGAGCTGCACGTCCAGGCCCGAGGACTCGGCGCCAATGACGGCGACGTTGGTCAGCCGGACCGGTCGCCCGCTGAACGCCGAGACTCCGTTGGCGATGATGGCGCCCACTGTCTGCTGCGCCGTGTCCGCACCCATACCCGCGGCGCTGCTGTCACCGAGCAGCAGGAGCTCGACTGGCTGGCCCGGCCCCGCGCCATACAGGGCATCGTCGTCGGGGGCACCCGTGAAGGGCTGGCCGACGATGCGCCTCGCCAGCTGCGCCTCGACCTTGAGCACGCCGTAGCCGACCAGGCCGAGCACGCCGATTCCGGCGGCGCCGATGCCGCCTCCGTAGGCCGCGGTTGCCGCGATCTTGCGCGCGCGTCGGGCCCTACCCATGTGGATCAGCCTTCGTCGTCACGTCAACCCCCGAGGTCCGATGGACTTTCTCTCACCACCGTAACGACGTGGCCCAAGGCTTTGTGCCCGAACCCCCACCAGGGAAAGGGAGGGCCGTTCTCCGGATCTGTCCAGAGTCTGAGACCATGACCGCGTGAAATATGCCGAGAACATCGCCGACCTCGTCGGGAACACGCCCCTGGTCAAGCTCAACCGCGTGGTCAGGCTCAACACAGACACCGGAGGCCACGAACTGGCCTGCACCGTGCTGGCCAAGGTGGAGTACCTCAACCCCGGCGGTTCGGTCAAGGACCGCATCGCCGTTCGGATGATCGACGCAGCCGAGAAATCCGGTGAGCTCAAGCCCGGCGGCACCATCGTGGAGCCCACCTCGGGCAACACCGGCGTCGGGCTGGCCCTGATCGCCCAGCGCCGCGGATACAAGTGTGTTTTCGTCTGCCCCGACAAGGTGAGCGAGGACAAGCGAAATGTCCTCAAGGCCTACGGCGCCGAGGTCGTCGTGTGCCCCACGTCGGTCCGGCCGGACCACCCGGACTCCTTCTACTCGGTCAGCGACCGGCTGGCCAAGGAGATCGAGGGCGGCTGGAAACCCGACCAGTACTCCAACCCCGAGAACCCGAACAGCCACTACCAGTCGACAGGTCCCGAGATCTGGTCCGACACCGAGGGCAAGATCACGCACTTCGTCGCGGGCATCGGCACCGGCGGCACGATTACGGGCACCGGTCGCTACCTGCGTGACATCTCGGCCGACCGCGCTGGCGGCCGGGTCCAGGTCGTCGGCGCCGACCCTGAGGGCTCGGTCTATTCAGGCGGCACGGGCCGGCCGTACCTCGTCGAGGGTGTTGGCGAGGACATGTGGCCGGGCGCCTACGACCCGGCCGTCGTCGACCGGGTCATCGCGGTGTCAGATGCCGAGTCCTTCGCGATGACAAGGCGATTGGCGCGCGAAGAGGGGTTGCTCGTGGGCGGTTCTTGCGGTATGGCGGTCGTCGCCGCCCTGCGCGCGGCCCGCGACCTGCCGGCCGAGGCGGTCGTCGTGGTGCTCTTGCCCGACAGCGGCCGGGGCTACCTGTCCAAGATCTTCGACGACACCTGGATGGCGTCCTACGGGTTCCTCCACCAGGACGGCGGGCGCACCCTCGCTGAGGTGCTCACGGCCAAGACCGGCGACCTGCCGGCGCTGGTGCACACCCACCCGACCGAGACGGTGCGCGACGCCATCGAGATCCTGCGGGAGTACGGCGTCTCCCAGATGCCCGTGGTCAAGGCCGAGCCTCCGGTCGTGGTCGGCGAGGTTGCCGGCTCTGTCAGCGAGCGCGCTTTGCTGGCAGCGCTCTTCGCGGGCACGGCACACCTTGCGGACCCGGTCGGGAAACACATGAGCCCGACGTTGACGCTGGTCGGTGCGGGTGAGCCGGTGTCGACGGCTCGCCACATCCTGGAGACCGAGGACGCCGTACTGGTCATCAGCGATGGCAAGCCGGTTGGTGTGCTGACCCGGGCGGACCTGTTGGGGTTCCTCGTCGACTGACCAGGCCTCAGGGCCGCGCTGACAGGCCTCGCTCTGATCGATCTTGGGCGGACCGCGTCGACACGGCCACAGTGAACTTGGCGTTGCGTCCCATGACTCGCGTTGGTCCGACCACGCGGTTCAGGTGGCCGCGATACGTGAGATGGGAGTTGAAGACGGTCCACATCTGAGCGCCGGGCCGCAGGACCCGACCCGCAGCCTCGAACAGCTTCTGCGCAGCGCCCGTGTGCACGGACGTGCCGAGGTGGAACGGCGGGTTGCACACGATCAGGTCGACGCTGGCATCGGGCAGCGTCGACATCGCATCGTCGCGAAGGACCTGCACGCGCTCGGTCAGCTCGTTGGCTGCCATGGTGGCCAAGGCCGACGACACGGCCCCCGCCGACTCATCGGTCGCGAGCACGTTCAGCTGTGGCCGGGACCGGGCCAGAGCCGCGGCGATGACGCCGGTGCCACAGCCCAGGTCGACGGCAGTGCTGGCTGCCGGGTCCATGCGGTGCACGAACTCCAGAAGAAACCGGGTGCCGATGTCGAGCTTGGTTCCTGCGAATGCCGTGCCGTGGGCACAGACCCACAGGTCGAGGTCCGCGTGCTGCTGTCGCATCGGGAAGCTCGACAGCGACAGGTCGAGCCGAGGCTGTCGGGCCACCAGGACCCGGGACTTCTGCACAGCCAGCGACGCCCGCACTTCTGCGAAACAGTCGGCCAACACGTCGTTCATCGCGATGGTCATGTGCTTGACGCGGCCGCCGAAGAACAGCCGCCCACCCGAATCGGCGTTTGTCGCGGCCAGCTGGGCGATCTCTCGCAGCGCGTCGAGGCTCTTGGGCAGCTGACAGAGGACGACCGTGGCCCCGGCGAACAGCTCATGGGTGAGCGGGAGCTGTCGGAACCCGTTGGTCAGCCCCGCTCGAATCGCGTTGTGTGCCAAGGCTTGCTCGCCGGTGATGGGGTCCTGATGCACTCGAACGTCTTCAGCACCGTGCAGGGCCATGGCGCCGAGCGTCATGGCGCCATAGCGGTCTCCGACGACCACGACCCGTCCAGGCGCTGCGGCCTGGATGGCAGCTCCGGCCTCGGCCAGGACCAACCGGTCTGTCGCGTCGACCGCCACGAGGTTGTCACCCTCGGCGTCGGGGAAGCGTCGCAGGATCTGGAAGAAGGCGTTGCTCATCGGGGACCAGCCTGCCATCCGCTCACGCTGACCGATCCGGCTGCCAGCCTTCGTCGGGCCGCGTGTCAGGAGACAGCTGGTCAGCCAGGGGGGAGGACGTCCGTCTGGGCGGGCACCTGGTCCTGGCGCACCAGGCCAACCGGGCAGGTCATGCCGTTCGGGCCGTGGTTGCAGTAGCCGCCGGGGTTCTTGTGGAGGTACTGCTGGTGGTAGCCCTCGGCGTAGTAGAAGGGGCCGGCTGCCTCGGCGGACTGCACGCCGGTGGTGATGGCACCAAAACTGTTGCGCTGCAGGGCGATCTGGAACGCATCACGCGTCGCAAGTGCGGCCGACTCCTGGGCGGGGGTCGTCCAGTAGATCGCGCTGCGGTACTGCGTACCCCGGTCATTTCCCTGGCGGAAACCCTGCGTCGGGTCATGGTTCTCCCAGAACTCCTTGAGCAACAGCTCCGGTGAGGTGAGTGAGGCGTCATACGCGATGAGCACCGCCTCAGCGTGCCCGGTGCGGCCGCTGCACACCTCCTCGTACGTCGCGTTGGGGGTGTAGCCCCCCATGTATCCGACCGCGGTGGTTACCACGCCGGGCAGCTTCCAGAAGATGCGCTCGGCACCCCAGAAGCAACCCATTGCGACGTACAGGACCTCGGTGCCGACTGGCCAGGGACCGTGCATGGACGTGCCCAGCACGACATGTCGATCGGGGATGTCCGGAAGGGGCGTGCTTCGTCCGGGCAGGGCGGCGTCAGCGGTCGTGAGTGTGCGCTCCGCGGATCCAAACATCGTTCAAGTCTCACACATTTCGACAGGTGGGGGATCTGCCGGTGTGGCCGGTGGCCGAAATGTTCGGGGTCTGTAAGGATCGGTTTTCGGCGACACCGAGCCGTTCAGCTGCTTGGGGCCCCCAGGAAGGCGGACATGGCGCAGATTGGCGAGGCCGGTACAGCGGTGACGATCCACGCCGTGGCCGTCAAGGCCGGAGTGTCAACAGCCACCGTCTCCCGCGTGCTTCAAGGCAGCGCGTCGGTCTCCGATACGTCTCGCGCGAAGGTGATTGCCGCGGCGCGTGAGCTGCGCTACTCACCGCCCGATCGGCCCCAGGCTCCCGTGGCACGGCACGAGGCTCATGGTCTGGTGGTGGCGGACCTCACCGGTTCCTACTACTACGAGCTCGTCATGGGCCATCAGTCCGCGGCCGCAGATCTGGGCCAGAGCGTCGTCCTCGTCGTGACCCGCCGTCGGCTCGATGCCTCCGAGGCGGTACGTGACCTGGCCAAGCGCGTCGACGGCATGGTCATCGGCGCCAGCACCGTGCCCGACTCGGTTGCGCACTCCTTGTCGCGTGTGTTGCCGGTGGTGTTGTTCGCGCGGCCAGACGTGGCTGGCTGCGACTCCGTGCGGGCCGAAAACCTCGAGAGTACCGCGCTGCTCACGTCTCATCTCTTCGAACACGGCCGGTCGCACCTGGTGTTCGTCGGGGATCCCGACAGCTCTCCCGACATGTCCGAGCGCTACGCCGGATTCCGCACGGCGCATGCCGCGGCGGAGGTGCCCCTTCGTCGTCCACCGTTGCGCGTGCCCCTGGTCGAGGGCGCGGGGGTCCAGGTCGCAGAGGAGATCCTGAGGCGACGCGTCAAGATCGACGGACTCGTCTGCGGCAACGACGAAGTCGCACTGGCCATCATGAAACGCCTGCAGGACCATGGAGTTCGCCTGCCGGATGACCTCGCCGTCGTGGGTTGGGATGACGTCTCGGCCGCACGATACATCTCCCCGGGTCTGACCACGGTGCGCCAGCCGATCCGTGACCTCGGTCGACTTGCCGCGGCACAGCTACATGCCCGGATCGTCGGCGCCGAGCCGGTGGGCAGGCCTCAGGTGCTCCCGTCCAAGGTCGTCGTCCGCTCCTCGTGCGGCTGTCCTGGGCTGTCACCGTCCGCAGGTGCCTGACCTCTTGGGTTGCGCGTCTCCCGAGAAAACTCATTCAGCTGCATGTCGGGCTGGTCACCTTCGCCTTCGGGCAGGCCCGGATCGTCCGGGCCCGGCTCGGCGTCATGTCCTGGGACGTCCTGCGGGTGCTTGACGCTGCAGACGCCCGCGCCGACAACCCCTTCGAGTCTGTGCTGAGGGCGATTGGGCTGGACGTACCCGGGTTTCGTCTCGTGCCGCAGGTCGAGATCCGCATCCCCGGGCGCATCTCGCATCGTGGGCGGCGCGCGTAGCCTTGCCGCCATGACCTTCGCGAACACCCAGGAACCGGGCCACGACGCTGGATTCAACACTCGTGCCATCCACGCCGGACAGGAACCGGACCCTAGGACCGGGGCCGTCGTGCCGGCGATCTACCAGGTCTCGACAT
>Ga0209745_1001288_pt1 | contig 15090 bp, 12 predicted proteins | sample BarGraNGADG00312_FD_184495 | JGI IMG/M metagenome (GOLD analysis project Ga0209745, IMG submission 184495) | Arctic peat soil microbial communities from Barrow, Alaska - Barrow Graham LP Ref core NGADG0004-312 (SPAdes) (version 2) | ecosystem: Environmental > Terrestrial > Soil > Wetlands > Peat... | reverse complement strand
CGGCACGATCCAGAATGACGTCCTCAAGGAGTACATCGCCCGCGGCACCTATATCTATCCGCCGAAGGAGTCGCTGCGCCTGATCAGCGACATCTTCTCCTACTGCCACAAGGAGATGCCGCGCTGGAACACGATCTCCATCTCCGGCTACCACATGGCCGAGGCCGGTGCCACGCCCGCACAGGAGATCGCGTTCACCCTGGCCAACGCCAAGGAGTACGTCCGCACCGCGCTCGCCGCCGGCCTGGACATCGACGACTTCGCCCCACGCCTCTCCTTCTTCTTCGTGGCCCGCACGACGCTGCTCGAGGAGGTCGCCAAGTTCCGGGCCGCCCGCCGCATCTGGGCACGCATCATGAAGGACGAGTTCGGTGCCAAGAACCCCACGTCCCAGATGTTGCGCTTCCACACCCAGACGGCCGGCGTCCAGCTGACCGCACAGCAGCCCGAGGTCAACATGGTCAGGGTTGCGCTGCAGGGCCTGGGCGCGGTTCTGGGTGGCACGCAGTCGTTGCACACCAACTCCTTCGACGAGGCGCTTGCGCTGCCGAGCCAGAAGGCCGCCCGGCTGGCGCTGCGCACCCAACAGGTCATCGCCTATGAGACGGACGTGTGCAAGACCGTCGACCCCTTTGCCGGGTCCTACGTCATGGAGTCCATGACCAACGACATGGAGGGGGCGGTGCTTGAGCTGATCTCGGCGGTCGAGGATCGTGGCGGCGCCGTGGCAGCGATCGAGCAAGGCTTCCAGAAGGCCGAGATCGAGCGGTCGGCATACCGCATCGCCCTTGAGATCGACGGGGGTGAGCGCACCATCGTCGGCCTCAACAAGTTCACCGTCGACGAGGAAGAGTCCTACGAGCCGCTGCGCGCCGACCCCATGATCGAGGCCGACCAGTGCGAGCGCCTGGCCGTGCTGCGCAAAGAACGCGACAACGACGCCGTATCGCGAGGGCTGGACTCCCTGCGCATCGCTGCGGCAGGTACGGACAACGTCCTCCTCCCCATGAGGGAAGCCCTGACCGCTCGGGCTACGGGCGGTGAGGTTGCCCACGCGCTGCGGGACGTCTGGGGCACCTACGTCCCGAACGACACCTTCTGACCCGCACAGCAGATATGGCGATCCTGTACGAGACGGTGGCGGCCCTGGGGGACGAGCTCATCACCTTTCGCCGAGACGTCCACGCGCACCCCGAGCTGGCCGGCGACGAGGTCCGCACCACGAGCGTCGTCGCGGCCCGTCTGAGCGCCACGGGTGTGCGCGTACGAATGCTCGCCGGAAGCGGACTGGTCGCGGACATGGGGCCCGTGGACCCGGCATACCGCGTGGCTCTGAGGGCGGATCTGGACGCGTTGCCCGTCACCGAACGCACCGGCCTGTCGTTCGCCTCGCAGAACGACGGCGTCTCCCACGCGTGCGGTCACGACGTGCACGTGGCGGCTGTCCTGGGTGCGGGTTTGGCGCTGCAGCAGCACTCCGATTCCCTTACGGCACAGGGGACTGGCGTACGTCTGATCTTCCAGCCGGCCGAGGAGGTCAACCCCGGTGGAGCGCTGGGGGTCATTGCGCAGGGCGGTATCGAGGGGGTCGACCGGATCTTCAGCATCCATTGCGACCCGTCGCTGGACGTGGGTGGGGTGGGGCTGCGAGACGGCCCGATCACCGCGGCCGCAGACGGCGTCACGATCACGCTCAGCGGGCGTGGCGGTCACACGTCGCGACCGCACCTGACCCAGGACCTGGTCTACGCGTTGGGCAAGGTCGTCACCGACGTCCCCGCGGCGCTCTCGCGCAGGGTCGATCCGCGGGCCGGCGTCGCGCTGGTGTGGGGGAGCGTTCACGCCGGTAATGCACAGAACGTCATTCCTTCGACGGGAGTCGTCGACGGAACCTTGCGGATGCTCGATGCGCAGCTGTGGGAGGACATCGGGCCACTGCTCGAGGAACTCGTCCACGCGGTGATTCGCCCGTATGCCGTGACCGCCAGGGTTGAGCACGTGCGGGGTGCACCGCCTGTGGTGAACGACCCCGCCTGCGTCCAGATCCTGCGTCTCGCAACCGTTGCGGCGCTCGGTGCTGACGCCGCCCGGCCTACACCGCAGTCCATGGGCGGCGAGGACTTCGCCTGGTACCTGCAGGAGATCCCGGGGGCCATGGCGCGGTTGGGGACGCGCACTGCGGGCGGTGAGACCTACGACCTGCACCAGGGCGATCTTGTGGTGGACGAACGGGCAGTGGTCTCAGGAGCTCAGCTGCTGGCTGCCACGGCACTGGCACGTGGCGCCAAGTGAACGTTTGAGCGAATTGAAAGATGCTGCAAATAACGATGCGGACACTGGTTGCTGAGTCGGCAGACAGGCGTCTTTGGTGGCAGTAGAGTCACGAAAAGTTAGGGTTCGAAATCTGTTCTTATCGGTGCATTTCACAAAAGGAGATTCCCTTGCGTCGGGTGATGAAGGTTACGGCCGCGATGTCGGTCGCCGCGTTGGCACTGGCTGGCTGCGGCTCGAGTACGGATAGCAGCAAGCCGGGTGCCAGTGGTACCGCCAGTGCTGCGAAGGTCATCAAGGTCGGCATGGCTTATGACGTGGGTGGGCGCGGAGACCAGTCGTTCAACGACGCCGCCGCCAAGGGCCTCGACAAGGCCAAGGCAGACCTCAAGGCTGACACCAAGGAAGCCACTGCGGTCAACGGTGAGCCTGAGTCGGCACGCGAGGAGCGTCTGCAGCAGCTCATCGACGCCGGCTACGTCAACGTCGTTGCTGTCGGCTTCGCGTACGCACCGGCGGTCAAGAAGGTTGCCGCGGCAAATCCGGACGTCAAGTTCGCTCTGATCGACTCCACCGACGCGACCGGCCCCAACATCGAGAACCTCACGTTCGCCGAGAACGAGGGCTCGTTCCTCGTGGGTGCTGCTGCCGCGTTGAAGTCCAAGACGGGCAGCGTCGGCTTCATTGGTGGCGTCAACGTCGACCTCATCAAGAAGTTCGAGGCCGGCTATGTCGCTGGCGCGAAGGCGGTCAACCCGGCCATCAAGGTCCAGGTCAAGTACCTCACCCAGCCGCCGGACTTCTCGGGCTTCGGTGACCCGGCCAAGGGCAAGACCGCGGCCGACGGCATGTTCCAGCAGGGTGCTGACGTGGTCTACGCCGCCGCTGGTGGCTCTGGTGGCGGCATGTTCACCGCCGCAAAGGCTGCGGGCAAGATGGCGATCGGTGTCGACTCCGACCAGGCGCTGACAGCCCCGGCCGGCGTCAGGGACGTCATCATCACCTCGATGATCAAGGCAGTCGACGTCGCGACGTTCGACTTCATCAAGGGTCTGACCGAGGACAAGTTCACCGCCGGCACCAAGGTCTATGACCTCAAGGCTGGCGGCGTCGGCTACAGCACAACCGGCGGCAAGATCGACGACATCAAGTCGAAGCTCGAGGACTTCAAAAAGCAGATCATCGACGGCAAGATCGTGGTTCCGACCAAGCCGTAACGTGTCTTGACTGCACATCTTTGAGTGTGTGTCTCGTTGCTTGACACGGGGGCCCGGCTGGCACGGTAACGTGCCACTCGGGCCCCTGCCCATGTCGCCACCGGTTCACAGATCAACGTCCGCAACGTTGCGGGCCCCGTACGAGGAGTGTGCGTCATCACCGACTCTGGACAGACCGTCGTGGACGCGGGATCGACTGTGGCGCCAGCCGTCGAGCTGCGGGGAATCACCAAGCGTTACCCGGGGGTTGTGGCCAACAGGGACGTGACCTTCTCGGTCGCTCGAGGCACCGTGCATGCCATCGTGGGCGAGAACGGTGCCGGCAAGTCCACCCTGATGAAGATCCTGTATGGCGTGCAGCGAGCCGACGAGGGGACGATCATCGTCGACGGTGCAGAGGTCTCGTTGCACAGCCCGTCGGACGCGATCGAGGTCGGCATCGGCATGGTCTTCCAGCACTTCATGCTTGCCGACAACCTGACGGTCCTGGAGAACGTGGTGCTCGGCGCCGAGAAGCGGCACGGCATCGGCGACCGGGCGCGAGCCGAGATCAAGCGGATCTCCGGTGAGTACAACCTCGGTGTCCGCCCCGACGACCTCGTGGCTGATCTCGGTGTCGGCAGACGTCAGCGGGTCGAGATCCTCAAGGTCCTCTATCGCGGCGCCACGATCTTGATCCTCGACGAGCCCACCGCCGTTCTGGTGCCTCAAGAGGTCGACGAGCTCTTCGACAACCTGCGTGAGCTCAAGAGTGAGGGGCTGACCGTCATCTTCATCTCTCACAAGCTCGATGAGGTGCTGTCGGTCGCCGACACGATCACCGTCATCCGGCGCGGCACCACTGTCTCCACCGTCGACCCCAAGTCGGTCACCTCCCGCCAGCTCGCCGAGCTGATGGTCGGCTCCGAGCTGCCATCGCCCAGCACCGAGGAGTCCACGGTCACGGACCGGCCGATCCTCACCATCACCGACCTGAGCCTTGCCGGAGCCGACGGCCCAGACATTCTCAACGACATCAACGTGACCATCCACGCCGGCGAGGTGCTGGGCATAGCCGGAGTCGAGGGCAACGGGCAGGCCGAGCTGGTCGAGGCCATCATGGGCATGAGGGATCCGTCTTCCGGGCGAATTCTGCTGGAGGACAAGGACATCAGCGACTGGCACACGCGAGAGATACGTGAGGCTGGCGTCGGTTACATTCCTGAGGACCGGCAACGGCACGCCCTGTTGCTGGACGCTCCGCTGTGGGAGAACGCCATGCTCGGCCACCAGACACAGGTGCCGAACGTCAAGGGGGTCTGGGTCGATGCTGCCGGCGCCAAGGCTGACACCGAGCGCATCCTCGCCGAGTACGACGTGCGCACGCCCTCGATCCACGTGACCGCCAACTCGTTGTCCGGCGGCAACCAGCAGAAGCTGATCGTCGGCCGTGAGATGAGCCACACTCCGCGGGTGCTGGTCGCTACCCATCCGACTCGCGGCGTGGACGTGGGCGCTCAGGCCGCGATCTGGGACCAGATCAAGAAGGCCCGCCGCGAGGGCCTGGGGGTGTTGCTGATCTCGGCCGACCTCGATGAGCTGATCGGCCTTTCCGACACCATTCGCGTGATCCTTCGCGGCCAGCTGTCCGGCGAGTTCGACCCCGATGTGGTGACCGCCGAAGATCTCGGCGCGGCGATGACGGGAGCCAGCTGATGAACGCAACGAATCTGCGCAAGCTGGGCCTCGCACTGGCCGCGCCCGCCCTCGCCATCCTGGTGGCGTTCATGGTCACGTCAGTGGTTCTGCTGTTGGCGGGCGACCCGGTCGTCGAGGTGTGGACGCAGCTGTTGACCGTTCCGCGGCCCCGGCTGGTCGTCGCGATCATCAACGGCGCCACGGTCTACTACCTGTCAGCGATCGCGGTCGCGATCGGCTTCCGGATGAACCTGTTCAACATCGGGGTCGACGGACAGTATCGCGTGGCTGCCTTCGCGGCGGCGGTCTTCGCCGGTCAGGGCTGGCTGCCGGGCCCGCTCAACATCTTCGTTTCGCTGCTGATCGCGGTGGTGGTCGGCGGGTTGTGGGCCGGTCTCGCCGGCTGGCTCAAGGTCAGCCGAGGCGTCTCCGAGGTGATCTCCACGATCATGCTCAACGCCATCGCCACGGGTCTGGTGTCCTACCTGCTGTTCAAGGTCGCGGACTCGACCGTCGGCAGCAACGTGACCAACACCAAGACCATCCCGGTCTCCTCTCAGGTACCAGGATTCAGCCTGATCCCGGGGACCCCGAACAAGGTCTACGGCTTCATCCTGCTGTCCATGCTGATCGGTGTCGGCTACTGGGTGGTCCTGAACAAGACCCGCTTCGGGTTCGACCTGCGCGCCACCGGTCGCTCCGAGACGGCGGCCGTGGCAAGCGGCGTCAACGTCAAGCGGATGGTCATGACCGCGATGTTGTTGTCAGGGGCCGTGGCCGGTCTGGTCGGCATGCCGCTGCTGTTCGGTCAGGACTTCAGCTACGGCACGACCTTCCAGCCGGGCCTCGGCTTCGCGGGCATCGCCATCGCTCTGCTGGGGCGCAACCACCCGGCCGGCATCGCTCTCGGTGCCCTGCTCTGGTCCTACCTCGAGCAGCAGAGCAACGGCCTGCAGATCAATGTCGGGGTGAGCTCGGAGCTCGTCTTCATCATCCAGGGGGTCATCGTCCTGGCTGTGGTCATCGCCTACGAGGTCGTACGTCGCGCCGGCTTGCGCATGGAGCAGCGCAACGTGGCACGGCAGCTCTCCGACCAACCCGGCTCCCCGGCACCTGAAGGAGCCCTGGTATGAGCACCGCAGGACTGAAGGCCGGGGCCCAGGTCATCACCGGCGCAGTGCGCAAGCCACACCTGAGCCCGGGACGGGTCGCCCTCGTGGCGGTGGTCGCGGTGTTCCTGATCGCGGTTCTGCGCCTGGTGACCGGTGCCAACGACCTCGCTTCTTCGGGAGCGCTCGCGGCAGCCATCGGACTCGCGGTGCCGATCGGTCTGGCCGGTCTGGGCGGTCTGTGGAGTGAGCGCGCAGGAGTCGTCAACATCGGCCTTGAGGGCATGATGATCCTGGGCACCTGGGGCGCCGGGTTCTTCGGCTACCACTACGGTCCATGGGCAGGTCTGCTGGGCGCGGCGTTCTGCGGCATGGTCGGCGGCGCGATCCACGCAGTGGCGACGGTCGTCTTCGGCGTGGACCACATCGTGTCCGGCGTGGCCATCAACATCATCGGCTATGGCGCGGCCAAGTACCTCGCCGCACGGACCTTCAGCGGGACGCCCGGCGGAGGGCCGACCCAGTCGCCGTCCCTGGAAGCCCTGCCCACCTTAAGCATTCCCGGCGTCTCATCCGCGTTGGGAACCCTTGAGCAGAAACAGATCTTCTTCGTCTCCGACCTGGCCGGCATCCTGCGTTCGCTCGTGACGAACGTGTCGGTCGTGACGCTGATCGCCCTTGCCCTGGTGGCTCTGACCTGGTGGGTGCTGTGGCGCACGACGTTCGGTCTGAGGCTGCGCTCGTGCGGTGAGAGCCCCGTGGCAGCAGAGACGCTGGGTGTCAACGTGTACCGCTACAAGTTCATGGCAGTGCTGGTCTCCGGGTCTCTGGCCGGCCTCGGTGGTGGCTACCTCGCCCTCGTCGCCGCCAACATCTACCGCGACGGACAGACCGGCGGACGCGGCTATATCGGCCTGGCCGCCATGATCTTCGGCAACTGGCGTCCCGGTGGCCTGGTGGGCGGCGCGGCCTTGTTCGGCTACACCGACGCCATCCAGCTGCGCGGTGGTGGCACCACGGTCCACGCCATGCTGCTTCTGCTCGCCATCGTCCTCGTCGGCATCGGTCTGTGGCAGCTCCTGCGCACGCATCGCGTGGTCCAGGGCGGCATCGCGATCGCAGTGGGCGCCATCGTGGGCGGCTACTTCTTCGTCTCCGAGACCGTCGCGGACGAGTTCACGGGCATGACGCCGTATGTCGCAACTCTGCTCGTGCTCGCCCTTTCCTCCCAGCGACTGCGCATGCCTGCTGCCGATGGACTGCCGTATCGAAAGGGTGAGGGGCACTAGTGGCCGAGCCTGTGTCAGTCGACTGGGATCTGTTGCACATCAGGGCAGCTGAGGCGATGCGACGGGCCTACGCGCCCTACAGCAAGTTCCCGGTGGGTGTGGCCGGGCTGGTTGACGACGGACGCATCGTGTCCGGCTGCAACGTCGAGAACGCGGCCTACGGTGTGGCGCTGTGCGCCGAGTGCGGCATGGTCTCGGCGCTGCACCTGACCGGCGGCGGCCGGCTGGTGGCGGTGTCGTGCGTCAACGGCAACGGCGAGGCGCTGATGCCCTGCGGGCGGTGCCGGCAGCTGTTGTGGGAGAACGGCGGCCCTGCCTGCGAGCTCATGACCGCAAGAGGGGTCCGCACCATGGCCGAGGTGCTGCCGGACGCCTTCGGCGGCGCCGATCTCGACGACTTCGACGCGACCCACGACTGACTGACGCCGTTGACCGCCGGCGGCTGGACGGCATACAGCATGAGAAAGGTTCGTTGACGTGGCTGAAGCCTTTGACGCCGTTGATGTCATCGTCGCCAAGCGCAACAAGCAGGAGCTGTCCGACGGGCAGATCGACTGGGTGATCGACGCCTACACCCGCGGGGCCGTAGCCGACGAGCAGATGTCGTCCCTGGCCATGGCGATCCTGCTCAACGGCATGAACCGTCGCGAGATCTCCCGTTGGACCGCCGCGATGATCGCGTCGGGCGATCGGATGGGCTTCTCGTCCCTGTCGCGCCCGACGGCTGACAAGCACTCGACCGGCGGGGTCGGTGACAAGATCACCCTCCCGCTGGCCCCTCTCGTGGCGGCGTGCGGCGTCGCCGTTCCTCAGCTCTCGGGTCGAGGACTCGGCCACACCGGCGGGACGCTGGACAAGCTCGAGTCGATCCCGGGCTGGCACGCAGCCCTGTCCACGGGCGAGATGATGCGTCAGCTCGAGGACGTCGGCGCCGTGATCTGCGCCGCCGGCGACCGACTCGCGCCGGCCGACAAGAAGCTCTACGCCCTGCGCGACGTCACCGGCACGGTCGAGGCCATCCCGCTGATCGCGAGCTCGATCATGAGCAAGAAGATCGCTGAGGGCACCGGCGCGTTGGTGCTCGACGTCAAGGTGGGGTCCGGCGCGTTCATGAAGGACGTCAACTCCGCCCGCGAGCTGGCGCGCACGATGGTCGACCTCGGCACGGGCGCCGGCGTGAACACCGTGGCTCTGCTGACGAACATGGCGACCCCGCTCGGTCTGACGGCAGGCAACGCTCTCGAGGTGCGCGAGTCGGTCGAGGTCCTGGCAGGCGGGGGCCCTCCGGACGTCGTGGAACTTACCCTGGTGCTGGCCCGCGAGATGCTGGCCGCTGCCGGCCGGGGTGACGTCGACCCGGCCGATGCACTCACGGACGGGCGAGCGATGGACGTATGGCGACGCATGGTCACCGCCCAGGGCGGAGACCCGTCCGCGACCCTGCCGGTTGCCAAGGAGACCCACCAGATCTTGGCGCCAGGGTCTGGCGTGCTGACCCAGCTCGACGCCCTGTCGGTCGGCATGGCGGCCTGGCGGCTCGGCGCCGGCCGGGCTCGCAAGGAGGACCGGGTGCAGGCCGGTGCGGGCATCGAGATGCACGCCAAGCCCGGTGCGGTGCTGCGAGCCGGCGACCCGCTGATGACGCTGCACACCGACACGCCCGAGCGGTTCGACCGGGCGATCGAGGCGCTGGAGGGTGCCTATTTCATTGCGCCAGAGGACTCCCGACCCGACCTGCCGCCACTGGTGATCGATCGGATCACCTGAAGCCTTTACTCAGTTCAGGCCGGTTTGCTCAGTTCAGGCCGCCCGGATCGCAAATTATCCGCCCAAGAACCGGCCTGAACTGAGCAAAGCCGCGGGACCTAACCCTGCACGCACACGATCGGCCTGTGAGGTGCAGGTCCCGGGCCCGCACTAGGGTGAACGCGTGCCTCGACTCATCAGTGAACCCACACGTATCCCGGTCCCTGGCGGCAAGATCATCAGCGAGCACGTCGGCCGGGTAAACACCGGCAGCGAGGCTGTTTCCGTCGCCCACATGATCGCCCCGGCCAACTGGGGCGAGCCATTCCAGACACCGGAGTTCGACGAGATCACGCTGGTCCTCAAGGGCTCGGTGATCGTCGATCACCAGGGCGGCCCCATCACTGCCCACGCCGGGCAGTCGATACTCACCGGCGCCGGCGAGCGGGTCCGATACTCCTGCGGGCCGGATGGCGCCGAGTACGTCGCCGTCTGCCTTCCGGCATTCGGCCCCGACACCGTCAACCGCGAGGACTGAATGCTCACCGACGACATGCTGCTCCGTGCCCCGAAGTCGTTGCTGCATGACCACCTCGACGGCGGGCTGCGCCCCCAGACGATCATCGAGCTCGCCGACACCGTTGGCTACCAAGGACTTCCGTCGCGAGAGGCCGGCGCGCTTGGGGACTGGTTCCGTGACAGCGCCGACTCGGGGTCGCTCGAGCGATACCTCGACACGTTCAGCCAGACGCTGGCCGTCATGCAGACAATCGACGGACTGCACCGGGTCGCCAGCGAGTGTGTGCAGGACCTCGCCGCCGACGGGGTGGTCTATGCCGAGGTGCGTTACGCGCCGGAGCAGCACCTGGTCGACGGGCTGACGCTGGAGGAGGTGGTCGAGGCGGTGAACGCGGGGTTCCGCGACGGCGAGCGGATCGCGGCCGAGTCGGGCCGGCGGATCCGGGTGACTGCGCTGCTGACGGCGATGCGCCACGCTGCCAAGGGGACCGAGATCGCCCGCCTTGTCGTGCGCTATCGGGACGACGGGGTCGTGGGCTTCGACATCGCCGGCGCTGAGGCAGGCTTCCCACCCACGCGACACCTGGATGCGTTCGAGTACCTCCGCCGCGAGAACGCGCACTTCACCATCCACGCGGGCGAGGCCTTCGGGCTCCCCAGCATCTGGGAGGCGATCCAGTGGTGCGGTGCTGACCGTCTCGGTCACGGCGTGCGCATCGTCGATGACGTTCGCGTTGCGGCCAGACCGTATTCCGCTGACCTCGCTTACGCGGCCACGGCGGACCCGTCCGAGGTCGCCCTTGGTGGCCTCGCGTCATACGTTCGCGACCGGCGCATCCCGCTCGAGATGTGCCCGAGCAGCAACGTGCAGACCGGCGCGGCCGAATCCGTTGCGCTGCACCCGATCTCGCTCTTGAAGCGGCTCAAGTTCCGGGTCACGGTCAACACCGACAATCGGCTGATGAGTGGAACCTCCATGACTCGGGAGATGTCCCTGCTCGTCAACGACGCCGGATGGACGCTGGAGGACCTGCGCTGGACGACCATCAACGCGATGAAGTCGGCCTTCATCCCGTTCGACGAACGGCTGGCGATCATCGACGACGTCGTCAAGCCGGGTTACGCTGCGCTGCTCCCGGCCTGATCCTCATGCGGCGTTGTTCCACGCCTGCCCGCCTGGTGCGCCCGAGCCCTCAGGGCAAGGGACGGAGCTATCGGGGGAGCGCGTCGATCGGGTCCGCCGGAATGAGACGGCGGCGCAGGGCGGCGTCGCGCTCCAGCCGGATGGCGTCGCGTCGGCGCCGATCGGCTATGACCGCGGCGAGTACGAGCTCGGGATGGATGCCGGCCGGGGGCAGGGGAGACACATAGGCGACCACCTCGTCGCACAGCTGGACACCGAGCGTGGATCGTGAGTGCGGGCTCAACAGCGACGCCCGCATGAGGAACTGGCGGATCGCCATGGCCAGGCCGTCAGGGAGTCGGGCGATGTCTGCGCCGGCCGCCCAGGCAGCCAGTTGGAGCGGCATCATGGGAGGCGGCGGCAGAGTCATGCTGACCCGTTCTCGCACCACGTACGTGCCGGCGGCGTAGTCGCCAAGCCGTTTGCCCTTGCCGCTCACCAGGCCGCTGACCAGGGCGGGCACCCCGAACAGGGTCCAGATCTCGACGAATCCGACGAGCGCGCGGGTCAGGGCATGGCGAAACCCGATCGGCCCGGCGTCGTCGCGGACGGTCCGCAGGCCGGTGGCGAGCTTGCCCACCGAGCGACCGCGGGTCAGGGTCTCCAGGGCGGTCGGCAGGACGACGGAGACCAGGACCAGAAGTACCGTCATCGTGACGCCGATGATGGCGTCGTCCGCATTCTGGGTCATCAGGATGGCGACGAACGAGCCGCCCCAAAGAAGGACGAAGGCGATCAGCAGGTCCAGGAAGCCGGAGAGTGCCCGCATGGCGATGCCGGCAGCCGGCAGCTCCAGAGCGACGGCCTCGCCCGTGACGAGGTCGTCGACCCCGACGCCAACGGTGCTGTTGCTCATGCGGTGCTGTTCCTCATGCTCTCTTGTTGCTCTGTGCTGGGTCGTTGCTCTTGCTGGGTCGTTGCTCTTGCTGGGCAAGTGCCCTGATTCGGTCAGCGTATCCGGCCGGACGCGCCGCCCGCGTGGCCGCGAATACAGTGTGGGCGTGGATCTGGACGCGTTCGTGGCAGCACACGCTGGGGAGTGGAGCCGGCTTGAGTACCTGGCGCGCCATGGGTCGGGTAGCGGCGCCGAGGCCGACGAGATCCTTGACCTGTATCAGCGGGTGGCCACTCACCTGTCCGTGGTCCGTTCGGCGGCCCCGGACCCAAGTCTGGTGACGTACCTGTCGTCGCTGCTTGCACGAGCCCGAACCCGTTCTGCTGGAACGAGATCGGTGGCATGGTCCGATCTGCGGGGCTTCTTCACTGACACGTTTCCCGCGGCTCTGTACCGGATCCGACGGTGGTGGATCCTCACCGCCCTGGTCAACATCGGGGCATCGCTGGCCATCGGGTGGTGGTTCCTGTCCCATCCGCAGTTCGAGTCCTCGCTGATGTCCCCCTCAGAGATCGACAAGCTCGTCAACACGGACTTCGAGCACTACTACAGCGAGTTCGCCGCGTCGCACTTCGCGGCGCTGGTCTGGACGCACAACGCCTGGCTCACGGCTATCTGTATCGCGCTCGGCATCCTGGGTGTCCCGGTCGTCTACCTGCTCTTCGAAAACGTCCTCAACCTGGGGTTCATGGGCGCGATCATGGTCAACCACGACCGCGGCGCCCTGTTCTTCGGTCTGATCCTGCCGCACGGGCTGCTCGAGCTGACAGCGGTCTTCATCGCGGGAGCCACCGGGCTGAGGTTGTTCTGGGCCTGGATCGACCCCGGACCCCGGACCCGCGCCCAGGCCGTGGCAGCGGAGGGCCGCTCGGCGATTGCTGTGGCGCTCGGCCTCGTGGTCGTGCTGGCCATCTCGGGAGTCATCGAGGCGTTCGTGACCCCCTCGCCGCTGCCGATATGGGCCCGCATCAGCGTCGGCGTGCTGGCAGAGACGATCTTCCTCGCCTATGTGTTCACGGTCGGTCGCTGGGCGTTTCAACGTGGTGCGACCGGTGACGTGGCAGTGAGCGACGCGGGCGACACGGCACCCGTCGTGGGTTGATCGGCCCAGGCTCTGCCCGGCAGCCATGGCGCTGCGTCGGCCAGCGGTGGCACCTCGACTACAACAGACCCCGGCTCTTGAGCAGCAGGTAATGATCGGTCAGGGCCACCGGCAGCAGCTCCGGCTCGACGTCGATCACGTGAACACCGAGGTGTCGCAGCACCTCAGCGGTGCGTTCGCGCAGACCGAGGGTGCGTTCGGCGGCGGCCGCGTCGTAGACGCGCGAGGTGCTGCTGACGTCCGCGGCCATGGCCGCAAGGGCAGGATCGGCGACCGAGGCCAGGACCACGCGGTGGTGACGCGTGAGCGCGGCCAGCGTCGGCAGCAGGCTCTCTTCGATGGCCGCGGGCTCCAGCGGGGTCAGCAGGACCACCAGGGATCGGCGGCGGCTCAGGCCGGAGATCGCGCCGGCCATCATCGACCAGTCAGCCTCGAGCAGCGCCGGCTCAAGCGGAGCCATAGCCGTCACGAGGTCGCCGAGGAGTGCCGTTCGGCTCGCGCCGCTGAGGCGAGCGCGCACCTGCCGGTCGCCGGCAAGGAAGTCCACCCGGTCACCCGCCCGAGAGGCGAGGGCGGCCAGCAACAGCGAGGCGTCCATGGCCGCGTCCAGCCGGGGCGTGTCACCCACCCGCCCCGCCGAGGTTCGTGAGGTGTCCAGAACCAGGATCAGACGCCGGTCGCGCTCCGGCTGCCAGGTGCGCACGACGACGGCGCTGCGCCGGGCCGTTGCCCGCCAGTCGATGCTGCGGACGTCGTCGCCGACGACGTAGTCGCGCAGCGAGTCGAACTCGGTGCCGGCCCCCCGGGTACGAACCGCTGAGCGGCCGTCGAGCTGTCGCAGGACGGCAAGTCGGCTGGGCAGGTGCTTTCGGGAGGTGAACGGGGGCAGGGCGCGGATGAGCCCCTCGACCGCGAACGAACGCTGGCGGGCGGCCAGTCCGAAGGGCCCCACGCTGCGCACCGTGACCCGGTCGGCCTGCCGGTCGCCGCGCCGGGTGGGCGTCAGGGCTGTCCGGAGTGCGACGCGCTCACCGCCGCGGACATTGACCGTATGCCGGTCGCCCGCCGCCCCCGCGGACGGCTGCCAGGCGTCGCGAACGATGCCTCGCAGAGGTCGGGAGGTCGGGTTGGTCACCCACAGCGTCGTGGACCCGCTCACCCCGAGCCTGACCTGCTGGACCCTGGCGCGACTGAGCACGAGCTTGCGGGGGCTCAGCGCGAGCAGCAGGTCGAGCCCGATGGCGCAGAGCGTGACCAGCCACCAGATCCGGACGGTGGTCATGGTCGGCTGGAACAGGACTGCGACCATCCCCAGCACCAGGAAGGCCGGCGCGCGCCCGGTCAGCGTCACGAGAACCACCCCCGTGGCGGTGAGAGGCGCGGAATACGAATCGGCGAGTGCACGGCAGGAGTCAGCGGGGGACCGGCACGGAGGACAGGGCGCTGGCCAGCACCGACCCGACGTTGACGCCCTCGAGCTCGGCCTCCGGTCGCAGTGAAAGCCGGTGGGCCAGCGTCGCGTGCGCGAGCGCCTTGACGTCGTCGGGCGTGACGAACTCTCGCCCGTTCAACCAGGCCCAGGCTCTGCTGGTGGCCATCAAGGCGGTGGCGGCGCGCGGGCTGGCGCCCAGGGACAGCGACGGAGACTGCCGGGTCGCTCGAGCGATGTCGACGATGTAGCCGGTGACCTCCGGTGAGACGGTTACGGTCCGAACCGCCGCCACGCCGGCATCAAGGTCGGCCGGGCCGGCAACAGCGCGCAGGCCGGCCGCAGCCAGGTCGCGGGGGTCGAAGCCGGTGGCGTGTCGGTGAACCACCTTGATCTCGTCCTCGCGTGGGGGCAGGGGCAGCTCGACCTTGAGCAGGAAACGGTCGAGCTGGGCCTCAGGCAAGGGGTAGGTGCCTTCGTACTCGACCGGGTTCTGGGTCGCGGCGACCATGAACGGCGACGGAAGCGGTCGGGGCACACCGTCGACGGAGACCTGGCGCTCCTCCATGGACTCCAGCAGTGCGGCCTGGGTCTTGGGCGGCGTCCGGTTGATCTCGTCGGCGAGCAGCAGGTTGGTGAACACCGGCCCTTCG
>Ga0209745_1001286_pt1 | contig 15102 bp, 7 predicted proteins | sample BarGraNGADG00312_FD_184495 | JGI IMG/M metagenome (GOLD analysis project Ga0209745, IMG submission 184495) | Arctic peat soil microbial communities from Barrow, Alaska - Barrow Graham LP Ref core NGADG0004-312 (SPAdes) (version 2) | ecosystem: Environmental > Terrestrial > Soil > Wetlands > Peat ... | reverse complement strand
GAGCAGCAGCAGAACCAGACCCTTCCCGACCGACCAGAACGAATGCATGATCCCATCCTCTGAGGGCGTGATAGTGATGATTCAAGACCTGACCCCAGGGGGGAACCCGTTCAGTACCTCGCCTGAGCCTGCGCCTCGAGGGCCGCGTGGAGCTGCGCCTCCGTGATGAGCCCCTCCTCGATCAACAACCTGCCCAGGCGTGTTTCGGCCGGCGTTTTCATGGAAGCCCTCCCATCGCACCTACCTGACGAGTTTGCGGTACTTGATGCGGTGCGGCCTGTCGGCCTCCGCACCCAGCCGCCGATGGCGGTCGGCCTCGTAATCCTGGTAGTTCCCCTGGAACCATTCCACCTCGCTGTCGCCCTCGAACGCCATGATGTGGGTGGCAATGCGGTCGAGGAACCAGCGATCGTGGCTGACCACCAGCGCGCACCCGGCAAAGTCCACCAGCGCGTCCTCGAGCGATCGGAGCGTGTCCACGTCGAGGTCGTTGGTCGGCTCGTCGAGCAGCAGCAGGTTAGACCCGCCGCGGAGCAACCGCGCCAGGTGGAGACGGTTCCGCTCACCGCCTGACAGCGTCCCGACGGTCCGCTGCTGATCGCGTCCCTTGAAGTTGAACCAGGAGGCGTACGCCCGCGAGGGCACGGCTCGCTTGCCGATCAGAATCTCGTCCTGCCCGCCCGAGATCTCTTCCCACACGGTCCTGGCCGGGTCCAGCCCATCGCGGCTCTGATCGACATAGCCGATCTTCACGGTCTCGCCGACTCGCAACGTGCCGGCGTCGGGCGCCTCCTGGCCGGTGATCAGCCGGAACAGCGTGGTCTTGCCCGCCCCGTTCGGCCCGATGACGCCGACGATGCCGCCGCGCGGCAATTTGAAGTCCAGGCCGTCGATCAGCAGGTTGTCGCCGTAGCCTTTTCTCAGCCCGTTGGCCTCGACCACCACGTCGCCCAGGCGCGGCCCTGGCGCGATGTAGATCTCCCCGCGCTCGATCCGCTGCGCCGAGTCCTCTGAGAGCATCTCCTCGTAGGCGTTCAAGCGCGCCTTGCCCTTCGCCTGCCTGGCGCGGGGCGACATCCGGATCCACTCCAGCTCGCGTGCCAGCGTCCGCTGGCGCCGGGCCTCATGCTTCTCCTCGTGTTCCAGCCGCTGCTCTTTCTGCTCGAGCCACGACGAGTAGTTCCCCTGCCACGGAATGCCGTGCCCGCGATCGAGTTCGAGGATCCAGCCGGCCACGTTGTCGAGGAAGTACCGATCGTGCGTCACCGCGACGACCGTGCCAGGGTAGTCGTGGAGGAACCGCTCGAGCCAGGCGACGGATTCAGTGTCCAGGTGATTGGTGGGTTCGTCGAGCAGCAGCAGGTCGGGCGACCGCAGGAGCAATCGACACAACGCCACGCGGCGACGTTCGCCACCTGAGAGCGTCCGCACGTCCGCGTCGGCGGGCGGCACGCGGAGCGCGTCCATGGCCAGCTCAACCCGTGAATCGAGGTCCCACGCCGAGGCCGCATCGATCCGGTCCTGCAGCGTGCCCTGCTGGTCCAGGACCTTGTCCATCTCGTCGGCCGACAGATCCTCTCCCAGGCGCTCGGTCAGTCGTTCATACTCGGCCAGCAAGGCCCTGGTTTCAGCCACGCCCTCCTCGATGTTCCCGAGGACGTTCTTCTCCGGATCGAGCGCCGGCTCCTGCGGCAGAAAGCCGATCGACACCCCCTGGGCCGGAAACGCCTCGCCGCCGAAGTCACGATCGAGGCCAGCCATGATCCTGAGCAACGTGCTCTTCCCGGCGCCGTTTGCCCCGAGGACCCCGATCTTGGCCCCTGGCAGAAACGACAGCCAGATATCCTCGAGGACCGTCTTGTCGGGAGGGTGAACCTTGCCCAGGCCCTTCATGGTGAAGATGTATTGGTAGGACGCCACGGCTGCTCCAATCGAAAGAAGACCCGCCTATTCTTGCACACATGGAGCAGCTGCAGACCTGACTACGGCCGAGCTGGAGAACCGCCGTCTCGGGGTCAGAGGTGCGCCGCTGCCCTCTGCAGTAGTAAAATAGTGAGGTTTCATAGAACTCGACAGTTGATGCGGGAGAATGGCACATGACGGCCGGCCGGACAGAGGACTCTTCGCCCTTCGTGACACCGGAATACGGCGGAGGCACAGACAGCCGCCGGAATACCGGCACCGAAGTGGAAGTCGCCCGGCGCCTAGCCGAGGCTCGTGACCGGCTCGAGCGTCGCGCGCACCTGGCCGACCCGCCGCCGACGCACTATCGGCGCGAGCAGGAACGCCCGTTCACCGCCGAGGAACGCGACCGGGTGACGATCCTGATCGGGGGCCTGACGGCCCGGCACGAGCAGTTGATCCAAGCCATCCTCGAAGCGTGCGGGCATCACTGCCAGCCGCTGCCCCAGCCCGACCTGACGGCCTGCCTGGTGGGAAAACAGTACGGCAACAACGGGCTGTGCAATCCCGCCTATTTCACGGTCGGCGCGCTGGTGAAGTACCTCCAGCAACTGGAGTCGAGCGGGACCTCCCGCCAGGACATCGTCGATCGGTACGTCTTCTTCACGGCGGCTAGCTGCGGCCCCTGCCGGTTCGGCATGTACGAAGGGGAGTTTCGGCTGGCGCTTCGCAACGCCGGCTTCGAGGGGTTCCGGATCCTGACCTTCCAGCAGGATCACGGGGTGAAGGCCAACACCGGGGAATCGGGGCTCAAACTCTCGCTGCTGCTCGGCCTCGGCGCGCTCAATGCGTTCCAGACGGCCGACATCCTGAACGACTTCTCGTACGCGGTCAGGCCCTACGAGGTCGTGCCCGGCTCCACCAATCGCCAACTCGAGGAGGCGATGACGCTGCTGGCCGACGATTTTCGCGCGCGCCAGCACCTGAAGCCGGACACGCGCCTGCCGGCGTGGCTGTGGAAGCGTGTGTCGGCGAAGAAGGTGCCGCGCCAGACGACGGAGGTGCTCATGAACATGCGCGAGCACCTGTATGGCCCGCTGATGAAGAACGTGATGCGGGCCTGCCGCGATCGCCTGGCGGCCATCGAGGTGGACCGGCTGCGCGTGAAGCCGATCGTGAAGATCACCGGCGAGTTCTGGGCGCAGTCCACCGAGGGGGATGGCAACTTCCGGATGTTCGAGTTCCTCGAGCGCGAGGGCGCGCACGTCATCGTCGATCCGCTCAGCACCTGGCTGATGTACCTGCTGCGGCAGGAGCACGCGCGCGTGCTCGATCGTCGCGGCGTGAGCGTGCCGCGAGGCGGGCCGCTCGGGGCGCGGCTGAAGGCGCAGACATCCGACGAGTTGCGGACGCTTTGGAAGTGCATGGCCTTCTCGACGGGCAATGCGATCTACCGCCACCGATACCACCGGCTGTGCCGGGCGCTCGGCGACGTGCCGCACCACCTGGTGGACCAGGAAGCGCTGGCGAAGGCCGCGCACGAGTTCTACCACAGCCTGGCGCGCGGGGGCGAAGGGCACTTGGAAGTCGGCAAGAACATCTACTACCACGCGCAGGCCAGCGCCCACATGGTGCTCAGCCTGAAGCCGTTCGGGTGCATGCCGTCCACGCAGTCCGACGGCGTGCAATCGACGGTAGCCGCCCGCGTGAAGAACGTGCTGTTCCTCCCGATTGAAACCGCCGCGGAGGGAGAGCTGCACGCGCACAGCCGCGTGCAGATGGTGCTGGTCGAGGCGCGCGAGCGGGCCGAGGAGGAGTTCGACCGGGCGCTGGCCTCGACCGGAAAGAAGCTGAACGAGATCCGTGGCTACGTGGACGCACACCCGGAGCTGCGGAACCCGTTCCATCACGTGCCGGCCAGCCCGGGCGTGGCCGGCGTCGCCGCTAACTTCGTGCTCCACGTCAGCCAGCTGATCGATCGCGATCGCGCGTGGCGCTCCAGGCGCGTCCCCGCGCAACCAGGGTTGCGCCCGTCAGCCACTCAGCAGGTGCCATGACCGATTCAGACCCCAGATTCCTCCTCGGCCTCGACGCCGGGTCCACCACCGTCAAGGCCGTTGCCGTAGACGTTCGTACTGACGAGATCGTCTGGCGGGACTACCAGCGGCACGAGAGCCGCCCCGCCGAGAAGCTGCTCGAGATGCTGACACGCCTCGAACAGGAGGCCGGCGTCGTCTCGGGCAGCGCTCGCGCGTTCATCACGGGATCGTCTGGCGCGGCGTACGCCGAGCTCATCGGGGCGCACTACATCCAGGAGGTGGCCGCGGTCGCGATGGCCGTGGAGCGGCGCCACCCCGATGCGCGCACGGTGATCGAGCTTGGCGGCCAGGACGCGAAAATCATCGTCTTCGACGAGGAGACCGAGGAGCGCTCGCGCAAGACGGTATCGATGAACGACAAGTGCGCGGGCGGCACCGGCGTCGTCATCGACAAGATCTCCGCCAAGCTGAAAGTCGCCCCGGACGCGTTGATGAACCAGCCGTACGCGGGAGTGAAGGTCTACCCGATCGCGGGCAAGTGCGGCGTGTTCGCCGAGACCGACATCAACAGCCTGCAGAAGCGGGGCGTCGCGGCGGAGGAGCTGATGGCGTCGCTCTTCGACGCCATCGTCCTGCAGAACCTCAGCGTGCTGTCGCGCGGCCACGTCCTGCCGCCGAAGGTGCTGCTCCTCGGCGGCCCGCACGCGTTCATCCGCGGCCTGCGCGAAGCGTGGCAGGCGCACATCCCCGGGCGCTGGAAAGAGCGCGGCCTGGAGGTGCCGGCGGGGACGAGCCCGGAAGACCTGATCGTCGCACCTCCGATGGCCGAGTACTTTGGCGCGCTGGGCGGCGTGGAATACGGCCGCCGCGAGCGCGAGAGGGGCACCGAGTACCTGGGGGCGAGCCGGCTGGCGGAGGCGGTCGCGCGCGGCCACGAGGGGACGCGGCGCGGCGCGGCAGCGGTTGGCGCGACGGGGATGGACCTGGCCGAGTTCCGGCAGAAGTACGAGCGGCCGGCCTGGACCGCGCCCCCTCTCGAACCGGGGACGCTCGTCCGCGGCTTCATCGGCCTCGACGCCGGGTCCACATCCACCAAGGCGGTGCTGCTCGACGAGGATGGCCGGGTGCTGGCGAAGGCGTACCAGCTCTCCCGAGGGAACCCGATCGAAGACGCGATTGAGATGTTCGGCTCGGTGCGCCAGCAGATCAAGTCGCAGGGAGCGCGGGTGGAGGTGTCCGGGCTGGTGACGACCGGCTACGCCAAGGACATCCTGAAAGACGTCTTCGCGGGCGACGCGGCGCTGGTCGAGACGGTGGCGCACGCCAACTCGGCGCTGCACATCTACGACGACCCGCACGTCATCGTGGACGTCGGCGGCCAGGACATCAAGATCATCGTGCTCCACGACGGCCGCGTGAAGGACTTCCGCCTGAACACGGCGTGCTCGGCGGGCAACGGCTATTTCCTGCAGGCGATCGCGGGCAGTTTCGGCTACCCCGTCGAACAGTTCGCGGAAACCGCGTTCACGGCGCGCGAGATGCCGGTGTTCGGGCAGGGGTGCGTGCTGTTCCTGCAGTCGGAGATCGCCAACGTCCAGCGGCACGGCTGGAAGCCGGAGGAAATCCTCGCGGGGCTCGCCGCGGTGCTGCCCAAGAACGTCTTCCTCTACGTGGCGAAGGCGCCCAACCTCTCGCGGTTCGGCTGGCGGTTCGTCCTGCAGGGCGGCACGCAGCGCAACCTGGCGGTCGTCAAGGCAGAGGTCGATTTCATCCGCGACAACTTCCGCGGGCAGGCGCGGCAACCCGACATCGTGTTGCACGAGCACTGCGGCGAAGCGGGCGCGATTGGCGCGGCGCTCGAGGCGATCCGGCTCTGGCGGCACGGCCACCAGACGACGTTCATCGGGCTCGAATCGGCCGAACGGATCACCTTCGAGACGCGGTGCGACGACGAGACCAGGTGCCACTTCTGCAAGAACGAGTGCGTCCGCACCTTCATCGACGTGTCGATCGGCCCGAAGGCGGCCGCCAACGCCCACGTGGCGGCAGACATCGAGCGGATCTCCCACCGGCGGTTCGTCGTGGCGGGCTGCGAGAAGGGGGCGGCCGAGGACATCTCGCACATGCGGGATATCAAGGCAGCCGAGGACGCGGTGAAGAAGCGCACGCCAAACCTCGTCGCGATGGCCGCACGCGAGGTGTGGACGCTGCGTCACCCGGCCAGCGTCGCCGATCCCGTGCCGCCAAAGGGGTGGACGCCGGCCGCGCGCGCCCGTCGCGCGCTGGTCGAGAAGCGCGGCTCGGTTCGGGTCGGCATCCCGCGCGTGTTCAACATGTACGCGCTGGCGCCGTTCTTCACCGGGTATCTCGAGAGCGTGGGCGTCGATCCGAAGAACATCGTGTTCTCGGATTTCACCAGCATGGACATGTACCGGACGGGGACGACGCGCGGATCGATCGACCCGTGCTTCCCGTCGAAGGTCGCGCTCGCCCACGTGCACAACCTGCTGTTCGTCAAGCACAAGCGCGCGCCGATCGACTGCATCTTCTTCCCGATGATCGAAGTGCTGCCGTCGCGGTTCGTGGCCACGCGGGCCAGCAACGCCTGCCCCACCGTCTCGCTCACGCCGCAAACCGTGCGGGCGGCGTTCACCAAGGAAGGCGACCTGTTCGCCGAGCAGGGCGTGCAGTACCTGGACGGCCTGCTCGACATGGAGGACGCGCCGCTCTTCCGCCGGCAGATGCTGGACATCTGGGGGCCGGTGCTCGGGCTGTCCTGGGAGGAGAACGAGCGCGCCATCGAGGCCGGGCACGCGGTGCTGGCCGACTACGAGAGGGTCGTGCGGTCGGCCGCGCGCGAGGCGCTCGACGCCCTCGAGCGCGAGAACCGTCTCGGGATCCTCCTGCTCGGGCGCCCGTACCACCACGACCCGGGCTTGAACCACGGCATCCCCGAGGAACTGCAGAAGCTCGGCTACGCCGTGTTCTCGCAGAGCACCCTGCCGCTCGACGAGGACCTGCTCGAACGGATGTTCGGCGACGAGGTGCGCGCCGGCGTGATCAAGCACCCGCTCGACATCTCGGACGTCTGGAAGAACTCGCTGGCGGCGAGCAGCAACCTGAAGATGTGGGCGGCGAAGTTCGCGGCGCGCCACCCGAATCTGGTGGCGGTGGAATTGTCGAACTTCAAGTGCGGCCACGACGCGCCGATCTACGCGACAATCGAGGAGGTCATCGAGCGGTCCGGCACGCCGTACTTCGGCTTCAAGGACATCGACGAGAACAAGCCGACCGGCGCCATCAAGCTCCGGCTCGAGACGATTGACTACTCGTTGAAACGGGCGCGCGAATCGCTGCTCGACAAGGGACGACAGGCCGAGCGGATCGAGCGGTGGCTGACCGCCTACGAGCGGCGGCTGCGGCGCCAGTTGGGGGCGTCGGATACGGTGGACGACCACCACGCCGAGGTCATCCCGCTGCACCCGATGCCGTAGGGTTTCGAGCCGGAGGGAGGCTTCGGAGCTGTTCACGACCGATCGCGGCGAGTTGCCCACCATCAGGAAGCGCGAGGGTTCGACACCGTGCCGCGCCAGGATCCCCGAATAGGTCTCGGGCGTCGTGAAGTAGGTCGCCCTTGGTGATCAGCACGAGCGCCGGATCGGAGCTCAGTGGTGAACCGGGTACTTCAATTCGCCCGCGCGGATTGGCAGCGGCAGCACGTTCTCCCTCGGCGGGATCGGGCAGTTGTAGTGCGGCGAGTAGTTGCACAGCGGGTTGGTGGCCACGTTGAAGTCCAGCACGTACGCGGCGTTCGCTCCGGCGAACGGGATGAACAGGTAGCGGCCAATCTCGTAGGTCTCCTGTCCCGTCGTCGCGTCGCGGAACGCCACGAACAGCTCGTCGCCGGTCTTCGGAGAGGCGCTCGTGGCGAGCACCGTCAGGCGGAGCGGCTTCCCGTCCACGGCGAATTCGAATGTCCCGACGCGGAAATACTCCTTCTGCAGTCCGCGGCTCGTCGCGATCGTCACCGGCGTGGGCGCGGGGTGGGGCAGGAAGCGCGCCTTCACCTGGAGCGCCAGGTTCGGCGCGTACCACTTCAGGCCGGTGAACGCCTTTCGCGCAGGCGACTCGGGGTCGAAGACCCTGGCGTTCCCGGTGGCAGGACCGGCGAGCAGCTCGACGAAGAAGCGCCCGACGTGAAGCACGTCGCGCGGCGCGAGCTTCGTCCGCGTCGCCACCGGCGCGCCTGGCAGACCCGTGATGTCGCCGCTGCCGCTGGTCTTCACCACGAGAGGGCGTGCACCGGCCACCGGCTCGACGAAGAACGCGCCGTCCTGGAGCGTCAACGCCACCACGTCGAGCCCGGCGCGACTTGGGAGGAAGCTCGCTCCGTCGGGCCCGATCCCGAGGCGAAACGACTCCCCCGGCTGGAAGTACTGGACCGCAACGGCCGTGAACGGCGACATCGGCGCGTTCGCGTAGGCATCGTCGGATGCCTTGTGCGCGGCCTGGATGGCGGCACCGGGATCGGTCCCCGTGGAGGCGGGAGCCTGCGCTCCGCCCAGGGTGGCGGCCGCCGCCGCTGCCACCAACGTGAGAAGCCCAACCGTCCAGCGACTCCGATTCATGAGTGCCTGCCTGCCATTCCCGGCGGAGAGATCGCCTCGGTCAACTCGGGCATGAGCCTGCCGGTCCCGGCGTCACGCAGCGATCAGTATACGTCGCGGCGCCAGGGTCACCCCGAGGTGGCACCCAGGACGCAGCCCCGGACTGGGTGTGCGAGGTGCTCTCGCCGTCCACGGCGTCGCTCGACCGGGTGAAGAAGCTGGCGATCTACGCGCGCGATGAGCCTGATTCCCTTCGGGCGCCGGCCCGGATCGCGTTCGCCCGCAACCTCGTGTCCGCCAACCGAAGTGGGGAACAATGGGGCGACGCGAGGGTCAGGCTCCATGCACGATGGCCATCGACTGACGCGCAGCGGGGCAGGTGGAAAGGGACGAGTCCGGTGTAGAATGCCGAGCGCGTGGCCCCCGCCTTCGCAACCGCCTCCCGCTCGAACAACCGAGGTTACCGCATGCGACGACGCCTGTTCGCGATCAGTCTTGCGCTGCTGCTCAGTTCACCTGCCGTGTTCGCGGCGATGCCGCAGGCACCGCCCCCGCAGTCGACCACCCCGCCAGCCGGCCAGGGGCGGCCCGGTCAGCCCCCAGCCCCGCCAGCCGGTCAGCGGCAGGCGCGCCCGGCCGCCGAGCAACCCCAGACGCCGGCGCGTCCTCCGGCGCCAACACTTCCTGCGTCCGAGGGGCCGCCCGAGTACGGGCCGGCGAAGGGCACGCTTGTCATCGTCGGCGGCGGCGCCACCGAGGGCACCGGCATCGTCGAGAAGTTCATCGCGCTCGCGGGCGGCCCAGAGAAGAAGTTCATTGTCGTGCCCACGGCCGGCGGCAACAAGAACGCCGACGGCACCGTGAGGGAGTACAAGGAAGAGCAGGTCGTCGCGTCGTGGCTGAAGCGCGGCCTGAAGAACGTGAAGATGCTCCACACGCACGACCCCAAGGTGGCCGACACCGAGGAGTTCGTGAAGGACCTGCGCCAGGCCGACGCGGTGTGGTTCGACGGCGGCCGCCAGTGGAACATCGTCGATTCGTATGCAAACACGCTGACGGTCAAGGAGTTCCACAAGGTGCTCGAGCGGGGCGGCGTCATCGGCGGCAGTTCCGCAGGCGCGACGATCCAGGGCGACTACCTGGTGCGCGGCGCGATTGCCGGCCCGAACATCATGATGACGCCCGAGAAGGAGCACGAGCACGGGTTCGTGTTCCTCCGGCGGTCGGCAATCGACCAGCACATCAACACGCGCATGCGGTGGGACGACCTGATCGAGGTGATTCAGAAGATGCCGACGCTGCTCGGCATCGGGCTCTCGGAGGGCACCGCGATCATCGTGAAGGGCGATACCTTCGAGGTGATGGGCAAATGGAAGGTCGCCGTCCACGACAACACGCGGCTCTATCAGCCCTGGGAGAAGCCGTACTTCGTGCTGTCGGCCGGAGACGTCTACGACATGAAGGCGCGGCGGGTCATCAAGCTGGGGATCGGATCGACGACGCCGCCGTCGCGCAGGAGCGGCGGCACAACGGTAACGCCGACTCCCTTCGCGCGCTAGGCACACCCGCCGGGAGTCGCGTCGCCGAAGTCCGGATAGTGCTCCTGAAGGCAGGTGGGGCACATGCCGTGGCCGATCGGCCGCCCGTTCACCGCGACCGAGGAATCGTCTCCACTCCGCGGTCAGGGGTTGTAATGTCGGGCAGAGTCCGTTGCCCTGGACGCCGGTTTGGGAAGGTCGTGTTCCGCCTCGACCGGGTTATGCTTACCCGCCCCCCCGGAGACGCCCATCGTGTGGACGCAGACCTTCAATCCGCTCGGCAGCATCTTCGTCTCGGCTCTCGCCGGGGCCGTGCCCATCGTCTTTCTCTTCTGGGCGCTGGCGGTTCGGAAGATGAAGGGCCACGTCGCCGGGCTGTGGACGACGGCGCTGGCCGTCGCGGTGGCGATCGTCGTGTACCGCATGCCGGCGTCCCTGGCCCTCGCCGCGACGCTTCAAGGCGCGCTCTACGGCCTGTTCCCGATCGGCTGGATTGTCATCGCGGCCGTCTTCCTGTTCCGCATCACGGTCGAGACGGGGCAGTTCGAGATCATCAAGGACTCGATTGCCTCGATCACCGAGGACCGAAGGCTGCAGGCGCTGCTGATCGCCTTCAGCTTCGGCGCGTTCCTGGAAGGCGCCGCCGGCTTCGGCACGCCCGTCGCGATCTCGGCGGCCATGCTGGTGGGCCTCGGCTTCGAGCCGCTCTACGCCGCGGGCCTCTGCCTGATCGCCAACACCGCGCCCGTCGCCTTCGGGGCCATCGGCACGCCGATCGTGGTGGCCGCGCAGGTGACCGGAATCGACGAGATGCTGATCTCGCGGATGGTCGGCCGGCAGTTGCCGTTCCTGTCGGTGCTGATTCCGTTCTGGCTGGTCTTCACAATGTCGGGCCGGCGCGGCGTGAAGGACGTGTGGCCGGCGGCGCTCGTCTCGGGGGGCACGTTCGCCATCGCGCAGTGGTGGACCTCCAACTACCTGGGCCCCCTGCTGCCCGACATCATCTCGTCGCTCTGCTCGATCGTCTGCCTGGTGCTCTTTCTCAAAGTCTGGAAGCCGCGCCGGATCTTCCGCTTCGAGAACGAGGCCGCCGCCAGAGCCGTGGCCCGGCAGGCGTTCTTGCCGGTGCTGAAGGCCTGGAGCCCGTTCGTCGTGCTCACGATCCTGGTGGGCAACTGGGGCATCAAACCGGTCAAGGCGCTCCTCGATCACGCCACCGTATCGTTCCCGTTCCCGCTCATCCACCTCGGCGTGGTCCATCCGGGCACGGGAAAGGCCGTCCCCTCGGTGTTCGCGCTCAACTGGCTCTCGGCGACGGGCACGGTCATCCTGCTTGCGGCGCTCGTGTCGGTGCTCATCACCCGCATGCGACCGTCTGACGCGGCCCGTCTCTTCGTGCGCACACTCGCATCGCTCCGCGCCCCGCTCGTCACCATGGCAGCCGTGCTCGGCTTCGCCTACATCGGCAACGCCTCCGGCATGACGACGACGATGGGGATGGCGCTGGCGAGCACGGGGCACTTGTTCCCGCTGTTCTCACCTGTGCTGGGATGGCTCGGCGTGTTCATCACCGGTTCGGACACCTCGTCCAACGCGGTCTTCGGACGGCTGCAATCGGTGTCGGCGGCCGGCATCGGCGTGAGCCCCGTGCTTGCCGTGGCGGCCAATTCGTCCGGCGGCGTGACCGGGAAGATGATCTCGCCGCAGTCGATCGCCGTCGCCTGCGCGGCGACGGGCCTGGTGGGACACGAATCGGGCCTGTTCCGCTTCACCGTGAAACACTCGCTGTTGCTGGTGGCGATCGTCGGCGTGATGACCTACCTGCAAGCCAACGTGCTCAGCTGGATGGTTCCAGCCGGCGGGCCGGCCGGGACGCTCGCCGGACTGACGCCGTCATCCGTGCCATCCACCGACGCTGGCTGGCTCTGCCTGGGCGGCGCGGCCGTGCTGGTTGCCTGCCTCGCGGCGGTTGTCCGGCGGCGATGAGCTGACCTCGCCTCGGCCGGGCTGGGCGACTGGCGCGACGTGCGCCGTTACCACGTCACCTTCAGATCCAGCCTGATGGTCCGCGGCACTGCGATGGCGGTCGCCTGGTTGGCGGAGGCCGAGTTCTGCACCGGCTGGCGGGCCAGCACCACGCTGGAGTTCGTCACGCTGAAGAGGGTGATCGTGGGCAGGATGGTCAGCGTGCGCAGGCGGAACGCGCGGTCGAACGATACGTCGAGCTGGTTGACGTCCGGGTAGCGCTCGGACGCGTAGCGGCCGACCATCACGTGCGTCGCGCTCAACGCTCCCCGGCCTGGCGTCAACACCGTCTGCACGAACGGATACCCCTCGCGGCCTCGGAAGACCGCGGACACCGAGAACTGACGGGGCAGCCGGCATGTCCACAAGGCGGCTGCGACCCACCTGGCATTCTGCGCGCCATACTCCGCGCCGTCCTGCTGCGCGACATTCGTCGGGTCGGTGTAGTCGCGCGTCGGTTCCGGCAGGAACAGTCTCGAGGCGTTCCACGTGAAGGCCAGCGCCAGCATCCAGCTGTTCGCCATCCGCTTTCGGGCAGTCACGTCGATGCTGTGATGCCACTTGTACGAGCCGCTGTTCCGGAGGAGGGTTTCGGAGGGCAGGCGCGTGTCGCGCGCGTAGTAGGTCACGGTCGGACAGCGCGCTCCGGGTGGGCAGTTCGCCGGATTCGGCGTCCACGTGACCGGGGCGAATGTGTCCGAACCGATCCACGAGCCGTCTGGATTGACGCGATAGGTCTCCTGGAACTGGTGGTACTTGCGGGCCACGTACGACACACCGAGCGTGACCCGTCGTGCGATCTGGCGGTCGAGACTGACGGTCACCTCGTCTGTCAGGTCGTTCTGCAGACTGGGATCCACGCGCGCGTACGAGCGGACAGTTCCCGGGCTTGCCGCGACGTAGTTCGACGACGAACCGATCGGCGTGACGAGGTCCAGTTCAGGGCCCTGCACTCGCAGATCGCCGTTCGCGTCATTCCAGCTATAGGACAGGAGCGTCTGCCCGGTCGGTTGAAGCCTGCTGGCCGTGTCGATGCCAACGCCCCAGTAACGCGCAGCGCTGGCTCTCACGATAGTCCGGCCGCTGCCGACCGGATCCCAGGTGATCCCAAGCCGCGGAGAGAGGTCGCTGAAGACGACGCCCGAGTCAGCGCCCGGAAAACTGACTGCGGGCAGCAGGTCTGGCAGCACCGGGTTGGCGGGGATGCGCACGGGACGCGCCGTGTCGTCCTGACGATCCAGGCGGAGGCCGGCGTTGATCGTCAACCGGCCGCGCCGCCACGAATCCTGAACCCAGAACGACCAGTGGCGCTGCCCGACGCGCTGCCAGCCGTCGCGATAGATCCAGGCGCGATACGGCAGTTCTCGACCGGTGGCGCTGTCGATACCGGCGACCGCCCCGCCGCCCGTCTGGTCGATCTGCTCCCACGGCGTGTCTCGGAACCGGATGCCTGCGTCGATCGCGTGGTCACCTCCGGCCACTCCCGGAAGCAGGCAACTGGTCGTGGCGCTCACGTCGGTCGTCGTACTGCGGGTCTCGTGGCGCGAGCCTGACCGGCGGTCCTGGCCGGTCGCGCGGTCGTGGATCGGTTGCTCGCTGGCCAGCACGGCATCCTGGAAATCGAACACGTAGCCGTTGTTCGAGTACGATCCTCCGACGTCGAGCACGAAGCCGGGGCTCGCCATAAATTGGTGCTCGAATCGCGCAGGCCGCGCGAGGCCGAGGTTCCGCTGCCGATTCGTCGTTTCCAGCGGGTTCAGGGGTCCGGCAAACCGGCTCCGCCGGTAGCGTTCACTCCACTGCCAGAAGAAGGTAGACCTGTTCCCCTTCGTCCATTGCGACTGGATCTTTGCGCTCGCATCCGTGACGTTCACCGTGTCGGTGTTCATGCACTCGACGCGATACGCGGCATCGGCCACCGGCTTGCCGCCCGGCTCCGTGCACGCCGGCTTGTAGTAGCCGATGATGCCAACAGACTCGTTGACGCGTGACATGGAGGCCCAGAACCACGCGGTGTTCTGCCTGATCGGCCCGCCAATCTCGGCTCCCTCCTCCACCATCTGCGCGGTCGGGTCGCCGAAGCTGGCACCGACAGCCTTCAAACCCGGCGTGAGGTTGTCCGACTGCAGGTGATGGTCGGTGAAGAGGAATCGCACGCCGCCGTGGACGCGTGCGCTGCCGCTTCGGGTCACCAGGCTGATGACCGGGCCGCCGGACTGGGCCGAGGCATCGACGCCGCCGAACTGGACGTGGACTTCTTCGAATGCGGCGATGTTGTACGGCGCCGACAGGTCCGGCGCGGGCGTCGGTATGTCACCGGAGGGCGCGGGCCGCCAATCGGTCACGACCACCCCGTCGAGACTCCACGTCCGGATCTGAACGCCATGCGCCGCGATCGTGGGAGGCTCAACGAGAGAGCGGCCCCCGACCCCTGGTGACGACGTGGTCACGCCCGGCATGAGCGACACGACAGACCGGGCATCGCGATCGAAAGGCATTGTCTCGAGCAGCGGGCGCGCGACCGAAGAGGCGATCGCGGTGGACCGGGTGTCTGCAACTGGGCCGACCTCGGTCACCAGCACCGTCTCGCGACCGACGGATGGTTCGAGGCGCGCGTCGAGTGCCAGGTGGCACCCGGCCTCGATGACGACGTCGCGGCGCACGAGGGACGAGAACCCCGCATGCTCGAAGAGGACCGTGTAGCTGCCGACGGGCAGGAGGGGGAAGCGGTACGCTCCGCTGGTGGCGGTCGTCGTGGACAGCGGCCGTAGGAGCGCGAGCCCGGTGAGGCGGACGGTCACGCCGTGAAGCGCGGCGCCGGCCTGGTCCATCGCACGGCCGAAGATCTCGCCCGTGTGGACCTGAGCGGTCGACGGGTGCGCGAGGGCGATCAGGAGACACGCCGCGGCGGTCGTCGAACACAGCCAGTTCATGGCATCGGCTGCTGCGCCCATAACCCGGTCGAGCCGCAACCAAAGAGGCTCGGCCGGG
>Ga0209745_1001281_pt1 | contig 15124 bp, 12 predicted proteins | sample BarGraNGADG00312_FD_184495 | JGI IMG/M metagenome (GOLD analysis project Ga0209745, IMG submission 184495) | Arctic peat soil microbial communities from Barrow, Alaska - Barrow Graham LP Ref core NGADG0004-312 (SPAdes) (version 2) | ecosystem: Environmental > Terrestrial > Soil > Wetlands > Peat... | reverse complement strand
ATATGGCATCGACTACTTGGCACGCTGTTGAGTTCTCAAAGAACAGACGCGCATCACACCAGGCCTTCCAACCCACCGCGAGGCAACCGTTCTAACTTAGCGGAGCCGCTTCGTCCGGTCAAATCCACCATCGCGGTGGAACTGACCGACCGACACCGCTCCGATCCAGACCCGGGCACAGCCTCACGCAGCCGCCGAAGCGACTGCGGAATCATGTTCGGGGTGGCCGCCTTCCGGGACCAGCCACCGTCTGCGCTCCGTAGCGCTGCGGTGTCCGTTCCTCCCTGCCAGGCGACAACGTCAAGAGTATGCAACGGCCTCGACGACCGTCAAATTCCCCATGGGTGACCCCCATCACTTCGCGACAACGCCGCGGTGGCAGGGCGCTGACCTGCGGCTACGTCAGTAGAGAGCGTTGGCGAGCGCGCGGCGGGCTGCGGGGACCCGCGGGTCGTCGGCGCCCACGACCTCGAACAGGTCGACCAGTCGAATCCGCACCTTCTCACGGTCGTCCCCGGTAGTTGCCCGCACGAGGTCGAGCAGTCGACCGAAAGCGTCCTCGACGTTCCCGGCCAGCAGGTCGAGATCCGCGACGAGAAGCTGCGCGTCGAGGTCCGCAGGTCGATCGGCCGCGCCGGTACGAACGGCCGCCGGATCGACGTCGCGGGTGCGTTGGAGCAGCCCGACCTGGGCCAGTCCAGCACGCGCCATCTCGTCCCGTGGATCCTCACGGAGAGCCTGGGAGTAGGCGGCGGCCGCGCCGTCCAGATCGTCACCCTCGATCGCGTCGTACGCCGCCTGGTGCAGCGGCGGAAGGGGCAGCTCGGCGGGCTCGGCGGGAGCCGGGTCCGGAGCAGCACCGGTGGCCGTCGGCGCGGTTCCGGTCACCCCGTTGGAGGCCGCCGCTTCGAGCAGCTGGTCGATCACGGGTGCGATCTGCGCCGCAGGGTAGGAACCCTGGAACATCGGCACCGGCTGCCCGGCGAGGATCGCCACCACCGACGGCACCTTCTGCGCCTGGAACGCCGTGGCGATCTGCGGGGAGGCTTCGACGTCGACCCGGGCGAGCTGGAACCGTCCGGCATACTGCGCGGCGAGGTCTCCGAGGTCGCGCGCGAGCTCGACACACTCGGGGCTGCGTGACGACCACAGCAGGACGACCACCGGATACTGCGTCGAGCCCTGCACGACGTCGGGGAAAGTTGCCTCGGTCGTGTCGATGACAAACCCCGTCGCCGGCGGAAGTCCTCCCGGCGCACCCGGTGGTGGTGTGGCCGGGCGGTTCAGTGCCGCGAGATCGACCGCCCCGCGCACGTCGAAGCGAGGCTGTGGGCTGCTGGATTGGCTCATGGGCTGCTTCTCCCTGGCTGGACCGGTGTCAAGAACCGGTGACGGACGTGCGGATGTGCTCGGCGCCCAGCACTGTGACCGGTGCCTTTGCGGCGGCTGGCGGGACGTAGAAGGCAATCACGTCGGCATAGGTCACCGCCAGGGAATTGCGCAGCTCCGTCCCAGGCGCAATGGTCCCACCCGAGACGGCGGCCAGCTCGGCCGGCACCGGCAGGGACGCACCTTTGAAGGCCAGCGCGGACGACGTGGACATGGCTCCGACAACCAAGGCGCCGCCGTCGGCGGTGGACAGCGCAAATGTCTGGTCAGCTACCGGAGCGTACGTCTCGGTGAACGTCCCGGCCGCCTGACTGGCGACCTTCGCCAATGGTCCCCGCCCGCTGGCTATGCCCTGCCGGTACGAGTCCGGCGCGGCGAACCCGGCGGCATAGGCCGAAGCGTCGCCGTTGAACAGCACGTCCGCATAGTGCGCCACGACATCCGCCGGAGTCGCGACCAACCCCTTGGCGTCAGCAGGGAGCGGCGTGCTACCCACCGTCGGGACCGCGGTGGCGGGCATCTTGATGCCGGGGAGCAGTCTGACCCACCCCCAGAGCATGTACTGACTGCGCGGACCCGCCTGCTGCAGCACGAGCAGTCGCGGGCTCGACAGATCGTCGGGCTGCTTGGTCACGACAAACGACGTCCGGGGCCAGGTATCGGTGCTGGGCACGATGAGGGTCTGCGCGGTCATCTGCAGGGAGGTCAGCCCTTTCGCGCCGGCGGTGGCGGTCGTCACCGCGTACTCCGCGGTCCGGCTGGCCAGGGCGGGGCCGGTCAGGCGGGTCTCGAGGCCGGCTGCGGACAGCGCGGTGTCAGAGCTCGCCAGGCGCGCGCCGATCGCCCCGAGCACGTGGCCGGACTGGTCGATCGTCAGGACGGGCGGCGGGACGGCAGGTGCCGCCGCCGGCGACGGCTCCGGGAGCCCGGGGCTGCAGGCGCCGAGCACCAGCGCCGCCCCGACGCCGAGGGCCGCCGCGCGCCGGCGCAGATCGCGACGAGCGGGCATCAGTCGTCCTTCCCGGACAGGCCGGGTCGGGTGGGGGGCTGCGGGCCGGCGGTCCCATCGGTCCCATCGGTCGCGTCCGAGCTGTCCGCACCCGGGAATCCCCACGACCGGCGCCACGCGTCTGCTCGGGATCCGCCAGGGGTGGCGGTGGTTGCGGCCGCGTGCGAGGTGCGCGGACTCGCGCCGGTGGCGGGATCGGGTACGGGGGCGGGCGCGGCCGGTGGCCTCATCCCCGACGTCGTCGGCGGGACCGCCTCTGGAAGACTTCCCGTCTCCGGGCGGGTCTCACCGTCCGGGCCGCGGTGCCCACGCAGGCGCCACGCCAACCCCAGCGACACCCTGGACGTGTGCACGGAAGCGGCCGCCTCCCGCATCTGGCGGCGGGTGAGCACGACGGTGGGGGCGTCGTCCGACCCGGGCGACTGCTCGCTCGTGGACCCACGACCGGTCGCCGGCGAGGACGAGCCCGCGACGGCGACGACCGGCGTCGCGTCCGTCCCGACGGGGTACCACACGGACCGGTCATCGCGGCGTGCGCCGAGCCAGGTCCGCGCACCGAGCGCAAGGCCGGCGAGCAGCAGGATCGCGCCGACGACGACGCCCGGCACCAGCCAGGGCGTTTTCACCGTCTGCGGCCACGAGAGCACCACGGTCGGCGCCACGGCGCCCGCGCCCGCACCCGCCACCAGCAGCGACCAGCGGCCAGGCTGCGGGGTCCAGGTGAGCTCAGCCGCGCCCTTGCCCGCCGCTTGTTCGACCCACATGTCAGAGCCGTCCGGGTCTGGCGCGGGGGCGGGCGCGGGGGCCGCGACGCCGCCGGCCACGGCCTCGGTCCTGAGCGTGGCCCCATCCGCGAGTCCGGCGATGAGCGTGTGCGGATCAGTTCCGACCCAGCCCACGACGTCGGTCTCCTTGCCGATCGCGAGCACGACCTTGGTGGCACCGCTCGCACGGGCAGTCACGGTGACAGGCCCGCCGCCCATTTCGAGCACGCCGGGCGCAGTGACGACCAACGTTCCGTTCGGCGAGCCGGCTCGAGCCGTCGCGACAAGGGTGTCACCGGCTCGCCAGGCGGTCGCTGAAGCCACGCCCAGCCCGATGGCGGCAAGGCCGAGGACGCCCAGAACAGCGGCGATGAGTCGAGTGGACACGCACTGAACCTTTCGGAGAGGACGATCCAGGATAGGCGAGCCGCGCCGGTGGGCTGACCGGACGACGGTGCAGGACGGTCGCCGCGGCCGGAGACCGACCACCGATCCTCGCCCGCGGGCGCTGAACCCCCTCGATTGACCGATATCCTGACCGGAGACGGCCGGTCGGTTCGCCGATGCGTGAGCACTCCGGCCGCGGCCGGCCCGAGTCCCTGTGTCCAGGAGGATGCTGTGCCCGACGACCGTTCGCCCTTCCCTGTGGTCAACTTCCGCGGCTACGACCGTGGCCCCGTCGACGCGCGGCTCGAGCAGCTCGAGCAGGCGCTCGCCGAGGCCCGGGCGCAGGTGGAGTCGCTCGACAGCAGAACGCTGCAGGTCGCAGGTGAGCTCTCCGAGGCCCACCGCCAGCTTCGCGAGGCCGAGCGCCCGACGTACTCAGGACTGGGTTCCCGCATAGAACAGCTGCTGCGGACCGCCGAGGAGCAGTCCTCCGACGTCGTCTCCCAAGCGAATGCCCAAGCATCGGATTCGCTCGCCCGCGCCAAGCTCGCCGCCGGCCAGCTGCGGGCCCGCGCCGAGAACGAGGTGGCCGAGCTGCTCGCGACCACGCGCCGCGAGGCAGATGAAGTGCGCACCACCGCAGCCGCCGAGTCGGAGAGCACGCTGACCGCGGCTCAACGCCGTGCCGAGGAGCTCGTGGGTTCCGCGGAGCGCGAGGCCGCGCGGATCCAGAGCGCCATCGCGACCGAGGAGAGCGAGCGCCGGACCGGCCTCGAGCGCGAGCTCGGCACACTGCGAGCGACGATCGAGCGCGAGACAACAGAGCTCCGCGTGACGACAGAGCGCGCCGCGGCCGAGCTCCGGAGCACCACCGAGACCGAGACCTCCACGCAGCGCGAGGAAGCCGAGCGCTATGCGCAGGACCTGCGCCAGTCGGCCGACGCCGACACGACCGCACTCATCCAGCGCGTCGAGCACGAGCTCGCCGCCCTGCGCGTGGAGGTCGAGCAGTACGCCGCCGAGCACCGCTCGACGGCCGAGGCCGAGGTAGCGAATCTGCGTCAAGAGGTCGACAGCGAGGTCGCGGCCCTGCGCTCCGACGCCCAGCAGTACGCCGAGAGTGTCCGGGCGGCGGCCGATCGCGATGCAGCGAGGTTGCAGCAGCACGCGAGGACCGAGGCGGCGGCGCTCCGCACCGAAGCGGACCAGTACGCCGGCTTCGTCCGCGCAACCGTGGACCGGGAAGTGAGCGAGCTGCGCTCCGCGATCGCCGACGAGCTCGAGGCCGCTCGGGCCGAGGCCGATCAAGACGTCGCGACCCTGCGGTCGGACGCCGAGCACTACGCCACGGAGCTGCGCGCGACCACCGAGCGGGAGGCAGGCGAGCTGCGCGAGTCCGCGGAGCTGGACACCACGCACCTTCGCCGGACGGCCGAACGAGAGGCGGGCGAGCTGCGCGCGCTTGCCGGCCGCGAGACGGCAGACCTCCGCTCGACGACCGAGCGTGACAGCGCGGAGCTTCGCGAGGCCACTCGCCTCGAGGTCGAACAACTGCTCACCGAGTCCACGCGGACCGCCGCGGAGACGACAGCCGCAGCCAAGGCCGACACAGAAACCGGGCTGCAGCAGGCGCGGCAGGCCCTCGCCGACGCCGAGCTCGAGATCGCGACCCGCCACGAGGCGGCCGAGCGGGCCGATGCCGAGCAGCACGAAACGGCTCGCGCCGAGACCGAGCGGCTCGTCGGGGACTCGGAGGCGCACGCCGCCGAGGCCGAGCAGCGTGTCGTCAACGCCCTTCAGAAGGCCGAACAGGTCCGCAAGGATGCCGATGCGTACGCCAAGGAGCTGCTCTCCAACGCCAGGCGCAACGCTGATCGCGTGGTCGCGGATGCCCGCGAGCATGCGGAGAAGAACCTGTCGGAGGCAATGATCGAGGCCGAGCGGGAGCGGACCACCGCCCAGCGCCAGGTCGAGGATCTCAACCGGCAGCGCGAGGCGACGACCTCTTACCTCGACGAGCTGCGGAACCTGCTCGGGAACGATCCCGCCCCGAGCCGCGTGGCGCTCGATCGTGCGGCCCAGACCGAGGCGAACTTCGACGACTCGGCACCGCGACCGAAGCGAGGTGGGTCACCAGTCAAACGGTCCACGAAGGCAGATCCCGGGCGGACCCGGCGCCCGGCGCCGATCTCGGCCGAGGCCCTGCCGATGCCTGACGTGGTGGCCGACGAGATCGCGGGCCTGGACGCCGCAGACGTGAATGTTGCGGACCTGGACCAGGTGCCCGCTGCGGACGCGCCGGCCGACGCTGCGACGACCGAGTCCCCGTTGCCGGACCTCGCGGACGAGGCGCCACTTGACACAGCCGCGGACACGACGTCGGACGACACGGTGCCAGACGACACGGTGCCAGACAGCTCGGCGACAGATGAGAAGGCCGCCGGGGCTGCGAACACGAGGCCGTGACGATGGTGCCCGACGACGCCGTGCCCGACGACGCCGCCGCGTGGCGCTCGCGCCGCCGGGAGGCGGCGGCGGATCACGGGGAGGCGCTCGAACGGCGCCAATCCGCCGAGTCCCGCCAGGCACGTGAGCTGATCGCGCAGTTCGTGCGCGAGGCCATGGTGCGTGGGGTGCCGACCGCGCCCCTGGTGGCCCGAAGCTACAACGGTCGGGCGCACTACCGGACTGAGTTGCGCGGTTGGTACCTGCGGCGCAACGAGACGGTGGCTGTGACCACGGACGGGGATTTCTACCTCCTCAGCGTGCCGGCCAGCCTGCGCGCGCGCATCCGCGGAGCAGCACCCGTCCCGAGCGATCCCCCACTCATCCTCGGCAAGGGCGGACGCGACGGCGAGTCGATCGACCTGGCCGACGCCCTCGCGCGCGCCCTCGACCCGGAGGCGTGAGCGGGCCCGGCCGAGTCAGCTCGGATCGACCCGCAGGAGCAGTGCGGCGAGCGCCGCGGCAACCGGCTCGGGGTTCTCGATGCTGGTCATGTGCCCGGATCGGGGCACCACGACCAGCTCGGCGGCGGCGACGAGCGCCGCCTCGAGGTGCCGGGCAGCTGCGAGGGGAGTGACCTCATCCTCCGCACCGACCAGCACGAAGGCCGGACCGGCGAACCGCGCAAGCACTTCCGTCCGGTCTGGACGCCCCGCCATCGCGCGCTGGGACCAGGCGACGCCGGCCGGGCCCTGGCTGCGGATCCACAGCTCGAGACGCTCGACAAGATCGGGTCGCAGGACTCGGCTGGTCTCGCCGAGCAGCGAGCGCCGCATCCCCAGCACCGCGTCGACCTCACCGTCGGTGAGCACCGCGAGAGCGATCCGCAGGCGGTTCGCGCGCGCGGCGTCGTCGTCGGCGGTCGACTTGGTGTCGAGCAGCCCTAGACCCGCGACCAGCTCCGGGTGACGTTCAACGAGCGCCATCCCCACATAGCCCCCCATCGACAGCCCGGCGACGACGGCGCGCTCGACCCCGGCCGCGCGCACGGTCGCGGCGACCGCGTCGGCCACGGTGTCGAGCGAAGGTTCGGCCGATGCCCCGAGCGCGTCGGCCACGTCCTCACCCGACGGCGAGGCACCAAATCCCGGCAGGTCAGGCGCCAGGACGGTGCCGTCCCCCGGGAGCAGGTCGACGACGTCGTCCCACATCCGATGGTCGAGCGGGAAGCCGTGCAGCAGCACGAGCGGGACCTGTCCAGTCCGCCCGGTGCGGTAGGTGTGCGTGGCGAGCAGGCCGTCCGTCGTCATGCGTTCTCCTCGAGGCGAGCGGGCAGCACGTGTCGGACGATCTCGTCGAGCACGCGCCGCACCGCCGGTTCGCCCACCCAGAGGTGTCGCGCACCATCGACGCCGATCACCTCCGCCTGGCGGACGGCGGCGAACCTCTCGCGGGCCTGCGCGGGGCGCAGGTAGGCGTCGAGCTCAGGCACGAGCACGACGAGCGGCTTGCCGAATTCATCCCAGGCTGCCAGGTCGTCGTCGGTAGCCCGCTGCAGGGGCGGGGACAGCAGGATCGCGCCCTCGATCGACGGGTCGCACCCGTGCATGAGGGCGAGCTCGGCGCCGAAGGACCAGCCAACGAGCCAGCGCCGTGACAGGTCGCGGGCCGCAGCGAACCTGAGCGCCGCGGCGACGTCGAACCGCTCACCGGTGCCCCCGTCGAACGCACCCTCGCTCTTGCCGCGCGGCGATGAGGTGCCGCGGGTGTTGAACCGCAGAACGGCAAGGTCCGCGAGCGCCGGAAGTCGCCACGACGCCTTGCGCAGCACGTGCGAGTCCATGTACCCACCGTGTGTCGGCAACGGGTGGAGCGTGACGAGCGTCGCGACCGGCGGACGGTGGGCGGGCAGTGCCAGCTCACCGACGAGCGTGAGTCCGTCCGCCGTGTGCAGCTCGATCTCGGCGCGCCGCGCGGGCAGGATCGTGAGCGACCGGATCGTCGCGTCGTCGAGCATTCGAGACTGCACGCCCGAGAGCCTACCGACGTCGGGCGCGGGCGTCCCAGCAGGACCGGTGCCAGTGCCGACGGTCAGCGAGCGAGGCCTGCGGACCGAGGAGGCCGTCGGCCGCCCACGCGACCACGTGCCCGATTCGCGGACCGATGACCTGCTGGCACCCCGGGCACCGGTAGGACTTCTCCGAGCCGGCCACGCTCTGCACGGTCCACGACCCGTCGGGCGCGTCCTCGCTGCGGCGGCCGCCGAGCGCGCGCTCGAGGTCGAGCGGCGGGGGCTCCTCACCCCAGGGGCGCCGCTTCGACCTCCGACCAGTGGGCATGACCCCATTCTCTCCCGCGACCAAGCCATGCCCGACCGGGACGAGGTGCGGTCATGAGCCGGTTCGGAGGGTGTTCGTGCGGGCGACCTCCCGGTACCAGAACGCCGAGTCCTTCCACGTTCGCTCGAGGCTGGCGTAGTCGATCCGGATGATGCCGAACCGGCGGTCGTACCCGTAGGCCCACTCGAAGTTGTCCAGGAGCGACCACACGAAGTACCCGCGAACGTCCACCCCGGCGTCGATCGCGACACCGACCGCTTCGATGTGGTCGTGCAGGTAGGCGATGCGCCGCTCGTCGTGGATGCGGCCGTCCGCCGCGACCTCGTCGTCGAACGCTGCGCCGTTCTCGGTGATCATCAGGGGCTGGTCCGGATACGTGGTGTGCAGCGAGACGAGCAGCTCGGTCAGACCCGCCGGTTCGATGATCCAGCCCATCGCCGTGTACGGCCCTGGCTGCTGGATGAACTCGACGTCGTCGACCCCGACCCACGGCGTCGCGGCGACGTCCCGGTGTCCGTCGGCCTGGACGCGCTCGCCGTCCCCGGCGAAGTGCCGCACCCGCGACGTCGAGTAGTAGTTCACGCCGAGGGTGTCGAGCGGCACCTTGATCGTCTCGAGGTCGCCCTCGTGCACGAAGGACCAGTCGGTCAGGTGAGCGGTATCGGTGAGCAGGTCGGCCGGGTACGAACCGTCCAGAAGCGGGCCGAGAAACGCGCGGTTGCCCACCGCGTCGAGCCGGCGCGCAGCGTCCACGTCCGCGGCCGATGCCGCATCGTCCGGACGGATCACGTGCAGGTTGAGCGTGATCGAGAGCCTGGCAGCATCACCCAGCACGCCGCGGACCGCCCGGCCGGCGAGCCCGTGCGCAAGGTTGAGGTGGTGCACCGCCGCAAGCGCGGCCGCGCCGTCGGTGCGCCCCGGCGCGTGCACGCCCGAGGCGTAGCCCAGGTACGCAGCGCACCACGGCTCGTTGAACGTGGTCCACACCGAGATGCGGTTGCCGAGCTCGCGCGCCATCCGCTCGGCGTACTCGGCGAAGCGGTAGGCCGTTTCCCGGTTCGTCCAGCCGCCCGCGTCCTCGAGCTCTTGCGGAAGGTCCCAGTGGTAGAGCGTGACGACGGGCTCGATGCCCGCCTCGATCAGCGCGTCGACCAGATCCGAGTAGAACGAGATGCCCTCAGGGTTGAACTCCCCCGACCCACCGGGCTGCACGCGCGGCCACGAGATCGAGAACCGGTACGCACCCAGGCCGAGCTCCTTCATGTGCGCCACGTCCTCGCGCCACCGGTGAAAGTGATCGTCTGCGACGTCGCCCGTGTCGCCGTTCAGCGTGCGGCCTCGCGTGTGACTGAAGGTGTCCCAGATGGAGGGTCCGCGTCCACCCTCGCTGACGCCCCCTTCGATCTGATAGGCCGCTGTGGCCGAGCCCCACAGGAAATTCGAGGGGAAGGTTCGTGCACTGCTCATCGGAACATGGTCCTTCGTGTCGGGTTCGAGGCGGTCGGGTGCGCAGCGCTCACAGCGTGATCTCCAGGCGGCTGGCTCCCGGCTCAGGACTCACCTTAAGGGTGCCGGGCCCGACGACACGCCCGGACCGGGGACCGGTCGTCCCCTCGGCCTCAACCACCATGCGGTCTCCGGTCCGGGTGACGGTGGACGTCGCCGCGATGTCACCTCCGAGCGGGACGACGGTCACGGAAGAGTGACCCGTCCGCGACCTGGTACAGGTCCAGGCGTACGCCGTCCAGGTAGTCGTGATCAGGGCGGTCGGTGCGCGCGCCGACCGGCAGCATGGACCGAAGTCCGCGGGATCAGGCCGACGCGGGTGCGGGCCGGGCGACCCGCGCGGGCGCCGTCGTCCCTCGCGGCACCAGCCGAGCCGCGGGTGACATGCGCTCGGTGACCGGGCTGCCATCGAGGATCTCGAAGATCGACCGCGCGACCCGGACGCCGTACTCGTGCACGTCCACGCTCATCGTCGTCATCGCGGGTGACGACAACCGGCACAAGGTCGAGTCGTCCCAGGCGATGAGGCTGAGTTGATCGGGCACTGCGACGCCTTGGTCCTGCGCGGCCCGCAGCCCAGCGACGGCCATCACGTCGTTGTCATAGACGATCGCGGTCGGCGGCTCGGGAAGCGCGAGCAGACGACGGGTCAGATTGGCACCGGCCTCGTCGGAGTAGTCGCCCTCCAGGACGATCGGCTCCACCCCGAGCGCGCGGCACGCCTCGACCAGGGCGACCGTCCGCTCCTGCGTGTGCAGCAGAACCGCTGGGCCGGTCACCCGAGCCACTCGGCGGTGACCAAGCTCGAACAGGTACGCGAGCGCCGCTCGCTCCGCGCCCACATTGTCCGCGCCGAGCGCGGGGTAGTCCTGGTCGGGACAGGTGCCGACCAGCAGGCAGGGCAAGCCGAGCCCGCGCAGCACACCGGGCCGCAGGTCATCCTGAACGAGATTGACCACGACAACGGCATCCACCAACCGCCGCGCGGCCCAGCGCCGGTAGGTCTCCGTCTCCGCATCGTGCGCGGGTACCACGTGCAGCAGGATCGAGAGATCTCGCTCCGCGAGCGTCTCCTCGATGCCCGCGATGAACTCCATGAAGAACGGCTCGATGCCGAGCAGCCGCGCGGGTCGCGCGAGCACCAGACCGATGGACCCGGGCGTCTCGGTCATGTCCTGGTCCAGCGGGAGTCAGCCATGGGCGACCGAAGACAGCACCCCCGCTGCAGAGCGCAGCACCAGCGGTCCCGCGAACGCGGCCGGATCAAGATCCGCCGTGGTGCGCACCACGAAGGAGTGCCGCTCCCCCGCGAGCAGGGACACGAGCATGTCATCGACCACGGCGTCGGGAACGACCCGGTCGGCGAGCACGACGATGTCGCGCGCGAACGACGCCGCGCGCACGTCGACGCGGTACCCGCCCTCGACCCGCACGACCTCAGAACTCAGCGCGTCGGGGTCGTAGGCCAGCTCGCGGTCCTCGCCGAACACATGCACGGTGCGCACGTCGCCAACGGCGGCCACGAGTACCTCTGACCTCGGCTCCTGCGGGCTGATCAGGGATTCGATCAGCCCGAGCTCGACGACCGATCGGGGTGGGACATCGAGGTCCAGGCTGTCCATCGCGCACGTCAGGCCCGCGAACGTCTGGCGCTCGAGGTGGACCGGGCCACGCCACGCGGCGTCGTCGTCGTTCACGGCGACGAGCACGAGGCGCTCCCCGCGAGGTTGCACGGTCAGCAAGCGCGGCGCGTACGCGTGTCGCAGCGCGTACCACAGGGGCTTGAGCCGCCCGTCGCCGTCCACGGCCGCCCAGGATGTGACCGGCCAGCAGTCGTTGAGCTGCCACACGAGGGCGCCGGCGGTCCGCGGCCACCACGAACGGAAGTGCTCGATCCCGAACGTGACGGCCCGGGCCTGGTTGAGCTGGGTGGCCCAGTGCCAGTCCTCGAACGTGGCCGGGATCGGCAGGTGCGCGGCGAGCCCCCGGTCCAGCTTGCCACTACCGTCCTTGGCCTTCTCGTGCAGCAGGAAGGCGGGCGAGGTGGAGGTGAGTGGCTCGTCGTGCACCCACGCCGTGAGAGTCGCCCACGTGGGCGGACCCTGGAAGCCGAACTCCGAGCAGAAGCGCGGCACGTTGTCGCGGTAGGCCGTGTAGTCGATCCGGTTCCACACGTCCCACTCATGGCGCGAGCCATGGTTCGGGTCGTTCGGGTGGATCGCGCCGGAGACCTCGCTGCCCGGGCTGTACGGGCTCCCCGAGGCATAGAATCGCGTCGGGTCGAGCTCCGCGACGATGGCCGGGAGCAGCTCCGTGTAGTACGCCAGACCCCACGTGCGACCGGCGAGCGGCTCCTTCCAGCCCCAGTCGACAAAACCCCAGATGTTCTCGTTGCAGCCGTTCCACAGCGCGAGCGAGGCGTGCGGCGTCAGGCGGGCAACGTTCTCCCGCACCTCCGCCTCAACCTCGCCCCAGATCGGCTCCTCCTCCGGATACGCGGCGCAGGCGAACAGGAAGTCCTGCCACACGAGCATCCCTCGCTCGTCGCAGACGTCGTAGAAGTCCTCCGTCTCGAAGATGCCGCCACCCCACACGCGCAGCATGTTCATGTGTGCGCCGACCGCCTGGTCCACCCGCCGTTCGAGCCGGTCACGGGTTATCCGGGCGAGGAAGTGGTCGTCCGGGATCCAGTTCGCGCCCTTCGCAAAGATCGGCCGCCCGTTGACGACCACGGTGAACGGGGTGCCGATCTTGTCGGGAGTGGTGTCGACGGTGATCGTCCGGAAGCCCACCCGGCGCGCGTAGTCGTCGAGTCGGGATGCCTCACCCACCTCGCCGGCGCGGGCCAGCGAGACGTCGAGGTCGTACAGCGGGTGCGCGCCGTAGCCCGACGGCCACCACAGCTCGACGTCGGGCACCGTCACGACCACGACGCCCGCGGTCGACCCCGCGGGGATCGCCACGCTCACCCGGTGTCCGGCGACCTCGGCCACGAGGTCGAGATCGCCACCGTCGCCCGGTCCCGCCCGCTCGACCTCGACGTGGACCGCGACTCGGCCGGTGCCGTCGTCGTCCACCGTGACCAACGGGCGCACCTGCGCGAGCCGGGCCGTGCGCCAGCGCTCGAGGCGCACCGGCTTCCAGATCCCAGCGGTCTGCAGATCCGGTCCCCAGTCCCAACCGAAGCTGCAGGCCATCTTGCGGACCATGTTGAACGGATGAGTGTTCGTGTGGGAGCGCTTGCCGAGCTCGCGCTCGACCTCCTCGGCGTGCTCGAGGGCCGACCGGAAGTCCACTGTCAGCCGGTTCGCACCGGCCGTGAGCATCGGGCGCACATCGAACCGGTAACCGCGGTGCATGTTGGCCGTGCCGCCAAGCACGGACCCGTTGAGCGTGATCGTGGTGACCGTGTCGAGGCCGTCGAACACGAGGTCGACCCGCTCGTCGGGGTCCGCCGGGACGGCCGCGACCTCGAGCGCATACCGCCAGTTCGCGCGGTGCGCCCAGACGAGATCCTCCTCGACCCGATCGAGGTAGGGGTCCGGGATCAAGCCCGCGGCGAGGAGGTCCGTGTGAACGCTGCCCGGGACCTCGGCGGGGATCGTCACGCCCGCGATCGAGGCCGGAATCGGCCCGGATGTGCCCGTGAGCGTCCACCCGGAGTTCAGTTCTTGGCGGTTCATCGTCGATTGCTCCTGCTCTTCTCGCGTACGCCGTCTACAACCGGGCGCGGCCGCAGCACGGGCCGCGGAGAAGCGGGGCACCACCGCCCGATGCTCCGGGTAGGGTTATTCTTAGGCCGCTGAACAAAGTAAGTCAAGATGACGCGCGCCTGTCAACCGAGGAGAAACACCGTGGACGCAGCGTCCGACACGCCCGCCGCCGCCGCCGGGAGCGGCTCGCGCCTGGTGCCCGAGATTGTCCATCTGCGCACCGCGGGAGTGAGCCTGGTGATCGACCTCAGCGCCGGCCGGCTCCCCCGGGTCGTGCACTGGGGCGCCGACCTCGGCGACCTGAGCCCGACCGAGCTGGTGGACGTCCGGCTCGCCGCGCGCCCCCAGCCGGTGGGGTTCTCCGTGGACAGGCCCGTCGACGTCGCCGTGCTACCCGAGCAGTCCGCTGGCTGGCTCGGGACGCCGGGAATCATCGGGAACCGAGCCGGTCGGGACTTCTCGACCGCGTTCCGCGTCAGGACCACCGCCCTGACCGGCACCCACCTGCGCGTCCACGCGGACGATGCCGCCGCGGACCTCTCGCTCGACCTTGACCTGGAGCTCACCCCCGCCGGGCTGGCGCGCGAGCGCGCCAGGGTCACCAACACCGGGACGGCACCCTTCGCCCTGGACGGGATCAACCTGACGCTCCCGGTGCCGGCCGCGGCGACCGAGCTGCTCGACTTCACCGGCCACCACCTGCGCGAGCGCAGCCCGCAACGGACCGAGTTCACCCAAGGCCTGCGGGTCCGGGAGAACCGCACCGGCCGGACCGGCTTCGACGCCGCGTACGTGCTGATCGCCGGAGCTGCGGGTTTCGCCAACCGCACAGGTGAGGTGTGGGGCGTGCACACAGCCTGGTCCGGCAACCACCGCACGTTCGCAGAACGGACGTTCCACGGCATCTCGCTGCTCGGCGGCGGTGAGCTCCTGGCCTCGGGCGAGGTGTCGCTCGACCCGGGCGTGGCCTATACGTCCCCGTGGCTCTACGGCTCCTACGGGACCGGCCTCGACGAGCTGTCGGCGCGATTCCACCAGCACCTGCGCTCGCGCGCGAACCATCCAGCCGCGCCGCGCCCGGTGGTGGCCAACACATGGGAGGCCGTCTATTTCGACCACGACCTCGCCCGGCTGCAGGACCTGGCGGACGCCGCCGCGCGCGTCGGTGCCGAGCGCTTCGTGCTCGACGACGGCTGGTTCGGTTCGCGCCGCGACGACCGTCAGGCGCTGGGCGACTGGTACGTCTCCAGCGAGGTCTGGCCCGACGGCCTGTCGCCGCTGATCGACCACGTGACCGGCCTGGGGATGCAGTTCGGGCTCTGGGTGGAGCCGGAGATGATCAACGAGGACTCGGACCTGGCCCGCGCGCACCCCGACTGGATCATGGCCCCGACGCCCGACCGGTTGCCCGGGCGGGCGCGGTCCCAGCAGGTGCTCGACCTGGCGCAGCCCGAGGCCTCGGCGCACATCCTTGCCCGGCTCGACGAGCTGCTGACCACGTACCCGATTGCCTACCTCAAGTGGGACCACAACCGCGACCTGGTCGAGGCGGGCCACCGGCCCACGGGACGA
>Ga0209745_1001280_pt1 | contig 15124 bp, 11 predicted proteins | sample BarGraNGADG00312_FD_184495 | JGI IMG/M metagenome (GOLD analysis project Ga0209745, IMG submission 184495) | Arctic peat soil microbial communities from Barrow, Alaska - Barrow Graham LP Ref core NGADG0004-312 (SPAdes) (version 2) | ecosystem: Environmental > Terrestrial > Soil > Wetlands > Peat... | reverse complement strand
CCACCGCCCCCACCGGCGAGCTCTGTCCCGCCACCACCGGCCCCCGGTTACGGCGCGGCCCAAGGCGCGTACCCACCGCCCCCACGAGGCGCGTACCCGCCGCCCCCACGAGGCGCGTACCCGCCGCCCCCGCAAGGCGTAGCCCCGCCGCCCTACGGCGTGGCCCCGCCTCTCTCCGACTCCGACCAGCACCTGTGGGCCGTGCTGTCCCACATCGGTGGCGTCTTCGTGTCGTTCCTCGTCCCCCTGATCGTCTGGCTCGTCTTCAAGGACCGCGGCGCGTTCGTCGAGGACCAGTCGAAGGAGGCCCTGAACTTCCAGATCACGTTGGCGATCGTCTACGTCGTGGGGTTCGTCACGCTCATCATCCTGGTCGGCGTGGTGATCCTGATCGCGGCCTTCATCTGCGCGATCGTGTTCGGGATCATCGCCGGGGTCCAGTCGAGCCAGGGCGTGCCGTACCGCTACCCGGTCAGCATCCGTTTCATCAAGTGAGCCGCCCGACCTGACCCTTGCTCGCCACGCGGGCAGGGGGGTCAGTCGGTCAGTGAGCGGACCACGACGTCGGCCAGGAGTCGCCCGCGCAGCGTGAGCAGCGCGCGACGGTGTCCCCCGTCTGCGCCGAGCGCGGCCCGGCCGTCGAGCAGCCCGTCGGCGACCAACCCGGCGATGTCGCGTCGGGCGCGTTCGGACAGGAGATCGAGTGCGAGCCCGTCGGCAAGCCGGACGCCGAGCATGACCCGTTCGAGCTGCATCGTCGCGGCGTCGAGCGTCTCGCGGCCCGCGGCAGGGCTCAGACCGGCCTCGAGCCGTGCGGCATATGCGCGCGGGTGCTTGACGTTCCACCACCGCAGGCCGCCGTCGGGACTCCCGCCCACGTGCGAATGCGCTCCGGGACCGATCCCCCACCAGTCATCGCCCCGCCAGTAGGCGAGATTGTGCCGGCACGCCCGCGCGGACGAACCCGCCCAGTTGCTCACCTCGTACCAGCGCAGGCCACCCGCGGAGAGCATCTCGTCGGCGATCTCGTACTTCGCCGCCTGATCCTCCTCGGTCGGCAGCGCGAGGTCACCACGACGGACCTGGACGGCCATCTTGGTGCCCTGCTCCACGACGAGGGCGTACGCCGAGACGTGATCGACGCCGGTCGCCAGCACGGCCTCGAGGCTCGCCCGCCAGTCGTCGACGGACTCCCCCGGCGTGCCGTAGATGAGGTCGAGCGAGACGGCGAGGCCGGCAGACTCCGCCCACCTCACGACGTCCGGGATCCGGTGCGGGTCGTGCGTGCGCTCCAAGGTCGCGAGGACGCGCGGCACGGCCGACTGCATGCCGAAAGAGACGCGCGTGAACCCGGCCGCTGCCAGCTCTGCGAGCGATGCGGGCGTCACGGAGTCGGGGTTCGCCTCGGTGGTGACCTCGGCGTCCGGCGCGAGACCCCACGCGGCACGCGCTCCGTCGAGCATCCGCGCCAGGTCCCCGGGCGGGAGAACCGTCGGAGTACCACCGCCGACGAATACCGTCGACACAGGACGCGCCGGCAGCCCGGCCTGCGCCAGCACGCCGGCCGCGAGCTCGATCTCCCGCAGCGCGGTGTCGGCGTACGCGGCCTGGTTCGCGCCGCCACCGAGCTCGCTCGCCGTGTACGTGTTGAAGTCGCAGTAGCCGCAGCGGACCGTGCAGAACGGCACGTGCAGGTAGAGCCCGAACGCGCGCTGAGCCGCACCGCGCCCCACGGACGCCGGCAGCGCTCCGTCCGGAGGCGCAACGTCACCCACGGGCAAGACAGGAACCACCCGACCATCCTCCCCCGCCCACCCCTGCGCCGAGAGCAGAGAATCCGCCCCCGGAGAAGTCGATCCGAGGGACGCAGAGTCTGCTCCCGACGGAGAGCTCTACTTCTTCTTGGTTTCTGTGTCTGAGGAGAGCGCAGCTATGAAAGCCTCCTGGGGAACTTCGACCCGGCCGATGGTCTTCATGCGCTTCTTGCCCTCCTTCTGCTTCTCCAGCAGCTTGCGCTTACGGGTGATGTCGCCTCCGTAGCACTTGGCGAGGACGTCCTTGCGGATCGCACTGATCGTCTCGCGTGCGATCACGCGTGCACCGATGGCGGCCTGGATCGGCACCTCGAACTGCTGGCGCGGGATGAGCTTCCTGAGCTTGCCCACCATCATCACGCCGTACGCGTACGCCTTGTCCTTGTGCACGATCGCGCTGAAGGCGTCGACCGTTTCGCCCTGGAGCAGGATGTCGACCTTCACCAGGTCGGCAGCTGCCTCACCCGTAGGCTCGTAGTCGAGCGAGCCGTAGCCGCGCGTCTTGGACTTGAGCTGGTCGAAGAAGTCGAACACGATCTCGGCCAGGGGCAGGGTGTACCGCATCTCGACGCGGTCCTCAGAGAGGTAGTCCATCCCGAGCAGGTCCCCACGGCGCGTCTGGCACAGCTCCATCACCGCACCGATGAAGTCGGCCGGGCACAGGATCGTCGCCCGCACGATCGGCTCGCGGATCTCGCCGACCTTGCCGCTCGGGAACTCGCTCGGGTTTGTCACCGTCACCACGGACTTGTCCTCGAGGCTCACCTCGTACACGACATTGGGCGCGGTCGAGATGAGGTCCAGGTCGAACTCGCGCTCGAGCCGTTCCCGCACTATCTCGAGGTGCAGCAGGCCCAGGAACCCCACGCGGAACCCGAAGCCGAGCGCGACGGAGGTCTCGGGCTCGTACGCGAGGGCGGCGTCGTTCAGCTTGAGCTTGTCCAGGGCGTCACGCAGGATCGGGTAGTCCGAGCCGTCGATCGGGTACAGCCCCGAGAAGACCATGGGGCGCGGATCCCGGTACGCGCCGAGCGACTCGGCTGCCGGCTTGTGCGCGTTCGTGACGGTGTCACCGACCCGGGACAGCCGCACGTCCTTCACCCCGGTGATCAGGTAGCCGACCTCGCCGACGCCCAGGCCGTTCGTGACCACGGGCTCCGGGGAGATGACACCGATCTCGAGCAGCTCGTGCGTGGCCCGGGTCGACATCATGACGATCTTCTCGCGCGGGGACAGCGCCCCGTCGACCACGCGCACATACGTGACGACGCCACGGTAGGAGTCATAGACCGAGTCGAAGATGATCGCCCGCGCCGGGGCGTTCGGGTCGCCCACCGGGGGCGGGACGCGCGCGACGATCTTGTCGAGCAGCTCGAGGACGCCTTCGCCCGTCTTGCCCGACACGCGCAGGCAGTCCTCCGGCTCGCCACCGATGAGCTTGGCGAGCTCCTCCGCGTACTTGTCCGGCTGGGCGGAGGGCAGGTCGATCTTGTTCAGGACCGGGATGATCTGCAGATCGTTCTCGAGCGCCAGATAGAGGTTGGCGAGCGTCTGGGCCTCGATGCCCTGCGCGGCGTCGACCAGCAGCACCGCCCCCTCGCACGCGGCGAGGGAACGAGAGACCTCGTAGGTGAAGTCGACGTGCCCGGGGGTGTCGATCATGTTCAGGGCGTACGGGATCCCGTCGACCTCCCAGGGCATCCGCACCGCCTGCGACTTGATCGTGATGCCGCGCTCGCGCTCGATGTCCATCCGGTCGAGGTACTGGGCCCGCATCGCCCGCGCGTCGACGACACCGGTGAGCTGCAGCATCCGGTCCGCAAGCGTTGACTTGCCGTGGTCGATGTGCGCGATGATGCAGAAGTTGCGCAGCAGCTCCGCCGGGGTCGACGCAGGTTGGATGCGCTGGCTCAGCGCGGCGCTGGGGATCGGGGACACGCTGGGGCTGACTCCACGGTGTGGGGGGCGGGAGGCACCATCGTCCCATGTCCGGGACGCCATCGGAAAACGCCGGTCCATGCTCCGGCCCACCGCTCGACCTGCCCGACGCCGCCGGGTGGGCTCGGGAGGGACGTTGGCGGCGTGAGCTGAGACCGCACCGTCGTCGAGCGGGCAGTGCTCGAACAGATCGCGCTTGGTTGCGGAGCCAGCAGGGCTGGTAACATGATCTCTCGCGTGTCCGCCCAGGTGGGCGGGCGCAGTTCCAGTTCCTCTCCGCGGGTGTCCCCACGCCCCAGTCCCAGAGCTGGGCAGCCCTCTACGACCTGTCAGATGCTTCTGCGAACGCACAAGAGAGTCCACACGTGGCAAACATCAAGTCCCAGATCAAGCGCATCGGTACCAACGAGAAGGCGCGCCTGCGCAACAAGGCAGTGAAGTCGGAGCTTCGGACGCACGTTCGTCGGGTCCGCGCGGCCGTCGCCGGCGGCGACAAGGCCGCTGCGTCGGTGGCGCTCGTGCACGCGTCGACCAAGCTGGACAAGGCCGTCTCCAAGGGCGTCATCCACGCCAACCAGGCTGCCAACAAGAAGTCGGCACTGGCGAAGGTCGTCAACGCCCTGTAGGGACGCTGACAACGACATCGAGGGCGTCACCCCCACTGGGGTGACGCCCTCGTCGTCTGTCCGGACCCCTCCCGCAGGGGCTCCGCGCGGTGCTCTCAGGCGCTGTCCACCGTTTGCCGAGCGGCGAGGATCGCGGCCGGCACCGTCGGGCGGAGTCCGGCCTCCCGCAGCGCGCGGTCGAACGCCCGCGCGGCTCCGGCGATGTCGCCGCGAGCAAGGTACCGGTCACCCAGCTCGCGCCACGCGGCCGCGGACTGCCGGCTGGCGGCCATCATCCCGAGCATGTCAGCCGCCCACTGGTAGGCGTCGGCCGCACCTCGCTCGTCATCGCGCGCGAGCAAGGCGTCGCCCAGGACGAGCTGTGCCCGGCAGGTGTCCAGGCGGGGCTTCTCACCCAACCGCTCGATCGCGCGCCGCGCCGCTTCCTCGGCCCGTGAAACCTCGCCGAGCATGAGGTAGGCGCGCGAGCTCTCGATCTCGCCGAACGCGACATCCGCCTCCGAGCCGATCACCGCCAGTGCTGGCACAGCCATCCCGATCTGCTCGAGTGCAGCGCGTGGCTCGGCGGGTTCGGCGCGCAGCAGCAACCACGCATAGTGAATCCGGAGGCGCGCGATGTCGCGGCTCGAGCCGGACTCACCCACCAGCGCCAGCGCCCGGGAGGTGTACCGCTGGGCGAGCACATAGTCGTGACGCTCCTCAGCGACCATGGCCGCGTTCCAGTAGACACTCCCCCGTCCGCGTAGGCTCCCGAGGGCGTCCGCCTGCTCGATCAGCTGTGCAGCGCGGTGCGTCGCAAACAGGAGATCTCCCCGCTCGACGTACGCCCAGAGAATCGTCGCCCCGAGACGGAGGTGCTCGTCGGTTCCCACGAGAGCCGCCGCTTCCAGCTCGGTGATCACCTGCTCGCCGAGCTCGACGCTGCGATGGAGGTCTCCTGCCTGCAAGTAGGAGATGACGAGATCGGTCGCGATCGTTGCGGCGTCAAGATGGTGGCCGCGCGCGCGCACGCGCTTCAGCAGCGGCTCCAGCACCCCGATCGACGCCTCCAGGTCGCCGAGACCCTCAAAAGCTCGCGCCAACGTCACGAGTATCTCGGTATGGATGGCCGGGGCGATCACGGCCAGGTCGAGCGCGAGCATCCGTTCCCGCGCCTCGACCGGCTGGCCGCTCACGAGAGCCCGCTTGGCGTAGTCGATCTCCAACCGGGCCTTCGCCTCGCTGCGCCCGCTCTCGCCATGGCGGAGGTACTCGATCGTGGTGTCGAGCCGCTCGGCAAGCACGCCGAGGGCCGCTTCGGTCGGTTCCCGCCGCCCGCCCTCGATCAGCGAGATGTAGCTGGGCGAGAACGAGTCCCCGGCCAGTGCGGTCTGCGACAGCGCGGCCGCGATGCGCAGCTCACGGATCCGGTCACCAGTGTCAGTCACGGGAGTCACTGTACCTGTGACGATCCTGGGAACGGGAGAAACCGCGGATCGGCTTCTCCCCACGCGTCCCAGGTTGCAACGCGTCCGGATCTACGCGACCGTCACCGAGTGGCCGAGACCATGTTCGAGTCATGTGCCCTTCTCTCCGAGCGGCGATGCGTCGGGTCTAGTGCAACCCGCGGCAGCAACCGATCCCCATGGCTGTCACGCTGCCCACACCGCCGCCCACTCCATGAGCGGACGCCGGCGCCGCACCCGCGAGGGCGAGACCGACGGCGAATGCGAGCACGAAGACCGACTTGATGGTGCGCTTCATGAGGAGCTCCTCGTCACGGTTGGATGAGTGTGATGTCACAGTCATGGTGACTGAAATTTCCCGGGTCGCGGTCGCAGTGTCAAGAGTCGTCATGCAGGTCAGTGCTGAGAACTGGGACAAGAGGGCGCGGATCGGACAGCATCCATATTTCTGTTGCGCCGGACGGGTGAACCCTCTCGGGATTGAGCGTGACAGCGGCCGAGGGCCTGTCACAAAGAACGTGTCATGTAGTCATATAGAGCATGACAACAGACTCGTACACCGTACGGGCCCCGGTGAAGCTCCGTCACACGCCGCCGACGCGGCTCAACTGGAGCCGTTTTCTGAACACCGAGCGGGTGCTGCTCGGGCGCCAGGGCATCTTCACGAGGGCCGGCGACGTGCTCGGCTACGAGCTGCTGTTCCGGTCGCCCTACCGCGCCCCGCTGCACGTCGACCACTGGACCGCAGAGCAGCAGGACCACGCCACGGCGCACGTCATCCGGGCCACCTTCGACGGCCCCGGCGTCAGCTCGGTCGCACGCGACCGGCGCATCTTCGTCAACTTCACGCGGTCCTACCTCGTGGGCTTCCTGGAGGTCCCGTTCCTCCCCGAGCAGCTCGTGGTGGAGATCGTCGAGTCGGTGATCGCCGACGACGCCGTGCTCGCGGGCGTCAAGCGGCTGCGCGAGCGCGGCTTCCGGATCGCGATCGACGACTTCGTGGGCCTGACCAGCCAACGACGCCTGCTGCCCTACGCCGACTACGTGAAGATCGACGTGCGCGACCTCGACGTCGAAGGTCAGCCGTTGCTGGACCTCGCCCGGTCGCGCGGCGCCCAGCTGGTCGCGGAGTGCGTCGAGTCGGAACTCATGCTCGACGAGTGCCAGGCGCTCGGATTCGAGCTCTACCAGGGCAACGTGCTCGAGGCGACAAAGGTGCTGGATCGCACGGCGACCGTGTCGTCACAGGGCTGCGGCTGACGCAACCAGGAGCACCACACGCTCGACCGCGAAGACCGGGTCGCGACCGGCGCCCTTGACCTCCGCGTCCGCCTGCGCCACGGCGGTGATCGCCGCCGCGAGCGACTCGGGCGTCCACCGCGAAAGGTCCTTGAGCGCACGATCCACCTGCCACGGGGCCAGCCCGAGGTCACGGACCGCGGCCGAACCCCGCCCGCGCGTGGCGGCGACCTTCGCGAGCACCCGTAGCTTGGCCGCGATCGCGGCAACGAGCGGCACCGGGTCCGCGCCGGTTGCGAGCGCATGGCGCAGCAGGGCCACCGCCTGCCCCGTCTGACCCGCGATCGCAGCGTCCGCGACCCGGAAGCCGGTGGCCTCGATGCGGCCGCCGTAGTACCGCGCGACCGCCGCCGCCCCGATCACGCCAGAGGTGTCGGCCACCAGCTGCGCGCATGCCGCCGCGAGCTCGCGCAGGTCCGCACCGACCGCCTCCACCAACGCCCGCACCGCCGCCACGTCCGCCCGCCGGTCTCCGCGTCGCAGCTCGGCCACCGCGAACGCGACCTTGTCGGCGTCCTTCTTGATCGGGTCACAGGCAACGACCGGGGCGCCAGCCGCTCGGACGGCGTCCAGCAGCTTCTTGCCACGCTGGCCCCCGCCGTGAACCAGCACCAGCACGACGTCGTCAGCGGGGCCGTCGAGGTAGGCGAGCACGTCCGTGACCAGCTCGTCGGTCGCCTGCTCGACCCCCTCCACGACGACTGTCCGCGCCTCCCCGAAGAGCGACGGGCTCGTCACCACCGTCAGTGTTCCGCCGACGTATGCGGCGGCCTCGAGCCGGGTCACCTCGACATCGGCGGACCGGGCCCGGGCCGCGGCGATCAGCCCGGCGACCGCACGCTCGCCGAGGAGGTGCTCAGCGCCGGCCACAAGCACGACGGGGGCCAGCTCGACCGCGTCCCAGGCCATGGCCGGCCCTCGACCGACGGGCGACTGACGTGCGGAGAAGGGGCGGCGCTCTTCGGCGGGTGTCACGCGCCCAGCCTGCCACGGCACGCCCACGTCACGGGACCGGCGCACGTTCCCCGCCCTCCCGGTGCCGCCCGCGACGGCGTCCACGGCGTCGGCCCCTGTCCAGTCCCGACGCCCATGCCGGGATCCGGTCGCGGTGCGCCACAACCACCCCGACCGCAACCGTGAGCGCCGCGAGCAGCCCGGCTCCGCCAAGTCCGCCGGGCCAGGGCAGCTGGGCCGACGGCAGGCCGACGCAGATGCGCGCCACCCAGGCGATCCACGATGCGGCCCACCCTGCGACCTGCGCCAGCACGACCCCACCGGACGCCCACCAGGGGGCGACGAGCGCCGCGAGCACGCCGGCCACGGTGGCAGGTACGAGGGCCGGGGCCGCCAGGAGGTTCGCCGGGACCGCGTAGGTCGACACGTTCGGGGTCAGCAGCACGATCACGGGGGCGCACGCAGACTGGGCCGCGAGCGGCACCGCGATCGCATGCGCGAGGCGTTCGGGCATGGCGCGGGCGAGCCCCGCAGCGACCGGCACCGTGAGCAGCACGATCCCGGCCGTCGCGAGCACGGACAGCGCGAACCCGAAGCTGCGGGCGAGCCAAGGATCCACGACCAGCAACGCGATGACCGTCGCACCGAGCGCGGGGAGCGCCCGGGACGGACGCCCCAGCGCCAGTCCACCGACCCCCAAGGCCCCCATCGCCGCCGCGCGGAGCACGCTGGGCTCGGGGTGGACCAGGAACACGAATCCGACCATCACCGCGGACACGACACCCATCCGGGTGCGTCGCGACAGACCGACCAGGCCTGTCAGGCCGAGCACCGCCTCCCCGAGGATCGCGAAGTGGGCACCTGAGACGGCAGTCACGTGTGTGAGACCAGCCACCCGCATGGCCGTGCCGAGGTCCGCCGGAAGCCGGGACGTGTCGCCGACCGCGATGCCGGGCACGAGACCCCGGGGATCGGGATGGAGGCGCTCGGTCGCGGCGAGCAGCGCGACCCGGATCCGCCGCACCGTACGGTCGACCGCGCCCGGCGGGTCCACCGGTCGCGGCGCTCCGCGGGCTGCGAGCAACGCCATCGCGACCTCGCCCGGCGGAAGCGACGCCAACCGCCCCGTGGCCTCGACGCGGGCTCCGTAGGAGATCCGGGCCCAGGCGGGCCCCCCGAGCACGAGCACCGGCGCGGCCGCAGATCCCGACCGGCCGCGGCCGCTGATCTGCTCGACGCCGAGCTCGAGCCGGTATCGCGCCCCGGACCGGCTCCAGCCCACGGGCGACACGACCGGCACCGGCTCCGAACGCACCGTGCCCACAACACGTACCGTGGCCCGCTGATCAACGAGCGCGGCCAGCAGCCCGGACTCGCGGACCGCGAGCTGGGCGGCCCCCGGAAGCGCCACGGCGGTCACCGCCGCCAGCAGGAGCAGCGCGTGGCCCACCGCCCCGGACCTCGATCGGGAGCTCCTCCTCACGGCAGCCCACGCGCCGACGACGATGGCACCGGCCCCAGCCGCACAGCCGAGCTCTACCGCCACCCCGACCGGCAGCACGACGACGACCAGTGCGGTCGCCCATGCGGCGAGCGAGGCAGGCGCAAGCCGCAGGTCCGCGCGGGACGGCCGCACCGCTCAGACCCGCACCAGGTCGCGCAGCCGGCCGAGGAGCGCGTCACCGATCCCGGACACCTCGCCGAGCTCGGCGACGTCGTGGAAGCGCCCGTGCTGAGCGCGCCAGTCCAGCACGCGCTGGGCCAGCACCGGACCGATGCCGGGAAGCGCGTCGAGGTCGGCGAGGTCGGCGGAGTTCAGGTCGACGACCGGGTCCTTACCGCCCCCCGCGCCGGGGCCCGCGCCGTTCGTCCCGCCCACCACCTCCCCCGGCACGGGCACGACGACCTGCTCGCCGTCGCCGACGACGCGCGCCAGGTTGATCGCGGCGATATCTGCCCCGGGCGCCGCTCCCCCGGCTGCAGCCACGGCGTCCGACACCCGCGAGCCGGCGCGGAGCTGGACCACCCCTGGCGCGACCACCGCGCCCACGACGTCCACCAGGACGGACGTCGCGCCGGCGCCGGACGACGACCTCGAGGGATCGCCGTCCGGGAGGCCCGCGATGCCCGAGGCCCGGCCGGGCCCGGCGGCGGGGGCCGTCGCGTCGACCGTCGTGGGCCCGTCGGGTGTCGGGATGGCCGCTACGGGCATGCTGGGCGCCATCAGGGTCGCCCGTGCCGCGACCCCGGCGCCGAGCACCGCGATGGCGACCCCCGCCACCACGGCCAGGCGCACGCTCAGGTGCCAGCGTCGCCGTCCGGATCCACCGTCGACGTACGGGTGCTCGAGCGCATTGCCGTGTGCGGCGGTGTACGCGGCCGCCGCCGCCTCCAGCGCGCCGACACGCAGCCGGGCGACGACGTCGCGGACGTCGTCCTCGTCCGGCGGACCGGCCGGCACGCCGTCCTCCGGTGCGCCGTACTCCGGGTCACGGTCATCCGGGTCGCGGTCGTCCGCTGCCTCAGGCGGGGCCTCGGGCACCCACCCGGAGAACTCGAACCCACGGGGTGCCGCCGAGACCGCGAGTCGATGCAGGCGGTCGCGCGCGACCCGCTCCACGGTTTCGTTGGCACGAGGCATGCCGGCACGCTAGGCCGGGTGTGACGTCCGGCCGGCCGGTGCCGAACGGGGATGGGGACGGCCGCGCGGACACACCACCTGGGGGCGGGGGCGGGACGGGAGCAGGGGCAGGCGGAGGTGCTCAGCGGTCGGCGACCACCACGCCGAGAAGGCCCGGTCCGACGTGCACCGCGATCACCGCGCTGATCTCGGACACGATGACCTGGCCGACCTTGGCACCGAGGCGTGCCTCGAGCTGGCCGGCGAGGATCGCGGCGACCTCGGGCTGCCCGAGGTGGTGCACGGCAATCTGGGCGGCTTCGCGGCGTCCGGCGTCCTTGATCGTGAGGGCCTCGAGACGCTCGCGGGCGGCCCGCCGCGTCCGCACCTTCTCGATCACCTCGATCCGCCCGGAGCGCACCGCGAGCAGCGGTCGGAGCCCGAGCAAGGTGCCCATCGCGGCCGCGGCGGCGCCGAGGCGACCTCCCCGGCGCAGGTGCTCGAGCGAGTCCACCAGGAAGAACGTCGACGTCGAGGCCGCGACCTGGCGGGCACGCTCCGCGGACTCGGCGCCGCCGTCCGGCAGCGCACCGATGATCGACCCCCGGCCCACCCGCGGGTGAGAGACCAGCTCGGCGGCGGCCACCGCGGCGAACCCCAGTCCCATCGCCACGCTCCGCGAGTCGACGACGTGCACGGGCACCGGCGCAGCGAGAGCAGCAAGCTCGGCCGCACGCACGGTGCCGGACAGGTCGCGGGACAGGTGCACCGAGACGATCTCCCTGGCTCCCCGCTCGACCGCGTGCGCGTACGCCCGGGCGAAAGCGGCTGGTGCCGGCTGGGACGTCGTCACGCGCCGACCGTCGCTCAACGCCGCAAGGAGGTCACCCGGGCTGAGATCTATGCCCTCGTGGTGCCGAGCGCCGCCGATGACGACTTCGAGCGGGACGACCTCGATCCCCCATCGCTCGGCGACGCCGGGCGGCAAGGAGGCGGTCGAGTCGGTCACGACCGCGACCCGCAGCCCACGACCAGCAGGTCGCAGGCGGCCGAACAGCCCGGGCGTCAGGCGGGCACCACGTTGACGAGCTTCGGCGCCCGCACGATCACGATCCGCACCTCGCGTCCGTCGAGCGCACGGGTGACCGCAGCGTCGGCGAGCGCGAGCTCCCGCAGCGCATCGTCACCGATCGACGGCGGCACCTCGATCCGGCCCCGCACCTTGCCCTGCACCTGGAGCACGCAGGTCACGGTGTCCTCGACGAGGTACTCGTCGGCAGCGACCGGGAACGGCTCGTAGGCGAGGGACCCGGTGTGGCCGAGCCTCGACCACAGCTCCTCGGCGATGTGCGGGGCGATGGGGGCCGTCATGAGAACCAACGGCTCGAGGACGGCCCGCGGCACCCTGGACAGCGACGTCAGGTGGTTGTTCAGCACGATCAGCTTCGCGATCGCGGTGTTGAGCCGCATCGCCTCCATCTCGGTCCGCACGTCGGCGATGGTGCGGTGCAGCAGGCGCAGCATCTCGGGCTGGGGCTCGTCGTCGGCGACGACGACCGCGCCCGTCGACTCGTCGACGACATTGCGCCACAGCCGTTGCAGGAACCGCTGGGAGCCGACGACGGCGCGCGTGTCCCACGGTCGCGACTGGTCCAACGGCCCCATGGACATCTCGTAGACGCGGAAGGTGTCGGCACCGTAGGCGTCGTACATGTCGTCGGGCGTGACGACGTTCTTCAGCGACTTGCCCATCTTGCCGTACTCCTGGACGACGGGGACCTCGGCGCCGTCGACCTGGGCCACGAACTTCCCCGGGGCGCCCGGCCGCTCGGTGACAGAGGCGGCCTCGACGTAGGCGCCGTTGTCCTGGCGCGCGTACGCGAACGCCTGGATGTACCCCTGGTTGAACAGCTTGTGGAACGGCTCGAGGCTCGAGACGTGGCCCAGGTCGTAGAGGACCTTGTGCCAGAACCGCGCGTAGAGCAGGTGCAGGACCGCATGCTCGACGCCGCCGACGTAGAGGTCGACGCCGCCCGCCGCCCCGGCGCCTGCGTTGTGGTCCGGCCCGAGCCAGTAGCTCTCGAGCGCGGGGTCGACCAGACGGTCGGCGTCGGCCGGGTCGAGGTAGCGCAGGTAGTACCAGCACGACCCGGCCCAGTTGGGCATCGTGCTGGTCTCGCGGCTGTACACCTTCGGACCGCTCCCAAGGTCCAGGGTGACCTGGACCCAGTCCGTGTTGCGGCCGAGTGGCGGCTCGGGCGAGGAGGCCGCATCGTGCGGTTCGAACGTCCGCGGCGAGTAGTCCGGGACGTCGGGCAGCTCCACCGGCAGCAGGGCGTCGGGAATCGCGATGGGCAGGTCGTGCTCGTCGTACACGATGGGGAAAGGTTCGCCCCAGTACCGCTGGCGGCTGAAGAGCCAGTCGCGCAGGCGGTACGTCGTCGTGCCCGTTCCCAGGCCCTTCGCCTCGAGCCAGGCGACCATCGCCGGCTTCGACTCGGCGACCTCGAGCCCGTTGAGATCCACCTCGTCGTTCGCCGAGTTGATCATCGCCCCGGCGCCGGTCCACGCACCGCCGGCAAAGTCGGCGGGCGGTTCGACCGTCCGCACGTGCGGCAGCTCGAAAGCCTGGGCGAACGCCCAGTCGCGCTCGTCCTCGGCCGGCACCGCCATGATCGCGCCGGTGCCGTAGCCCATCAGCACGTAGTCCGCCGTGAACACGGGGATGATCGCCCCGTTCACGGGGTTGGTCGCGAGGTGTCCGGTGAATACCCCCGTCTTGCGGCCGGCATCCGCCTGGCGCTCGACCGCGGACTTCGCGGCCGCTTCGGCGCGGTACGCCGCGACGGCGTCGATCGGGGTCTTGTGCCCGCCCGTCCACCCGCTTCTCGTGCCGTCGGGCCACTCGGCCAGCACCTCGTCGAGGAGCGGGTGCTCGGGCGAGACCACCATGAACGTGGCACCGAAGAGCGTGTCGGGGCGTGTCGTGAAGACCTCGACCACGCTCCCGCCGGCGACGGCGAACCGGACGACGGCACCTTCGGAGCGACCGATCCAGTTGCGCTGCATCGCCTTGACCTTCGCGGGCCAGTCGATCAGCTCGAGGTCGTCTGCCAGCCGGTCCGCGTACGCGGTGATCCGCATGTTCCACTGGCGCAGGCTCCGCTGGAAGACCGGAAAGTTGCCGCGCTCGCTGCGCCCGTCGCCCGTGACCTCCTCGTTCGCCAGCACGGTGCCCAGGCCGGGGCACCAGTTGACCGGGGCCTCGGAGATGTACGCGAGCCGCTGGTCGTCGATCACGCGACGGCGCTCGACCTCGTCCAGGTCAGCCCAGGCGCGAGAGCCGGGGCCCGGGCGGGTGCCGGCCTCGTACGCCGCGACCAGCTCGGAGATCGGCCTGGCGCAGCCCGTGCCGCCGGCCGGACGCACGGCCTCGGCGTCGTACCAGGACTCGAAGATCTGCAGGAAGATCCACTGCGTCCAGCGGACGTAGGACGAGTCGGTGGTGGCGAAGGTCCGCCGCGGGTCGTGGGCGAGCCCGAGCCGGCGCAGCTGGCGACGCATGTTGGCGATGTTCGCCTCGGTGGTGACCTGTGGATGCTGACCCGTCTGCACCGCGTACTGCTCGGCCGGCAGGCCGAATGCGTCGTAGCCCAGGGCGTGCAGCACGTTGTCGCCGCGCATCCGGCGGTACCGGCCGACGACATCGGTCGCGATGTACCCGAGCGGATGTCCCACGTGCAGCCCGGCACCCGACGGGTACGGGAACATGTCCATCACGTAGAACGTGGCCGCGTCCGGATCGGCAGATCGGCCATGGCGGTCGGTCAGCGGACCCCCGGGGTTCGGCGTGTGGAACGTGCCGAGCTCGTCCCAACGGTCCTGCCAGCGGCGCTCGAGCTCCGCGGCGAGCGCGGCGGTGTACCGGAACGGGACGTCGTCAGCGCGGGCGTCGTCGACGGTGGACAAGGCGGGGACAGCGTCGGGCGAGGTCACCGTGCGAGTTTACCGGCGCGGGCGCTGGCGGCCCGACGACGCGGGGCCGGGCAGGTCGCAGATCAGCGGGCCGAGCGGAACTCCGCAGCCAGCGGGCACTGGAAGGGATCGCGAGCTGCGAGCCCGACCCGGTTGAGGTACCGGATGACGATGCCGTACGACTGACCGAGCGACGTCTCGGTGTAGGCGATGCCCCGGCTGGCGCAGAACTCACGGACGATCGGCTGCACGCGGCGCAGGTGAGGGCGCGGCATGCTCGGGAACAGGTGGTGCTCGACCTGGTAGTTGAGCCCGCCCATGAACAGGTCCGTGAGGCGCCCGCCGCGCACGTTGCGGCTCATCAGCACCTGCCGGCTCAAGAAGTCGATCCGGGAGCCGGCGGCGACGATCGGCATGCCCTTGTGATTCGGGGCGAAGACCGCACCCATGTAC
>Ga0209745_1001278_pt1 | contig 15147 bp, 13 predicted proteins | sample BarGraNGADG00312_FD_184495 | JGI IMG/M metagenome (GOLD analysis project Ga0209745, IMG submission 184495) | Arctic peat soil microbial communities from Barrow, Alaska - Barrow Graham LP Ref core NGADG0004-312 (SPAdes) (version 2) | ecosystem: Environmental > Terrestrial > Soil > Wetlands > Peat... | reverse complement strand
GGCCCCTGCATGGTGATCGAGCCGGTCTCCACCACGTAGCCGCGATCGGCCACCTCGAGCGCCTTCTTGAGGTTCTGCTCGACCAGCAGGATCGTCAGCCCTTCCTGCGCCAGGCGCCGGATGATGGCGAACACCTGGGTCACGACGACCGGAGCCAACCCCAGGCTGGGCTCGTCGAACATCAGCAGCCGGGGGCGGCTCATCAGGGCCCGGGCGATCGCCACCATCTGCTGCTCGCCGCCGGACATGCTCCCAGCCATCTGCTTCGTGCGCTCCTGCAGCCGGGGAAACAGGTCGAAGACCCGCTGCAACGACTCGTCGCGGTGCTGGCGTGCCGACTTCGCGTAGCACCCGAGCTCAAGGTTCTCCAGCACGGTCAGCGAAGGCCAAAGCTCGCGACCCTCCGGCACCAGGCTGATGCCGAGCTCTGAGCGCGTGTGCCCGCGGCGTCCGACGATGGACTCGCCTTCGAAGACGATGTCGCCACGGGCCACCCGCTGCAGGCCCGAGATCGCTCTCAGCGTCGTGGTCTTGCCCGCGCCATTGGCCCCGACGAGCGTGACCACCTCGCCCCCGTCGACGCGCAGCGCCATACCGTGCAGTGCCTGGGCGTCGCCGTAGAAGACGTCCAGGTCTTGGACCTCAAGCATCATGCTTCTCCTCTGCGGGCTGGATGGGCTCCGGATCGTCCGCATCGGTGGGCTCATCGTCATCGCGGCCGAGATAGGCCTCGATGACCTGGGGGACCTTGACCACCTCCTGCGGCGTGCCCTCGGCAATCTGGCGACCGTGGTCCAGGACCATCACCCGGTCGGAGACGCCCATCACGGCGTGCATGACGTGCTCGATCATGATGATCGACGTGCCTCGGTCGCGGATCTGACGGATCAGGTCAACCAAGCGCTGCGCCTCGACGGGGTTGAGCCCGGCGACAACCTCGTCCAGCAACAGCACCCGAGGGTTGGTCGCCAGGGCCCGTGCCACCTCCAGCCTCTTGCGGTCGACGAGCGTGAGCTGACTTGGCAGCTGGTGTGAGCGATCCGCCAGCCCGATGAACTCCAGGATCCCCATCGCATGCTCCCGAGGGGTGCCGTGCCCGGGCCCGGGTCGCCCGTAGTGATGACCGACGAGCACGTTGTCGAGCACCGAGAGCCGCGCAAACGGACGGACGATCTGGTGGGTCCGGCAGATGCCCTGATGCACCGACCGGTGACCGGACCTGCCGCTGACCTGCTTCCCGTCCAGCAGGACGCGTCCTGCTGTCGCCGGCACCGAGCCCGCCGCGACCGAGAACAGGGTCGTCTTGCCCGCGCCGTTGGGACCGATCAGGCCCAGGATCTCGCCCTCGTCCAGGGTGAAGCTCACGTCGTCCACGGCCTTGAGCCCACCGAAGTACTTGCAGACCGACTCTCCCACGAGCAGTGCGCTCATGACGGTCCCTGCTTCTCGTCCTGGCCGCCGGCCCCGACGGGCGCGGTCGGCCGGTCCGGCGCCGAGGCCGCCGAGCTCAACCCGCCGGCCGCCGTCGACGGGGATGGTCTTCGGCCGAACCTGCGACCCACCCACATGATCAGACCGCTGATCCCGAGCGGCTCGAACAGGATGACCACGATCAGCAGCACGCCGTAGAGCCCCAGGTACAGCTGCGGATAGTTCGCCAGCAGGAACTCCTGGATGACGATGAACACGATGGCGCCCATCGCCGGTCCCAGGATCGTGCCGATCCCACCGATCACCCCGATCAGTACGAAGGAGATCGATCGCTCGAAGCTGAACATGTCGAGCGGGTCGATGAACGCCTGGTACGAGGCGTAGAAGCCGCCACAGACCCCGACGACGGTGCCCGACAGGAAGAGCACCAGATCCTGGTAGAAGCTGGGGTTGACGCCGACGTCGCTGGCGGCCTCGACATCCTCCTTGATCGCCAGCAGCGCGAGCCCGATGCGCGACTTGCGCAGCCAGTACGACAAGACCACCACCGCCGCGAGCAGGTAGAGGCCGTACCAGTACAGCTGGAACTTGGTCGGTCCGTTCCCGATCGGCAGGGACAGTCCGGAGGAGCCGCCGGTGAAGTCGGTCCAGTAGGTCGCCACCAGCCTGGTGGCCTCACCCACGCCGATCGTGGCGATGCTGAAGTAGGGGCCGCGGAGCCGCAGGGTGGGGTGGCCCCAGAGCAGCGCGTACAGACCCGCGACGACCCCGCCGATCAGCCAGGTCGCCCAGAAGGGCAGGCCAAAGGTGACGGCCAGGCGGGCGGACACGAACCCACCGGTCCCGAACATCGCCGCATGCCCGAAGCTGATCTGGCCGACATACCCCCCGAGCCAGTTCCAGGCCAAGCCGGCGGCCATGAACATGAAGGTCAGCCCGACGATGTTGTGCAGGTAGTCGCCGAGCGGGAACACCAGGGGCACGGAGTACAGCAGCGCGAAGACGACCAAGAAGCCGACCAGGACCTTCTTCGACGCCCACGCCGGCAGGCGCACCCGCCGGCTCTGGGTGGCCGTCGTCATCGCAGCACTTTCGAGCCGAAGAGCCCGCCCGGTCGCACGACGAGCACGACGACCAGGAGCACGAACCCGACGGCCGCGGTCAGGTAGGAGGGGACGACGTAGATGGCGAAGATCTCCGCGAAGGCGAGCACCAGTGCGCCGACGGCGATGCCCACGACGCTGCCCAGGCCGCCGAGCACGATGATGACGAAGCTCTTCAGCAGCTCACCGGACCCGAACGAGGGGTTGAACGCGAACAGAGTCGAGGCGAGGACGCCGGCCAGACCGGCCAGGGCCGTACCGACACCGAAGGTGAGCGCGTACACCCTTTCGACGTCGATACCCACCAGGGTGCTGCTGTCGGAGTTCTCCGTCACGGCTCGTACGGCCTTACCCGTGTAGGTCCGGGACAGCCAGAGCTGGAGCACTGCGACCGCCACGAGCGAGATGACGAAGACGAGCAACCGGTTGAGCGAGTAGGAGTTGCCGAAAATCCGGACCGACGCCGTGGAGTACGAGGTCCGCACCGCCTGGTCGTCGCCCGTGAACAGCAGGTAGGCGATGTTGCGGATGACCAGCCAGACCCCGAACAGCAGGAGCAGGGACTGCACGCCTCCCGCCGCTCCTCGCGGCAGGAAGCGAACCAGGCCCTTGTACATGGCCACTCCGATGAAGAAGAACACCACCATGACGATGGGGATCGCCAGGTAGGGATCGATGCTGAAGCGGGTGAACAGCACCCACGAGAGGTACGCCGCGGCCATGATCATGCCGCCGTGCGCGAGGTTCACGACCCGCAGAACGCCGTAGATCAGGCCCAGCCCGTAGGCCATCGAGGCGTAGAACCCCGCGAGCAGCACTGCCGAGACGGCTAGAGCCAGGACCTGTCCCATGCGGGGTCAGCCCTTGCAGCCGGGGTTCGGGGCCGTGCCCTTGCCGGTCGCCACGTCCGCCGGGTAGACGATCGGGGACGACCCGTCGGGCAGGTTCTGCTGGACGACGAACGGGTAGCTCGCCTGACCACCCTTGTCCGCGGGGAAGCTGAGCTTGCCGCCCGGCAGGATCGAGTCGATGCTGAGGCTGGACAGCGCGTCGCGCACCTTGGTCTTGTCGACGGACTTGGCGTTGGTGATGGCGGTGAACAAGGACCGGGCCGCCTCGTAGGAGACGGCTTGGTACCACTCCGGCGCCGTGCCGAACTTCGCGGTGAAGCTGTCGACGAACTTCTTGTTCAGACCCTTGTCGCCGAGCTGGCTGTTCCACCACACGGCCGAGAGGATGTAGTCGACGCCCTTCTGGCCGAGCGCCTTCTTCGCATCCGCCTCGGTGCCGCGTGCGCCGTACGTCTCGATCTTGTTGCACATGCCCGAGCTGAGGTACTGCCGGTGCATCGTGATGAAGTCCGGCAGGTGCGCGTCGACCATGAACAGGTCCGCGTTCGCCGCCTTCACCTTGTTCAGGACGGCGGAGAAGTCAGTGCCGTCCAGGGCGAAGGACTCGTCGACGACGACCTGGTAGGTGCCGGTCTTCTTGGCGAAGTCCTGGATGCCCTTGCGGAAGTCCTTGCCGTGGGAGGTGTTCTCCCACACGATCGCGACCTTGGCCGGCTTGGGCAGCTTGCCGGCCTTCTGCTGCTGATCGATCCACTCCATCTCGTTCGTCGCGAGGTTCTCGACAGGGGCCAGGGTGCCGAAGATCCACTTGTAACCCTTGGTGTAGATCGACGTCGCGGCGCCACCGCCGTTGACGTAGGGGATCTTGTTCTGCTCCGCGACGGTGCTCTGGGCCTCGACCAGGGACGTGGAGTAGGTGCCGAGGAACGCGTTCACCTTGTCCGAGGTGATCAGCCGCTGGGCGAGGTTGACCGCCTTCGCCTGATCGCTCGTGTCATCCAGCAGCTTGAGCTCGACCTTGACCTTCTTGCCGTTCACGTCGAGGCCGCCCGCGGTGTTGACCTCGTCGAAGGCGAGCTCATAGCCCTGCTTGTAGCGCCCGCCGGTCTTGGACTCCGCCCCGGTCAACGGCAACGTTGAGCCGATGACGATGGTGTCGGGCACCGTCCCCGCGTCCTTGCTCGTGTCGGTGCTGGACTGCGAAGGTGCGCAGCCGACCACGACCATTGCCGATACGGCAGTTAGGGCGGCAACGTGCAGAGCACGCCCTCTCGATAGGTGATGGTTCACGGCACTTCCCTTTCGGCTGCGGCGGCGTCAACGACGTCGTCTTGGTCTGGTGTGGAACGAGGCTCTTCGGGGGTTGGCGGCATGCTGGGCAACCCGAGCTCTTCGAGGATCTGTCCGGTGTGCTGACCCAGCACCGGCGGGGGCAGTCGCGCGCTGACGGGTGCGCCGTCGATCCGCCAGGGGCCCCCGGGAACACTCACCTGACCGAGCTGCTCGTGGTCAACCCTCAGCTGCAGCCCGCGGCGCTGGACGTCCTCGTCGGCAAAGACCTCGTCCAGCGTGCGGATCGGCCCGGCGGGGACGCCGGCCCGCTCCAGCCGCTCGAGGACGTCCGTGCTCGTCAGCGTGCGCAACACCTCGGAGACCTCGTTGGTGAGCTCGTGCCGGTGCTGCAGGCGCAGAGGGTTGGTCTGGTAACGAGAATCGCCGCCCAGGTGAGGGGCATCGAGAGCGACGCAGAGGCGCTGGAACTGAAGGTCGTTGCCGACACAGACGTTGAGTCCGCCGTCCTTTGTCGGGAAGGTGCCGTATGGCGCGATCGTCGCGTGCTGGTTGCCGTCGCGAAGAGGGGGGACACCCGTCGCGAAGAAGCGCGTGGCCTGGTAGGCGAGCATCGCCACAAGCGAGTCGAGCATGGCGACGTCCACGACGGCGCCCTCGCCCGTGCGCTCACGCTTGAGCAGCGCCGCCAGGATGCCGTGGGCGGCGAACATGCCCGCCGAGATGTCGCCGACCGGGACACCGGCCTTGAACGGCTCACCCTGCCGGTCGCCCGTCAGGCTCATCCACCCAGACATTCCCTGGACGATCTGGTCGTAACCGGCACGCGGAGGGCCATCGCCCCCGAACCCGGAGATGGAACAGTGCACCAGGCGAGGATGGCGTTCGGTCAACGTGCCGGCGTCGAGGCCGAGCCGGGCCGCCGTGCCGGGCCGCCAGTTCTCCACGACGACGTCGCTGTTGGCCGCCAGCGCAGCCGCCGCCTCCCGCCCGCTCGGCGAGCGCAGATCCAGCTCGATGCTCCGCTTGTTGCGGTTGACTGCCAGGAAGTAGGCGGCGGTGTCGCCCACGAACGGCGGCCCCCAGTGCCGCGAGTCGTCGCCACGCCCTGGCATCTCGACCTTGACCACGTCGGCGCCGAGGTCGGCGAGCAGCATCGTGCAGTAGGGACCCGACAACGCCTGGGTGAAGTCCGCCACGCGGATCCCATCGAGCGGCAACGATCCGGGCACACGAGCTCCTATCGTGATATGTCCCACAATTGGCTGATTGGCTAAGCCCTTGGTCTAATGGGTCGTGAAGAGCCATGTCAACGGGTGACAGGTCACGATCTGGGGAGGGTCGGATGTCTGAGCCGAACGGTCGCGAGAGCGCGCTGCGCCCCGTGTCCCGGCCGCGGCTGTACAAACAGCTGGTCGAGCGGCTGTTGGCCCACGTCGCCGACGAGGGGCTGAGCGCCGGTCAGCGACTACCGACCGAACGCGACCTGGCTCAGCAGCTCGGCGTCAGCCGCGCGTCCGTGGCGCAGGCCGTCGTGGCGTTGGAGGTGCAGGGAATCCTCAGCGTCCGGCAGGGGGACGGGATCTACCTCTTGCGCCGGGCCGATCCGGCCGAGTCCGTGCGGGAGCTGATCAAGCGCCGGCAGCGGCTGCCGGAGATCCTTGAGGCCCGCGAGGCCATCGAGGTCAAGATCACCTACCTGGCCGCGCAGCGTCGTAACGACGAGGACATGGCCGCCATCGAGGCAGCGCTGGACCAGATGGCCGCCGAGATGGCGGCCGGCGAGCACGGCTACGACGGGGACAGGACGTTCCACGCGGCCGTGACCTCCGCGGCGCGCAACCCCATCCTCACCGGCCTGATGGACCTGCTGGCCGAGTCGATCGAGGAGTCCCGTCGCGAGTCGCTGTCCCAGCCTGGCCGCCCGCAGCAGTCACTATCCAGCCATCGGAGCATCGCCAAGGCCATCCGCAGCGGTGACCCAGCAAGTGCGGCTCGGGCGGCGCGCCGGCACATCACCCTGGTCGCCGACGTGGCACTGCTGACCTGGGAGCGCGAAGACGGTGCCTGACACCGAAGGCGGAACTGGCTTGCCGTCAGACTGTCTGCGCCTGATCAGTTGACTTCAGGGGCAGTGGTGGCTCAACCGATGATGGTCCGGACGTGAATCGGCGCGGGGTTGCGCTGATGTCCGCAGCACACGTCGTCGATGACCTCTACCAAGGTGTCGTTCCCGCCTTGCTGCCCTTCTTCGTTGTGGAGCGGCACTACAGCTACGCCGCGGTCGCCGGGCTGACGCTGGCCGCGACCGTGTTGTCCTCGGTCGCCCAACCGTTCTTCGGCTGGTGGACCGATCGTCGCCCGCGTCGCTGGATGATCCCCGGCGGCATCGTCACCGCGGGGATCGGGGTAGCGCTGGCGGGTCTGTGGTCGAACTACCTGCTCACCTGGGCGGTCCTCGCGTTGTCCGGGCTCGGCATCGCCGCGTTTCATCCGGAAGCGGCCCGTGCGGCTCGCCAGGCGGCGGGCAACAGCAACCGGGCCATGAGCGTGTTCGCGCTAGGGGGTAATGCCGGCTTCGCACTCGGGGCGCTGGTCGCCACGATGGTCCTGCTGGTCGGCGGGTTGCAGGCAACCTGGCTGCTCGTGCTGCCTGCTGCGCTGATGGCGGTGCTGCTCATGAGCAGACTCAACACGGTCCTGGATGGCCGCGTCGGGGAACGCCGTGCCCACACCATGCCCAGCGGCAACGACGACTGGCCGGCATTTCTGCGGCTGACGGCGGTGGTCGTGGTGCGTTCCATCCTCTTCTTCGGGCTCTCCTCCTTCCTGGCGCTGTACTTCATCGGGGCGCTCGGGGCCTCACCGGGAGAGGGCGGCGCGGCGTTGACCGTGTTTCTCGTCGCCGGCGCAGGCGGCACCCTGCTCGGTGGATGGCTCGCTGACCGCTCAGGACCCCTGGTGAGCATTCGGATCGGATTCGCACTCGCGGCCCCGGGGTTGCTCGGGCTCGTGCTGGCGAGCCACCAGCTGATCGCGCTGTTGTTCGTCGTGCTGACCGCAATCGGCACCTTTATGCCGTTCAGCGTGTTCATCGTGCTGGGCCAGGACTACCTGCCAAACCGGATCGGCACCGCCAGCGGGGTCACCGTAGGGCTGGCTGTCAGCATCGGAGGATTGTTCAGTCCGGTCTTCGGCTGGCTCGCCGACAGCACCAGCCTGCGGTTCACGCTCTGCGCCTTCATCGCGCTGCCGATCCTTGCGTTGCTCCTGTCCCTGCTCATGCGCGAGCCAAGCCCGCACGGGGGCCAGCAGAGAGGTGCTCATGGGGTGGTTGCCCCGGACAACGGCTGAATGCGGCAGGGTCAACGGTCCGGCCGGCCGGTAGCAGCATGCCGAGGAACACGCGCGGGGTGATCACGCGTCGCACGCTCAGGATCCCTGGTGTTACCCGGTGGTCACTGTGCCAGTTCAGTCGACGCGGATCTCGCCGTTGACGACGTGGACCGCGATTGACGGCAGTGGCGTGGGTGGCGGTCCTTGCACAACCTGGCCGGTGCGCGCGTCGAAGGTGCCGCCGTGGCAGGGGCAGATGAACTCGACGGTGGACGGGTCGTACTGGACTTGGCAGCCGGCGTGTGTGCAGACCGCGGAGAACGCAACGAAGGTGTTACCGGAGGGGTGGACCACCCATGCGGGAGTGCCGTCGGCGGGGTTGGTGAAGGACAGGGCACGCCCGACCGGGACCGAGGACGCGGCCCCAACCGACGTGCCCGGCGCAGCGCTTGAGGTCGACCCTGATGGCGCGGCTGGGTTTGCCGAGCTTGCGGCAGGCCTTGGCGAGCTCGCCGCGGTGAGGCGGCGGCGTGTCGCACCGCCGACGACTCGGCCGATGATGGCAGTGAGGCCGCCGCCGAGGATGGCGAAAATGCCGGCGGCCACCCCGGCGACCACACCTGCGGCCACGGTGCGCCGGTCCAGTTCCTCGCGCATCGGGGCCGGCAAGACCTCCTGGACGGGGAAGACGGGGCATCCTGCGAGTCGTGTGCAGAGCCCGTCGGGGGTGAGCCCGCACTTCTGGCCCCGCGCGCAGAGTTTTCGAAGCCGGGGCACAGATACGGCGACCGAGGCGGGTTCAGGCCCCAGGCGCAGGTCGCGCCGTGCGCGGTTTCTCAGCCACGTGTCCGCGCTGAGCACACCAACGGAGCCGAACGCAAACATCACCAGCCAGGCGAACACGAACACGATGTCGGCACCGTAGTAGTAGGGCCTGGTGTTCCAGCTGACCGTGAGGAAGAAGGTCAGCGACAGCAGTGCGCCTCCGGCGGCCGCCACCCGAGCCCACAAACCCAACAGGGTGCCGAGCCCTACTGCGAGCTCACCGAAGGCGATCAGCAAACCCACCAGGGTCGGCGCGTGCGTCGACAGCTCCAGCATCGGCCCGATGGGGCTGGTGCGACCCAACAGCAGCATCTGATGCGCCACCGAGGAGGGGTTGAGCGGATCGAGGTAGCCGGGGTCGGCCACTTTTTGCAGGCCTGCGTAGGTGAAGGTCACACCGAGGAAGGCCCGCAGTGGCAGGAGGAGCCATTCCGGTTGGGTGCGCCGCTGAGACCACGACGGGCGGGTCACGCCGCGCCGGCTGGGTAGGCAGGGGACGAAGGTCGCGGCGGCACGCCGGAATGGTAGCAACGATCACTGTGGACTTCTCACGGTCGGTCGGTGCCCATGCGGCAGAGGCGAGTTTGTCGAAGAGGAACTCGTGAAGTGGGAGTCCTCTTCCCGGGCGGTGAACTCGAGAGCTTGACTACATGCGAGACGCCAGTTTGTCCCTGCCGGGACCGCTGAGGCCTTCAACGGCGAACCCTCGACCACACATGGCCACGATGAGGAGGAGGAGAGGCCCCTGCACCTCCGGTCCTGAACCAGTCGTCCACTTCACATCGGTAGCCGAAAGCTTCAGCCCCTCGATGCGCCGCTTCCCGTGCACCGGTCCCCCGGTCTTCTTGAAGTAGTCCGCGACGGCCACCAGGTGTGCTTCCGGGTGATCGCCGGGAGGCGCCCCGACAGCCCGGCGGACATCCTCACCATGAACGAGAACCTCGCCCAGGTACGCCAAGCCCGGCAGCGTCTTGGCATGCACCCGCGCGCTCAGGGCTGTGGTCAACTCTGTCGATGAACGGTCGCCCTGCTGGCGAATGCCCCGAACGGCGAGCTTGTCGAACGAGAAACCTGATATCGCCAGGCTGGGGCCGAAGGTGAGCGGTGTGGTGTTGGCGCCCGCGACAATGTGGGCGACCTGGTCCCGTACCGACCAACCTGGACACGGCGACGGGAGCCGCCAGTCAGCCTCCGAGAGGGTTGGAAGGTAGGCGACGAACCCCGATCGTTCCGCGGCGAGCATCGGCCAGACGGGACTGCTCATGGTGCCTCCCTGGGTAGGTCAATCACGGAACCGCCGGCCACGCGCTCGTGTGCCGTTTTGGTTCCCGTCAACTGTCCGACGAACCACCGGTGCCGAAATCGACAGCAGACCCAGTTGAGCCCACGCACGTGGACTCAACCCTCACCTGCCGATGAGGCAGCCGGGCGTCGCGACCATGCCTGGAACCCCCTTCTGTTGTAGTCAGGGCAAGGACCTGTCCCCCTTCGCAACGGGCGGCAATGGCGGACTGGACCTACGTGAGAGCCATTCCCAAAGAACTGAACCAAGAAGCAGATCGGTCCTGCTATGGCGACCAGGCCGTCAGTGTGCAGTGGTCACGATGCAGTGCTCACGTCGGCGTAGAAGCCGCGGATGTGGGCTTCCAGCCGGTCGGCGGCCTGCTCTGCCTGACCAGCTTCGACGGCGGTGAAGATCGCGTGGTGGTCGGCTCGCAGTCCGTCCCGCATGCGGGGCCAGCTGTGCTTGCCGGTCTCCGGCATCGCGGTCACGGCGGCCAGAAACGGTATCCGCACCGACTCGCGAATTGCGCGGGTCACATCGGACATCAGCCGGTTGCCGCCCGCATCGGCGAGCGCCACGTGGAAGTCGACATCGAGCTGGTTGTACGTTTCCCGGTCGACCTCGGGTTCGTCCATGGCCAGCACGGCGGCCCGCATGCGCGCGAGGTCCCGCAGCCGAGCGTTGCGACAGGCGAGGACCACGCTGGATCTCTCGAGAGCCACCCGTGTCTCGATGACGTCCTCGAGCGGAAACGACCCCAGGGCCATGTGCAGACGCAGGAGTCGAGCCAGGGCGTCGCTGGGCACTCGATCGATCGTCGTACCCGAGTCGGGGCCCTGGCCGACCTGTGACCGCACGGCTCCCTGCGCTTCGAGGACGCGCAGCGCCTCCCGCACGGCTGGGCGGCTCACACCGAGCAGCTCCGCAAGCTCTCGCTCCGGCGGCAGCCGCTGACCGGCGCGCAGGGCACCGCTGACGATCTGCGCCTCTATGCGATCCAGCACCAGCTCGTAGGTTCGAACGCGCGACACAGGCGCCCATTCATCAGTCTGCCTGCCGCGCACGGGCTCAGAAGCGGCCACGCCCGACAGCCTCCTGGTCAGATCCGCCATGTGGCTCCCAAAGTCCATCAAGAGGTCGTGAGCCGAAAACCCTCGACAGTGGGGAATTCTACCACTAAGGTCAACCTAAGGATTTGGTAAGACCATATGATCGGAGACCGATGATCCACGCGTGGCAACCGGACTTTACCCCGGCGGGCGGATCCTCGAGGATGTTGACGTGAAGGTGGCACTGTTCGTGACCTGTCTGAACGACACGATGTTCCCTTCGACCGGTCAGGCGGTCGTTCGACTGCTGAGCCGGCTCGGGGTCGACGTCGACTTCCCGAGCGCCCAGACCTGCTGCGGCCAGATGCACGTCAACTCCGGGTACGTCCCCGAGGCGATCCCGGTCGTGCGAACATTCGTCGACGCGTTCACCGGCTATGACGCCGTGGTCGCCCCGTCCGGCTCCTGTGTCGCATCGGCACGACAGCAGCACCAGCTCGTAGCACGACGCTCGGGCGACCGCGCGTTGGTGCGTGCGGTCGAGGCGATCTCACCGCACGTCTACGAGCTCAGCGAGTTTCTTGTCGACGTGCTCGGCGTGGTGGACGTGGGGGCCTACTTCCCGCATAGCGTCACCCTGCACCCCACCTGCCACTCAAGCCGGCTGCTGGAAGTTGGGGACCGACCCGAGAGGCTCCTTCGGGCGGTGCGCGGGATCACGATGGTTGACCTCCCGGCGGCGGACGAGTGCTGCGGCTTCGGTGGCACGTTCGCACTGAAGAACCCCGACGTGTCGGTGGCGATGGGCTCGGACAAGGCCCGGCACGTTCGCGAGAGCGGCGCCGAGGTGCTCGTGGCCGGGGACAACTCGTGCCTCATGCACATCGGCGGCCTGCTCACCCGCGAGAAGGCGGGGATCCGCGTCATGCACCTGGCCGAGATCCTCGCCGCGACCGAGGCGGTCGCATGACAAGCGGTCGCACCATCAACACGGCAACCTTCCTGGGTATCCCGCCCTTCCCCATCGCGGCCAGGGAGGCACTGGCCGACAGCCAGCTGCGCGGCAACCTGCGGCACGCGACCCACACCATCCGCACGAAGCGCGCGCGCGTCGCCGCCGAGCTCGACGACTGGGAGCAGCTGCGGGTGGCCGCCGCCGACATCAAGGACGACGTGCTGGGCAACATGGGTCACTACCTCGAGCAGCTCGAAGAGTCGCTGACCCGAGCCGGAGCCAGCGTGCACTGGGCCCGGGACGGCGCGGAGGCCAACCGGATCGTCATCGACATCGCTCGCCGCCACCGGGTCGAGGAGGTGGTCAAGGTCAAGTCGATGGCTACCGGCGAGATCGGGCTCAACGCGGCGCTGGAGGAGGCTGGGATCTCCGTCTGGGAGACCGACCTGGCCGAGCTGATCGTTCAGCTCGGGAATGACCTGCCCAGCCACATTCTGGTGCCGGCCATCCACCGCAACCGCTCCGAGGTGCGCGAGATCTTCCTGCGCGAGATGGGCAAGGTCGGCATGCCGGCCGAGGCCGACCTGTCCGACGAGCCGGCGGAGCTGGCCGGAGCGGCCCGCCGGCACCTTCGGGAGAAGTTCTTGCGGGCCAAGGTTGCCGTGTCAGGTGCCAACTTCGCCGTCGCGGACACCGGCACCCTGGTCGTCGTGGAGAGCGAGGGCAATGGGCGGATGTGTCTCACGCTGCCCGAGGTTCTCATCTCCGTGGTGGGGATCGAGAAGATCGTGCCGACCTGGACCGACCTCGAGGTCTTCCTGCAGCTGCTGCCCCGCTCGGCCACCGGCGAGCGAATGAACCCGTACACCTCGACCTGGACCGGGGTCACCGTCGGCGACGGACCGCAGGAGGTGCACGTTGTCCTCCTCGACAACGGTCGCACCAAGGTGCTGGCCGACGAGGTGGGCCGCCAGGCCCTTCGCTGTATCCGGTGCTCAGCCTGCCTCAACGTCTGCCCGGTCTATGAGCGGGTCGGCGGGCACGCGTACGGCTCGATCTATCCCGGCCCGATCGGATCGATCCTGACCCCGATGCTGCGTGGCGTCGGCACGGACGAGGCGACCGACGCCCTTCCCTTCGCCTCCAGCCTCTGCGGTGCCTGCTATGAGGTGTGCCCGGTCCTCATCAACATCCCCGAGGTGTTGGTCCACCTGCGCGAGAAGGTCGTGGATTCACATCGGGGAGGAGTACCGGGAACCTTGCAGGCCGCGATGACCGGAGCGTCGTGGACGCTCGGGGCCAGCAGGAGGCTGGCGCTGTTGCAGAGGGTCGCCGGGCTTTCGGGCCGGCTGCTCGGGCGGCGGGGCTTGATCGGGCGGATGCCACCGCCGCTGAGCCGCTGGACCGATGCGCGTGACGTCCCCGCACCGCCACGGGAGTCATTCCGGGGGTGGTGGGCGCGCACCGACGGCGACCGCAAGAATGCCGGGCCACCTCCCCACACCCCTCGCAAGGGAGGGGAGCAGGTATGACGGCACGCGAGGAGATCCTGCGCCGAGTGCAAGCCGCGTTTGTCAGAGCCCCGGAGCGTCCATCGACCGACACCGGCGGCAATCAATGGATACACCGGGACTATGCCCACACCCGAGACCTACCGGACCCGCTGGCCCTGTTCGTGGAACGCGTTCAGGACTACCAGGCCACCGTCATCCGCACCGGTCCCGACGGCGTCGCGGCGGCGGTCGCCAAGAGCCTCGCCGGCGCACGCAGGGTGGTCGTTCCGCACGGGTTCAACCCCTCGTGGGTGCCCGACGACCTCGACGTCGTTCGGGACGAGCCAGCCTTGCGCGCCGACGAGCTCGATGCGGTCGACGCCGTCATCAGCAGCGCCGTGGTCGGCATCGCGGTCACCGGGACGATCGTGCTTGACCACACCGAAGGCCAGGGCCGACGCGCACTGACGCTGGTCCCGGATCTGCATGTATGCGTCGTCACCGCGAACCAGATCGTCGGCGACGTCCCGGAGGCGGTCACGAGGCTGAGCTCTCCGGTGAGCGCCGGGCGCCCCCTGACGTGGATCAGCGGCCCCAGCGCCACAGTTGACATCGAGCTCATTCGGGTCAACGGCGTACACGGCCCGAGGACCCTGCGCGTCGTGCTGGTCGAGTCGCCCACTACCTAGCCGAGCCCCTGCGCTCCGCATTCCGCCCCGGGTACGCCTACCCGCACCAGCGCGCCCGGCGAGCCGGGTCGAGGGCGTTCATGACCCTCGACCCCCGCTTCGCCGCGCTCGCCGGACAACCGGCAGGGCCGTGGATTGTCAGGGCAGCATCCAGGACAGGACGGCTGTTGACTGCAGATAGACGATGGCGCACATCACGAGAAGGAAGCCCAGACTCCATCCGATGACCTTGCGGAAGACATCGCCCTCCTTGCCGGACAGGCCGACGGCAGCAGCGGCGATCGCGAGGTTCTGGGGCGAGACCATCTTGCCCAGCACCCCGCCGGAGGAGTTGGCCGCCGCCATCAGCGCCGGACTGAGCCCGGCCTTACCGGCCGCAGAGACCTGCAACGCACCGAACAGGGAGTTCGACGACGTGTCCGAACCGGCGACCGCCACGCCGATCCAGCCCAGGATCGGAGAGAAGAGGGCGAAGGCAGCGCCAGCGCCGGCCATCCATGAGCCCAGCGTTGCCGTCTGGCCAGACGCGTTCATGACGTAGGCGAGTCCAAGGACCGCCATGACCGTGACGATGGCGAACTTGAGCTGCCGGTAGGTGTCGAGATAGGCCCCGTAGGCCTTGGCCACGGAGATACCGAGGAACGGGATCGTGATCAGTCCGGCGATCACCAGGAGGCTCCCCCCCGACGCGAGCCAGTTGAGCTTGAATGTCGGCAGGGTCGAGGGTTTGCCGGACGCGGTCTGGAGATCCAGACCCGGCCACTTGAACGCCACCGTGGGAGCCGCCAAGGCATCCCGGATGAACGGGATCTGGCTGAGGCTGAACACCATGATGATGAT
>Ga0209745_1001277_pt1 | contig 15149 bp, 22 predicted proteins | sample BarGraNGADG00312_FD_184495 | JGI IMG/M metagenome (GOLD analysis project Ga0209745, IMG submission 184495) | Arctic peat soil microbial communities from Barrow, Alaska - Barrow Graham LP Ref core NGADG0004-312 (SPAdes) (version 2) | ecosystem: Environmental > Terrestrial > Soil > Wetlands > Peat... | reverse complement strand
AGATCAGCATCGTGACGACGGCGAAGACCGACGAGGAATCGAAGCGTTTGCTCGAACTCCTCGGCATGCCCTTCGCCGTCTAGGCGCGGGGAGGGAGAAACTATGGCCAAGAAGTCGATGATCGCCAAGGCCAAGCGACCGCATCGGTTCAAGGTTCAGGCCTATCACCGATGCTTCGTTTGCGGCCGCCCGCGCGGGTATATGCGGCGCTTTGCGCTTTGCCGCATCTGCTTCCGCGAACGGGCGCTGCTCGGCGAACTGCCCGGCGTCACCAAGTCGAGCTGGTAGGGAATCAATGAACGTCTCCGATCCGATTGCGGACATGCTCACCCGCATCCGCAATGCGTCGCGGGCGCGGCATAGCGACGTCGTCGTTCCTGCCTCGCGGACCAAGCGGGAAATCGCCCGGATCCTCGTTGAGGAGGGCTTCATCGCCGGTGTCGGCGAGGAGCACGAGGGCGCTCGCCAGATGCTGCGCGTCACGCTGAAGTACGTCGACGGGAAGGCTCCCGTCGTCTCCGGGCTGAAGCGAATCAGCAAGCCGGGTCTGCGCGTGTACGCCCGCAAGACCGAGATCCCCAGAGTGCTGGGGGGCCTCGGCATCGTCATTGTCAGCACAAGTCAGGGCATCATGACCGGCTCTCAGGCCCACAAGGCCCAGCTCGGTGGTGAAGTTCTGGCGTACGTCTGGTAGGCCGGCGATGTCGCGTATCGGTCGCCTGCCCATTCCGGTCCCCGCCACAGTCGACGTGTCGATTGTCGGCCGGCAGATAACCGTCAACGGCCCCAAGGGCACTCTCACCCGAGCGCTCCACCCGGACATGAAAGTGACCCAGGTGGACTCAACGCTCGTCGTCGAGCGCCCCACCGAAGCCAAGTATCACAAGCAGCTTCACGGCCTGACCAGAACGCTTGTCGCCAACATGGTGATCGGCGTTACGGACGGCTACCGCAAGCAGCTCGAGATCACCGGCGTCGGTTATCGAGCCACGAAGATCGCCGACAAGCTGCAGCTGAACCTCGGCTACAGCCATCCGATCGAGATCGCGGCGCCGTCCGGCATCGTCTTCGAAGTCGAAAGCCCGGTCCGCCTCTCGGTGGTCGGCATCGACAAGGAGCTCGTCGGCCAGATGGCGGCCAAGATCCGAGCCACTCGCAAGCCGGAACCTTACAAGGGCAAGGGCGTGCACTACCTCGGCGAAGTGATCCGCCGCAAGGCCGGCAAGGCCGGCAAGATCGGCGGCAAGAAGTGAGCCATGCGATGACGCGTCAATTGACGCGGCGATTGACGAAGGGATCAGCACGATGACGCAGGTCGCCAGCCGCGCGGCCGCGCGCCAGAAGCGGCACCGGCGGATCAGGCTTCGCCTCTCGGGATCGGCCGAGCGCCCGCGCCTGGCCGTCTTCCGCAGCAACAATCACATCTCTGCCCAGGTTATCGACGACGCAACCGGTAAGACTCTGGCCGCCGCCTCGAGCCTCGAAAAGGACCTCAAGGCTGCGAATCAGAAGAAGACCGAAGAAGCCAAAGTCGTCGGCCGCCTGATCGCCGAGCGCGCCCGGAGCGCAGGTGTCGAACAGGTCGTGTTCGACCGAGCCGGGTTCAGGTATCACGGGCGGATCAAGTCGCTGGCCGACGCCGCTCGCGAAGCCGGCCTCGAGTTCTGACGCGAAGGAGCTGATCAGATTGGCCAGGATCGATCCCAACAAGCTGACGCTCGAAGAGCGCGTCGTGCAAATCAACCGAGTGGCAAAGGTCGTCAAGGGCGGCCGGCGCTTCAGCTTCAGCGCGATCGTCGTCGTCGGTGACGGCGCGGGTCACGTCGGCGTCGGCCTCGGAAAGGCCGGCGAGGTGCCCGAGTCCATCCGCAAGGGCGTCGAGGACGCAAAGAAGAACCTGATCAAGATCCCCATGGTCGGGACGACGATCCCGCACGAGGTCCGCCAGGACTTCGGGGCCACGAGGATCATGCTGAAGCCGGCCTCGCAGGGTACCGGCGTCATCGCCGGCGGCGCCGTTCGCGCCGTCGTCGAGGCGGCCGGCATCCGAGACATCCTGGCCAAGGTCTTCGGCAGCACTAACCCGGTCAACGTAACGCGGGCCACTCTCGATGCGCTCAAGAGCCTGCACTCGGCCGAAGAGCTGAGCGCACGCCGCGGCGTCCGGGTGCGGGCCTACGTCCCCGGCCAGCCGAACGCGGAGGTGGCCAATGGCCGGTAAGCTGCGCGTCACACAGACCAAGAGCACCATCAGCCACATCGCCCGCAACCGCGGGACGATCAGGGCGCTGGGCCTCCGGCGCATCGGCGACACCGTCGAGGTGCCCGACAACGCGGCCACGCGGGGCATGGTGCGGCAGGTTCGTTTCCTCGTCGAGGTCGAGGAGCTGCCCGAGGCAGGGCCCGAGGAGAAGCGATGAAGCTACACGACCTGCGCCCGGCCGTCGGCTCCCGTAAGGCGCGAACGCGCGTCGGCCGGGGCATCGCCGCCGGCCAGGGCAAGACTGCCGGCCGCGGCACGAAGGGCCAGAAGGCCCGCACCGGCGGGACGATCCAGCCGTGGTTCGAGGGTGGACAGACCCCGATCCACGTCCGGCTTCCCAAGCTGCGCGGCTTCCGGAACCCGTTCCGCATGGAGTATGAGGTCGTCAACGTCGGCCGTATCAACGAGCTGGCTGAGACGGGCATCCTCGACGCGCCCGAGCTCGAAGCCCCCGAAACCGGCAAGGCCCCGGCGAAGGCCGCCAAGCCCGCCCCGGTCACCATCACCCCCGACATCCTCGCCGCGGTCGGACTGGTTCGATCTCTCAACAAGCCGCTCAAGGTCCTCGGACACGGCGACGTGACCCGGGCCCTCTTCGTCATCGCCGACGCATTCAGCAAGAGCGCCACGGCGAAGATCGAGTCGGCCGGTGGCACGGCTCACGTGCTCGAGTACCCCGGCGCGGCCGAGTCGGAAGACTCCGCCGAGTCTGAGGCTACCCCCGTGGCCGCTCCCGCCAAGGCCGGCCCGGCCGGGGTGGAGAAGGTCGAAAAGGCACCAAAGGCCGAGAAGGCACCCAAGGCCGAGAAGGCTCCAAAGGTCGAAAAGGCGCCCAAGGCCGAGAAGGCCCACGAGTCCAACGCGACTCCGGACGCGGCGTCCGACTCAGATCCAGAGAAGGGCGCCTGAGCCATGTTCGAGTCGATGCTGAACGCCTTCCGCGCGCCGGACATCCGACGCCGGCTCTTGTTCGTCGCGGGAATCCTGATCGTCTATCGGGCTCTGGCCCACGTCCTCATTCCGGGCATCGACCCGACTTCGCTGAACGCCAAGGGCGCCGACAACAGCATCTTCGGACTGCTGTCGCTGTTCTCGGGCGGCGACGTTCGCAGGATGTCCATCGTGGGTCTTGGTCTGAACCCGTACATCAACGCGACGATCATCATGCAGATCCTGCAGACGACGATTCCGCGGCTTCAGGCTCTCTCCCGCGAAGGGGAATACGGCCGCAACAAGATCACCAGCTACTCACGCTGGCTTTCTGTGCCGCTCGCCGCCCTCCAGGCATACGGCATCCTCGCGTTCCTTCAGGCCGACCTTGCCAGGCAGGGGATCACGGCCTTCACCACGCCGTTCAGCTTTGAGTCGTACCAGTCCTGGACTCAGATCATCGCCCTGACGACCGGCTCGATCGTGCTGATGTGGCTCGGCGAGTTGATCACCGAGAAGGGCATCGGCAACGGCATCAGCTTCATCATCTTCGCCGGCATCGTGTCCCGCGTCCCCAGCACGATCGGCAGCTTCCTGAGCAGCCCGGACTGGCTCGAGCTGGTGGTCTTCGGAATGGTCGGCATCCTGATCATCTTCGTGATCATCTTCGTCCAGGAAGGTCAGCGCCGGATCCCGATCCAGTACGCCAACCGGGTCCGTGGCCACCGCATCTATCAAGGCGGTTCCACCTTCCTGCCGCTCCGGGTGAACATGTCGGGTGTTATCCCGATCATCTTCGCCATCAGCATCCTGCTCTTCCCGCTCCAGATCGCGACCTACTTCCAGGCTTCAGCCATATCCTGGGTGAAGGACATCTCGACCGGGATCATCACGGTGCTCGACACCAGGGGCCCCTTGTACCTGAGCCTGTACTTCCTGCTCACCCTCGGGTTCGGCTTCTTCTATACCTTCATCGTCTTCAAACCCGACGAGACCGCCAACAACCTGCGTAAGTCGGGCGGCTTCATACCGGGGATCCGGCCGGGTCAACCGACCGAGGACTACCTCCGTCGCGTGGCCTTCCGGATCACACTGGCCGGCGCCACCTTCATCGCGATCGTGGCAGTCCTGCCGATGCTGCTGGCCGCGTTGCCGATGTTCAGCAACCTGAATGCGGTGGGCGTTGGTCTCGGCGGCACCAGCATCCTGATCGTCGTCAGCGTGGTCGTCGAGACCATGAAGCAGCTGGAAGCCCAGCTGATGATGCGCAGCTACGAAGGCTTCATCCGTTGATCGGGAACGTCGTCGTCCTCCTCGGCGCCCCGGGCGCAGGGAAGGGGACGCAAGCCCAGATTCTCGCCGAGCGGCTCGGCCTGGCTCACGTCGCCACCGGCGACCTGTTCCGGGCCGCCGTCCGCGACGGAACGCCCCTCGGCCTCACTGCCAAGGGGTACATGGACCGGGGCGAGCTCGTTCCCGATTCGGTGACCATCGACATGCTCTTCGAGCGCCTGGCCAAGCCCGACGCCGCGAAGGGCATCCTGCTCGACGGCTTCCCGCGCAACATCGCGCAGGCCGAGGTGCTCGACGTGGCCCTCGTCGAACGCGGTGGCAAGGTTGACGTCGCGCCGTACATCGAGGTCCCGGAGGCCGATCTGGTCGCCCGCCTCGGAGGCCGCTGGATCTGCCGTGCGCAGGGTCATCCCTACCACGAGCAGTCGAAGCGGCCGCTCGTCCCGGGCGTCTGCGACGTCGACGGGTCCGAACTGTACCAGCGAACCGACGATCAGCCGGCAACGGTCCAGGCTCGCCTGCGCCAGCAGCTCGGCGCCCTGGATCAGGTGGTTGGGCATTACCGCGAGCACGGTGTCCTGGCAAAGGTCGACGGCAGCCAGCCGATCGATCGCGTCACGGACGGCCTTCTCGCGGCGATTGCCTCGGCGACCGGCCGGCAGGGCTGACATCGGATGGCATCGGTTGTCTGCAGATCGCAAGAGGAGATCGCGCTGATGCGCCACGCCGGCCGCATCGTCGCCGGTGTCCTCGCCGCGGTCGAAGAAGAGCTGAAGCCGGGGATTACCACAGCCGCGCTCGACGCCGTTGCCGAGAGCTACATTCGCAAAGCCGGGGCTCGGCCTTCGTTCAAGGGCTATCGGGGCTTTCCTGCGTGCATTTGCGTTTCGATCGACTCCGAGGTGGTTCACGGGATCCCCGGCAAACGGGTCATCCAGGATGGCCAGGTTGTCTCGATCGATGCCGGTGCAATCTGGCAGGGCTATCACGGTGACGGCGCACGGACGTTTTACGTCGGAACGCCGCCCCCCGAAGTGGCGAAACTGATCGCGACCACGAGGCTGGCTTTGATGGCCGGCATCGGGGCTGCCGTCGCCGGCAACCACATCGAGGACGTCTCGGGGGCTGTCGAAGACGTCGCACTCGAAGGCGAGTGCGGGATCGTCCGGCCGTATGTCGGACATGGCATCGGGACTCGAATGCACGAGGAGCTGCAGATTCCGAACTATCGGACCGGCAACCGCGGCATCGAGATCCAGCCTGGAGTCTGTATGGCCATCGAGCCGATGCTCACGCTCGGCAAAGCGGACGTGGAGACCCTGGCCGACGGATGGACCGTGGTGACCGCGGATCATTCGCTGGCCGCCCATTTCGAGCACACGATCGCTGTGACCGAGAACGGTCCGGAGATCCTGACGACGGTATGAAGAGGATCGAAGAAGTCGGCGGCGCGATGCGCGCGGCCGGCCGGTTTGGGAGCACAGGGGGCGGCGACGCCTCATGGTTGCCGGGCTCGTCAATCTTTGATAACCTATTCGTTCGTGTGTCGGCCGAGGTCGGCCGGCATTCGTGCGAGAAAGGGAAGTAACTCAGAACGTGGCAAAGAAGGACGCGATCGAAGTCGAAGGCACTGTGTTGGAGCCATTGCCCAACACGATGTTCGCCGTCGAACTCGAGAACGGCCACCGCGTTCTGGCTCACATCTCAGGCAAGCTGCGCATGAACTTCATCCGCATCCTGCCGGGGGACCGGGTCAGAGTGGAGCTGTCGCCCTACGACCTGACGCGGGGTCGCATCACCTATCGACTCAAGTAGCGCCGCCGACAACATCGAGGATCCATTGAAAGTCAGAGCTTCCGTCAAGGCCCGCTGCGACAACTGCAAAGTGATTCGCCGACACGGGACCGTGATGGTCATCTGCGCGAATCCCAAGCACAAGCAGCGGCAGGGTTAGGCCATGGCACGTATCGCAGGTATCGACATTCCCCGCGAGCGGCGGGTCGAGATCGCCCTTACCTACATCTACGGTATCGGCCTTCCCACGAGCCAGAAGATCCTCGTCCAAGCCAACGTCAACCCGGACACTCGTGTCCGGGATCTGACCGAGGAGCAGGTCAACCGGCTGCGCGAGATCATCGACCGACGTTACAAGGTTGAAGGTGACCTTCGCCGCGAGGTTGCCATGAACATCAAGCGGCTTATCGAGATCGGCTCCTATCGCGGCCTGCGCCATCGGCGCAACCTGCCGGCCCGGGGCCAGCGGACCAAGACGAATGCCCGGCAGCGCCGAGGACCGAAGAAGACGGTCGGCGTCCGGCGCAAGGCGACGAAGTAAGAGGAGCCGGACGCAGGCATGGCCGAACGGAAGCGCGCCACCAAGCAGCGCCGCCGGGAGAAGAAGAACGTGCCCCAGGGGCACGTTCACATCCAGGCGAGCTTCAATAACACGATCATCACGATCACCGATCCCAACGGCAACGTGATCAGCTGGGGCTCCGCCGGCGTAGCCGGCTTCAAGGGCTCCCGCAAGAGCACGCCGTACGCCGCCGCCCTCTCGGCCGACCAGGCCGCAAAGAAGGCGATGGAGCACGGAATGCGCCAGGTGGAGGTCTACGTGAAGGGGCCGGGCGCCGGCCGCGAGCAGGCCATCCGCTCGCTGCAGGCAGCCGGCCTTGAGGTGAGCGCGATCACCGACGTCACCCCCGTCCCCCATAACGGTTGCCGCCCGCCCAAGCGGCGCCGGGTCTAGGCAGGACGATAGATGGCCCGCTACACCGACCCAGTTTGCCGGATCTGCCGACGGGAAGGCACCAAGCTCTTCCTCAAGGGGACCCGCTGTTATTCCAAGAAGTGCGCTTTCGAGCGCCGCCAGGCTCCTCCCGGACAGCACGGCATCCGCCGTCGCAAGGTCGGTGAGTACGGCATGCAGCTGCGCGAGAAGCAGAAGATCCGCAGGGTCTACAGCGTCCTCGAGCGCCAGTTCAAGGGCTACTTCGAAACGGCGAGTTCTACGCCCGGCGTGACGGGCGAGAACCTCCTTCGGATCCTCGAACTGCGCATGGACAACGTTGTTTACCGGATGGGCTTCGCCGCTTCGCGAGCCGAGGCGCGCCAGCTCGTGGGGCACGCTCACTTCACCGTGAACGGTCGCGTTTCCAACATTCCGTCGCTGCGTCTCCGCCCCGGCGACAAGGTCGAGGTGCGCGAGACGCACCGAACCCGTGAGCCCTTCAAGGAGGCTGTGGAGCTCATCAAGTCGCGCCAGGTTCCGGAGTGGCTCAGCGTGGATTCGGCGAAGCTCGCCGGATCGGTGCTGAACGCCCCGCGACGCGACCAGATGCCGCTTGACCTCAACGAGCAGCTCGTGGTCGAGTACTACTCGAGGTAACGCCTACCTATGATCGAACTCGAGAGCCCGCAGATCGCGCCGGTCGAGGAACTCGGCTCGTACGCCAAGTACGAGGCCAGCCCGCTACCGGCCGGCTACGGCGTCACACTTGGAAATGCCCTTCGGCGCGTCATGCTGTCGTCGCTCGAGGGCTCGGCCGTTACGGCCATCCAGATTCGTGACGTCTACCACGAATTCACGAGCATTCCGGGCGTGAAGGAGGACGTAACTCAGATCGTCCTCAACATCAAGAAGCTCCGCCTCAAGAGCTTCGCGACGCACCCGGTCCAGCTCAAGCTCCTCAAGGCCGGCGCAGGCGCCGTCACCGCCGCCGATATTCAGGAATCCGCCGACGTCGAGGTCGTAAACCCAGAGCTCGAGCTGATGACGCTTGACTCGGACGACATCACGATCGAGATGGACCTGACGGTCGAAAAGGGCGTCGGCTACCTGGCCGCCGAGCGAGCCGAGTCGATGCCGATCGGGGTCATCCCGGTCGACGCCATCTTCACTCCAGTCCGCAAGGTCAACTACTCGATCGAGAACACCCGCGTCGGGCAGATGACCAACTACGACAAGCTGACGATCGAGCTCGAGACGGACGGCTCCATCTCGCCCGAGGAAGCCCTCGGTCGGGCCGCCGACATTCTCATGCGCCAGTTCTCGTTGTTCGCCAACATCGGCCTCGTCGCCGCCGGAACGGATCGCGTCGCGACCAACGTGCCTCAGCTCCCCCCGAACATGCTCGACATGCCGATCGAGGAGCTGGACCTGCCGATGCGGGCCTACAACTCGCTCAAGCGCAACAACATCGTCAAGGTTGGGCAGCTGCTCCAGCTCTCAGATGACGATCTCTTGCGGATGCGCAACTTCGGCAAGAAGTCGCTGGACGAGATGAAGGAGAGGCTGCGCATGCGCGGCTTCATCCTGCCCGACACAGAAGACAACTCTCTCGGCGACGACATCGAAGAGGTCGAAGACGAAGAGCAGTTCGACGACCTTCCCCCTGAGGAGGCCTGAGCCATGGCCCATCGAATCGGCGGCCGGAAGCTCAGCCGCAAGCAGGGGCCGCGACTGGCCCTTTTCAAGAACTTGACCGTCTCGGTCCTCCGCTACGAGCGGATCCAGACCACCGAGGCGAAGGCCAAGGAGATCCGCGGCCGGGTCGAACGCATGATCACGCTCGCCAAGCGCGGCGATCTGGCGGCACGTCGGATGGTGCTCGCGGAGTTCCCGAACGAGCCGCTCGTCGTGACCAAGCTGTTCGATGAGATCGCACCCAAGTACGCCGACCGAACCTCCGGGTTCACTCGGATCGTCCACCTCGGCCAGCGCCAGGGTGACTCAGCCCCGATCGTCCAGCTCGAGCTGGTCTAGAGGCTAGATCAATGTCTCGCCGCTCCGCCGGATGCAAAGCAATGCGCCGGCCGAGAGGCGACAGGTGAGTGTCCGAGAGGACACCCTCGTGCGTTACCGCGCACGAGTTGAATACGATGGCACGGACTTCTCTGGGTTCCAGGTCCAACCTGGGGCACGGACGGTTCAGGGAGAACTCGAAGCCGCGCTGGCGCGGATTTCCGGCGGAAGCCGGGTCCGGGTCGACGCGGCGGGCCGAACCGACGCCGGGGTCCATGCCCACGGGCAGGTGATCGCATTCACCGATCCGATTGGGCGACCGGCAAGGGAGCTGACCAGGGCGCTCAATGCGCTGCTGCCAGCGGACGTAGCGCTTCGCGAGATGCGGCGTGTCCCGGCCGGGTTCCACCCACGCTATGCGGCGCGATACCGGGAGTATCGCTACACCGTCTGGAACGGGCCGCGAAGCCCGCTCCGCGAGCGTTTCGCGCTCGGGGTGCGGGACCCGCTGGATATCGCCGCGATGGAGCGGGTCGGTGCGGTCCTTGTGGGCCGTCACGACTTCAGCGCCTTCGGGGTGGCGCACCGGCAACCGGTCCGGACCGTGCATTGGGTCCGCGTCCGGAGGGAAGGATCGCTCGTGACGATCGACGTCGCGGCGGACGCCTTCCTCCGCCATATGGTGCGAAGGATCGTGGCCGCTCTCCTGGAGGCCGGTCACGGCAGGACAGATGAAGAGGCAGTCGCAGCGGCGCTTGCGTCGGGGCGACCGGCGTTCAACGGGGCCACGGCCCCCGCGAAAGGCCTTTGCCTGAGGCGCGTCGTTCTGGGCCCCACGAGGGGCAGGGCGACGCCGGCAAGCACGACCGCCAGATCGAACGGAGAACGATGACCGCCAAGACATATACGGTCCGTGAGAGCGAGATCGAGCGACGCTGGTACGTCGTGGACGCGACGGACGAGACGCTCGGCCGTTTGGCGTCGCGCATCGCTCGTGTGCTCGAAGGCAAGAACAAGCCCCTGTATAGCCCCACGCTGGACTCGGGCGACCATGTCGTCGTCGTGAACGCTGGCAAGATCGCCGTCACGTCAGACAAGCGCGAGACCAAGCTGTACATGCGCCACAGCGGCTATCCGCACGGCCTCAAGTCGGAGACCCTGGGCCATCTCCTGGAGCGCCGGCCGGAGGAAGTCATCCGCCGTGCCGTCAAGGGGATGCTGCCGCACAACCGACTGGGCGCCCAGCAGATCACCAAGCTCAAGATCTACGCCGGCCCCGAGCACCCGCACCAGGCTCAGCGGCCTGAGCCGCTGGCCTGACGAGGAGCGCAATGAGTATCCCAGCTTTCTTCTACGGGACCGGCCGCCGCAAGACCGCGGTGGCGCGAGTCCGGCTCGTCCCCGGCTCGGGCGAGATCGTGGTCAACGATCGAACCCTCGAGGCGCACTTTGGCAATGCCATCGATGAGGCTGACGTGCGCATGCCGTTCCGGGTCACCGGCACGGAGGGCACGTACAACGCCCAGATCAAGGTCGAGGGTGGCGGGGTGACCGGTCAGGCCGGCGCCATTCGCCACGGCATCGCCCGTGCCCTTCTCCAGATGGACCCCGAGGGGCACCGTTTGCCGCTCCGGCAGGCCGGTCTTCTCACCCGCGACCCGCGGATGAAGGAGCGCAAGAAGTACGGTCTGAAGCGAGCCCGCAAGGCCCCTCAGTACACGAAGCGCTAGCCGCGGCTCAGGCGGTCCGTGCCGTTGTTGGCAACTGCGCTCCTCGCTCACGCGCGTCTATGCGCGCTCGCTCCGGTGCTCGCTGCCGCCTAGGCACAGACACGCCGGAGCCGCGTCTTGAAATGGGGCGGTCCGTGCCGTTGTTGGCACCTGGGCTCCTCGCTCACGCACGGCTGAATGCGCTCGTTCCGTTCGGCTCCGCCTCGGCCTGAACCGCCCGGAGCCGCGACGGTCCCGTGCCAGCCTCGCTCTTCACCGGTGGGGAGGCGACGGAGCGGTGTGCGAATGCCTATCAGCCGGGTTCAATGGGCGGTCGGAGCGATGCCGGGACGGCCGAACTAGACATCTGGCGTAGGACCAAGTGCGCGGAGCCGTCAACGCAGGTACTTGAGACGCCAGGGCCCGGGGAAGTCATCATGTGCGCCATGACTGACGACCTCTATGAGCGCTACAAGGAAGCGCTGCGGACCGGCCATGTTGCGGTGCTCAGGGGCTCCCTGGAAGAAGCACTCGCGGCCTACGGGCTCGCGGCCCAGATAGCTCCGACGCGTGCCCTCCCGCACACGAGTTTGGGCGGTGTGCACATTCGGCTGGGGCATCTCGAGGAGGCCCTGGCGGAATTCGCCGCGGCCGTGTCGCGCTCCCCTCACGACGAGGGCGCCCTGCTCGGACAGGCCGAAGCCCTGGCCTCAGCCGGGATGCGCAGCGATGCGGCTGCGGCGCTGGACCACGTTGCCGAGATCCAGGAAGCGGCCGGCCGACTGCCCGAGGCCGCCGACACCCTCCGACGCGCCGTCGAGCTCGAAGAGGCGCCGGAGCGGATCCGACGCCAACGAGCTCTCATCCGCCAAATCCGCTTCTCCTCGGGCGATCATGCCGCCGAGCAACTACTGGCCCGGGCGCTGCGCCTGCGGGACGAGCCTGCAGCCGACGCCCTTCGTCCGGCGGCCGGCCTGGCCTTCATGACTAGCCAGGTCGCAATCGCTGCACCGACGAGATCGTTCATGCCGGAGCCCGCCCATCGGGAATTCGAGCAGGAGCACGTGGCTGCCGCTGCGTCGTTCCTTCCCGACCAGGTCGCCGAGTCGGAGTCCCAGCCCGAACGCATCGTCGCCGCGCCGGTGGCCGGGGCGCCGGCAGCCGAACCCGTGGCCGCCGAGCTGGTGGCAGCCCAACCCCTGGCCGCCGAACCCGTGGCCGTCGCACCCGAGCCCGAACCCGTGGCTGTCTCCGCTGGTGGGCCGGTCGGCGAACAGTCCGACGGGCGCCCGGTGGTCGGCGTCATGGCGGGAGTGGACAGTCCCCCGATTCTGGCGGAGCCGATCGGGGAAAGCGAGCACCAGCCCAGCGGCGACGAGCTGTTGGCCGCGGCCGAAGCCGCCGAGATTGCCGGCGACGCCACTGCCCTTCATTCGCTGCTCCTGGGGACGGCACGGGCATATGCCCGTGAAGGCCTGTTCGACGCTGCGCTCGACGCCGCCCACCGGCTGCTGCAACGCGCCCCCGGCGACGTCGACGCCCATCTCGTTCTCGTGGACCTGTACGTCGCCCGGAGTTGGGAGGGCCTCGCCGCCGACAAGCTCCGGCTCCTCGGCCGGATCGCGGACCTCGACGGCGACGAGGAGACTCGTCAGCGGCTTTGCGTCGCTGCGACCCGCGCCTTCCCGCAGGATCCCAAACTGCAGAACCTCTCCGCTTAGCGCATTTCGCGGCCATCAGGCGGTGGGTGCGGGGTCGGCCGCCGGGGCCCTCCGGCGAGCTTAGTCGGCTGTCCGGCGCGCCCGGGTGCGCCGCGCGCGCTCTCTGCCGGAGAGGTCGTGGGGGCTTGGCGGTATACACTAGCCAATAGATGCCACTGTTGCAGTCGGCCCTCGACAAGGTCAGCCCCAACGTCGTCGCTGACATCGCGATCACGGCCCTCCTGATCTACTGGCTCTTCAGCCTCATCAGGGGTACTCGGGCTGTCCGTCTCGTCGTCGGCGTGTGCCTGCTGTTCCTCGTGTATGGCGCCTCGCTCGCCTTCGATCTGCGCCTTCTGACCCTCATCCTGCAGACTGGGGCGTACGTCGGCCTATTCGCTTTGGTGGTCGTCTTTCAGCCGGAGCTTCGGCGAGCGCTCGATCGGATCGGCCGTCTCGGCTCGCTCGGCTGGCTCATTTCACCCGCCGAGCAGTCGCGGGCGACTCACGTCGCGGCCGCGGTCGCGAGCGCCGCAGCGCGCCTGTCTCACGAAGGCCACGGAGCGCTAATCGTGATCGAGCGTGAATCCGGCCTGCAGGAGATCGCCGAAACCGGTGTGATGCTCCATGCGGACATTTCGGCCGACCTGCTCGTCACGGTCTTCTCTCCCAAGACGCCCCTCCACGATGGCGCCGTAGTGATCCGCGGTGACACCATCCTCGCGGCCGGGGCGCTGCTGCCGTCGGCCGAGACCACGATCCCTCTGGAGCGCTTTGGGACCCGCCACAAGGCAGCCCTCGGCATGACCGAGCAAACTGACGCCCTTGTCGTGGTCGTTTCCGAGGAGACCGGCCAGATCAGCCTGGTCGAACGCGCGCGGATCGTCCGCAACCTCGATGAGCCCAAGCTGGCCCGGGCGCTCACGGCACATCTGCACCCACAGGTCGCGGGTGGCCGGCTGCTCCGCGAGACCGGGCGGTCGTCGCGCGTGGCGCCGTCCTTCCGGGCGCTGGCGCGCAAAGCCCGGATCGGTGGCCGCGGTGGACGCGCTGGGATTTCGGAGGCGCCCCCAAAGGACCGAACGGAGCTTCACCCTGAGCCTCGGATCGAGCCGCACCGCGCAGAACCACCCAGCGCCGATGACGACTCGGGCGAAACCAGGGCCGCCCTGTGAGGATCATTCGATTCATCTTCGGCAACTGGGCGCTGAAGGGCGGCGCACTGCTGCTGGCGGGCATCCTGTACGTGGGCATGATCGCTCTGCAGAGCACCCAGCAGTGGCCCGGCAAGGTCGCCATTCAGGGCGTCAATCAGCCGGCAAACTCGTTCCTGGTCAAACCCGACACGATGCCCACCGTCGGGAGCATCCGCTATATCGCACCGGGGGACGTCCGAGTCGCGGCTGAAAGTTTCAGCGCGACGATCGACCTCAAGGACGTGAAGGTCGCGGCAGGCGATAGCACTCTGGTCAAGGTCCAGCTGATTGCCGAGGACCCCCGCATCCAGATCATCGACTACCAGCCTCAGCAGGTGCTCGTTACTCTCGATCCAATCGAGGCCAAGACGGTCCCGGTCAGGGTCGATCACGGGCTCCCGCCGTCAGGATTGAGCCTTGGTTCCGAGTCATTGAGCGTCACCGAAGTCGAGGCCGTCGGCGCCTCGACCCTGATCGCACGCGTAGTTCGGGCGGAGGCCCTGATTCGCATCGACGCGTCCGGCCTCGACGTCAACGACGATGTCGTGCTCGTCCCGGTGGACGCCAACGGCAACTCCATCGAAAACGTCCAGCTCAGTCCTCCCACGGTCCACGTCCGCATCCAGATAGGTAGCCAGCTTCGGACCCAGACCGTGCCTGTCGCGCCCGTCATACGTGGCTCGCCGGTGGCCGGTTACTACATCTCTTCCATCGATGTGACTCCGTCCGTGATTTCGGTAAGCGGCGAAGCCGACGCCCTGGCAGCCCTCAAAGGCGTGGCCAATACCCAGCCCATCTCCATAGCCGGTGCGACCGGCGACGTTACCGTGAAGGTCGCCTTGAACCTTCCGTCGGGAGTCGAGGCGCCTGACGTGGCGACCGTGACCGTCGTCGTCCACCTCACATCTCCGGCGACCACTCGGACGGTGACGATCGGACTCGTGCCGGACGGCGCCAGGTCCGACCGCGTTTACACTTTCTCCACGCCCAGCATCACGCTTACCCTTGGTGGCGCCACGGCTGCGCTGAACGCATTCGACACCTCCACCCTCGTGGGCGTCATCTCCGTCGGCAACCTGGATCCCGGCACGCACACCGTCAAGGTCACCATCAGCGTTCCGCCGGGGATCAAGATCGTCGCCGAGAGTCCGGACCACGTCACCGTCACGGTGACCATCCCGCCGTCGCCGTCGCCGTCGCCCACCAGCTCAATCCTGCCCTAGGAGCCCGATTTGCCCCGACTATTCGGCACGGATGGAATCCGTGGCATAGCCAACGTCGACTTGAAGCCGACTCTCGCGTATTCGCTGGGCC
>Ga0209745_1001276_pt1 | contig 15152 bp, 12 predicted proteins | sample BarGraNGADG00312_FD_184495 | JGI IMG/M metagenome (GOLD analysis project Ga0209745, IMG submission 184495) | Arctic peat soil microbial communities from Barrow, Alaska - Barrow Graham LP Ref core NGADG0004-312 (SPAdes) (version 2) | ecosystem: Environmental > Terrestrial > Soil > Wetlands > Peat... | reverse complement strand
GAGCTCGAGCCGAGCCGTCGGGGCATCTACGGCGGGGTCGTCGGCTATCTCGACTTCCACGGCGACCTCGACATGGCCATCGCGATCCGCACGGCCGTGATCAAGGGCGGACGGGCGTACGTCCAGGCCGGTGGCGGGATCGTGGCCGACTCCGTGCCTCATCTCGAGTTGGAGGAGAGCATGAACAAGGCCGCGGCGGCCCTGCGAGCCGTGGCCTCGGCCTCGGGGCTGCGGACGCCATGATCGACCGGCTGACCAGCAAACGGACGGTGCTGGTCCTGGTGCTCCTGAGCGCCCTTGTCATCCTCGTCAGCGGTTCTCGTGAGTGGGTCTCGGGCTCGGTCGACGATGCCGCGCTCGGCGCAAGTGCGCTGCACGGCAACGGATCTGACATCGCACCAGGTGCCTTGGCTGCCGCGCTCGTGGGTCTGGCCTCGGCGGTCACCGCGGCCACGTCCGGCACGGTGGTGCGAGCCGTCGCCGCGTGTGCAACGTTGCTGGCCGCAGTCCTTGGAGCGGCAGTGGTCATCGGGGTCCTGGCCGACCCCGGCGGCGCGCTGAGCAACCTGGCCGTCACCGGCACGGGCCGCACCGGGACGGTTGCCGCCCATGGTCGCGTGGGGAGCTGGGCGTGGGTCGCGCTCGCGGCGACCCTCGGCATGGGGGTCGGTGGACTGGGCGCGCTGGTCGGGGGACGGCACTGGCACGGGCTCTCCGGCCGGTATGACGCGCCCCTCGCGGGCGAGGCGTCCCTGCTGGGCCTACCAGGTGAGCCGGCTCCTGGACACGACTCGGCTTGGGACCAGCTCTCCCGTGGCGAGGACCCCACAGCCGAGCACTGACAGAATGACTGAAGACAGTCCGCGATATGGAGGAGAGATACCCCATGGCAGAGCAAGGACACGGCCACAGCAGGGCAGCCTGGACCGCCGTGACGATCCTGTTGGTCGCCTCGTTCCTGATCTCCTTGTCCGTCGTGGTCGCGAGCTGGCCCCTTGCCATCGTGGGCATCGTCCTGGTATTCGGCGGCGTCGCTGCCGGCAAGGTCCTGGCCATGGCCGGTTTCGGTCAGACCAAGCCATCACAGTCAAGCCGAACCACGGTTATTCGCTGATCGCCCCATGGGGCCGGTTCGGACCAGCCTCACCTCGCGGATAGCCTTGCCGGATGCCCACTGTCCTCGACGAGATCATTGACGGCGTCCGTGAGGACCTCGCGGTCCGGCAGGCCCGCATCTCGCTGGATGATCTCAAGTCCCTCGTGGAGCGGGTCGCACCGGCCCGCGACGCGTTCGCGGCTCTCAGCGCCGGAGACGGCGTCAAGGTGATTGCCGAGGTCAAGCGCTCCAGCCCGAGCAGGGGCTCCCTGGCCATGATCGCCGACGCGGCCGGGCTGGCTGCCGACTACGCCGCCGGTGGGGCCAGCGTCATCAGTGTCCTGACTGAGCAGCGCCGTTTCGAAGGCAGCCTCGAGGACCTGGCAGCGGTGCGGGCAGCCGTTGACATCCCGCTGCTGCGCAAGGACTTCATGGTCACGCCCTACCAGCTGTGGGAGGCGCGCGCCTATGGCGCCGACGTCATCCTGCTGATCGTCGCGGCCCTGGACCAAGCCACCCTCGTTGCCCTGCGTGAGCGTGCCGAGTCCCTCGGGATGACGGCTCTGGTCGAGGTGCACGACGAGGCCGAGACCGATCGGGCGGTCGATGCCGGTTCGCGGGTCATCGGCGTCAACGCCCGTAACCTCAAGACGCTCGCGGTGGACCGCGACACCTTTGCGAGACTGTCTCCGCGGATCCCCCATGGGGTCGTCACCGTCGCTGAGTCCGGCGTTCGCGGGCCACAGGATGTGCTCGGCTACGCCCGGGCGGGCGCGGACGCGGTGCTCGTGGGCGAGAGCTTGGTCACCGGTGGCCGCCCCCGCGAGGCCGTCGCCGAGCTCGTTGCCGCAGGCGTCCGTGCGGCGCTAGACCAGCAGGGAGTCTGATGAACAAGCAGCCCAGTCCGGCACCTTCGGGCGCGGGGGCCGGCCGCTTCGGTGCGTATGGCGGTCGCTACGTGCCCGAGGCCCTCGTGGCTGCCCTCGAGCAGCTCGACGAGGCGCGGCTCAAGGCCAACATCGACCCCGCCTTCCTGGGCGAGCTCGAGCGCCTGCACCGCACCTACACCGGCCGTCCGAGCATCATCACGGAGGTCCCGAGGTTTGCCGTGCATGCGGGGGGAGCCCGTGTCCTGCTCAAGCGCGAGGACCTCAACCACACGGGCTCGCACAAGCTCAACAACGTGCTCGGCCAGGCGCTGCTGACCAAACGCATGGGCAAGAAGCGCATCATCGCCGAGACCGGCGCGGGTCAGCACGGCGTTGCCAGCGCGACCGCGGCTGCCCTCATGGGCCTCGAGTGCGCCGTGTACATGGGAACGAAGGACACGCAGCGTCAAGCCCTGAACGTGGCGCGGATGCGGCTCCTCGGCGCCGAGGTCATCCCGGTGAGCCACGGCAGCGCGACCCTGAAGGACGCGATCAACGAGGCGATGCGCGACTGGGTCACCAACGTCGAGACCACCCACTACCTGATCGGCACCGTCACCGGTCCGCACCCGTTCCCCGTGATGGTGCGCGACTTCCAGCGCATCATCGGCGTCGAGGCACGGGCCCAGGTGCTCGACCTGGTCGGTCGCCTGCCTGATGCCGTGTGCGCCTGCGTCGGCGGGGGCTCCAACGCGATGGGTATCTTCCACCGTTTCATCGACGACTCGTCCGTCGCCCTGATCGGGCTCGAGGCTGGGGGCCACGGAGTCGACACCGACAAACACGCGTCCCGCTTCAGCACCGGGGTTCCAGGTGTGCTGCACGGTGCGTTCACGTACGTCCTTCAGGACGAGGACGGACAGACCCTGGAGTCCCACTCGGTCTCGGCCGGGCTGGACTACCCGAGTGTGGGGCCCGAGCACTCGTTCCTGCGGGACAGCGGCCGGGCGCAGTACCGCCCGATCACGGACAGCCAGGCGATGGATGCCTTCTCGCTCCTGTGCAAGACCGAGGGGATCATTCCCGCGATCGAGAGCGCCCACGCGCTCGCCGGCGCCCTCGAGATCGGGCGCGAGCTCGGCCCCGACGCCGTCATCCTGGTCAACCTCTCAGGGCGCGGTGACAAGGACGTCGATACGGCGGCCCAGTGGTTCGGGTTGCTGGACGAAGGGCGCCAGCTGGACGGGTTGGGTCAGCAGTGAGCGGCGTCGGCGCGGTACTGGCCAAGACCAGGGCGCAGGGCCGGGCCGCGCTCGTGGGCTACCTGCCCGTGGGGTTCCCGGACGTCCAGGGGTCCATCGACGCCATGGTTGCCATGGTCGAGGCCGGCGTGGACATCGTCGAGGTCGGTGTGCCCTACACCGACCCGCTGATGGACGGCCCGGTCATCCAACATGCTGCCGATGTTGCGCTCCATGGTGGGACCCGGTTCAAGGACACCTTCACCGCAGTGCGGGCCGTAGCCGACGCCGGCGCTCCTGCGCTGGTCATGTCCTACTGGAATCCCGTTCTCCGCTATGGCGTCGACCGTTTCGCCGAAGACCTCGCCAAGGTTGGCGGGGCGGGCCTGATCACGCCGGACCTCATCCCGGACGAGGGCGCCGAGTGGATCGCGGCTGCCGAACGCAACGACCTCGACCGCGTCTTCCTCGTTGCCCCCAGCTCGACCCCGCAGCGGCTCCGGAGTACCACGTTGGCGTGCCGGGGCTTCGTCTACGCCGCGTCGACCATGGGAGTCACCGGGGCCCGCGCAACGGTCGGCGACACCGCCGAGGTGCTGGTCACCCGCACCCGTGTCATGACGGACCTGCCGATCTGCGTCGGACTCGGTGTTTCCACCGGCGCCCAGGCCGCTCAGGTTGCGGCCTTCGCCGACGGCGTGATCGTCGGCTCGGCCTTGGTGCGATGCCTCACGGATCCTGGGTCGCGTGCGGACGGTCTTGCCGCGATCCGCAGGCTGTCGGCCGAGCTGGCTGCCGGCGTCCGACGGGAAGGCTGAGCTCATGGGTCTGAGGAGTCAATGGGAGGCCGGTCGTCTGCCCGACGTCATTGGTCTCTTGGCCCGGCTCACCCTCGGGGTCGTCCTCATCGTGGCCGGGGCGCTCAAGGTGACCTCGCCGGCGGTCTCGGCGAGGGCGATACGCGCCTTCCAGATCCTTCCGTACGACTTCGCCGGCTACGTGGGCTACGCCTTGCCCGTGGTCGAGATCTTGGTCGGACTGCTCCTGGTCACGGGCCTGTTCACGCGCTTGTCCGCAGCGGTGGGCGGCCTCCTGATGCTGGCGTTCATCATCGGCATCGGCTCGGCGTGGGCCCGCGGGCTGACCATCGACTGCGGCTGTTTCGGCGGCGGGGGAACCATCGGGGCCGCTCAGACGCAATATGGGAGGGACATACTGCGCGATGCAGGGCTGGCAGCCTGTGGGGCGTGGCTCGTCGTTCGTCCCCGTACGGCATACAGCCTTGATCACCGTTTGTTCGGATAGAAGGAGAGATCACCCAGATGCGTCCAGACGCCTCGAAGAAGCTCAAGGCAGCCGCGCCCAAGCAGGGACCCAACCCGGTCATCATCGGTGCGGTCATCGCGGCCGTCGTGATCGTGGGGGTGGTGGTGGCCATCGTGATCGGAAGCAACAGCAAGTCCAGCGGCGCTCCGGGGGGCTCTGCCCAGCCGAAGGGCGTCGTCGCAGGCGACGCCGGCGGCATCCTGGCCAACTCCGCACCGGCGAAGAGCAACGCGCCCACGCTTGACCTCTACGAGGACTTCCAGTGCCCCATCTGCGGAGAGCTCGAGAAGGCGATGGGACCCAGCATGGCCGCGATGAGCAAGGCCGGTGAGATCAAGCTCGTCGTGCACACCCTGTCCTTCCTGGACGACAACCTGAAGAACGACTCCTCGAAGCGAGCCGCCAACGCGGTCGCCTGTGCGGCTGACGCAGGCAAGTTCCTCGAGTACCACGCTGCTGTATTCGCCGCACAACCAGCCCGGGAGGGTGATGGCTTCACCGACGCCCAGCTCACGGCGTTCGCCAACACCGCTGGCATCACCGGTGCCCCGCTGACGACGTGGCAGAAGTGCACCTCCTCGGGTCAGCACGCCAAGTACGTCACCGATACGCAAAGCGCCGCCGAGAAGGCTGGAGTGAACAGCACCCCCACCGTCAAGCTCAACGGCCAGGACATCACCAAGACCCTGTCGACGGCGGATGCCCTGGTTGCGGCGGTCAAGGCCGCCACGAAGTGATCGGGTCCATCCCGAGCCCGGAGCACTCGGTCTGGTTCATCGGCTGGTTACCCATCCGGGCCTACGCGATGGCCATCCTCGCCGGGATCGTCGTGGCGGTCTGGATCACCCAGCGACGGCTCGCCGAACGAGGCGGTAAGCCGGGTCAGGCGCTGGATGTGGCGACGTGGGCCGTTCCGTTCGGAATCGTCGGCGGCCGGCTCTACCACGTGATCTCCAGCCCGCAGGCCTACTTCGGCGAGGGCGGCCATCCCCTCAACGCATTCAAGATCTGGGAGGGCGGCCTCGGCATCTGGGGAGCCGTTGCGCTCGGCGCCGTGGGTGCCTGGATCGGCTGTCGTCGGCGTGGAGTTCGCTTCCTGGACTACGTTGACGCGGCGGCGCCCGGCGTGGTCCTGGCTCAGGCGATCGGTCGCTGGGGCAACTACTTCAACAACGAGCTGTTTGGTGCCAGGACCGACCTGCCGTGGGGCCTGGAGATCCACTGCTGGGATCAGGGTGCGGGAGCCGCGGCCACGTGTCCGGGCAGCACCACGAACATCCTTGGCACGTTCCAGCCGACGTTTCTCTATGAGTCGCTGTGGTGTCTTCTCGTCGCCCTGGCCCTGTTGTTGGTCGACCGCCGGTTCAGCCTCGCCAGGGGCCAGATCTTCGCGCTCTACGGGATGCTCTACACCGTCGGCCGGGGCGTCATCGAGATGTTGCGCACGGACACCGCGAACCACGTCCTCGGGCTTCGTCTCAACGTATGGACCTCGGTGATCGTCTTTGCCGTCGCGGCGTTCGCCTTCAGGCGCTTCGGCGCGCGCAGTCAAGGCGCTGACAGGGAGATCGACAAGTTCGGCGGGAGGCCCGGACCAGCTATGGACGACCCCCAGCCGTCTCAACATCTGGACTGAAGCGTCCCGCCCGTCAGGATGGTGGGCTTTCCGGTATCCTGCGATCACCACGCTGGCCAATGCCGTCCACGCCCGGTTCCCGAGCCGCTTCTCGAGACGTCAAGGACGGTGTCCAATCTTGTCTTCGCTCTTTTCCGCTCAGCCACGGAACGAGGGGTTGTACAACTCCGAGTTCGAGCACGATGCCTGTGGTGTGGCACTCATCGCGACCATGCGCGGCAGCGCGGGGCACGACATCATCGAGCATGGGCTGATCGCACTGCGCAACCTCGAGCACCGCGGCGCGACCGGCGCAGACCCTCAGGTCGGTGACGGGGCCGGCATCCTCACCCAGATCCCGGATGCCTTCCTGCGCGAGGTGGTGGACTTCGAGCTGCCCTCGCGGGGCGCCTACGCCGCGGGTATCGCCTTCCTGCCCGTCGATGCCAACGCGCGTTCCAGCACCGAGGCCACCATCTCGGCCATCGCCAGGCAGGAGGGCCTGAAGGTCCTTGGATGGCGCGACCTGCCGATCTCCGCCGACCTCGTCGGTGACGCCGCCCGGGCCTGTATGCCGTTCTTCCGCCAGCTGTTCGTGACCGCTTCGGTGGGTCGCGTGGTGGGTATGGGCCTGGAGCGTCGGGCCTTCTGCCTGCGCAAGCGTGCCGAGCGCGAAGCCACCGTCTACTTCCCGTCGCTCTCGGTACGCACCATGGTCTACAAGGGCATGCTCACCACCGATCAGCTGGAGCCCTTCTTCCCCGACCTGTCCGACCATCGGTTCGTCACCGAGCTGGCGCTTGTCCACTCGCGCTTCTCGACCAACACCTTTCCCTCCTGGCCGTTGGCCCACCCCTACCGGTTGATCGCCCACAACGGCGAGATCAACACGGTCAAGGGCAACCGCAACTGGATGCAGGCTCGCGAGAGCCAGCTCGTCAGCGACGTGATCCCAGGTGACCTCGAACGTCTCTTCCCGATCTGCAGCGAAGGGGTCTCGGACTCGGCGTCCTTCGACGAGGTTCTGGAGCTGCTGCACCTCGGCGGTCGATCGTTGCCGCACGCGGTCCTGATGATGATCCCCGAGGCGTGGGAGAACCACGAGGAGATGGACCCGGCGCGCAGAGCGTTCTATGAGTTCCACTCCTCCTTCATGGAGCCGTGGGACGGGCCCGCCTGCGTCACGTTCACCGACGGCACCATCATCGGAGCGGTCCTGGACCGAAACGGTCTGCGTCCAGGGCGCTACTGGGTCACCGACGACGGCCTCGTGGTCCTCGCCTCCGAGACCGGAGTTCTCGACCTCGAACCCGGTCGTGTGGTCCGCAAGGGACGGTTGCAGCCAGGTCGCATGTTCCTCGTCGACACCGAGCACGGCCGAATCGTCAGCGACGACGAGGTCAAGTCCTCGCTTGCCGCTGAGAACCCTTACGAGGAATGGCTGCACGCTGGCCTCATCAACCTGGAGGACCTGCCCCAGCGGGAGCACGTCGTGCACACTGCGGCGTCGGTCGCCCGCCGTCAGCAGACGTTCGGCTACACCCACGAAGAGCTGCGGATCCTGGTGTCTCCCATGGCGAAGACCGGGGGGGAGGCGTTGGGCTCGATGGGAACCGATACCCCGATCGCGGTGCTGTCCGAGCGCCCCCGCCTGATCTTCGACTACTTCACCCAGCTCTTTGCACAGGTGACGAACCCGCCCCTGGACGCCATCCGCGAAGAGCTCGTGACTTCCCTGGGCACCGTGATCGGTCCCGAGGGCAACGCCCTGTCCGCCGGACCGGCCTACGCCCGACAGGTCGTCCTGCCGTTTCCTGTGCTGGACAACGACGAGCTGGCCAAGATCGTCCATATCAACGCGGATGGCGACCTGCCCGGCTACGCCACGTACGTGGTCAAGGGGCTGTACGCCGTATCCGGTGGGTCGGACGCGATGAAGGCACGCCTTGAGGAGATCTTCGTCGAGGTCTCGGAGGCCATCGCCGGAGGCGCGCGTTTCGTCGTGCTCTCCGACCGTGACTCCGGCCGTGACCTCGCGCCGATTCCCACGCTGCTGCTCACCTCGGCCGTGCACCACCACCTCATCCGCGAGAAGACCCGCACCCGGGTCGGGTTGCTCGTCGAGGCCGGAGACGTCCGCGAGGTCCACCACGTGGCGCTCCTCATCGGCTTCGGTGCTGCGGCCGTAAACCCTTATCTGGCAATGGAATCGGTGGAGGACCTGGTTCGTTCGGGTGCCATTTCCGGACTTAGCGCCGACAAGGCGGTCAAGAATCTCATCAAGGCGCTCGGCAAAGGCGTGCTCAAGGTCATGTCCAAGATGGGTATCTCCACCGTGGCGTCCTATCGCGGCGCGCAGGTCTTCGAGGCCATCGGACTCTCCCAGGAGCTGATCGACTCCTACTTCACCGGAACCATCTCCCAGCTCGGCGGCATCGGCCTCGACGTCCTGGCCGAGGAGGTCGCGGCGCGCCACGCCACGGCATACCCGCTGGATGGCGTGCGCCTGCCGCACCGCAAGCTGGACGTGGGCGGGGAGTACCAATGGCGCCGCGAGGGCGAGCCCCACCTGTTCGACCCGGACACGATCTTCCGTCTTCAGCACTCCACCCGAACACGCAGCTACGACATCTTCAAGCAGTACACCGCGCGGGTCGACGAGCAGTCCGAGCGGCTGATGACCCTGCGCGGCCTCTTCAAGTTCGCGGCGGGCCGAACTGCGGTGCCCATCGAGGAGGTCGAGCCGATCAGCTCGATCGTGGCCCGCTTCAGCACGGGGGCCATGAGCTACGGCTCCATCAGCCAGGAGGCCCACGAGACGCTCGCCGTGGCCATGAACCGCCTTGGTGGCCGGTCGAACACGGGTGAGGGCGGTGAGGACGAGGACCGTCTGCTGGACCCGATCCGCCGGTCGGCGGTCAAACAGGTCGCTTCCGGTCGCTTCGGAGTGACCTCGCTCTACCTGACCCAGGCCGCCGACATCCAGATCAAGATGGCGCAGGGTGCCAAGCCCGGTGAGGGCGGCCAGCTGCCTGGTCACAAGGTCTACCCATGGGTGGCCAAGACGCGTCACTCGACTCCCGGAGTGGGTCTGATCTCGCCGCCCCCGCACCACGACATCTACTCCATCGAGGACCTGGCCCAACTCATCCACGACCTCAAGAACGCCAACCCCACGGCACGCATACACGTCAAGCTCGTATCCGAGGTCGGTGTGGGGACGGTCGCCGCCGGTGTCAGCAAGGCGCATGCCGACGTCGTGCTCATCTCGGGGCATGACGGTGGTACCGGTGCTTCGCCGCTCACCTCGCTCAAGCACGCTGGTGCGCCATGGGAGCTGGGAGTTGCCGAGACCCAGCAGACGTTGGTGCTCAACGGTTTGCGTGACCGGATCGTCGTCCAGGTGGACGGCCAGCTCAAGACGGGACGTGACGTCGTGATCGCGGCACTGCTCGGCGCCGAGGAGTTCGGCTTCGCCACTGCTCCGCTGGTGGTGAGTGGCTGCATCATGATGCGCGTGTGTCACCTCGACACCTGCCCGGTGGGCATCGCGACCCAGAACCCCGAGCTGCGCTCACGTTTCTCCGGCAAGCCGGAGTTCGTCGAGACGTTCTTCGAGTACATCGCCCAAGAGGTCCGCGAGTACCTGGCCGCCCTCGGCCTACGGTCCATGGAGGAAGCCATCGGGGAGGCATCGCTGCTCGAGACCGCACCTGCCGTCCAGCACTGGAAGGCCAGCGGCCTCGACCTCGCGCCGATCCTGACGGAGATCAAGCCGGTGGACGGTGCGCCCCGTCGTCACACGGTCGCCCAGGACCACGGGCTGGGGAAGGCCCTGGACCATACGCTGATCGAGATGAGCCAGGAAGCGCTGCGGGACAAGACCCCTGTGCGCATCGAGCTCCCGGTCCGCAATGTCAACCGCACCGTGGGCACCATGCTCGGTCACGAGGTGACCAAGGCCCACCCGCACGGTCTGCCTGATGGCACGATCGATATCTCGCTGTCGGGGTCGGCCGGTCAGTCGCTGGGTGCCTTCCTCCCAGCCGGCATCACGCTGCGGCTGTACGGCGACGCCAATGACTATGTGGGCAAGGGACTTTCCGGTGGCCGGGTCGTGGTTCGGCCGGACCGCTCGGCTTCGCTGCCGGCAGAGCACAACGTCATCGCCGGCAACGTGATCGCGTACGGGGCCACCAGTGGTGAGGTGTTCCTGCGCGGTCAGGTGGGAGAGCGGTTCTGCGTGCGCAACTCCGGCGCCACGGCAGTTGTCGAAGGACTGGGTGACCACGGGTGCGAGTACATGACCGGTGGCACGGTGCTGGTTCTTGGACCAACCGGCCGGAACTTCGCTGCGGGGATGTCCGGTGGTGTCGCCTACGTCCTGGATCTGCGGGTAGACCGGGTCAACCGCGATCTCGTTGACCTCTTGCCCCTGCGTGACACGGACGTGGAGGTCGTACACGAGCTCCTGACCAAGCATCGTCAGTGGACCGAGTCCGCCGTCGCCGGAAGGCTGCTCGCGGACTGGCACAACGTCAAGGGCCGCTTCACCCTCGTCCTGCCGCGTGACTATCAGCGTGTTCTCGACGTTCGCGCAACGGCTGAGTCGGAGGGACTTGACCTCAACGGCCCCCAGGTGTGGGAGCGGATCATGGAGGCTTCCCGTGGCTGATCCTCAGGGGTTCCTGTCAACCCGTGCGCGCGAGCTCCCCAAGCGCCGTCCCGTGTCGGTCCGGCTCATGGACTGGCACGAGGTCTATGAGCAGCAAGAGGTCGCCCAGCTGCAGAAGCAGGCCGGACGCTGCATGGACTGCGGTATTCCGTTCTGCCACAACGGTTGCCCGCTGGGGAACCTGATTCCTGAGTGGAACGACCTGGCGTGGAAGGGCGACTGGCGCGAGGCCATTGAGCGGCTCCACGCCACGAACAACTTCCCGGAGTTCACTGGTCGGCTGTGCCCTGCACCGTGCGAGACCGCCTGCGTGCTGGGCATCAACCAGCCCGCCGTGACCATCAAGCAGATCGAGGTCACCACCATCGAGCGCGCCTTCGATGCCGGAGGGGTCACGCCTCAGGCACCGGATCGTCTGACCGGCAAGACCGTCGCGGTTGTCGGTTCCGGGCCCGCAGGCCTTGCCGTTGCCCAGCAGCTGACCAGGGCCGGGCACACCGTCGCCGTCTTCGAGCGCGCCGACAAGGCCGGCGGCCTGCTGCGTTATGGCATCCCCGAGTTCAAGATGGAGAAGTCCGTCCTGGACCGTCGCTTGGCGCAGATGGAGGCCGAGGGCACCCGGTTCCGAAACGGTGTCGACGTTGGCGGTGACCTGACCGGTAAGCAGCTGCGTGAACGTTATGACGCCGTGGTTCTGGCCGTCGGCGCCACGGTCCCGCGTGACCTGCCCGTCCCAGGGCGTGAGCTGGGCGGGGTCATACAGGCTATGAGCTTCCTGCCCCCCGCCAACCGCGTCGCGCTCGGCGAAGAGGTCGAGAACCAGGTTGTCGCCACGGGCAAGGACGTCATCGTCATCGGTGGCGGCGACACGGGAGCGGACTGCATCGGCACCGCGCACCGTCAGGGCGCCAGGTCCGTGACGTCGCTGGAGATCATGCCCCGCCCTGGTGATGACCGCCCGGCGGGCCAGCCGTGGCCGACATACCCCATGCTGTTTCGCATCGCGGCGGCACACGAAGAGGGTGGAGAGCGTGTCTACGCGGTGAACACCAAGGAGATCCTGGGCGACGAGCTGGGCAGGGTCCGAGCGCTGCGTCTCGTGGAGGTGGGGCCTGCTGGCAGCGGCAGTGACATGGGGTTCGCCGAGGTCGAGGGCACCGAGCGCGAGATCCCCGCGCAGCTGGTCCTGCTCGCAATGGGTTTCCTCGGACCGGAGACCAACGGTGTGGTCAAGCAGCTCGGCGTCGAGTTGGACGAACGCTCGAACATCAAGCGGGACAGGGCTTTCATGACGTCGGTGCCGGGTGTCTTCGTTGCCGGGGATGCCGGTCGCGGCCAGTCGCTGATCGTGTGGGCCATCGCCGAGGGCCGCTCGGCGGCCGCAGGTGTGGACGCCTATCTCACGAGCGGGGCCTCGGCACTTCCCCGTCCGGTGAACCCCACGGACCGGCCGCTCACGGTGTGAGACCGTCTCGTTCCGGCTCACGTCATGACCTGGCGGGCCAATAGGATTGAGGCCATGCGCCGCGCGAAGATCGTTTGCACCCTTGGCCCCGCAACATGGTCACCGGAGGGGGTGCGGGCCTTGGTCGCTGCGGGCATGGACGTCGCCCGGCTCAACCTCTCGCACGGGAGCTACGCAGACCACGAAGCGGCCTATGCCGAGGTGCGCAGGGCCAGCGATGAGTCGGGCAGAGCCGTTGGGGTGCTCGTCGACCTGCAGGGTCCCAAGATCCGCACCGGCCGTTTCGCAGACGGCCCGGTCACGCTGGTCAACGGTGACCGCTTCACGATCACGGTCGATGACATCCTCGGTGGTCCGGACCGCGTGTCAACGACCTACAAGGGCCTTCCCGGCGATGTGTTGCCCGGCGACCGGTTGCTGATCGATGACGGCAAGGTCGCTCTGTTGGCCCTCGAGGTCACCGACACCGACATCGTCACAGAGGTGGTCGAGGGCGGGGTCGTGTCCAACAACAAGGGCATCAACCTCCCGGGTGTCGCCGTCAGCGTGCCGGCCATGTCGAACAAGGACGAGGCGGACCTGCGCTGGGCGCTGCGCCTTCGCGCGGACATGGTAGCCCTGTCGTTCGTCCGCGACGCCAAAGACATCGAACGGGTCCACGAGATCATGGACGAAGGGGGTGGGCGCCTGCCCGTGATCGCCAAGATCGAGAAGCCGCAGGCCGTCGAGAACCTCAGGGAGATCATCAAAGCCTTCGACGGCGTCATGGTTGCGCGTGGTGACCTCGGCGTCGAGCTACCGCTGGAGGATGTGCCCCTGGTCCAGAAGCTCGCCATCGAGATCGCCCGGCGCAACGCCAAACCGGTGATCGTTGCCACGCAGGTCCTCGAGTCGATGATCGAGAACCCCCGACCGACCCGCGCCGAGGTCAGCGACTGTGCCAACGCCGTCCTGGACGGCGCCGACGCGATCATGTTGTCCGGCGAGACGAGCGTCGGCAAGTGGCCGATCGAAGCGGTGACCATGATGGCCCGGATCATCGAGAGCACCGAGGAACACGGCCTCGAGCGCGTGCCGGCGCTGGGTACCCGCCCGCACACCGTCGGTGGAGCCGTGACAGCCGCGGCGGCAGACGTCGGCGAGCTCGTGGGCGCCAAGTACCTCGTGACCTTCACGCAGTCGGGGGACTCGGCGAAGCGGCTCTCGCGGATCCGCTCCAAGCTCCCGATGCTCGCATTCACCCCGATCCAGGCCACGCGCTCACAGCTGACACTCGTCTGGGGTATCGAGACCTACCTCGTGCCGAAGGCCCGACACACCGACCAGATGGCCCGGCAGGTCGACGAGTCGCTGCTCGACAACGGTCGATGCGTCGAGGGCGACACGGTGGTCATCGTCGCCGGCTCGCCTCCCGGCATACCAGGTTCGACCAACGCTCTGCGCGTGCACCACATGGGCGACGCCAAGAACAAGGTGGCTCCGGCATACGAGAATCTCGACTGACCGGACCGACGATGCACCGACCGACGAGCCACCTTGTTCGGTCCCGCGTCATGCCCGACCAGGGCTCAGGCATGACGCGGTGGCTGCTCGGTGAGGCGCAGGGCCAGAGTGGGACAGGCTTTCACCGCACGTCTTGCCATCGCGAGGACTTCGTTCTTCACGGGCCCATCCACGATCGGAAAGCCCCACTCGTCGCGGCTGATGACCTCGGGCAGGAGCTCGGCGCAGAGGCCGTGCCCCTTGCACGCCGGCCAGTCGACCCGCAGCTGGCGCTCGCTCATCCGAGCTCCTCCTCCCTGCCGCTGCGACACGTGCCCAATGAGTGCGAGTCGACCTCCTGCGGGAAGCGCTGCAGCATCGAGGCCACCAGGCGCGCCGTCCCGTCCGGATGCGCGCAGGCGCCGCGCTGAACGACGAGCCCGCACAGCTCCTCCACCCGCCGAACCGGACCACCATCGTGGACCAACGCCCCGACGGCCTCGGCCATCGCGGGCAGTCCATTACGGCAGGGACCGCACCGTCCGGCGCTTTCTCCGGCCAGGTAGTCGACCAGCGCTGCCGTCCTCACGAGCGGGCACCAGCCCTCCGCCAGAGGCAGCATCACGCCAGCGCCGAGTGTCGCCCCTGCTGCCGCGATGTCGTTGCGAGACACCGTCAACCCACGCAGCTGTGCCGGTCTCAGCCACGTGCCGTGGTACCCGCCCAACAGCAGCGGCCGCCTCATCTCATCCTCATCCAGGACGTCCTCCAGGGGAGTGCCGAATGCCACCTCACGCACCTGCGGATCCCAGGCGTCGCCGCGCAGGGTCAACAGCGTGGTGCCCGGCTCGTCGGCCGTACCGTGGGCGGCATAGCCCGCCGCCCCAACCCGGGCCAGATGCCCGAGGTGCGCGAAGGTCTCCGCATTGGACAGCAACGTCGGTCGCCCTTTGTGCCCGCTGACGGCCTGCGGCTGCCATGAGGTGACCGGCAGGTTCTCGCGACCAGCCATGAGCTGCAGAACCGCCTGGGCCTGACCCGCGACGAAGCGCGGCTCTGCGTCGTGCAGCTGCACCTTGAGGCGCTCACCAGCAGTGGCCCGCTCACGCAACGCCTTCTCAACGATGAGCCGCAGGGATGGGAGCTCGGACGGCACCACGATGTGCACCTCACGGGTGCTCAGCGCATGGGCCACGGCCGCCGCCCCGTCCAGGACGACGTGGGGCGAGCAGGTCATGAGGGCGGCGTCCTTGTGGCTCGCCGGCTCACCTTCTGAAGCGTTCACCACCACCACGGCCCTACGGCGGGCAGCCGCGGCCAGCTTGATGGCAAAGGGGAATCCGGCACCTCCGCGTCCGCGCAGGTCCACGTCGCGGGCCAACT
>Ga0209745_1001275_pt1 | contig 15169 bp, 12 predicted proteins | sample BarGraNGADG00312_FD_184495 | JGI IMG/M metagenome (GOLD analysis project Ga0209745, IMG submission 184495) | Arctic peat soil microbial communities from Barrow, Alaska - Barrow Graham LP Ref core NGADG0004-312 (SPAdes) (version 2) | ecosystem: Environmental > Terrestrial > Soil > Wetlands > Peat... | reverse complement strand
GTCGTCCACCCCGCACAGGGAGCCGAAGGCGCCCAAGGTCTCGTACTCCGGTCCGCCATACTCCGGCAGAACGGGGCCGAAGGGAGATGCCTCACCCCCGACCTCCACTATCCGGATGCAGCCGAGCCCGCAGCCGGGGCAGCGGCCCTGCTGCTTCAGGATGGTGTTGGTCATCGTCTCGCCGGAGATCCCACCGTTTCCCTCAAAGACCCCCTGTTGGAAGTTCCTGGTGGGCAGTATTCCCTGGCCGTTCAGCCCGGACACCCCCAGGGCAGTGCCGTACTTGCCCCAGTTCTGTGCCCAGGGATCATCGCGAAGGGCGGCGTTGATCTCCCGAGCCATCTCTCTCACCCTATCCGGATTCGCCACCGGCACAGCTGTGCCGCCCTCCACGACAACCGCCTTCAGCCGCTTGGAGCCCATAACGGCACCCAACCCGGTGCGGCCGAAGGCCCTGTGCTTCTCAGACAGTACACAGGCAATTCGGGAAAGCTTTTCGCCCGCCGGGCCGATGCAGGCCACGGTGCAGCCTGGTCCCAGCTCCGCATGGAGAAGGTCATCGGTCTCCCCCGTGGACTTGCCCCACAAACCGGAGGCGTCCCGGAGCTCGGCACTCCCATCGTGGATCCAGAGATACACCGGGGTCTCAGAAGCGCCCTCGATTACCAGGCCATCCAGACCCGCCCGCTTGAGCTGCGGGCCAAAAGAGCCCGCCGCGTTCGCCTGTCCCCAGATTCCGGTGAGTGGAGACTTGGCAAAGAGCTGGATCCGGGTGGTGCCCGGTGTGCTAGTGCCGGTGAGGGGCCCGGCCAGGAATATCAACCGGTTCTCCGGACCCAGGGGATCCGCGCCAGGCTTTAGCTCCTTAAGAAGGACACTGGCCGCGATACCCCGCCCACCGACGTACTTGCGGGCTTCAGCCGGATCCAACCCCTCTTCTTCCACCTTTCCGGTGGAGAGGTTCACATGCAGAACCTTCCCGATATGGCCGTACATCCATTACCTCCGCTATTTTTCGCCAATACGAAACACCATCTGGGTCGGTCGCACGAAGCGAAGGGCGACCGCCAGAGGTATCATCACCAGCACCATGTAGATCACTGCCATGGCATCCACGGAATAGGTGGGTCGGATACCCGCGGCGAACATGGCGTAGTAGAGGGCCACCACGATGGTCTGGGATCCGGCCCCCGAAACGAGGAAGGTCAGTTCGAAGTTGGCCACCGTCGAGGTCAAGGTCAGCACGCCCGCGGTGAGCAACCCCGGCACGCTGAGCGGGAGTAGCACTCGGCGGGTGATGGCCAACCGGGAGGCTCCCAGAACCCTCGCCGACGACTCCATGTTTCGATCGATCTGCTCGATAAAGGGCACCAGGATGAACATGGCAAAGGGGATCATCGGCACGGCATTGGCCAGGATCACCCCGGCCACCGTGCCCCCCAGCCCATATCGGTAGAGCACCGTGGCAAGGGGAATACCGTAGGCAATCTGGGGCAGCAGCACCGGCAGCAGGAACAGTACGGTGAGGTACCTCTTGCCGGGGAAGTCCACCCTGGCCAGCGCGTAAGCCGCCAGAAAGCCGATGGAAAGGGAGAGTGCCATCACGGCGATCACCACCTCGAAGGTCACGGCCATCAGCCCTCCCAGCCCATAGAAGGAGAAGTTGTATGGGTACCACTCGGCGGTGAAGCTAGCCGGCAACGGCCCGCCGAACCAGCTCTTCGCGAAGGAGCTGACGAGGACGTGGCCGGCGATCCCCATGATGTTCAGGGTGAAGGCGAACACGAAGAGGTAGAAGGCCAGGAACCAGGGTGAACGTCGAACCGACTCCATATTGTTACCTCCTATCCCTTCGCACCGGATATGGCTGAGCCCTTGTACAGCCTCTCCCGCAGGCCCAGGATCATCACAACTACCGCCAACTCCACGAAGCCCATGATCATGGCGATGGAGGTGGCCATGGAGAAGTCGTAGTGCTCGAAGGCCATCTGGTACGCGGCGATGGCTATGCTCCTGGTGGCACCCGCCGGCTCGCCCACCAGCATCGCGGAGGGGAACACGCTGAAGTTGGTCACGAAGGTCAGGCAGGTGGCGATGGCGATGCCGGGCGCCATCAGGGGCAGCATCACCCGACGCAGCACCTCCAAGGGGCTTGCCCCCAGGACCCGAGCCGAGTACTCGATATTCGGGTTGATGCCCGAGACGTACCCCAACAGCATCAGGAAGCAGAAGGCGAACTCCTTGAAATACATGGCGATCATCACGCCGGTCCAGTTGTGGGTCAGCCGGAGCGGCTGGTTGATGATGCCCAGATTCTCAAGGATCTGATTGAACCAGCCGCCGGGGCCGAAGTATCCAATGATCCCCTCGGCAGTGAGAACCGCCCCCAGACTGATCGGCAGGATCAGGAGAGTGGTGATCAAGCTCTCACCCCACATCCCCCTGCGCATCACGTAGGCGGCCGGCACAGCCGTGAAGAGGACGACCAGGGTATTTGGGACCGCCAGCCGCAGGGTGTTGAACAGGGACTCCCGCTGGTAGGGATCCTGTAGGAACTTGACGTAGTTGGAGATGGATATGCCCCCCTCCTGCGGCATGAAGCTGAGCATCAGGCCGTACACGAAGGGATAGACGAAGAGGACGACCACAACGAGGGTCGCCGGCAGCAACAGCGCCAGGACCGACAGGTCGTAGCTTCTCTCCTTCGACTTGGGCTTCGACCGAGCGGGCAATGGCTGAGCCTGTGCCGTAGCCATAGCTCACCTCACCGCCTGAGGTCCGGACTCCAGGAGGATGATCCTCTTAGGGTCCAGGAACAGCTCGACCCAATCGCCCACGGACACCTCCTCTGGGGTGCGTACCGTCACCTTCCCGAGACCCTCGCAATCCACCTGCAGGTCGCTCTCCTTTCCCAGGTACTCGGCTAGTTTGACCTCGCCACGATACCGGTTCACCGGACCGTCACCGTCCACGCCCTCCGAGTGCGGGACCAGTTGAACGTCGTCCGGGCGGATAGCCGCCGTCACCTCGGCGCCGACGGACGGCTTCGCGTGACTCTGCACGGCCAGCCGCAGACCCTTCCGCTCCACGACGGTCCCCTCCGCTCCATCTGCCATGGACACGCGGCAGGGGAAGAAGTTCTTGAACCCCATGAAATCGGCCACGAACAGGTTCGCGGGCTCGTTGAACAGCTGCTTAGGCGAGCCCACCTGCTCGATGATCCCGTTATTCAACAGAACGATGCGATCGGAGAGGGATAGGGCCTCGCTCTGGTCGTGTGTCACGTAGACCGAGGTCAGTCCCAGCTCCTCGTGGAACCGCTTGATCTCGCCCCGCATCTCGACGCGCAGCTTGGCGTCTAGATTGGAGAGGGGCTCATCCAGCAACAGAAGCGAGGGACGCACCACCAGGGCCCTGGCGATGGCAACCCGCTGCTGCTGGCCGCCGGAGAGCTGGCTGGGGTAACGGTCCTCGAACCCATCCAACTGCACCAGACAGATCATCTCGGCAACTCGCTGGCGGATCTCCTTGTCGGGAACGTGGCGAAGTTCCAGCCCAAAGGCGATGTTCTTGAAGACGGTGATGTGGGGGAAAAGGGCGTAGTTCTGGAACACCATGCCCAGGCCCCGCCTCTCCGGGGGCAGGGTGTCGAGCCGACGCTCGTTCACCCAGATCTCTCCTTCAGTGAGGGGGATCAGGCCGGCGATGCAGTTCAGCGCCGTGGACTTCCCCGACCCACTGGGACCCAGGAAGGTGACGAACTCGTTGCCCTGGACCTCGAGGTTGAAGTTATCCAGCACCGTCTTGTGGCCAAACCGCTTGGTCACCCACATCTTTATGTGGCGAACAGGCTCGGTCACAGTGAATCTCCTTCCGTCAGTGTTATGACGGGGAACTCACCGCAAAGCAGGCTGAGCCCGCCGGAGGAATTCGGGGGAACTGCCGGGATTGCCAGTCTCTTTGGGCCCCTGGAGTTCCTCCGAATCCCTGGCGAAGCCTGCCGTCGGCTCTCCGGTAAATGGCCCCACCCTCTAGTTGAAGGTCTTCACCTGGTCGGCGCCGACTTCGCGGTCCCACTTGTCCATGGCATCGACCAACTGCTTGGTCGGAAGAGTCGGAGTGTTCGGCATCTCCTTGGTCCACTTGGCGTACTCGGGGCGCCACACCTTCGTGACCACATCCTGGATCTCCTTGGGAGCCAGGTCGACGGAGGTGTTGGTAACCACGGGCCCGATGAAGGCTTTGTAGGTGTAGGCCTGCTGCTCCGGCTGGAGCATGAACTCGATCAAGTCGTAGAGCACGTCCTTCTCGCGGTCCGAAACCCCCTTCGGGATTGACCACATGTGGCCGTCAATCACCCAGGTGGTGTCCGGCAGGAAGAAGATCTGGCTATCCATGGGAATAGTGCCGATGGCACGGGGGTTCATCTCCCATTCCATGATGCCGGCCATCATCCATCGGATCCCCTCGCCGAACTCCTTCATCGTCTGGGCCGTGCGGGTAGGGTAGTACTCCACCGTTCGGCCGATCTCCTTCAGGAAGGCCCAGCTCTTCTCCCAACCGTTGATGGGATCCTTAGGATCCTTGTCTTTGAGGAAGAAGGGAGTACCCTGCAGTATCGATCGCCCGGGGCCACTGTTGGCCGGGCGGGCGTACTGGAACTTGCCGGGGTTAGCCTTGCACCACGCCTTGAACTCGTCTACCGACTTGGGCGGCTCCTTCACCTTGTTGGGGTTGTAGACGAACAGGGGACCGCCGAAGGAGACTACAGGCGGGACGCTGAAGCCCTCGCCCTCTTCCAGCAGGTACTTGGCCGGCTGATTGAACTTGTCCAAGGGGAGCCGCTTCTCGAGATCGGGCAGGATCTTCAGCAGCAGCTTCTGGTCCCGCAGGAAGGCCCCGGCATCCTGGCCATGGAGCAGGAGATTGGTGTCCAGCTTGCCGGCGTCCTGCTGGATCTTGATCTTCGCGGGTAGCTCGGGAGCGGTCCCCGTCTGGTACTTGATCTCCTTGACCTTCTCGGGGAACTTCTTCTTGAAGTTCTCGATGATGTCCTTGGTGGAGTTCAGGTCGCCACCGACGTCGATGATGCTGATGGTGATCGGCTCACCGGACGTAGCGGGCACGCCGGCAGCGGACTGAGCGGCTGCCTGTGCGCTGGTCGGAGCCGGAGCGCCGGGGGCCGAGGGTTTCGTGTCGGGGCTCGCGGGGGATGGGCATCCCGTGAGCAGGGTAGTGGAAGCTGCCGCCAGGGCGCCGAGACAGAATTGCCTTCGAGTGACTTTCACTGATATTGCCTCCTCCCTCAAGCAGGCCGAATCCAGCCAAGATCCGGATATTCAGGAGTGCGGTCCTTCCGCGGAACCAAGCCCCGCGGCCTGCCCAGGCTCTCTTCGCAGATGTGGCGGAAAGCTAACGGACGTCTGGGCAGAAGAAAGGCAACCAGATTGGGTCTTTCACCCGCTGGACTACTGTGCGGGCAGCCGAGAGTCGCCAAAAAGGGGGATCCCTACCTTTTACATCGTTCCTCCTCCCCGTCGATGCAGCGACCGGCGGACAGCGGCCCGGTCACCACGCGCGGCGCGACCTCCCCACGGGTGGGGCGTCTCAGGAGACAGCCGCAAGACTCCCGCACTATAAGGTCGGTAGGCATGCGAAGCTGCTCGCCGGGTCCCAGAATCTCTCCACGAATTCTCTGCAGCAGCCGTCTCGCGGCCATCACCCCCATCTGGTCACGGGGCTGCCGAACCACGGTAAGGGGGGGCTGCATGTGGGGGCTCCAGGGGTAGTCATCGAACCCGACCAGCCCAAGATCCTCCGGAATACGCAGGCCGTGGTCCTTGACGCACTGCAAGATCCCCATGACCAGCAGATGAGTGCAGGCCAGGATGGCATCGGGCTTACCCCCGGGGAGCGTCAGAAAACACTCCATCTCCCGCCGCCCGCTTCCCTCCAACGGCCGTCCCCCAAAGCGGATCAATTGAGGGTCGATGGTGCATCCGGCTTCGGTGTGGGCCCGCTGGTAGCCGCGCAGCTTGGCCTCGCCGCTGCTGGTACTAGCCGGATAGACGAGGATGGCCACTCGTTGGTAGCCCAGGTGAAGCAGGTGGCGAGTGGCCAGGTAGCTGGCCTGTTCGTTGTCGCCGAGGATGGCATCCAGGTCGACGCCAGGGAGTTGTCGAGAGAGCAGCACCGCCGAGACCCCGTCCAGAAGCAGGGAGGCTACCCGCCGCCCGCTCTCCTCCGGATCGCCGGTGGGGACGAGGACGACGCCATCTGCCTTCATCTGCGACACGATCTGTAGGCTCCGCTCCTCCTGTTCGGGATCCTCCTCCGTGTCGAACAGCAGGATGCTGTAGCCCTCGGAGCGCGCAACGCCTTCGATGCCGGCGACAATCTCCGCCCAGTAAGGGTCGCGGATGTTGGGGATGATGATGCCAATGGCCCTGGTGCGGCCAGACTTCAGGCTGCGAGCCACCAGATTAGGGCGATAGCCCAACTCCTCGATGGCCTGCTGGACGCGGAGACCCAACTCGTCGCTGACGAACTTGTTTCTATTGAGGACGGCGGAAACGGTGCCCACCGAGACACCGGCGCGGCGGGCGACGTCGCGGGTGGTGGTCACGGGCAGCCCCCAGTGAGAAGGTCCGGCGATACGTTTCGATGATACGTTTCACTGACCTAGGCAGATTACATCTATCGTCAACTACTGTCAAGAGGGAGTGCGTCGTCCCGTCACCCCATCACCCGGTCTCGGCCCCATTGGTAGCCAGAAGGCCACGATTGCGAGATAATCGGAGCAGACCCGTCTGGCAACTGGTGTTGCGCCCGGACAGAGGACAACCCTGAGGCATGAGCGAAGGATGGAAGAGATGCAGCATCAAGAAGATGCCGGTCCGCTGCAGCAGTTCCTGGTCGACGCCATCGAGCGATATGTGGCCGAGTCGCCGCTGAACAGGCTGAGGGATATCGACGGGACCCCAATCTTCGAGGCGCCGCTGGTAGGCTTCGCCGACGGCGACGACCCGCTATTCCAGCAGTACAAACAGGTGGTGGGTGAGTTCCAGTTCACCCCTCGGGAGGCGCTGGCAGCCTCGTTCGGGACGGACGGCGGCTCCGGGCCGCGGGAGTTCCCCAGAGTCGGGGTCGTGTCCTGGGTGCTGCCCATCGCGGCGGATACCAGGGCGAGCAATCGCGAGATGAACGAGGGACCGTCCCGGCGATGGAACAACACCAGGTTCCAGGGCGAGGATTTCAACGACGGCCTTCGGCGCCACGCAGTTGCACTGTTGCGGGAAAAGGGCTACGCGGCCGTGGCCCCGGTCATCACCGACCTGTTCACAGTTTACTATGAGGGCCCCCGGGCACCGGCCTCCACCTGGTCCGAGCGGCACATAGCCTACGCCGCGGGCCACGGCACCTTCAGTCTCTCCGACGGCCTGATCACCAGCAGGGGGATAGCCCATCGCTGCGGCAGCGTGGTCGTGGGAACGGCATTCGTCCCCAGCCGCAGGCCCTACAGCCACCACTTGGAGAACTGCCTCAACTTCAATGGTGGGAAATGTGGTGAGTGCATCCAGCGCTGCCCGGCGGGGGCCATTGGTCCCAAGGGGCACGACAAGTTGAAGTGCCGGGAGTTCCTGTTCTTGACGCAGGCGGACTGGGTGAAGAAGCCGGGCTACATCGGCGCCTACGCCGGTTGCGGCCTCTGCCAGGTCGGCACCCCCTGCGAGTTCAAGATCCCCCGGCGCTAGCCGTGGGCGGGCGACCTCCTGGAAGCTCGGGCGTCTCGCCCACGGCACGCAGACACCGAAACCGGAGGTAGATCGTGCTACCGTTGAAGGGCTGCATATGCCTGGTCGCGGGGGCGACCCGCGGGGCGGGGCGCGGCATCGCCTGCATGCTGGGGGAGGCCGGCGCCACGGTCTACTGCACCGGCCGCAGCGGGAAATGGCTACGCCGGCCGGAAGTTGAGGGTGTACCAGAAAAAGTTGCCCCTGCTTTCCACGGGCTGGAAGCCCGCCCGTTCCGCCCAGCCGGTCTCCGTGGAGCGGCGTGGGTAGTCAGGATCGACAAACCACTCGCTCAGGGAGAGGGTACCCCCCGACTTCAGCACCCGCCTCAGTTCGGCCAGCGCCCTCTGGACGTCCGGGATCTCCGGCAGCACCGAGACGAGGACGGCGACATCCACAGTGTGGTCCCCCAGCGGCAGGTTGTAGGCGTCGGCCTGGTGCAGATCCACGTTGGACACCGCGTCCGTGTCTAGCTTGGTCCGCAGCTTCTGAAGCATCTCCGCCGAGATATCCACTGCTATGACTCTGCCTTCGGGCCCCACCCGTCGAGCGATTTCACCGGTGAACGCCCCCGGCCCCGGCCCCAACTCCAGCACCGTCATCCCCGGCTGGATCCCGGCCCGATCGACCTGCTCCCTCGGCGGATTGGCCGCCCTGCGGAGAGGGCTATCCAGCAGCGCCGAGATGAAGGGCGGCGCCGGAAATTTTCGGTAGCGTCTGATTATCCGCATCACCACCTGGATGAAGAGGACCCAGAGCAAAAGTACACGAAGAAGGCGGCCGACCAACCGGATCGCCCAAACGAGCGGTCTGAAGATTGCCATACTTCAACCCCCTAAACGAATCGCTGAGTCAATCCTGTAAAGGGGGAGCAATCTTCATGCCCGCCCCTCCTAAGCTGGGCATGGTTCAGGAGAGGGGGCAGATAGAGTAACAGTGTGGGTCTGTAGCGTCGGGGCTCGTCCCCGACGCTACAACTGTTACCCCTGTCGTGAACCATGCCCTAATCTGCCCCGCAGCGGTCTCAGGTCATATCCACCCAAGCATACGGATCTGCCGGCGGCCCCGACCCGTGGCACTTAACTTGCTTAATAGTTCGACGTCGAAAGGTCCGACGTCGAGGTAACGATGCAGGCAAAGCACGAGGTAACGGCAGAAGAGGTCCTGGCTCTGGAGAGCTTCACGAAGCTCATCAGGGCGGTGGAAGTCGTCGGGGCCAGATTGATTCGCTCCGGCGTGCTGGGCGACCTGACAACCAGTCAGTTCGGGGTGTTGCAAAGCCTCCACCACGTCGGACCGATGAACCAAACTGAGATCAGCGGGCTGCTGGCGAAGAGCAGTAGCAACATAACCACCGTGATCGACAACCTCGAAAGGGGGGGGCTGGTGAGGCGAGAGAGGCAGGGGAGCGACCGGCGCTGCGCCATGGTGTCGCTGACTCCTGAAGGAGAGGATCTGATCTCCCGCATCGTCCCGGGACACGTTGCCGCCATAGTCGAGGAGATGAGCGCCCTAACCGTCAACGAGCAGGAGGAACTGGTAAGGCTGTGCGGCAAGCTGGGCAAAGGGCAGGAAGCGCAGGCAGCGTGAGGGGGACTTTCCCCTCCCTTTCGGGCACCCAATCGGCTGAGGCTCGGCGGAACGGGCGCACCAGTCCTGGATGTTTTGCAGGTTTATGGGTATAATATCACTAAAGCTGACAGTGAGCCTGTCAGGGTTGCGGCCGGCCGCGGGTACCCCCCGACCGACGCAACTTGGGGGGAGTGGAAGATGATACCGATAGAACGTTTTACGCAGCAGGCCCAGGAGCTGCTGGGACTGGCCCAGCAAATCCTCGCTCAGATGCGCCATCAGGCCGTCGATCCGGAGCACTTGCTGCTCGCCATGATTGAACAACCAACCGGCCTGGCCTCTCAGGTATTCCAGAGTCTCGGCGTCGACCTCCCAGCCCTTCGGTCCCAACTCCGAGGCTGGCTGGAGCACCAGCCCAAGGTGCTGAGCGCCACCGCGGGCCAGCAGCAGCTCTACTTCACCGAGCGCTCCCGAGTGGTGGTGGAGGGGGCAATGGCGGCCGCCGATTCCCGTGGCGACCAGTTCGTCGGGGTCGAGCATCTGCTCGCCGCCCTGGTCGTCCAGCGGCAGTGTGCGGCCGCCGAGATGCTTCGCAATCAGGGTGTCACCCCCGATAGGCTGGGGAAGGCATTCGAATCCATCCGTGGAGGTGAGGGGGTGGACGATCCCAACGCCGAGGCCAAGTACGCGGCCCTGGACAAGTACAGCCGCGACCTGACCAAGATCGCCAAGGAGGGCCAACTCGACCCCGTCATCGGGCGCGACCAGGAGATCCTCCGGGTGATGGAGGTGTTGGTCCGCAGGACCAAGAACAACCCGGTGCTGATCGGCGAGCCCGGCGTGGGTAAGACCGCCATCGTGGAGGGGCTGGCCCAGCGGATAGCCAACGGCGACGTGCCGGAGCCACTGCAGGGCAAGCGGGTTGTGGCACTGGATATGGGCTCCCTGCTGGCCGGAGCCAAGTACCGAGGAGAGTTCGAGGAGCGGCTCAAGAGTGTGATGGACGAGATCATCCGCCACAAGGGCGAGATCATCGTCTTCATCGACGAGATGCACACGATGGTGGGAGCCGGGGCTGCCGAGGGCGCCCTGGACGCCGCCAATCTGATGAAGCCGGCCCTTGCAAAGGGAGAACTGCACGCCATCGGCGCAACGACGCTGGACGAGTATCGCGAGCACGTGGAGCACGACCCGGCGCTGGAGAGACGCTTCCAACCGGTGTACGTGGATGAGCCGGACGCGGAGGCAACCCTGGGGATCCTCCATGGGCTGCGGGAACGGTACGAGAAGCACCATGGCCTGAAGATATCGGACTCGGCGCTGGAGGCCGCGGTAAATCTGTCCGACCGCTACATCACCGGGCGATTCATGCCAGACAAGGCGATCGACCTGATGGACGAGGCCGCTAGCAAGGTTCGGCTGCGCCAGTTCGGGGTGGACATGGACCCCGAGCAGCGGGAGAAGCGTGCCAAGGTCCGATCCCTGCTGCTGGAGGAAGAGGAGGCATGGCAGTCGAGAGAATACGAGAGGGCAGCCAACGCTCGACAGGAGCGGCTCGCCCTGGAGGCCGACTCCGGTGACAGCGGGAGTGGATCCATCGACAGCAATATTGTCGTGACCGATCGGGACGTGGCCGACGTGGTGGCGCAGTGGACCGGTATTCCGGCGTCGCAGATCTACGCCGAGGAGGCGGAGAAGCTGCTGCACCTGGAGGCAGCGCTGCACGAGCGGGTGGTGAGCCAGGACGAGGCGATAGTCGCCGTGTCCGACGCCATCCGGCGCTCGCGCTCCGGCTTGGCCGATCCCCGGCGGCCCATCGGCTCCTTCCTGTTCCTGGGGCCCACGGGCGTCGGCAAGACGGAGCTGGCCAAGACGCTGGCCGAGTTCCTCTTCGACAACGAGGACGCACTGCTTCGACTGGACATGACCGAGTACATGGAGTCCCACACGGTCTCCAGACTGTTTGGAGCACCTCCCGGCTACGTGGGGTACGACCAAGGGGGGCAGCTCACCGAGGCAGTCCGGCGACGCCCATACCAGGTGGTGCTGTTCGACGAGATCGAGAAGGCTCACCCGGACGTCTTCAACGCCCTGCTCCAGATCCTGGAGGATGGGCGGCTGACAGACGGCCAGGGGCGAACGGTGGACTTCCGCAACACCGTGCTGATCATGACCTCCAACGTGGGGTCTGGCAACGTGGTGATGCGGGGCGGGCAGCTCGGCTTTGCGACCCAGAAGGGAGACGAGGCTGCCGAGGCCACGGCCCACGAGGAGAAGATGAAGGTCGAGGTGCTGGGGGCGCTGAAAAGGGCCTTCCGGCCGGAGTTCCTGAACCGGATCGACGAGATCGTCGTCTTCCAGAGCCTGGGCAGGGAGCAGCTCGGCGAGATCGTGGAGAAGATGCTGCGCAACCTTCGCGGAAGGCTGGCGGAGCGAGCAATGACGCTGGAGTTGACCGACGAAGCCAGGGACTGGCTGGTGGAGCACGGCTTCGATAGGGAATACGGAGCGAGGCCGCTGCGCCGGCTGATCCAGAAGGAGATCGAGAACGTCCTTGCGAAGAAGGTGCTGGGGGCGGAGTACGAGCCCGGCGACCGGATCACGGTGAAGGCGGAGGAGGGGCATCTGTCCTACGAGCGGACGCCCGGGGCCAACCCGATCCAGGTGGAGGCGCCGGTGGCGGCGTAGCCTGCAAACGCAACTCCCGTTAGTGCTCAGAGGGGGCGGTCGCTCGACCGCCCCCTCTCTTTGCTTTCCGGTTGACAGCAGGCCCATCGGCGCGCATACTTCGCTGTTAGACCGACGGTCGGTCTAACAGCGGGGCGGAGCGAGAGATCATGGCACGGGTCATCAAAGAACACGCTGTGAGACGTGGCGAAATCCTCGATGTGGCCCAGCGGCTCGTGTATTCAAAGGGCTACGAGCAGATGACCGTCCAGGACATCCTGGACGGCCTCCAGATTTCCAAGGGCGCGTTCTACCACTACTTTGGCTCGAAACCGGCGCTGCTGGAGGCGCTGATCGAGCGGATGCTGGGAGAGGCGGAACAGCTCCTCATACCCATAGTGCACGATCGTCACCTGCCTGCTCTCGAAAAACTCCAGCTCTACTTTGCCACGGCCGCCCGCTGGAAAACAGCGCGGAAGAGCTTTCTGCTCGCGCTACTCCGCGTCTGGTACACCGACGACAACGCCATAGTACGCCAAAAGATGCAGGCAACAGGGATCCAACGAATCACACCCCTGCTTAGCGCGATCATCCACCAGGGAGTCCAGGAGGGGACCTTCACGACGTTCCACCCCGACCAGGTTGGCGAAGTGGTCTTGTCCCTCATGCAGGGCCTCGGAGACAGCTACTCCCGGGCAATCCTCTCGTTCGAGCCGGGCAGCGGCGATCCGGGATGCCTCGATGGCACGGTGGCCGCCTACACCGACGCGGTAGAGCGGGTGCTCGGGGCGCCCTCGGGGTCCTTGACGCTGGTCGACTCGGAGACGACGAGGGAGTGGTTAGCCCCAGAGGATGCCACCCCGAACGGAGAGGGGCAGCAGTGGACGGTGAGAGCATAGGTGCGCCCAATCCGGGGCTGGAGAGTCGCACCAAGCGGCCCTGGCTGCTCGGGTTTCCATTCCCCATTCGCAGCGCGGCCCGCCGCTGGCGCGGCATGCTTGGCATGGTGGTCGGCGTCGGCTTCGCGTTGGGCCTCGTCCTGACCATGATGGGGTTGATAGGCACAAGCATGGGGCAGGTGCTCGGGGATTTCGGGCTATCCGGGGCGAACATGTACGTGGCGGTCAACGGCGGAAGGCTTGTGGTGCTCAAGGGGACAGACAACCCCGGCACCATCGACCATGCGACCGCCGTCCTATCGAAGATTCGCAGTCTCCCCGGCGTCCAGTCGGCGGTCGGCCAGCTTTCGTGGTCGATGAAGCAGGAAAGCGAAGGACCACAGGCGCGGAATCAGCCGACGCAGTTCATCCCGGCCGTCGCCGTGGACGGAGATCCCAACGAGATGGCGAACCGCGTGGTCATGCGCGAGGGCCGCTGGCTGCGCCGAGGCAACGAGGTCGTCCTCGGCCCGAGCCTGAGCGCTATCAAGAAGATCAAGGTCGGGGACTCGCTGAGGATGAACGGACAGACGTACGAGGTCGTCGGCATCGGCAAATTGAGGGGGTTCGGCCCATCGGGCGACTCGGTCGCGTACCTCGATGCACGCGCATTACGTCAGCGGGGGATCACCGGCGACATCGTGAACTACATCGCGGTGCAGACCAGTGATCCCCGGGCGGTACGTAGCTACGTCGAGGACCTCGCATCGCTCCGCGCGGTAAGCTCTGACGAGCTGACTATGGAGATAACGTCTTCCAGCGATTTCTCGTCCGCCATCGCGACCTACTGGCTGATCGACCTGTTCATCCTGTTCGTGGCCGGCATGTTCGTCAGCAACATGCTGGCCCGCTCGGTCGCCGAGCGCCGGCTGGAGTTCGGAACCCTGCGCGCCATCGGCGTGCCGAGCCGGAGCATTCTGCTCAGCGTTGCCGCGGAAGCGCTGTTCATCATCCTGGCGTCGTACGCCTTCGGGGTTGTCGTGTCTCTGGCGCTGGGGACGGCGACGAATGCCTGGCTAGCGCCCGTGTACGGCTATGGCCAGCTATTCGGCGTGGACCCGGGAACGTACCTGGCGATACTTGGAGTGTCGCTGGGGATGGGCCTGATCGCGGGGTTCCTCCCCGCCCGGGGCGCTACGAAGGTAGATCCGCTGGAAGTGCTGCGGGAGGCGTGAGGATGCTGGACTTGAGCTCGGTCTCTCGCAAGTACCTGGTGGGCGACTCCGACGTCTGGGCGCTTCGCGACGCGACGCTGCACGTCGCGGATGGCGACTTCGTTAGCATCGCTGGACCGTCCGGGTCCGGCAAAAGCACGCTCTTGCAGATCATCGGCCTGCTGGACCGCCCCACGAGCGGCACTGTCAGCCTGGACGGCCAGGATCTGGCCGGTTTTGACGACGAACAACGTGCCCGGCTCCGGCTGGCCACGATCGGTTTCATCTTCCAACGGTTCCACCTCCTGAGCGACATGACCGCGCTGGAGAACGTGGCGTTGCCGATGGAGGCGGCCGGCGTGCAGGCCGACCAGCGTTACGACCGCGCGTCGCTCTTGCTCGACGATGTCGGCCTCTCTCAGCGGCTGCTCTTTATGCCCGCGCAGCTCTCCGGTGGCCAGCGTCAACGCGTGGCGATTGCTCGCGCCCTGGCGAACGACCCCAGACTGATCCTGGCTGACGAGCCGACGGGAGAACTGCACAGCGAGGACAAGGCCAACATCATCGACCTATTCCAGCGTCTGAATGCTCAGGGGCGAACGGTGGTAGTGGTCACCCATGACCCGGAAGTGGCGTCGGCGGCACGCCGCCGGATTGAGATTCGGGATGGCTTCGTCACCGAGGTGGCGGTGTAACGCCGGGACATGCTGATTACTTATCCAAGGCGGCGATGGACTGCTGCGGGAGGTTCCCCCATATGACTCTGCTCGAAACAAAGTCTGAACCGAGGACCAATGGTTCGGCTCCCCGGCGACGTAAGTCCTTCCGGCGGCGGGCGCTGATCTTTGGCGGCATCCTCGCCGCTGTCGTCATTGGCATCGCGAGTTGGGTGGCCGTGGCGTCAAATAAGCCCGCGCCGGCTCCGGCTGCGCCGGCTATTGCCACGCTTTCCGCCCACGGCACCATCGAGCCCGCGGCTCAAGCGACGATCCTCACCATGAACGGGGGCGTTGTGAGGGCCGTGGGGGTGAGGGTGGGGCAGGTC
>Ga0209745_1001274_pt1 | contig 15171 bp, 9 predicted proteins | sample BarGraNGADG00312_FD_184495 | JGI IMG/M metagenome (GOLD analysis project Ga0209745, IMG submission 184495) | Arctic peat soil microbial communities from Barrow, Alaska - Barrow Graham LP Ref core NGADG0004-312 (SPAdes) (version 2) | ecosystem: Environmental > Terrestrial > Soil > Wetlands > Peat ... | reverse complement strand
CGGCATAAAGAATAACGTTATCTTGTATGGTAGGATGTCTCTTTTTAGATGCCTTACTTTTATCAACACTTAAAGCGCCAAGGGTAACTCCCTGATATAGTTTAACATTATTTCCAATTAAGGCAGTCTCTCCGATAACAATTCCGGTTCCATGGTCTATCGAAAAGGGGCTGCCTATTTCGGCCTTAGGATGTATATCTATGCCTGTGACTTTATGAGCATATTCGGTAATCATCCTTGGAACAATGGGAACATCAAGCTTAGCCAGAGAATTGGCAATCCGATAACAGAATATTGCAAAGAAACCCGGATAAATTGCTATGACTTCGATAAGTTGAGTTGCGGCAGGGTCGGATTCAAGAATGAAGTTGGCATCTTTTAATAAAGTCTCTTTAATTCCTTCAAGGTCTCCAAAAAAATGTTCTGAAACCTTTTCTTTGTTATCAGTCAGATTTGATAATATAAACAGTAATTGCTCCTTTGTACCTTCCGGTAAATTGTTGTTGTCATTTTCCGTGGTATAAGAATGCGTTTTAGGAAAAAGCTGTTTGTAAAGAGATTTAACTGTTTTTTCTACGGCTTTTTTATCTGGCATTATAAAATCTGACATGATACTGATATCTTATGTTTTTTGAATGTATAACAATTAATAGGTCAAAAGGATAATGTTAAAATGTAAAAAGTTTAACTCACTTCTTGAATAGTTTAAAGGTATTATTAAAGTTGTTATTAAAAACTCTTACTATATAGATACCCTGAGCCATTCCATTCATATCTATTGAAGTCTGAAACAGGCAATTGACTTGTTCTTTTACAAGCTTACCCATCTGATTGAAAATCATTATCGTGTAAGGTGAGTTATTACTCAGTGCCACATTAAATGAGTTAATTGTAATTGTTGGCCAAACAAAAACTTCATTCTGTACCGAACTATTTTCTTTCATAACGTATACATAAATTGTGTCGCTGGTTTTTGTTCCGCATTCACCATTTACTATAGTCTGGTACAGTCCAATGTCAGTTGCATTTACATTCTGCAAAAGTAAATTCGAATTATTTCTATTAACAAGCAACTGACCATCTTTTACCCATTGATATGTCAGATTGTACCCTTCCGACTTTACGGCAAGTGTGATGTCATTTCCAAAAGGTACCTTAATGTCGGGTGAAATAAATGTAATTTTTGTAAGAGGATGTACAGTCAGTGTCACGGGAATGGAAGAAATAGTCCCACACAACCCCGATATCTCACATATGTAAGTACCTGAATTAGAGAGCGATGAACTTAAGTATGAAATCTGATTTGAAGTGCCTGTTTGAACGACCTGGCCATTTTGTGACCACTTATAGGTCAGATTATTCCCCTCTGCTACTACTTTAAGGGATACGGGTTGTCCTGCACATACTGATGTATCATCCGATTGGCTTAAAAGCCTGGTATTAATTACGATATTAACATGAAGATATGACCAATCAGAAAGGATGTTGTTTATTGTTACTCTTACCATTACAGCTACCTGTCCGGTCTTGGCTAAGTTCCAAATAACCGACGCACTGGCTGTATTACCTGTAATTACACCGGCATCTGCCGGAAAAAGTTTCCACTCGAAGGAAGAGGCAGATGGCTGGTCTGTAATTGAGTACTGTGAAGATAATACACCGTTACAGATTACTGAATCCCCCACAGGTGCCGGAGGTACAAATGATTTTGGGAGCAAGGTGTTAGTACTGATCCATGTATCAAAATCCGAAACCCGGGTATATGCCCCGTATGTATTACAGTTTTGACTTCCCCAGCTTACAATTCCGGCAAGTTTATACTCTCCAAGCACAGGTACAACCAATGGTCCTCCGCTATCCCCGCTACATGCATCTATGTTACCGTTTAGAAATCCAGCCATCAGATCTGTTGCAGGTATTGGGCCCCAAACAGCCTGAGCCTGAATATTTGAAACAATTGGCAATTGAACTTTCTGCAGCATGGTGGGCAATAAAGAAGGAGTGACACTGACCTTACCCCAACCAGTTACCCACGACATTACCCCGGGGATTATAGCACCTTCTGTTACATCAAACGGTGACACCCTTTTTATTGGCACTGCATCTGGGAAATCAATCGGTCCGGCAATTTTTAATAAGGCAATATCATTTAGTAGTGTTTGACTGTTATATCCCTCATGCACAATCACCTGACTAACAAAATACCTCTTACCGTCAACAGTATTGTTAAGATTAGCATTATCACCAGGATTATTCGAACCAACTTTAACAGACATCGAAGCTACAGGAATTGGATTTCCTGAGTCATCCCTGGTACAGTGGGCAGCAGTAACTACCCAATCGGGACTTATTATTGAACCACCACAACGGAAATTTCCTGAAATATAATAAACCTGCCATGGGAAATCAGAAATTACCGATGAAATGCCACCGGTAATCTTTGTTTCCCTTGTACGTGTTCCGGTAAAAAACGGAAAGAAGTGATCACCTTGTCCCAGATCGGAATTAATAAGAATAATGGGTTCATGCTCCAGAAGAAGCAAATAAAGAGTAGTATCCTTTTTGTAAGACTCAGATACTGATATTTTCAGTGAATATTTTGTATTTGCCTCCAGGGAAAAAGTTAGTGAATCACCAGTAGAATAATTATTCCCATCTGCTACAACCTTATTTTGTTCATCAAGAACCTGCCATTTCGTAACAGGTACCTTCTCCGACTTTATGACCTGAACATGAACTTTCTGGGACATTGCCGATAAGGTCAAAAGATATAAAAGTGAAATCAGGATAAATTTTTTCATGTACAAATATACTTCTTAGTTCATAATTTTGTTCAGTTCTCCAAAGTGAAACAAACACAAAATGCTATGCCGATATTGTGTTCAAGCCAGTAAACTTCAGAAAAACAAATGACTACCTTTGTACTACATAAAACATAAAAGATTGTGCCATGAATTACTACTTTAGCAAAACAATCCATACTTCATTCGATAAAGGTTTGAAACTGGTTACGGAAGCTCTTAAAACAGAAGGATTTGGTGTGATCTCCGAAATCCGTATGCACGAAAAACTAAAAGAAAAACTTGGTGTTGATTTCAAAAAGTATGTTATTCTTGGCGCCTGTAATCCGGCATTCGCTTATAAAGCGCTTCAGATTGAAGATAAAATCGGGACCATGCTCCCATGTAATGTGCTTATTATAGAACAGGGTAATGGTATAATTGAAATTGCAGCCGTTAACCCGATATCCTCTATGGCTTCAATTACCAATACGGAACTTGACAGCGTTGCTCAACAAGTAACAGATAAGCTTAGAAGAATGATAGAGAATCTGAAAACTAATTAATTATACAGATGCAATTTTAATAATTCCGGAAAAAATCCTTTCCTTTGTAAAACAATTTAACCGGATAATTGTTTCCCGATAAGATGAAGACTATTTTATCCATACCTTTAATATTACTAATCCTTTTTTCAGGTGTTATAGTCAGTTTTGCCACACACTACTGCGAAGGTTCTGTTGTTGCAACTAAAATATCTCTGACCGGGGAACTTGCCACATGCGGTATGGAACAAACAATCACTGACAATTCACTATCGCCCAGACTAAGTAATCATTGTTGTGATAATATTGCTTCTGTTTATTCAATATGTAATAATTATTTCCCATCTGAAACTAATTTTGAGAACCAGGTACTTCAGGTTATTTCCATATTCATTGTTCCATCTGATTATCTGAGTAACAAGGAAATATCAAACTCAGACCCAAATACAAATATAAAGCCTCCAGGCTGTTACACTCCGAATAGTGTGACGCTCCCAGACTTGTGCATCTTCCGAATCTGATTTTATTTTTCTAATATATTATAAGGCATTGCATCGCTTTGCCTTTTATTTCTATTTAAATTTTCTATAATCATTTACTAATAAGTTTATTATGAAAACAATTAAATCAATTTTCGTTATCGTATTGGTAGTTGCCCTTGGAGCAACCGTTTCAGCACAGACAGGAACCAAAGCTTCCGGTCCGAAAACAGAATCATTTAAAGTATCGGGTAATTGCGATATGTGTAAAACCCGAATTGAGAAGACCGCCAAAGCAGAAGGTGCAACCAAAGCAGACTGGGATGCAAAGACCAAAATGATTGCAGTTACTTTCGATCCTTCTAAGACAAGTGTTGATGCAATAAGCAAAAAACTTGCTTCAGTTGGACACGACACAGAGAAGTACAAAGCTGATGATAAAGTTTATGATGCTTTACCATCATGCTGCCATTATGATAGAACTAAGTAATAAAATTTAAATGACCCCCTTTCCCGTTTCCCCCAGGGGGGAAAGGCTTTGCTTTCTGCTCCTTCCCTCGTGGGGGAAGGTCGGGAAGGGGGTTTAAATTATAAAATTTGATTCCTTTATTCCTAATTCCTGATAGTCAATAATTATTATTCTATGAATTATTTAATCAAAGAACTTCGTCGTCATTACTGGAGAAGCGTTGCGAGTGTAACAGGCTACTTTATTGCCACCCTCTTTATATTGCTTGTTTTATCCATTACCGGTAAGAATGAAAAAGACTCATTTGGAATATTAAAAGGGACAGGGACGCATTTTATTGTTTATATTCCCACAAACACCTCATGTTGTGTAAGTTGCACAGGCGATAGCACTTCAGGATCTCTTTTTTCTGAAGGTGTTTTTACTCTGATGCTCGACGCAGATATCATTACTTCCATAAAGAAAATTGAAGGAGTCAGAGATGCTGCTCCTTATCTTTTATATAAATTATACGATCAAAAATATAAGACAGATATTTCACTGGGCGGTATAGATACAAGCAGTGTTGCAACAAAAAATAATGTTTGTGCAGCCACGAATCTTATTGCCGGCAGATACCTTTCAGATAAACAAGATGAAATAGTTGCTGAAGAATCATTCGCAATGGCACACAATCTTTCTGTAGGTGATACCTTAAATATATATGGAGGGAAACTTGTTTTGGCTGGTATCGTAAACTCAGGGATTAAACCGGGGAAAGCCGATATATACGCTCCTATTGAAAACGTAAGAACAATATTGAAAGATAAGTTGAAATGTATTTCCCCCGGGTTCGATATGAATATTGTTCTCGTTGAGGTTACTGATGCTAGAATTCAGAAGAATGTAATTGATGAAGTGAAGCAAAAGATGAATTATTTATCAGTCTCGAGCTATAATTGTTACGAGCCAGCCAGTCAGGTTATGACAATTATTGAGCAGTCATCAAAAATGCTTTCAATTATGATCTTCCTTTTTCTTATTCTCTTCTCAATAAAAACACAGTTAACTTCACTAATGGAAAGGTACAGGGAAATAGGAATTTTAAAATCTCTCGGGTGGTCGGATTACAGACTAAGCAAACAAATACTACTAATATCTGTAATACAAGCAGTTATCGGAGCGACTACCGGAATATTAATCGGGGTATTAATAATTCAACTTTTGAATAATTACAATATCCGGCTATTTGACCTTATGGAGTTTCAGTTTGAATACAGTAAAGTACCAGTGTTACTATTTCTGTCAATAGCCGGAGGAGTTATCGCTGGCATTTTCCCGATCATTAAACTATACCGCACCAGGGCCGGTGATATGATCAATAATTATATGTAATCCTTATCAAGATATAAATATGAATAATTATCAGATTGAATGCATTTCTCTTAGTAAACAGTTTAGCCTGAACAAACAGGTTGTAAAAGCCGTTGATAATATTAATCTGGGTATAAGTAAAAATGAGATGGTAATATTCAAAGGCCGCTCCGGAGCAGGAAAATCGACTTTATTAAATCTAATGAGCGGATTGACTAATCCAACTTCAGGAAAAGTAATGATTGATAACATTTGTCTTAATGACTTATCTAATGATGCTTTAAGCGAATTGCTGCTGAACAGGATAGGAATTATTTTTCAGAGCTTCAATCTGCTTCCGACTTATACTGTATATGAAAATATTGAGATCGCAACAGTTCCTAAAGTGGTAAATAAAAATATGGTCAAAGAAACTATCATGTATCTACTCGATCATTTTGATCTGGCACAAAAGAGCCGGTCGCTGCCTTCGGAACTTAGTGTTGGTCAACAGCAAAAAGTTGCTATTATCAGAACATTAATTAAAGAGCCTTCAATAATTTTCGCTGATGAACCAACCGGCTCAGTAGATGACAAAACAGCAAACGAAATTATGGAACACCTGATTTCCTTGAAAAATGAAAAACAGGTAACACTTGTACTGGCAACTCATGGTAATGGAATGGAAAGATTTGCCGACAAAGTTTTTGTGATGGAAAACGGCAGGATAAAATGACTTATTGTAATTTAAAATATGCTTAATAGATTAATAAAATATTTCTTAGAAAACAGACTGATTACCATATTGTTGCTTCTGATTTTTATCGGGTGGGGAATTGTCTCCGCACCGTTTAACTGGAATATCAGTTTTCTTCCACGAAATCCGGTTGCTGTTGACGCCATTCCGGATATAGGAGATAACCAGCAGATTATTGCTACTGAGTGGATGGGCCGCTCTCCCCGGGATATTGAGGACCAGATAACATATCCTCTGTCTTCTGCACTCGAGGGTATTCCCGGGGTGAAGACAATCCGAAGCACTTCAATGTTTGGGATGTCATTTATCTACATCATTTTCAAGGATAATGTCGAATTCTACTGGAGCCGTTCACGTATTCTAGAGAAGCTGAATTCTCTTCCTTCGGGAACTTTACCCCAGGGAGTGCAACCAAGCCTCGGGCCCGATGCAACTGCACTGGGTCAGATTTTCTGGTACACTCTCGAAGGACGCGATCCAAAGACCGGGAAACCGGCCGGAGGCTGGGATCCGCAGGAATTAAGGACAATTCAGGACTATTATGTTAAGTACTCACTGGCCTCTGCAGAAGGTGTTTCCGAAGTAGCCTCAATCGGAGGCTATATAAAAGAATACCAGGTAGATATTGATCCGGACGCCATGAAATCTCATGGAGTGTCTGTCATGGATATAATGAGCGCAGTGAAAAACAGTAACCTTGACATAGGTGCTGAAACCATGGAAATAAATAAAGTTGAATATGTCGTACGGGGATTGGGGTATATAAAAAGTCTTGATGACCTGCGTAATGCTGTTGTATCTGTCAGAAACAATGTTCCTGTACGGATAAGAGATGTGGCTAAAGTAAGTTTTGGACCTGCCACACGTCGTGGCGGACTCGACAAGAGTGGCGCTGAAGCCGCGGGTGCAGTAGTGGTGGCACGTTATGGTTCAAACCCCATGGAAGTAATTAATAATGTAAAAGATAAAATAAAAGAACTCGCTCCCGGCTTGCCAGGTAAAACACTTGCTGATGGATCGGTCTCCAAAGTGACAATAGTTCCTTTTTATGATCGCACGGGGCTTATACAGGAGACAATAGGTACCCTTGAATCGGCGCTTTCACATGAAGTACTTATCAGTATAATCGTGATCATTGTCCTGATGTTTAACCTGAGAGCCTCAGTAATCATTTCCGGATTACTGCCTGTGGCAGTGCTGATGACATTCATCGTAATGAAACTGACAGGTGTGGAAGCCAATATTGTGGCTTTATCAGGTATTGCAATTGCTATAGGGGTAATGGTGGATGTGGGGATAATATTCGTGGAGAACATTTTCAGGCATCTGGAGATGCCTGAGAACCATGAGGTAAAAGGTACAGCCCTTCGTACCGTTATATATAATGCAACTATTGAAGTATCATCTGCAGTGATTACTGCTTTATCGACCACCGTAGTCAGCTTTTTACCGGTTTTTGCAATGGAAGCTGCCGAGGGAAAGCTGTTCAGACCACTTGCATTTACAAAAACATTCGCTCTGCTTTCTTCCTTCATTCTTGGAATCATGGTGCTTCCCATGATGGCAGATATAATTTTTTCAATCAGGTTTGATAAGCGACATGTAAGCAGAATATTTAATACGGCTCTCATTATTGCAGGCTTGTTTTTTACAATATTCTGGGGTACCTGGCCTGCTCTGGCTCTGGTGTTGATAGGGATAAACAACCTATTTGAAAATAAATGGCCTGAACATCGTAAAAAGATGCCTAATGCGATAAATATAGGTATCACTGTGCTGGTGGCTGTTTACTATCTCGCATATGAGTGGCTGCCACTTGGCGCCCATAATTCTTATCTTGCTAATTTTCTGTTTGTTATAGGGATAGTGGGTTCTGTTATTACTCTGCTGATGCTGATGGTGCATTATTACGAGCCTGTATTACGCTGGTGTTTACGTAATAAATGGAAATTTCTGATGATACCGCTGGTCACATTTGTGCTTGGGATAACAATCTGGCTAGGCTATAACAAGATATTCGGGTTTGTGGCAAAAGGAGTCGATGTAACGGGGCTGAATATCAGGAATACTTCCCTCTGGCAGGTAGCCTCAAAAACGTTTCCCGGAGTAGGAAAGGAATTTATGCCTTCACTTGACGAAGGTTCATTTCTATTAATGCCAACAAGCATGCCTCATGCCGGGGTAGAGCAGAATGTCGATTACATAAAACTACTGGATAAAAGGCTGGAATCGATTCCTGAGGTGGAAGTGGCTGTGGGTAAATGGGGAAGAGTCAATTCTGCTCTAGATCCTGCTCCGGTCCAGATGTTTGAAAATACAATTAATTATAAATCTGAATATGTACTTGACGTTAATGGCCATCGGTTGAGGTTTAAGACCAACAAAGAGGGTAATTTTCTATTGTCTGATAGTACAGTTTTTAATCCGCAAAAGGATAACCTGAAAAATCTGGATACAAAGCTGCTCATCCCTGATGACAATGGTGATTACTTCCGGCAGTGGCGGCCCGGAATCAGGAAACCTGCTGATATATGGAACGAAATCGTTGGAGTGACCAATTTGCCCGGACTTACCTCAGCTCCGAAACTTCAGCCTATTCAAACCCGGCTGGTTATGCTTTCAACCGGGATGCGGGCACCTATGGGTTTGAAGGTTTATGGTCCTGATCTTGAATCCATTGAGAGCGCGGGTGTCGAATTTGAAAAAATACTGAAAGAAGTTCCTTCGGTGGTGCCATCTACAGTGTTTTATGACCGCGCTGTTGGCGCCCCCTATATTGAAATAAAACTGAACCGCGACGCAATAGCCAGATATGGGCTGACAATAAACGAGGTACAGGATGTTTTGCAGAGTGCCGTTGGTGGTATGGTATTAACAACTACTGTTGAAGGCCGTGAACGATTTCCTGTGAGAGTCAGATACCCAAGGGAGTTGCGGACAACACCAGAAGATCTTAAGAAAATACTTGTTCCTTCAATGACAGGTACACAAGTGCCGCTGGGGGAACTGGCTGATCTGAATTATACCAGGGGACCACAAATGATCCGCAGTGAGGATTCATTCCTGAATGGATATGTAATTTTCGACAAGCAGGAGGGTGTGGCAGAAGTGGATGTTGTTGAAAAAGCCGATGCATTTATTAAGGCAAAGATTGAATCGGGTGAGCTGGTATTGCCTGCCGGTGTTTCTTACAAATTTGCCGGAAACTATGAGCAGCAGATAAGGGCTACAAAAAGATTGTCAATTGTAATGCCCATCAGTCTTGTACTTGTTTTTATGCTGCTTTTCTTCCAGTTCAAAACATTTACGGCTTCATCAATCCATTTTTCAGGAGTATTTGTAGCATTCGCAGGGGGATTTATAATGATCTGGCTCTATGGCCAGCCATGGTTCATGAATTTCTCACTTGCAGGGATAAATATGCGCGATCTGTTCCAGATGCACACAATAAATTTAAGCGTGGCGGTATGGGTAGGGTTCATCGCACTGTTTGGGATATCCACTAACGATGGGGTAATTATGGGAACATATATTCACCAGGTATTCGAAGAGCTGAAACCAACCAATGTTCACGATGTCCGCGAAGCCGTGGTTATGGCAGGCAAAAAAAGAGTAAGGCCGGCCATGATGACAGCGGCTGTGGCTATAATAGCGCTGCTGCCTGTACTGACATCTACGGGTAAAGGTGCCGATATAATGGTACCAATGGCCATCCCGACATTCGGGGGGATGATAATCCAGATTATGACAATGTTTGTCGTACCTGTTTTTCAGTCAATATGGAGAGAAGGTGAGATAAAAAGAAAAGTACTTAAAGTGAGCTAAAGTTTGGAGTACGTAAAGTTTAAAAGGATGGAATATGAAACAATATATTAAACAGTTTATTTTATTAATAGCAGCATTATCGGGCTTTGTATCAGGCAATGCACAGGATTCCCTGTCATATTACCTTGAACAGTCGGCTTTGAATAATCCGGAGGTAAAAGCAAAATATCTGGAGTATTCAGCAGCATTGGAAAAGGTACCTCAGGCATCATCTTTACCCGATCCGGAATTGCAATTCGGTTATTTCATAAAACCTATGCAACTTCTGATGGGAAACCAGGTGGCAGATATCCGCCTGATGCAGATGTTCCCTTGGTTCGGCGTATTAAAAGCCGCAAAAGATGAAGCATCAAAAATGGCAGTTGCAAAATTTGAGAGCTTCCGGGATGCAAAGGACGAATTATATTTTAACGTCAAATCTTCATATTATAAGGTTTATCGAACCATATACGAAATCGGGATAACAAAAAAGAATCTTGACATTTTAAAATCACTGGAACAAATTGTTCTGGTAAAATTCAGCACGGGAGGTGCAGGTTCGTCTTCAGGGAATAGTAGTCCAATGCCAGCCGGTTCAAATAATTCATCTCCGGGTTCCTCGGGAATGAATGGCGGAAGCATGGCGAATCAAAGCACTGGATCCGGTTCCGTATCATCATCGTCTGCAAACAAACCGGCAATGGCATCTTCAGGCGGTGGAATAGGAAGTTCTATGGGTGGCAGCGGAAAAAATGATATGGTTAACCTTTTACGCGTACAAATGGAAATACACGAGCTTGAAAACAAGCTTGCCCTTTTACAGGACCAGCTTACAACGGACAAAGTAAGTTTTAACAGGTATCTTAACCGTGCTCCATTATCTGAAGTTTTTACCGGGGATTCATTAAAGGAAGTGCCTCTCCCTTCTGATCTTCTGACTCTTGCTGATAGTCTCGTAAACCATCCTATGGTAAAAATGTACGAAGCTGAATCGGAAGCCAATGCCGCAAAACTCGCAATGGTTAGACATATGGGATATCCGATGGTTGGATTTGGGCTGAATTACTCAGTTATCCAAAAACGCGATGGAGTGCCTCCAATGATGAATGGGAATGATATGATTATGCCCATGATTTCTATGACATTGCCCATTTACAGGAAAAAATATAAAGCTATGCGCCACGAAGCGGAGTTTATGCGGGATGCTTCAACAGTTTCGTCGGAAAATGTAACGAATAATCTTCGTGTGAGTTTCCAGGAAGCAATGCAAAACTTAAACGATGCAGGCCGACGGGTAAAACTGAACACAGAACAGGCTCTGCTTGCTGATAAAAGTGTACAACTTCTTATGACATCTTTTTCAGCCAGTGGAACTGATTTTGAGGAAGTACTGCGGATGGAACAGCAGTTACTCGATTATCAATTTAAACAAGTCGAAGCTATAGCAGACAAAAATACAGCAATCGCACAGCTGGTTTATTTAACAGGGAACTAATAATAAAACTTAACACATTTAAATATTTAGTGATGCAAATCAAAAAAATAATTTCGAATAAATATTTCAGAGGGATTCTGCTTGTACTTGCAGGATTATTACTTGGGCGGGTTATTTTTCACCGGCCTCATGAAGAAAAAGCCAAACAGGAAATAACAGCAGATGAAAACAAAAAGACAATCTGGACCTGCGCAATGCACCCTCAGATAAGAATGGATCAGCCAGGCAATTGTCCTATTTGCGGAATGGAGCTTATTCCTCTTGTTAAGAACACGGCATTTGTGAATCCTGATGCAGTTGTAATGACTGAAGAAGGTATCAGGCTAGCCGAAGTACAGACCAGTATTGTAACTAAGGAAAAGCCTGTAAAAGTAATTCGGTTGTACGGTAAAATACAGGCTGATGAACGTCTTATTCAGACCCAGCCTGCCCATATTCCCGGACGAATTGAAAAGCTCTTTGTTAATTTTACCGGTGAGGAAGTACGGCAGGGACAGCCAATAGCTCAAATCTATTCACCTGAAATGGTAACTGCACAGAAAGAACTCCTGGAAGCTATGAAAATGAAAGAGATGCAGCCGGGTCTGCTTGATGCGGCACGTGAAAAACTGCGCCAGTGGAAGTTTACCGACAGTCAGATTGCAGATATTGAGAACAGTGGAGCAGCTAAAACAGTATTTGACGTATATGCTACTGTTTCGGGAATTGTAATAAACAAAAGTGTTAACGTCGGTGACTATGTATCTCAGGGTACACCATTATTTGAAATTGCAGATTTGTCGCATGTATGGGCATTGTTCGATGCCTATGAAACAGATCTGCCATGGATCAGTAAAGGTGACAGGATCACCTTTACACTCCAGTCGCAGCCAGGGAAAGAATTTACAGGCAAAGTCTCCTTTATTGATCCGGTAATTAATCCACAAACACGCGTGGCAAGTGTACGGCTCGAAATACCCAATACAGGAAATATACTTAAACCCGATATGTTCGCTACAGGGGAGTTAACTGCACATCTTGCAACTTTGGGGAACAGTCTGGTAATTCCTCAGACATCCGTTTTGTGGACCGGCACCAGATCAGTTGTTTATGTAAAATTAGCTGATGCAAAAGAACCCAGTTTTGTTATGCGGGAAATAACACTGGGACCAGCTTTAAGCAATAGCTTCGTGGTTGAGTCCGGATTAAAGGAAGGTGAAGAAATTGTTACCAATGGCACATTCAGTGTAGATGCTTCTGCCCAACTTGAAGGTAAACCAAGTATGATGAATCCTGAAGGCGGAAAAACCAATACCATGCCGGGAATGATCATGCCGGGAGATTCCAAACCAGATAATGATACAAACATGAAAGGCATGGATATGACAACTAAAGACATAAAAACAAAAAATCAGTAAAAATGACACATACATATTCTGTTTACGGAATGAGCTGCAACAATTGCCGGGCTCATGTAGAAGAAGCGCTTAAAAAAGTTGATGGCATAACGAGCGTATCAGTAGATCTGCAGAAAGCAGAAGCTGTTATTGAAATGGAATCACACATTAAACTGGAAAAATTTCAGGAGGCACTGAAAAATGAAGGAGGAAATTATAGTATTTCTTTACCCGGAGATACTGCATTTGCAAATAAATACAGCGAGGAAAAGTTAAAACTAAAATCCGCAGGAAAAGGCTCAGGTGTATACTATTGTCCAATGCACTGTGAGGGAGAGAAAACCTACGATAAACCAGGCGATTGTCCGGTTTGTGGCATGGACCTTGTAGAACAACTTTCAGTAAATAAAAAAGTTCAGTATACCTGCCCAATGCATCCTGAAGTTATTAAAGACGATCCTGGAGCCTGTCCCATCTGCGGAATGGATCTGGTACCCGTTGAGGCTGATGTTGAAGAGGAAGACAAAACTTATAAAAATCTGGTGCAAAAATTTAAACTTTCAGTCCTATTTACGGCTCCTGTCTTCTTAATCGCTATGTCAGAGATGATTCATAATAACCCTTTAATGACAATTATGCCCTGGAAATACTGGAATTGGGTACAGTTTATCCTGTCAATTCCTGTGGTATTTTATACAGCGTGGATGTTCTTTGAACGGGCTTGGCGCTCAGTTAAAACATGGAATCTCAATATGTTCACACTTATAGGAATTGGCTCGGGAGTAGCCTGGCTCTTCAGTGTTACAGCCCTGCTTTTCCCGGGAATCTTTCCCGATCAGTTTAAATCGCATGCCGGTACTGTTTATGTATATTTTGAGGCTACTACGGTAATCCTCACTCTAGTTTTATTAGGACAGCTAATGGAAGCCAGGGCCCACGGCAAAACCAACAGCGCAATTAAGGAATTGCTAAAACTTGCACCAAATAAAACAACAAAAATTATAGATGGTAAAGAAGAGATTGTTGCCATTGATTCTATTATGAAGGGCGACATATTACGTGTGAAACCGGGTGAAAAGATACCGGTTGACGGAAGTATTCAAAATGGAGAGTCAACAATTGATGAATCTATGATTACCGGGGAACCGATACCAGTTGACAAAAAAGTCGGAGACAAGGTAAGCTCAGGCACCATAAATGGAAATAAAACGTTTGTGATGATTGCTGAAAAGGTTGGTTCAGAAACTTTGCTTGCACATATTATCGCGATGGTCAATTCCGCAAGTCGTTCAAAAGCCCCTATTCAGAATATGGCTGATAAAATTTCCGGATATTTCGTGCCGGTTGTTGTTGGGATTTCAGTTATTACTTTTATTGTATGGGCAATTTATGGCGGGGAACAAGCATATATGTATGCGCTGGTAAATGCAATTGCCGTTCTTATAATCGCATGTCCCTGTGCGCTGGGTTTAGCTACTCCGATGTCTGTTATGGTTGGTGTGGGAAAAGGGGCACAATCGGGAATACTGATAAGGAATGCCGAATCGCTCGAAAAAATGAGCTCAATAGATATTGTAATTATCGATAAAACAGGAACGGTTACAGAAGGAAAACCATCAGTTGAAAAAGTGATAAGCACTACGCCGGGAATATCGGATGACGAAGTTCTTCAGAAAATTATCTCTTTGAATAGCAGCAGTGAACATCCCCTGGCTCAGGCAACAGTCCGCTATGGTGCGACTAAAAACATTGAAGTACTTCCGGTTACTGATTTTGAAGCTGTTACAGGGAAAGGTGTTACAGGAATACTTAATGGCAGAAAAGTAGCATTAGGGAACGAAAAGCTAATGGAGGAAACAAAAACATCCATTTCAGATGAACTGAAAAAAGAAATTATTTCTGAACAGAAACTCGGAAAAACTGTCTCTATTCTCTCTGAAGATAACCTGGCAATAGGCATTGTTGTAATTTCAGATAAGATAAAAGAATCGAGCAAAGAGGCTATTCATAATCTGCAAAAAGAAGGTATGAAGGTTATTATGTTTACAGGTGATAATGAAGAAACCGCCCGGGCCGTAAGTAAAACTTTAAATCTTGACGGATTCAAAGCTCAGATGCTTCCCGGCGACAAACT
>Ga0209745_1001273_pt1 | contig 15177 bp, 14 predicted proteins | sample BarGraNGADG00312_FD_184495 | JGI IMG/M metagenome (GOLD analysis project Ga0209745, IMG submission 184495) | Arctic peat soil microbial communities from Barrow, Alaska - Barrow Graham LP Ref core NGADG0004-312 (SPAdes) (version 2) | ecosystem: Environmental > Terrestrial > Soil > Wetlands > Peat... | reverse complement strand
CATGACCTCGTCGGGGGAGATCGCCCGCGGGATGCCGTGCTTCGCCGCCTGTGCGGCGGCGCGGGCGGGGTCCAGGTCCGCGACCGCCACGACGTCGAGGATCGACCAGCGCGCGACATTCTGGAGGTAGATGTCGCTGATCACGCCGCAGCCGATGAACGCCGCCCCGACGTGCTTGGGGATGGAGATGCCCGTCAGTTCAGCGGCTCGCCGCGACGATCCGATGACGTAGAGACCGCGGCCCGGCACCGTACGCTCCAGCACGAGCCACAGCACCACCGAGAGAGCGACCACCACCAGAGCCGGGATCGGAATCCCGGCGATCTGGCCGACCATGCCGGTGAACGGTTCCGGGAGCGACGACGGGACGATCTGCATGCCGCCCGTGTACCAGTTGGAGATGGCGTAGAGCAGCATCCCGGAGCCGAGCGTGGCGATGAACGAGTTGATGTGGAAGCGGGTCACCAGGATGGCATTGACCGTCCCAACGAGCAGCCCCACCAGCAGGACGATCAACACGGCGACTTCCCAGCTGAGGTTCTGGTTGACCTGCAGGCCGATGACCAGCACCTGGGCCATGCCTACGTGATACCCGAGCGAAAGGTCGAACTCGTTGGTCGCCAGCGGCAGCATCACGGCCAGCGCAAGCAGAGCCGTGACCGACTGAAAAGTCAGGGTGTTCTTCATGTTGATTGGCCCGAGGAACGTCTTGGGCGCCAGCCAGGTAAAGACGAGCATGACCACCGCGAAGGCGAGCACGAGCCCGTACTTGCCCAGCAATCCCGGAGCCGCAGCCCAGAGCGATCGACCGATCGACCGCGGGACGGGGCTCTGCTTGGGCTTCTCGGACTCCTCGCTGGCGATTACCTCAGTCATCTGTGGACCTCGCGGGTGTTCTTGTTGCCGTTTCATGCTTGTGCCACTCGTGACGCATGGCCGCCTGCCCCCATGCAAGCCATGGCCACGTGCTCCTCGGTGATTGCCTTGCCGGCAAGCTCGGTGGCGGTGGCCCCGCGAACGAAGACAAGGACGCGGTCGCAGAGCATTGCCACCTCCTCGAAGTCGGAGGAGACGATCAGGACCGCCTGACCCTTGTCGGCGGCGCCTCGGACGTACTGGGCGATGGCGAACTTGGCGCCCACGTCCACTCCGGCAGTCGGCTCCTCGATTACAAGCAGTCTCTTGGGCTCGGCGAACCACCGAGCAAGCAGGACCCGCTGCTGGTTCCCGCCGCTGAGGTGGTCGATGATCTCGCTGGAGTCTGGTGGACGGATGCCGAAGCGCTCCACCAGGCTCCTGGCGCGGCGCTTCTCGCCCTGCACCGATACGTGCCAGCCGCCAGCGCGCGTGGCCGCGCTGGGAAACAAGTTCTCCGAGATCGTCATCCCGCTGAAGACACCCTCACGCTGGCGATCGGCTGGCAGGAGCGCGACGCCCTCGCGCAGACGCCGACCAACATGCCGGCCCCGGCTGGAAAGAGCCGTGCCGCCCAGGTTGATCTCCCCTCGCTCGATCTCTTCGTCCCCGCAGATGGCCCGGCCGATGCGCTCGTGGCCCGATCCCCGCAGACCGACCAACCCGAGCACTTCCCCTCGCCGAATGTCGAAGGAGACTGGCTTCGCGCCGTGGACCACGACACCCTTGATCTCGGCCACGACCTCACCAAGGGACGACGCCGACGGAGCGGCATCGAGGGCGACCAATCGCCGTCCCAGCATGGCTTCACCGATGGCCGCCGGCGACGTCCCGGCAACCGTGGAGGACATCACCAGCGCCCCGTTGCGGAGCACGCTCACCCGGTCGGCGATCTCGAACAGTTCGTGGAGCCGATGCGTGACCAGGATGGTGGAGGTGCCGGCCGCACGAAGGCGTCGCAGCGCGTCGAAGAGGCGCTTCACGTCCGGCAACGTGAGATAGGCGGTCGGCTCGTCGAGGACGAGCAGCCGCGGAGTCCTGGCGAGCGCCCGGACGATGCCCAGGATCGCTTTGTCGCCCGGAGAGAGGCTCCCCACCAACCCCTTTGGATCTGGTGCCCGGAGGTTGAGCTGCGCGTACGCCTGCTCTGTCTGGCCCCACAGGCGACCCCACTGGATCAGCCCGCCGCGGCTTGGAAAGCCGAGCGTCAGGGCCACGTTCTCGCCCACCGTCATGGTGTCCACCAGGCCCACCTCCTGGTGCATGAAGGCGATAGGCAGCTTATCCTGATTGGGATGGACGGTGCGGCCATCCAGCTCGATGGTGCCCGAATCGGGCTCGTAGATGCCGGCAACGATCTTGATCAGGGTGCTCTTGCCGGCTCCGTTCTCTCCGACAAGTCCGTGGACCTCGCCCGAAAGGACCTCGAAATCGACGCCACTCAGGGCAGTCTGTCCCGAGAACGTCTTGCTAAGCCCCCGTATCGTCAGCAGGGCCGGCCCGGCCATCCGTCGCAACTCCTTTGACCTGTGCACCACGTGTCTGGCTGGATTGGTGGTGGCCCAGCGCATCGCGACTGGGCCCACACCGTTGATGTCAGGATGCTTAGCAGGTCTTGTTGAGACCGCGCCAGATGTTCATGTAGTGGCAGGCAAAGTTGTTGCTGGGTACGAACTGGTTGGTGCTGCCACCCTCTTTGTCCACGTTGGCCTTGGTGACCAGGTAGACGGGCTGGAGCCACTCGGCCGGAGCCTGGCCGGCCATGGCGCGCACGATCGCGTCCACGGCTTCGTAACCGAAAAGGGTGCTGGGCTCAGGCTGGGTTGCGATCTCGTACTCGCCGCCGCGGATCATCTGGTAGGCAGATGGCGGTCCGTCGGCGCCGATCAGCTTGACCTGGTCGCTGGTGATGCCGGCCGTCCGAAGGGCGGTCGCGATGTACGGGTAGAAGTTGTCGCAGCAGGTCGTGATGTAGAAACTGCTGCCGTAGCGCGCGAGCAGGCCGGAGACGTCGGCCGGGATCTGGGCTGCTTGCTCGCTGATCGGGATGTTCATTTCCTCAAGGAACGTGCAGCCGCTGCAGGCCTTGATGAGAGTCTCAGTCGCCTTAGCCTTGAACCGGGCGATCGCGTACTGGTTGTCGAGCGTGTGCACGACCTTGGCGGTGCCGTTCGAGTCGACGATGGCGTATGCGCCTTCGACGGCGCCGATGTCGGCGGGGTTCGAGGCGACGTTCATGTAGAGGCTGAGGTCGGTTGACGGACCTGGATAGGCCGTCGCATGGATGCCGACGACCGGGATCCCGAGGGCTACCGCCTGCTTGATGGGATCCTGTAGGGCGCTGGCGTCGGCGGACGTCATGATGCCTGCGGGCTTCATGGCCACGGCCTGCTGCATGGCAGCGAGCGTGCCGGCTACGGTGCCCTTGCCGTCAAGGATCACGGCATTCCAGCCCAGGGCTGTTGCCGCGTCCTGGACTCCCTGGCCCCAGTTGGCGTAGGAAACGTACGACTGGTCGTTAGAGACGTAGACGATCGTCTGGGACGTGGTCGAGGCCAGAGGGCCAGTCGTCGGGCCGAGCCACTCGGTCTGGGCGCCAGTGGCCTTGGTGACGAATGTCTTGGCTTCATCGAGCGTCATGCTCTGCGTGATCGTCGGCGCCGTCCAATCCGGGTACGGGACTGCACGTGCCGATGCCGAGGCCGAGCCAGCGGCACCTGTCCCCGCACTGGTCGGGGTGCCCGTTGCGCCGCTGGAGCTACAAGCCGCCACGACGGACGACACTGCGAAAAGGACTACGAGCCGTTTCCATCGGTTCATACGATCGCCCTCCTGCTCCAAGTACCTCAGATGTCACGGCAATCTGCCGCATGCGTGAACGCCCCTTGACGCGTCGGCCAAGCTCCACTGCTTAGTGAACTGGAGCCCTCCTGGCCATCCCGTCGGCGCCACCACCAGTACGATAATCATACCAATGGCGCAGGTCAAGACGGTTTCCGCAGAAGCCAGGAGTTGACCTCGGGGGGCCGTGGAAGCCACGTTCCCGTTCGCCGAGCGGGTCCCGTGGTTCGACGCTCCCGAGGAGGACTGACCGATGGCGATTGAGAGCCAAGCCGACCCGGCACTCGGCCCGTGCGTGCGGGCGCACCGGCATACGGCATCACCATAAATCTACTTATCGTGAGCGCTCCGAGAGCCCAGCCCGTACCTGCGACGGCTCGAAGGCGAGGTCGATCGGACGTGGCCGGATGTGGCGGCAGCGATCGGGGTCTAGCGAGGACCGTCCAGAACAGCGAGAGCCCCACCGCCCAAGGGGGAGGGTGGTGGGGCTCGGAGGAGGAGGAGGAGGCGACCACTCCAAGGGGGAGGAGCAGCCGTCTATCCGACAGTCTAAGCCGTTGATAAGTCCAGGATAAGCGGCCCCTGCTTAGCGTCTGCTCGGGTCGGGCTCCGCTCTGCGACCGGGCCGATGCCGGACGAGGGTGAGCGAGCCGGTGAGGGGGCCGCCGCAGGCGTCCCGACCAATGAGGCGGCCTCCGACCGACGACGTCTGTTCACCGGGCACGCTCGAGTCCTTCGCAGGGCCGCCAGGGTCGCGGAGCCAAGCCAGCGCCCCACCCCACCGCACCCGAAGCTCGATCTGCTATAACTACCCCTGCTCCGAGCGGGAGTAACTCAGTTGGCAGAGTGTCTGCTTCCCAAGCGAGGCGTTCCGCTGCCGTCTGAGCACGTCTAGTCAGGGGGCGCTGGCTCGGCTTGCAGCGGCAGCGGCGAAGTCGTACTGGCATTTGGGGCAGACCGTCAGCCCCTTCCTGACCTGCTCTCCGCACACCGGGCAGAGTCGCCTCTCAGGTCTGCTCATGAGCCAGATGAGGCTGAACACGACGAAGCCGACGAACCAGAGAAAGAAGATGAGTACGACCGCGGCTCCATTGTTGAGCGGCGCATCGGGCATGCAGGGGGTTCTGGGACAACTGACGCTGTTCAGGCTGCCGCTCGCAGACACAATCCAGAGCACCATGAGCACCGTCCAGAGCACGATCACCCAGGTGGCCTTGCGCCAGTGCGGAATGAACCGCATGTGTGGACCCTCCCTCGAGCTTCGCACGGTCCGGTGACGCGTGGGGCGCTCGCTCACCGATCGACAGGCTAGTCGAGCCGTGATCCTCTCACAGAGTGCCATCCGCACTCAAAGTCGCCTCTGCCCAGACGGGGACCAGACCGCAGTTGCCAGAAACAGTCAGGACGGTACGCCGGGATCGTGGGCGGGCAACGCGGTTCAGCGGCGGTCGGCAGGACAACAGCGGGGAGTAGCCTAGACGTAGTCGGACGCAAGCAGGAGACAGGGCGACCGATGCCAGACTCCAGGGAGGGTCTTCAACATGGGCTCAGGGGGTTTGAGCGGTTTGAGCATGAGGTTGGCGATCTGGCCTATCTGCCTCATCTTCCTGGCCGGTTGTTCGTGTGCCGGCCCGATCATCACGCCTACGTCGGCTCCACCCACGTCCGCTGCGCCCGCGCCTAGTGCTGCCGTGTGCATCCTCGAAATGCCCGCGCAGCAACAGGGTGACGACACCCCGATCACCTTCGTCTTCCGTGGCATGGATGCGGAGGGGTGCGCAGCGGAACTGGCAAAGATCAACGATCCGGTTCATGGGTCGGCGACACAGGGGCCGGCGAAGATCGTGTACACGGTGCCGGGCGGCTCCCCGATGTGCACTGGGACGAGAGTCGACGGCAAGGAGTACGCGATCTACGGAACGATCGCAGCGGAACAGGCCTGCCCTCACTGAACTCGCACCCGATCAGGATCCGCAAGGGGCATACGTTGGCGGCGCGTCCAGAGTGATAAGGAGGCGATATGGGCAGCATGACCAAGAGGCTCGCGCTGACTCTGGCGGTTGTATTGACAGTGGGTGCCTGCTCCGGTCCGGCCGTGCAAGACGCCCCGCCACCCACCAGCCCAGCGCCGACGCCAATCCAAGACGCCGCACCAGACAGCGTAGCGCCGACTCCGGCACCGAGCGGCCCGAAGATGCACCAGGTCGGCGATACGATCACAGTGACCCACAATGGCGCGGACTGGGCCAAGATCACAGTCTCGGACGTGAGCACCGCCGCCTCGTATCCGGGCGCCCTTACAGATAAGCCACGGACCGCCGGCAACATCTTCATCGCCGCCAGAGTCACGTACGAAGCTCTGTCCCAGGGCGTCTCCTTCAACCCCTACGACTGGCAAGCGCATTGCCAGGGCGTCGTTGCCGACCATCATGTGGTGCTTTACGGGCCATCTCCTGGCCTCGATTCGGGCCATCTGGGGAAGGGGAAGAAGGCTACCGGCTTTGTCGTGTTCGAAGTGGCGCCTAAGGGCGAAGTCAGGCTGTCCTATGCCGCCCTCAGCCTGAGCAAGACGCCGATGTTCGAGGTCGTGATCCGGGCCGCTTGACCGACCGGGGACTGGGATCGTCCAGGACTCGGACACCCTGACCGCTGCGGCGGCCCAGCCACGAACTATGCCTGGCTCATATCGTCCCTAGACCCTTTGCAATGGTTCAGAACACTAGTGAACGCCAGGGTGGCGATTCGGTCTTTGACGGCGACAAGGCTCAGGCCCGTTCCCGACGCGCCCCCGACCTGCCGCCCCCACCGCCCGATCTGCTATAACTCTTCCTGCTCCGAGCGGGAGTAACTCAGTTGGCAGAGTGTCTGCTTCCCAAGCATCGCGATGCTCCGGAGGGCTAGCCCTCCGTTATGCCCCAAGGCCAGCGTTTCCTCCCGCCAGCCCAGTCCAATCGTTCATGCGGCGGGGCTTCCTGTGGGCCCGACGGCTGTTCTGGAACCACTCCCGGCGAACCGGTAATCCGGCACTTTCTACACTCCGTGGGGGTGTGGACCAACGGGCAGACGCGGACGGTCGCTATGGCCAGCTGATTGCGCTCGACTACCAACCTGCGTTTGATTACCAATTGGTAATCGATGGTAATCGGCGCCTCGGCGAACTCGACTTAGCTACTAGCCCACATGGAAGCTACTGGTAATCCCTTTGGTCGGCCCGACTTAGGGCCGCCGGCTGATTGACGATTCATCCGCGCCGGTGTCCTGGACCAGTGTGGCGCGCGGAAAGGAAGGCCACGTAGTCGGCCACGCTGGTCCGCTCGGCGTCGGTGAGCCGGTCGAGGCTGCCCTGGCCCGAGCCGCCGACCCCGAGCCCGACGAGTTCCTCGGCCAGGCGCGAGGACGGGATCCCCCACAGGCTCTCGAGCAGTTCGACGAAGGCGATGCCGGTGGCATCCGAGGCGGCCAGAAGATCTGCCGGGGTGGGCCGAGCTCGCGACGGACGCGTAGGATCGAGCAGGGCAGCAATGTATCCGGGATCGCGCCCCATGGCGGCGCTCAGGGCCCGCATCGAGAGACCGGAGCGCTCCAGGACATCGCGGATTGCCGCTCGGAACTCGTCGTCGTCTGGTGGCATTCGCGGTCCTTTCGAGGCTCGCTCGATCTTGAAGATGGTTGCTGGAAGCGCAAGACTGACGTAATATAGCGTCATGCTAGCGCGAACGGAAGATGCTGTCGAGCCCGGTTCGGCAGGACAGTTCCTCCGGCTCCCGCGGAGACCTGATCGCCTCCCGGCCCTACCGCTAAGGCCCCTCATCGCCGAGTACACCGCGACCTTCGGCTCGACCTGGTCAAGAGTGACCCGACGCAAGCACGCCGACGACTTCGCGCGTCTCCTCGACTGGCTCAAGGCCAATCAACTGCCGCTGACTACTGAGTCGCTCGACTTCATGACCCTGGTCGACTACGTGACCGATCTTCGGTCCCGGCCGAAGGTGTCTGGCGTCTGGCGCGGGTCACCAGATGCCCTCGCGCGATCCCTAAATGTGGGTCCGATACAAACGCTCAGCGCCAACAGCGTCAATGCCTATGTCCGGCCTTTGCGCTCACTCGCAATCTGGCTCGTCGATGAGGGACTACTCGCACTCAATCCGTTCCGTCGGTCCCGGCGTCGAGCGGCGCTCAATCCTCTACTCCCCTCAGAAGAGACACCGACCAAGAGCGCGACCCTTGACGATCTGCGGGCTCTCGAACGAGGTTGCGCCGGAGAGCATCCGCTTGATCTACGGGATCAGGCCATCGTCTCGATCCTGGTCACGACCGCCGCCCGCAACTCAAGCGTCCGGCTCCTGCGGCTCGAAGACTTGGACTTCGAACGAGCGGTCATTCGCTTCCGCCGAGCCAAGGGTGGCAAGACACTCGAACTCGCGCTACAGCCCGCGACGGCCACCGCGATCCTTGCCTACCTGGAGCGCGGGCGGGCCGCCTTCATTCCACACTCCCCCGCCCCGAGCGACGATCCAGGCTGGCTCTTCCTCTCGCACGCTGGCGGTGAGCCGCGGCCGCTCACGATGAATTCAGTCTCACTCATGCTGACGCGCCGCTACCACGCCGGTGGCGGGAGCCTGCGCTGCTTCGGCTCACACCGCATTCGCCACGCCACGGCGACCCTACTGGTCAACAACGGGATGCCCCTTGAGGAAGTGAGTCGCTATCTTGGCCACTCCTCCACGATGCCGACTCGCCGGTATGCGCAACAGACACCCGAAGCTCTCGGTGAGCGGGCCGCTAATGCCCTCGCGCGAGCCGGGCTCGTGGGGGGCTGACCGTGGCGGAAGCGGCGCGGTCTCGGATGCCCCGTATCCACCCCGACGTTGACGCATGACCACGACGTCACGGCAATAATGCCGAGCCCGGCGAGAAGTAGTCCGTCACATACTTCTCGCCTTCGTCGAAGAGGAACGACACGACGGTGTGGGCGTTGGGGTGCGCGCCACGCCATTCACGACATGCGACCAGGTTGGCGCCGGCGCTGGGCCCTACGAAGATCCCGTGCTCGCGGGCTAGGCGCCGCATCTCTGCGATAGACGCGTCGCTATCAGCCGGGACGAGCGCATCGACTTCATCTCGATGCCCGTCGGGTACTAGAACTCGATCATGCGGCCCTCATGTACTCGTGGAGGAGCCCTCCGAGGAGATCTCGCCGTTCGATGTCGGGCACACCGTCGGCCTCTTCGACGGGCGCGAGACTCTCGGGTACCTGAAGCTCCAGTCCTCGATGCGGGCGTCGCCGGCTGTAGTGCTGCACATAGATCGCAAGGATGCGATCGAGATGCCGGGGGCCCCGATCAGCAGCCAGTCCAAGCACTCTGCTCGAAGCGTCTCTATCCAGCGCTCGGCGAAGGCGTTCGCGTTCGGCGCCCTGATCGGCGTGCGGATCACTCGTATCCCTTCTGATGCGAAGACATCATCGAAGGAGCGGCAGAACTTGGTGCCTCGGTCGCGAATGAGAAAGCGGATCTGAGCGCCCTCGTCGGCCAGGCTCATCACGAGGTTCCTCGCCTGGGTAACGAAGGAAGAGTCCGGGTTGGTCGTTGAGACCGTGACGTGCACGCGGCGTGTTCCGATCTCGATGAAGAACAGGACGAAGAGCGTCTCCAGGAACGCCGTCTCGACCGTGAAGAAGTCGCACGCGAGGATGCCCGCCGCCTGAGCCTTCAGGAACCCGCGCCAGCCAATGCCCCGGCGGAGAGCCGGACCGACGCCGGAGCGGCGGAGCAGCATCACGATACTCGTCGCGGAAACGCGGACCCCGAGCTTTCCGAGCTCGCCTTGATCCTCAGGTAACCCCACCGGAGGTTCTCCCTGGCCATCGAAAGGATCAGCCTGCGAACCTCCGGATCGATAGCGGGGCGCCCGGGCGGGTGGTGCGGCCTCGTCCACTTTCGTGCCACGAGTGAGCGGTGCCATCGCAGCAGCGTCTCGGGACGAACGAGGAACGCGCCCCAGCGTTCCCTAGGCAGGACCCTGCTTGCCGCAGCGAGAAGCGCCCGGTCGCAGCGCCGGTAGACCGGGCGCTTCACTTGCCGGCGCAAGATCCCGAGTTGATGGCGAAGCACGAGGATCTCAATCTGGGCGGCAGCGTCGGCGCAATCGTTAGGTGCGACAAGGGTGAAGAGCCGCCGAAGCACCAGGTAGAGAAGTGAAGCGAACATGGCCTCGATACTGCCACGTCCGGGAAGCCGAGCCACGCGGACCAACTGACGAGTTCTTGTACCCCACGCGATGGGCGGGCCGCAGATTGCGCTCCAAGGCGGGCTCATCAGTGATGAGCAGGTGTCCACCACTGGACCCAAGCGGCAATCTCCAGTTCGACCCCTTATGTGTTCTCAGACGGCCTGCATGAGCGATCGGACCCGCCCGACCGTCGCACCCCAGTCGGACGAATCAACAAGGGCGCGGCCGATGACGATGTCGTCTGCCCCGGCCGCAACGAAGCGGGCGACGTTCTCGGAGGTGACACCGCCATCGACCTCAACGCGGACTGATTGGGGCAGCGCCGCGCGCAGGCGGCGCATGCGGTCGGTAGAGCCCGGCAACGCGTGATCTCCGTTAACCGTGTGGTCTGTCGCGAGGGCAAGCACGAAATCCACATCGCGTCCCAACATCTCGAGGGTCACCAGCGGCGTGACCGCGTTGATTGCAACCCCGACTTCGACGCGGCTCTGTCGCAGGGCAGAGAGGACCCGCCAAGGGTACCTGGTCGCTTCAACGTGGAATGAGATGCGGTCCACCCCACAGTTCATCAGCACCGAGAGGTACGGCTCCGGATCGTCCACCAAGAGGTGCACTTCGAGGTGGCAGGACGTGATCCTGCGCAGTGCCTCGGCCAGACGGGGCCCGAAAGTGACGAACGGCACGAAGTGCCCGTCGGCAATGTCGACGTGGATTCCGTCAACACCAGCATCCAGCAGACGACGCACAGAATCACCCAATGCAATCGGGTCAACTGTTGTCAGCGAGGCGAAGATACGCCGACCTGGCGTGCCTGTGGCCTCCCCGGAGTCTTTGCTGGTCACGAGGCCTCGCTAGCCACCTGGTCGATGCTCGTCCACGCTAGCCGCGGCAGATCGCCCGGCCTGAGCGTGGCCGGCGAGTAGACCTGGCCGTCGCACGTGCCGTGGCGGAAGACCATGACGTCATCTGCTAGGTCTAGGATCTCCTCTTCCTCACTGCACACCACGATCGCGGCGATCTTTGGCCCGCTGACGATCGAACGGATAATGTCGTGGATCGCCTGCTTGGCGCCGACATCTACTCCCTTTGTGGGTTCATCCAGCAGCAGCAGTCGGGGCTCCTGCAGAACGGCCCTGGCGAAGAGCACTCGCTGCTGGTTGCCTCCGGACAGCTCTTCCATCGCCGCGTGGATGTTTCCGCTGACCTCGACGCGACCGAGAGCCGACTCAGCGGCAACCTCGGCCTCGCCCAGCCGCAGCGTCTTCCAACGCTCGAAACGCTGCAGAACTGGAAGCGTGACATTGGATGTGGCGGTGAGGCGCGGCACGAAACCGTCGTTCTTTCGTTCCTCGGACAGATACGCAATGCCGACCTTGATGGCCGCCTCGGGATCGCGTGGGACGTAAGGCTCGCCGAAGAGCCGGAGTTCGCCACTTTCTATGCGCTCAGACCCATAGACGGCGCGCAGGAACTCGGTCCGTCCAGATCCTACGAGTCCATAGATGCCGAGGATGCGGCCGGCACGGGCCTCCAAGGTGATGTTGTGGAGGGGGCCGGTCTGGAGATGCCGCACGGTGAGTGCCAGCTCATCCGACGCCCGATCCCTCGCGTCAGCTTCGCGGACTGTCCGAGCGGCCACCTGCTCGACGCGCACCGCGCCTGGGACGGGCTGGGCTTGCTGATCACCTCCGACGATGACCCGAATGACATCCTCACGCCCGATCTCCGAGGACGGACCGGAGATGACGACCCGTCCGTTCCGTAGGGCCGTAATGTGGTCCGCGACCGCATAGATCTCGTCGAGTCGATGATCGACAAGCAGAATGGCGACGCCGCGCTCTCGCGCAACCCGCCGGGCGGTGACCAGCAGGAGCTCGATCTGGGATGCCTCGAGCGAGGTCGTGGGCTCGTCCAGCAGCAGGTATCGGGCGTCGCGGTGCAGCGCGGTGACAATCTCGATGAGTTGTCGCTGCGCTACGGGAAGCTGGCGGATCCTTGTGGTCGGGGGGATATCGAGGTCAAACTCGGCCAGGTAGGTGGCGGTCATCCGCTCCATCTCGGCCAGCTGTAGTCGCATCCTGTGCCGCACTTCGCGCCCCAGGAACAGGTTCTGCGCAACGTTCAGATCATCGACGAGTGACAGTTCCTGATAGACGCAGGACACGCCAGATTCGATGGCTTCTCTCGGGGACCCAAGGTGCACGTGGCGTCCGTCGAGAGCCAGCTCTCCCGAGTCTGCCGACTCGGCGCCCGAGAGGATGCGCAGCAGGGTCGACTTGCCGGCCCCGTTGTGACCGACGAGTCCGTGTACTTGGCCCGGAACAAGAGACAGGTTGACGGACGCGAGGGCCTGAGTGTGGCCATATCGTTTGCTGATGTTCAGAGCCTGCAGCCCTCGCAGCTCATCGCCCATCGTGTCTCCGATCGCGTAGTTGCCCCACCGTGCCGGATGACAAACTGCCATGCCGGCACAGTGGGGAGAAGACTCAGTGGGGAGAACTCAGCCGATTTCGTCTGGAGCTGGGGTTCCGCCCTGGATCACCTTGACGGGGACCAGGACTTGGTCAGCCGGCGTTCCGCCCTTCAGATACTTGCCAACCTCGTCGACTACCATGCTGGCGTAGAGGGAAGGCTGCTGCGCTGCACAGGCAACGTAGGGTCCAGTCATCTCCACGGAAGCGGCACAGAAGGCGTAGAGCTTGACCGTAGTCTGCTTGTTGAGCGCCTGGATGGCCCGGAGCGCGCCAAGCGCAGCCGGACCCGAGCTGGCCCACAGGACATTGATGTCCGAGTGAGCCGTGAGCAGGTCTGACGTCACCTTCAGCGCGACAGCAGGATCGATCTTGCTGTTGACGGTCCCGTAGGACTTGGAGTTCGGGTCCGTCTTCATGACCGCGTCCCATGCGCCGTCGCGGGCGTTGGTTGCGCCCTGTTCAGGATCGCCGATGTTCGCGTAGACGATGGTCGCCGTGGCTCCGAGGTCCTTGAGGGCCGTCTGTCCCATTACCTGGCCACCTTCGGCCTGATCGGCGCCGAGCTGCTGCATGATGAAGCCGCCCTGCTTCACGAGATCCGCAATCGACACGACCTGGTTGACCGCGAAGACCGGGATGCCTGCGTCGTTGAAGACTTTTGCGACTGCCGCTGCTGGAGCGGAGTCGACGCCATTGAGCGCCACTGCGCAGATCTTCTTCTGGACGAGCGCCTGTGCCTGTGCAAGCTGCTGGGAGCTGTCGTCGCCAGCGATCTGCATGTCGACTTCGTAGCCAGCCTTGGCGCCGCTATCGATGAAGCTCTGGCGCATGTAGACGTAGTAGGGATTGACAGTGTTCGGCAGAAGCACGCCGAGGATCGGCTTCGCGTCCTTGCAGCTGGCCGGCATCGGCCTCTGCCCATTGGCGAAACCTGGATCGATCGAGGCGGCGCTGGTCGGCGCGGTCGTGGGGGCGCTGGTCGCGGCGCTGGTCGGCGCGGTCGTGGGGGCGCTGGTCGGCGCGACCGTGGCGACGCTGGAGGAGCATGCGGCCACCAAGGCCGAAGCGGCTATCAGGGCCGCGATCTTGCGAATCGAGTCGTTCCGTGTCATTTGAAACTGATCCCTCCCTGTGATCGAGAAGTGGCTGGGGGCATTTGCTATGCCATTGGCGCTCCTTCGGCATCTGCCGTGCGGCCTGTCCAATCGCTCGTCCGGTCAGGGTTCCTTGTCGGCAACCTCTGGCGGGAGGGGAGGGGCCGTACTCCCCACGGCGGTGGTTTGGGACTTGAGGTCGGGCCCGCGGCGCAACCTGAGGCCAGCGATGGCACGACCGAACGGGCTGCCCCCGCTCGCGGTGCGCCTGTACGTGTCAAACCCGACGCCGAGCAGAATGACAACGCCGATTACGAACGGCTGCCAGAAACTGCTGATGCTTAGAACGTTCAGTCCGTTCGCCAACGTTGCGATAAGGACGGCGCCAATCACCACTCCCAGGATCGATCCGACTCCGCCAAAGAGGCTCACGCCTCCGACCACCGCTCCCGCGATCGAGTAGAAGAGTTCGTTCCCGCCGCCAACGTAAGGGAAACCGACCATCAGGCGCGATGCGGTGATGATGCCGCCCAGTCCGGCAAGCGTGGAGCTCGTTGCATACACGAAGATCGTTGTTCGGGCCGTGTTCACACCGGCCAGTCGTGCCGCCCGTGGGTTGCCTCCCAGGGCGTAGATGTGGACGCCGAGCCGCGTCCATCGGAGCAGTGCCGCTGCGCCGACCGCAACAAGTGCGAACAGTGCCACCGCGACGGGGAGACCGTAGATCTTGCCCTGTCCGAGCCATGAAAAGCTCGAGTCGGCGGCGGTGATCGAAACGCCGTTCGGAATGACCTGGGCAAGTGACGAGCAGATGCCCGACACACCGAACGTGGCAATGAACGCTGGGAGGCGCGCGTACCGGACGAGGAGACCGTTGACAACTCCGACGGCGAGTGAGCACCCCAGGGCGCCCGCACAGGCGACCTGCCATGGCAGGCCCCAGGACATGATCAGCGTCGCTATCACTCCGCCAAACGCCATCACGGCCGCCGTCGAGAGGTCGATCCCTCCGGTGAGCAGCACGAATGTCTGCCCGAGCGCGAGGACGCCGACGACAGCCCCATTCAGGAGCAGGACCATGCCGTTGTCGAACGTCCCGAATGTCGGATCCAGAAATGAAAGGGCACCGATGACGACGACGAGGACCAGAAAGATGCTGGTCTCGTCGGGCAACTTGAACTTAGCCCCAAACATCGAGGTCCTCCTGAACGGCCAGTCGGCGATATCGAGCGCGCAGCTCTTCGGCGGCTTGGCCACGCCTGGGCTCCGCCACGACGCGCAACTCCGGAGCCCAAGCTCGTGCCATCTCCTGGACCGGAACACCATGCAATACGGCCGCGGCCTGGACCGCCGCACCCGCCGCGGAGGACTCGGACAGACCGCTCGTGAACACCGGCCGGTTGGCCAGGTCGGCGAGCAGCTGACGATAGGCCGGTGATTGTGATCCGCCGCCGGCCAGAACCATGCGCCCGTCCGTAGGCACCCCAAGGGACCCAAGCACGTCCAATCCATCAAGCAGACCGCAGAGCACTCCCTCGAATGCCGCGCGAGCGACTTGCCCGGGGCTCACGTCCGGTCGGAGCCCCACGAGGCTGCCGCGGGCGAGGGGCCGATCCGGGGTG
>Ga0209745_1001272_pt1 | contig 15179 bp, 10 predicted proteins | sample BarGraNGADG00312_FD_184495 | JGI IMG/M metagenome (GOLD analysis project Ga0209745, IMG submission 184495) | Arctic peat soil microbial communities from Barrow, Alaska - Barrow Graham LP Ref core NGADG0004-312 (SPAdes) (version 2) | ecosystem: Environmental > Terrestrial > Soil > Wetlands > Peat... | reverse complement strand
CGCCGCCGGAGCCAGCGCCAACGACCAGTTCGAATACGGCCTGACGCGGCTGCTCGACGGCATGGCGGCCGACCTGGAGCGATCCCGGTAGGTTGGTCGAGCGCCGGATCACTCGGCGTCCGGCGATCCGGTCACTCGATCGGGGTCCCGGACGCTCACCTTGTCCGTTACCGGGGCTTCGACCGGCATCACGTCGCCCACATCGAGCAAGTACGCGCACCAGGCGCGAGTCCCCCCGCGGCGGCGCGCGCGAGGTCGGTCAGGTTCTCGCCGGCGGACCCGACGGAATGACGCGAGGCGCCGGCTGTATGGCGCTCGCGGGGTTTTGCGCTCTACAAGCGCAGTGGCCACCGAATCCGTGCTGGTGACCTCCGCGGATTGGAGCGTAGAACCAGAAGCCGAAGCTCTATCCGTGCACGAACGCTATCATCGTGGCTCGCGCGCCTGTAGCTCAGCGGATAGAGCGTCGGCCTCCGGAGCCTGACCGCCTGAGCGTAGTGGCCGCCCTCGTGGGACCCCGAGCATAACGGGCCGGGTTCTACGCTCTATCAGCGGCGTGTGTCAGGCGAAAGCCACGATGACTACCGCGGACCAAGTAAGGGCGCTGGTCAGGAGCTACGCCGAGGGCGACGACACGAAGTTCCACCCGGTCGCCCTCCAGGTCGCAGCCCGCGCTGCTCGAGCCGGATCAGGACGTCGTCATCTGGACCCCGGTCGCGCAGGAAGTGGGCATTCCAATCGAGATCACGACCTAACCGCTGACCCTCGACCAGAACGCCGAAAGCTCGAAGCCGAAAGCTCGAATGGGTCCGCGCGATCACGCCCTTGCCCGAACCGCAGATGCCCGTGTCGAAGACGCAAGCAGGCTTGCGCGTCGGCGCCTCAGGCACGCCTGAACCCGCCACAGGCCGGTGTGGGCGTGCGCGACCCGGCGTCAACCGGGGCGACGCGCTCAGGAAACGAGGACCGTCATCGTGTCGCCCTCGACCAGGCGGCTCGCAAGGCCCGCGATCTCGGGCTCGCCCTCCTTCCGCACCACCGTCGGGCGCTTGACGACGTGGATCTTCGTGACTCCCTTGAGCTCACCCTGCGCATCGGCCAGGGCGAGCTGCTCGACGATGCGGTTGCGCAGGATGTTGTAGACCCATCGGGCGCCGAACCGAGGCGACCACGTCTTCAGGAGGTGACCGACCACCTCCGGCTCCCACGACAGGTCGTAGCCGCGCAGCTCGGCCTCGTTCTTCAGGTCCCCGAGCTGCCGCTTCAGGACCACCTCGACATCGTCGCGCTCCATCGCCTCGAAGACGATGAAGTCGATCTGGCGGCCGAAGAACTCCTCGCCGTACCCACGCGCGAGCAGGTCGGCCTTGACCGCCTCCACGGAGACCCGTGGGACGGGTCCGCCGGCCCGGTCCTCGGCGGGCCTGGAGAGGTCCGGAAGGCCGATCTTGCCCTTCGTCTCGTACGTCGCGCCGGCGTTGGTCGTGAACACGATAAACGCACGGCGGAAGTCGAGGAGATTGCCGTCGGTGTCGTCGACGCGCCCGTCGTCGAGGACCTGGAGGAGGACCTTGGAGATCGCGGGGCTCGCCTTCTCGATCTCGTCGAAGAGCACGATGCACTCGGGCGTGTCGCGGATCTTCGAGAGGATGCCCCCCTCGCCGCGCGCATAGCCGATGTAGCCCGGCGGCACGCCAAGGAGGCGGTTTAGGATGGGCCCGGCGTCCTCGTAGCCCGATCCCTGGAGCGTGTTGCAGTCGATGCGGAGCATCGCCTCGCGCGGGCCGCCGCCCAGGATCTTCGCAAGGATGCGCGCGGTCTCCGTCTTGCCGACGCCTGTGGGACCACAGAAGAAGAGAACGCGCCGCGGCCCGTCGTGCTTCAACCAGTCCTCGGACATCCCTGCCACGAAGCCGCGGGCGATCGTGGCCAGCGCCACGTCCTGGCCGACGATCTCGGCCTTGAGCTGCTGGAGGACCTCCGCCTCCTTGAGCGTGCCGGGCTTGACGACGCTGTGGCCGAGAGCGTCCTCGACGGACTGGAGGAGCGCCTCCTCGGTGACCTCCTCAAGCGGCGGCGTCGTCATGGTGGCCAGCGCGCAGGCCTCATCGAGGAGATCGAGGGACTTGTCCGGCTGGAACCGCTCCGGGAGGAGGTCCTCCGTGATCTGGACCGTCTCCCCGAGGATCGCGTCCGAAATGCGCAGCGGCGCATAGTGCCGCCGGTACTGCGAGACGCGACCCTGCAGGATGGCCACCGTCTCGTCCACCGTGGGCGGGTCGATCTTGATGAGCCCGAAGCGACGGGCGAGGGCGCCGTCGGGGGCGATGTAGTGGCGATACTCGGCCAGCGTCGTCGCGCCGATCAGGCTGACGGCACCGCGCCCCACGGCCGTCTTGAACGATTCGTTAGCCTCGCTGAACGGGCCCCGCTCGTGCATGCTGCTCGAGAGGAGCGAGTGGACCTCGTCGACGAACAGGATGACCTTCGGGTTCGCCTCCAGCGCCTTGAGGAGCGTGGAGACCCGCTCGTCGTACTGGCCGACCATGGAGGCGCCCGCGCGCAGGAACGACGGCGACAGCTCGAACACGTCGCGGTCGCGGAGGCTCGGCACGATCGCCGGGTCCTCCTCGATGATCATCCGGGCGAACTCGTGGACGAGGGCGGTCTTGCCCGTGCCCGGCTGCCCGATGACGATGACGCTGGCCCGGCGCATCTTGAGGAGATTCTTCTGGAGCGCCCGCACGTAGCGGTCCATGCGCATGACGCCCTTCTTCGGCGGCTCGCCCTCGGTCAGCATCCGCCCGAAGGAGGAGAGCGCCTCGATCGCCTCGCGACGCTGGGGTGACGTCCGCCACTGCGCCGCGTCCACGGCGGCGAGCGCCGCCACGACCTGCTCGAGCTCCGCCTCGGGCAGGCCTTTGGCCAGGAGGAACTCCCGGCCCGCTTGGCTGTCGACCACGGCCGTCAGCAGCTGGTTGACCGAGACTTCACTGCCCCGGGAGAGCTCCCCGAACACGGGCCGCAACCCCTCGGCGACGGCGACCTCGTCGGGGACCTCATCGCTCAGCGGCTCCGGGGCCGGCAGGTACCCGGCGAGTCTGGGCGCCTTATCGTCCAGCTTGCCGAGGTGGTACGCGGCCGCCATGAGAAGCTCGGGCGTCAGGGGCGTCCCTGCGGGAACCGCGCGCTTGGCCAGATCGAGCGCCTCCTGCGCCTCGGGCGACAGGTAGGCCAGCCTGCGGGCCATGGCAGCCGCCTACACGACGATGGGGTTGGGGGGCGCTGACACGACCGGCGTTCCCGCGCCGCCGCCGCGGCCGGTGGTTCCATCCGGGTCGACGCCGGTCTCCATCGTCTTGGTGATCCGGGCGCGCCCCATGTCGATGGCCGGCAGGAGGGCACGCAGCATCGCCCCGAACTGCTTCTGGGTGAGCGTCGCGTCCTCCAGCCACAGGTCGACGTAGCCGACCACCTCGCCGTCGGCCGGGTCCCAGCCGAACTTCGTGAGCCGGAGCCGATAGTCCATCTCGCCGAGGACGCGCAGCACCGCCGCGAGGTTCGGGTGGTCGGACGGGCATTTGGCATAGCCGATCGTCCGGAACTGGATGAACCGGCCGTCCAGCTCCACGAGCATGACCACCTGGTAGGAGCCGTCGTGGCCGGAGAAGTTCAGGAGGATGGCCGGCCGGTTGGGGTCCACGAAGAACCCGAGCCCCTCCGCCTTCGCGAGTGACTTGAGCTGGTCAACAGAGATCGTCACGGCCGTTCTTTCCTCTCGTCGACGGTGGCCACATTCCGCCCGCTCGCCGGCGGGCGATCGTCAGAGCTCTCCGGCCCGCGACGGGGCCGCCGCTGCCCGCTCCAGCAGCGCCTCGATGGCGTTGACGGGCGCGGCACGGCCCGCGACGATCGACGGGCGCGCCGAGTTCTCGAGGAGCGCGATCCACTTCGCGTCGGGCGGATCCATGGCCCGGTTCGCGAACCACTTTCCCGGGGCGATGGCCACGGCGATCTCGTCCGGCGCGACCCACCCTGTGATCGCGTTAACCGGGACGCTTGCGCTCGATGCGATCGACGGGCGGTCCGGGTTCGCAACGAGCGCGCGCCACCCTGCGTCGGGCGCGGGCGTGGTCTGGTTCACGGATTTGGCGTATGCCGCGCCCAGCCCGGGCTCGCGGTGAACCTGCCTGAAGTGTTGCGCAGTGAGCTCGGCGGCCATCACGATCCTCCTCTTCGGCGTCCCGGTAACGAGAGGGTCCGCGGTGACGGGTCGGAGCGCTAGTGTCGAACGGCACCTAGACGGAAAGAGCCGTTCGCCTCTTCCGGACTCGCGGTCGGGCGCGGTGTGATGTCGGGAGTCGGAACGCATCGGGCCGGACGCAGGCGAGTCGGCCCGCGAACCCGGTCTGGAAGGGAGCGGCTCGCATGGACGTGACGCAGGCGCTGGCGTACCCAGCGCTGGGGGTCGCTGCGAAGGGGATCATCCGGCGCGCCGACGGCGCCGTGCTCCTTATCCGGCGATCGCCCACCTCGAACACCGACCCCGGCTGCTGGGACCTGCCGGGCGGGAAGATGGACCGCGGCGAGCGGCTCGTCGACGCGCTGGCGCGCGAGGCGCGCGAGGAGACCGGGCTGACGGTGCAGGGTGCGCGCCCGTTCTACGTCACGCATTTCGAGAAGGAGCCCTTCTGGGTCACCTGCGTCACCTTCGTGTGCGCCTCGTTCGACGGGGAGGTGCAGCTGAGCAGCGAGCACGTCGAGCACGCCTGGGTCCAGGTGCGCAACCTCACCGGCCGGTCCTACTCCCGGGCGATCCGGGAGCAGCTCGAGGCATTCGCGGCCCTTGTCGGCGACAAGACGGCGGGCTGACCCCGACGCGAACCCGCACCAGCAGGGGACGACGATGAGCGACACGACCACGACCGACCTCCGTGCCTGGGTGACGGATCAGGTTGGCAAGTACGCGGCGGCCTACCCCAGCTACCAGCGCTACGCCGAGGCGCTGGGCGTCGTCCTTCGCCGCGCCGCGGACACCCTGGCCCCCCTGGCCATCGTCCAGACGCGTCCCAAGTCCATCGCGAGCTTCGCCGAGAAGGCCGTCCGCAAGCAGGCGACGCGGCCCGACCCGGTCAACCAGTTCACCGACCTCTGCGGCGGGCGGCTCATCGGCCGCACCCGGTCCGAGGTCGATGCGCTGGGCCGCTTCGTCGTCGATCACTTCAGCGTCGACTGGGAGAACAGCGTCGACGCGAGCCAGCGCCTGCGGCCCACCGAGTTCGGCTACCGCTCCGTGCACTACATCGTCTCGCTGCGTCCCGACGTTGACTACGGCGTCGACATCCCCGACGACGTGCGGGGCCTCAAGGCGGAGGTCCAGCTGCGCACCGTCGCCGAGCACGCCTACAGCGACTTCGGCCACGACCTCACGTACAAGGGTGCGTTTCCGCTCCCGCTCGCCTGGGAGCGGGAGCTCGCCGGGGCAGCGGCCACGCTCGAGGAGGTGGACGGGATCTTCTCCCGTGTCGAGGACGGGCTGCGCGCCTACGCAACGAACTACGGCCGGTACCTGGGCGAGGAGGAGGCCCGCGCGGAGGTCGACCGCCTCCTGATCGTCCTCGAGCACGTCCCGACGAACAGCGGGCTGGCCGACCGTCTCGCGCACCTCGCCATCGCCCTCGGCGACTGGCCCCTGGTCGTCAGGGTGCTGTCGCCGTTCGTCGCCGCCGACGCGGCCGCGAGCCCGATCCCGGTGCTGCGCGACCTGGGCACCGCGCTCTGCCGCCTGCACCGCGACCAACCGGCCGGCGACGACCATCGCCGCGGGCAGCGCTACCTCGAGATTGCCTGCGCGGCCGACGACGTCGACGCCATCTGCACCCTGGCGGGCACGTGGAAGGGCGTCGACGATGCCCGGGCCCGCGACCTTTACCGCCGGGCGTTCGAGCTCGATCCGGCCAACCCGTATCCCCTCGGGAACTACCTCGAGCTGGAGCTCGAGCGCGACCCGGCCGTGCTCCGGTCCATTGGACCCCTGCTGCGCGGGGGGATCGAGCGCTGCGAGCGCCACGTCGCGGCAGGGATCAACCTGCCGTGGGCCCATTTCGACCTCGGCCGCTTCCACCTCCTCCTCGGCGAGCCGTACGAAGCCCTGGCCGCCTACGCCAGCGCGATCACGACGAGCACGGCCGCCTTCATGATCGAGACCTCGCTGGCGTCGCTGGAGCACCTGGGGAGGGCGCTCGGAGACCCGCCGGGGTTCGACTGGGCCCGCCGGCTGCTTCTGCTGGGCCTCGCCTGCCGCTTCGCGCCGGAAGTCGCGATGGAGCGAGTCCGACGGCTCGCGTCGACCGGCGTGCCACCGCTCGTGCCCCCGGTCGTGATCGTGGCCGGGGGAACCGACCCCCGGCTCGAGGAGCAGATGCGCGGCTACGCCGACCTCCTCGCGTTCGGCTTCGCCGGCTTCACGGGGACGATCCTGTCCGGCGGGTCGAGCCAGGGCGTCAGCGGGATCGTCGGCGACATCGGCCGCGCGTCCGGCGGACGGATCCGGGCTATCGGGTACCTGCCCGGGCTGATCCCGCCCGACGCGACCCCCGACCCGGACTACGACGAGCTCCGAACCACCGCCGGGGCCGGGTTCAGCCCCCTCGAGCCACTCCAGAACTGGATCGATCTCGTGGCCTCGGGTGTCTCGGCGGCGGGCGTACGGGTGCTGGGCGTCAACGGCGGTCAGATCGCCGCCCTCGAGTACCGCATCGCGCTCGCGCTGGGCGCCACCGTTGGCCTGATCGCCGACAGCGGCCGCGAAGCCGGCCGCCTGCTCGGCGATGAGCGCTGGACCTCGTCGCGGCTGCTCCGCCTGCCGGTCGATCCCGAGACGCTGCGCGTCTTCGTGGCCCCCGTCCCGGAGCCGCTGCCCGAGCCGACTCGCGCGACGCTCGGGCGCTTCATCCACGAGCGGTCCCGACAGGAACGGGGGCCGCGTCCCGACATCGACCCGTCCCTCGCGGACTGGGACCAGCTGCCCGAGGACTTCCGTGACTCCAACCTCCAGCAGGCCGATCACATCGGCGCGAAGCTCCGGCGCATCGGTTGCGTCGCCGTCCCGGACGGCGCCGCCGGCGAGCCTGCGGCATTCACGCCCGCTGAGATCGAGGAGATGGCCGAGATCGAGCACGGCCGCTGGACGGCGGAACGGCTCCTCGGCGGCTGGACCTGGGGCGAGACGCGCGACCCCGCCCGGCGGCGGAGCCCGTACCTGGTCAGGTGGAGGGACCTGCCGCACGAGATCCAGGAAATCGACCGCCAGGCGGTGCGGCGGATCCCGGACGTGCTGGCCACGGTCGGGCTGTCCGTGCGCCGGGTGGCGCCATAGGCGATCTGTTCCTCCTCGAACCCATCCGTCATCGACGGGCGGGAGCTGGAAGCCGGCAGTGGGGTAGGCCAGAAGACGAGTGATGGTCGCAGGCTCGGACATGGTCGAGCGCCGGGCGGTGCTACGGGCGTTCGACGCGGCCATGGTCCCGAGGGCTCAGCCACGCGGGCGCAGGTACCATTCAGCGATCGCCGCGTGAACTTTCTGCACGGACCTTCGGGTCCTCGGGGTCGCGGACGGCGCGTCCATCGTGCGCCTCGAGACCGCGTTTCTTCCTCGTCGCGCTCGCCCTCGTGCCGAGGACTGGGCTTCGGGCACGGATGCGCCGCCCGGAAAAAGCCCGGCGAGGGCTGGCCGGTCCCCGACCCGAGGTCGAGTGCGTGCCGCGTACGGCCCTCATCAAAACGGTGCGAATGGCCCGTTCTCGCCGTCTGCGGGTGCCCTATTCTGAGCGAAATGCCTCCGCCTGTCGTCGATCGAGCCGCCCGAAGCCCTGATCGGTGGCGGGGGTCGGCTTGACCTGGGACGGAAGCCGGGGCCCTGGAGGGCGAACGGGCGAGAGCCGGAGCGAGGGAACGCCGATGAGGCAGGCTCGGCAGATCTTCCTCAGCCATGTCGAGGAGGATTTCAGCGTCACCGAGGAGATCGTTCACGCCGCCGAAGCCGCCGGCTATTCGACCTGGTACTACGAGCGGGACTACGTACCCGGAGAACCGTTCCTCATCACGATCGGCAAAGCGATCCAGGAGTGCCGCGCGGTCGTCCTCATCCTGTCCAAGGAGTCACTCGATCACGGGCATCAGATCACGCCCGAGGTGTTCCAGGCATTCGAGGGTCACAAGCGGTTCTTCCCTCTGCTGCTGGACGTGGCGTTCGATGAATTCAAGTCGAGGCAGCCGGAGTGGCACGTCGCGATCAGCGGCGCCGTTGCGATCCGTGTCCCCGCGGCCGGGGTCTCGGCCATCATGCCCAAGCTGTTGGACGGGCTGACAGCAGCGGGGATCCCGCCCGAGCAGGCGCGAACCCTCCCGCCAGATGAACTGGAGGCGGGTCTCGTCCAAGCCAGGCGCCTGCTCAACGACGCTGGCCAGCTTGGTGTGGCCGGAGCGGAGATCTCGGGCCTGGTGGAGCGCTTCCCTGGGTCATCGCAGGCGTACCGGCTCCTCGGGGAGTACTACAACCGGTCGTTCTTGCATGCGGATGCCATCGATGCATTCGAGAAGGCCGTCGAGCTCAGTCCGACCAACGCCCTGCTTCACTGGGACCTTGCCCTCGCGTACCGCCAGGAGCGCAGGAACCGTGATGCCTTCGACAGCCTTCAGCGGGCGCTGGAGCTGGGTCTGGACCCCTCGCGACAGCGGCACGCCATGACGCTCCTCAGCCAACTCCGAGCCGGTGAGTCGGGGTGACCAGGAAGCGAGCCCCGTGGGAAGTTGAGGATCCGAACGACCTCATCACCCTCCATGCGTGGGCAGACGACCATGGAGCTGACCGGCTGGCGATCATCGAAGGCGACGTCAAACAGTTTGTCTTCGAGCTCGCATCAGCGAGATCCCAGCTCACCGAGCAAGGATCAGAGCAGAGGCGGGAGTTCGAGCGTCACCTGTCATCGCTCCTCGATGTGCTCGATGGATTCGAGCGCGTGTTCGACAACATCCGCACCCGCGAGGCGGGGGTCACGCCCACGATGAAGGCGTGGATCGCCAACTTCCGGACCGTCCAGCGGCTCCTGGGCCGGGTCCTGCGGGAGCAGGGGGTGGCGCCGATTGAGACGCCAACCCGAGAGTTCGACCCGCGATGGCACACGGCCGCCGAGACCGTCGAAAGCTCAGCGTTTCCCCCCGGAACAATCGTGGAGGAAATCAAGAGAGGGTACATCTGGCGCAAGCAAGTGCTGCGCAAGGCCGAGGTCGTGGTCGTGCGCGAGACCATTGATTCCCCGGGGCTGTCAACCCCCGGGAGCGATTGAGATCGGGCAGAGGAACGACATGGGCAAGCTCGTCGGGATAGATCTCGGGACAACCAACAGCGTCGTTGCGGTCATGGACGGACCTCGCCCTCGGGTGCTCGAGAACAAGGAAGGGCGGCGCTACACGCGCTCGATCGTTGGCCTTAGACGGCGGAAAGGCGGGGCCGGGACGGGCGTGGAGGAGCTGCTCGTTGGCGACCCGGCTTTTGACCAGTGGGGTCTCGTGCCGCGGGACACCATCGTGTCAGTCAAGCGCCTGATGGGCCGCGGCGTCGCAGACCCCGAGGTTCAGAGAATCAAGAAGGAAGCGCAGTACTCGATCGTGGCACCCTCGGACGGCACCCGGGACAGCGTTCGAGTGCTGCTCGGCGACAAGGAGTACTCGCCGATCGAAATCTCCGCCATGATCCTGCGCAAGCTGAAGGAGGACGCGGAATTCCGGCTGGGCGAAGAGATCACGCATGCTGTGATTACGGTGCCTGCGTACTTCAGCCAGATTCAGAAGGACGCGACGCGGAAGGCCGGTCGGGCTGCTGGGATGCAGGTCATCAAGATCCTCGATGAACCCACCGCCGCGGCCATCGCCCAGGGAGTGGACTCCGGCGACAGCTCCGAGGCCAAAACCCTGGTCGTCTACGACCTGGGTGGAGGCACGTTCGACATCTCGGTCCTCATGATGGCGGGTGGGACATTCGCACCCCTCGATCTCGAGGGCGACATGTGGCTCGGCGGGGACAACTTCGACCTCGTGCTCGTCGAGCACGTCGTCGACTGGCTGCGGCGCGAGCACGCCGGCGTGGAGGCGACGGCGAACCAGCGCTTCATGGTCGAGCTCTCGAAGGCCGCCCAGAAGGCAAAGGAAGCCCTGGGGGCGAGCCGATCGGCCGACCTCATCGTGGCTGGCATTCTCCAGGACGAGTACAACAATCTGATCGACGTCGACCTCGAGATCACTCGCGAGGAGTTCGAGAGGATGATCCTTCCTCTCGTCGAAAGGACCAGGAGCCTCGTCGAGAAGGCGCTCGAGAACGCGAACATGACCCCCGAACTGGTCGATCACGTCCTGATGGCCGGCAACTCCACCGCGATCCCGCTCGTGCAACGGACCATGGAAGAGATGTTCGGTCCGGCCAAGGTGCTGCGACGCATCCACCCGAAGGAGTGCGTGGCGATGGGCGCGGCCATGGTGGCCGCAGTCATCGGCAAGAGGTGCGTCTGCTTCTCCTGCGGGCACGTCAACGACGACGGGGTGCTCACGTGTGAGAAGTGCGGGGCGGCCTTCGAGACCGCGGAAGCAACGGTCGATGCCTCTACCGGAACGCGGCCTGGCTCGTCCGATGATGGCGCGATCGGTCTACCGCCCATCACGCTCGGCCCACTCGTGGGGATCGCGCCCTTCAGCTACGGGGCCCAGACGGCAGGCGACTCGATGACGGTCTTCGTGAAGAAGGGCGACCCGTACCCCACCTCGGATCCCCAGATGCGCGTCTTCCGCACCCAGGGCCCCAACGCCCGGGTGATCGCGATACCGATCTACGGCGGGGACGACCTCGAGCGAGCATCGGCCAACGAGCGTCAGGGCGACGCATTTGCGATCCTGCCGCCGGGACTGCCCGCCGGCGCACCCATTCGCGTTGTGCTCTGGCTTGACCGGGACGGCGTGTTCAAGCTCTCAGCGCACCTTCAGAACGGCCAGGACCTCCGCCCGTGGGTGATGGAGAAGGGCGAGACCCAGCAACGAGCAATCCAGGAGTTGGAGGAGGTCGAACGAGTCCTCGGGCAGAAGGCCCAGACGGCAACCCCCCGCGACCTCCAGGCGGTCGAGGACGCGCGCGAGCGGGTGTTCGATCGCCTGAGCGCCGGCGAGTTCGACGCAGCTCTCGTCGAGGTCCGCGAGCTCATGAAGCGGACTGACGAAACGACCCGGGCTGACGCGAAGGAGGCGCTGCGCGAAAAGGCCGAGAACCTGATCGGGTTCACCCGATTCGTCCTCGAGACGTACCGCTGGACGTTCGACGAGTCCGGGCGCCAGCGGCTGCACGATCTTGCGAACGCGACCGAGGAAGCGCTCGGCGGGGATCTGTCGGTCCTTGAAATGCGCGTCGCGGCGCTCGACACCGACACGGACCACCTGCCCGAGGCTGTGAGCCTGCTCCTGGGGATCCGAGGGGCCATCCGGATGCGGATCCAACCCTTCGAGCCTGCAGCCGCCGCTCGCCTTGAGCAGGAGCTCGGGCGGCTTGAGAGCCGGCTCGCCTCCGGCGACATGGGTGCACCTCCCGCTCTCAACAGCCTCGCCGGGCAGGTTGCCGCGACGATGGAAGAGATCCCCGAGCTGTCCGCTGGTGTCCCCTGCAGCCGGGGACACCTCAGCCCCGCGCGCGAGCGGTACTGCCCGTTCCCGGGATGTGGAGAGGACACATGGCAGTTGAGAGCCTGACCGGCTACAGAGCCGGTGTGGGAGCGGCGCCATGATCGACCCGTTCCAGACCGAGCCGAGCCCATACACGACGCTCGGCGTGACCGCTGAAGCCACGGATGCGGACCTCCTCGCGGCCTTCAAGGCCGCACTTGCCGGAGGCAGGGACGCGCGTCAGTGCATGCTGGCGCTGAAGAGGCTCCAGGACCCAGTGCAGCGGACCCTGGTCGACGTGTTCGAGTACCACGCGACCGACCTCGAAGGTCTGACTCCATCGCCTCTCGAGGATCCATCGGCACTCGAGCCGGCACGTCGGGCGGCAACCGCAAGGGCATGGGAAGAGCAGCTGGTTCGCCAGTTCCCCGACCTGAGGATCGCGCACAGCCTTGCGGTCCTCTGGTATTGGTGGACCGAGCATGAGGCGAACGGCGAAACGGACGGACGGACGGACCAGGACCCGTCGCTTCCGGAGATTTGGGAGCGCTCCATCGCCTACTGGGCGATGCTGGTCAACGCAGACGCCTTCTGGCAGCGTCGCTGCCGTGGCGGCGGAGACGTGGCGCGTCGGGCGGGACAGCGGCTGGTCGAGGACCTTCGGAACCGGCTCGACCGCACCAGCCGCGACTGCAAGACCCGACACGACGATGCCGTGGCCGACGCCCTGCAACGGCTCGAGGTGGTGCTCGACGCCGAGGTCGACATGGGGGGTCGCATCGCCGAAGGTGGAATCAGCACGCGCCACGGGAAAGTGACCTGCGGCCCGCTCCTGCTGCGCCACCTCAGGCTCATGGATGCCATCGCGCAACAGGTCGACCGGGCCCTCGAGGCCAACCCACGGAACGCGGATCTGCGGACGCTGCACGATGCCCTGTCGCCGCTCTCGCACGTCGAGATGCTCATCCAGAAGCAGCAACCGCAGCAGGCACTCGACGCCCTGGCCGCCCTGCCTGCCGAGGAACGGGACACGCCGGAGGCGCGGGGGATGCGCGCCAGCGCCCTCCGGCTCCTCGGTGACCAGGCGGCGAGTGTCGGCGACTTCGAGCGGGCTCTGCTCGTGTGGCAGGAGGCGCTCGACAACGCCCAGACCGCCGAGGACATCTCAGCGATACGTTCCCAGGTTGCGTCCACGTGCCTGAAACGCGCGGCCTCCATGCCAGATGCACAACGCGACGCTGCGATCGACTTGTTGAGCATGGCCCACGACTTTGTCGACGACGAGAAGCTCCGCGCTCGACTCGCGGAGCTTCTCGTGCGGAGGGGGATCGACACGATCAACCGGGCCCAGAAGAAGGCCGCCGAGTGGACCATTCGATCCGTGAAGATCGCACTCCGAAAGGGCATCACGGATCTCGACCAGGCGGCCAAGCTCGGATCCGAACGCGCGAAAGAACAGGCAGAGATCGGCCACGCCTTGCTCCAGCAGGCGGAGTCGGGCCTGCTCGGGATCCCGCCCCAGATCGCCGAGCCACTCGCGGAGGCCAATGCTGCGGCCGGTCGGGGAGACTGGGACACAGCCGTCAAGGCGCTCACGAGAGCCATTGACAGGGCGGGTCCCGAACCGCCCGGCGGCCTGACGAGCAATCTCACCGTCTGCCTCGCGAACCGGGCCAACGAGAAGACGAACCTGGCCATCGGAATGATCAACCAGGCCATCGAAGAGGTCGGTAAGAAGGCCCGGACCATCGACGACGGGCTGCGGGAGCTTTCCCGTCGGGGCCGAGTCGCCGGGTTGCTCCTGTGGCTCGCCGGGTCTTTCTTCGGGTACTTCGGGTGGGTCTGGGTGCTTGTGTCGGTTGCTATCGGGAAAGGGCTCTTCCCGGGTCCTTTCCGGGGTCTTTCCGGCGACCAGCTCGTCGTAGCGAGCCTCGTCGGCTGGGTCCTCATCTGGATCTTGATCTGGGCCTGGGGGCAACTCAGATCCGTCATGCGCACCTCGGCAATTGAGACCGAATGTGCCCTCTGTAGGTCCACCGCGCGCTACGAGGTCCGCGCGAGCAAGGGCACCGTCTCGCTTTGCACCGAGCACGCGCACAAGCTGGAGGCATGGATGAATCCCCGACCGTACGTGCCGGCCTCGGTGACCCTCCTCGTCTCGGCGCACGAAGACATGATGCGGGCCGCAAGGGTCGGCCCTTCATCGGCCGAGTATTCGCGCCGCGCAAGCGAGATCGAGAAGATCCTCCAGCAGGCACGCGCTGGCAACCCGGGCGCACGGTGATGGCAGACGCGTCGGCATCGGCTGTCGTGAGGGACGAGACATGATCACCCGGGTGCCGACGGCGCGAGACGATCGGGAGGATCCGGGCCCCTCTGCCCGGTGCCCTGTGTGCCCCTACGAAGGGCTGAAGGAGTCGGACCTCGGGTGCCCGAGTTGTGGAACCGATCTGACGGCCCTGCGTCGCGTGCAGGAGTTGCCCCTGGCCCTGCTGAGCGACGCCCTCGACCTGCTGCGGCAAGGACGGAACGCCGAGGCCATCCTGCCCGCCGAAGCGGCCGCCGCGTTCCCGAGCGCCCGGCCGCGTGCGCTTCTCGCGCTCGGCGATGCGTGGGCACGCCTCGGAGACGATGAGAGCGCCTCCCGATACTGGCGGGAAGCGGCGACCCTGGGGATGACCCCCGAGGTGAACACGCGGCTCGGCTACGTCGCGGACCTGAAGGCCAGAGCGGAGGTCGATAGGACCGCCCGGCGGGCCTCGTGTCCGACAGCGGGCTGCCCAGATCTCGGCCGCAAGGGACGCGGCAACATCGCGCTGGCAAGGATGTACGGGCGCGCTCAAGTCCCGCTCTGGCGGTGTCGCTCGTGCGGCTCGACCTTCTCGGGCAACCGCGATCACCTGCTCTTCCGCTCGCGGGTGTCCCCGGCCAAGGCATACGAGGTTATGGCCGGTCTCCTCGACGGCAGATCGCCCGCGGAGGTGGCCGCGCAGACGTCCTGTTCTCCAGCCACGGTCCGGCGTCTCGGAGTACGAGCCTTCGCACTGGGCCCGCAGGTCGTCGACGAAGTCGCCGCCGGCCTGCACACGCCCGCAGCGAAGCTACGGCGCCGCTGGACCGCCTTCGCTCGGCGCAGCTGGGAGCTCAGCTAGCGGAGGGACCTTTCGTTTGGCTCGTCCGTCGGAGCGCCGCGCCAGACGCCGCTCACCTTGGGCTGGACCCGCAGGTCCCCGACGTAGTCGACGCGGACCAGGAAGTCGAGCGACGCGGTCGTCACCGGCAACCCGTTCGGCTCGAGCCAGGCGATGGGGCGGACGAAGTCGGCGGCATGTTTGCGCCTGGTCACCGGACGCCAGGTGACCCCGAACGTCGCGGTGTACTCGGCGATGAGCCGCCGGAGCGGCTGCGCGAGGAGCGCGAGCCCGCTGACGACGAGGAATCCCCGGCCGCGAGCGGCGTCGGCCCGGGTGCCGGGGGGG
>Ga0209745_1001271_pt1 | contig 15179 bp, 10 predicted proteins | sample BarGraNGADG00312_FD_184495 | JGI IMG/M metagenome (GOLD analysis project Ga0209745, IMG submission 184495) | Arctic peat soil microbial communities from Barrow, Alaska - Barrow Graham LP Ref core NGADG0004-312 (SPAdes) (version 2) | ecosystem: Environmental > Terrestrial > Soil > Wetlands > Peat... | reverse complement strand
CGATCCGGGACAATTGCCAGTTACTCCGCTGCGTCAACCCAATGGAGAATGGTTGCGGCTGGAAATAGAGTTACCAGGATATTCTGTCTGGTTACGTGCCTGGCAGGTACAGGTCGGCAGGATAAAACTTTATCTGTTAGACAGTAACGATGCAGCAAATTTTCCTGCTCATCGTGGAATAACAAGTGAATTATACGGAGGAGGACCTGAGCTTAGGCTTAAACAGGAACTGGTTCTTGGAATTGGAGGATGGCGTCTGCTTAATGCTCTTGGTATTCAGCCCCAGGTATGCCATCTTAATGAGGGGCATGCAGCATTTGCGATATTGGAACGTGCTTTTAGTTTTATGAAGAATACAGGGCAACCATTTGATGTTGCAATGGCTGCTACACGAGGGGGCAATCTCTTTACCACGCATACAGCTGTTGCAGCCGGTTTCGATCGTTTCTCACCAACGCTTATCGGTCAGTACCTCTGTGAATACGCTGAGCAGAAACTTGGTATTACACTTCACCAATTGTTAGCGTTAGGCAGGGAGGATCCCGGAGACGAATCGGAGAAGTTTAATATGGCATACCTGGCAATCAGGGGAAGCGGAGCAGTAAATGGGGTAAGTCATCTCCACGGAGAAGTCAGCCGTCATATATTTGAACCACTATTCCCGAAATGGCCGGGAAATGATGTGCCTGTCGGGTATATAACAAATGGCGTACATATGCCAACATGGGACTCCAAAGAAGCAGACGAAATCTGGACTGAAGCTTGCGGAAAAGATCGCTGGTTAGGTACAATGGAAAACCTTGGGCAGGATATCCGGAAAATCAGTGAGGAAAGGCTGTGGCAGATGCGCACAAACTCACGCGCAGCTCTCATTGAATATGCCCGGGAACGATTATCCCGCCAGTTGGTGGCTTCAGGGGAATCCTCCGGGGAAGCTGAATATGTGAAACATTTGTTTGACCAAAATACATTGACTTTAGGTTTTGCGCGTCGGTTTGCAACCTATAAAAGACCAGATATGTTGTTGTATGACCCTCAGCGTCTCATTCGTTTGCTCTCTGATCCTCAACATCCGGTACAGCTTATCCTTGCGGGTAAGGCACATCCGGCTGATCAGGCAGGTCAGGACCTGATTACTAAATGGATTCATTTCATCCGGCAACCCCAGGTACGTCCTCATGTAATATTTTTAAGCGACTACGACATGCTCTTGACAGAGCGACTTGTCGAGGGAGTGGATGTATGGATTAATACGCCACGGCGCCCATGGGAGGCGAGTGGTACAAGCGGTATGAAAGTGCTTGTAAATGGAGGTGTTAACTTATCCGAACTTGATGGCTGGTGGGCTGAAGCCTATACATCCGATGTGGGATGGGCTTTAGGTGATGGGAAGGAACATGGTGAGGATCCTGCATGGGATGCTAACGAAGCCAATACCCTTTATGACATTCTCGAACAGCAGGTTGTCCCTGAATTTTATAATCGGGACAAAAATGGCATCCCAGGTGCCTGGATAGAGCGAATAAGAAAAAGCATGTCACAATTGACACCGCGTTTTTCTGCTAATCGAACTGTGCGGGAATATACAGAAAAATATTACCTCCCGCTGGCTGCAAATTATCAGGCTCGTGCTACCGACAAGGGAAAAACAGGTAAAGAGATTATTGAGTGGCAGAATGCTTTACAGCAAAAGTGGAGCACAATTCAATTTGGAGAGGTAAAAGTTAAAACTGAAGGAGATAATCACATATATGACGTTCAGGTCTATCTGAATGACCTCGACCCGAAAGCAGTGGTAATAGAGCTTTATGCTGAGGGAATTGATGGTGATGCTCCAATAAGACAGGAGTTGAAGCTGATTCAAAAGCAGACTGAATCTGTTAAACCGCATCTATATCGTGCAACGGTGTCTGCATCACGTCCCGCGACGGATTATACTCCCCGGGTGGTTCCAAACTTCCCTGGCGTTGCAGTTCCTCTGGAAACTGCCTTGATTCTTTGGCAACATTAATATTTACATTATGGAAAATAAGAATTCAATACAACGATATGAAATTGGAATGGTAGGCTTAGGTGTCATGGGACGCAATCTTTTATTAAACATGGCCGATCATGGTTTCTCCGTGGCTGGTTACGACAAAGACCCAACCAAAGTGGAAGCCCTGCGAAAGGAAGCAGAGAAAAGAGATATCCATTGCACGGGTGACCTTCAGGGGTTTATCTCAAACCTTCACAAACCTCGTTCAATAATCTTACTTGTTCCGGCAGGAGCTCCGGTAGATTCCGTTATAAATGATTTGTCTGATTATCTTCAAAAGGACGATCTTATAATAGATTCTGGCAATTCATATTTTAAAGACACCGATCTGCGTACCCTCCGGTTAAAAGACAAAGGAATACTCTTTATGGGAATGGGAATATCCGGAGGAGAAGAAGGCGCCAGACATGGTGCCAGTATTATGCCCGGGGGACAAAAAGAAGCGTATGAACGTGTCAGACCGGTTCTTGAGGCTGTTGCTGCAAAGGTTAATGGTGAGCCTTGTGTAACCTGGTTGGGTCCATTATCAGCCGGCCATTTTGTAAAGATGGTGCATAATGGCATTGAATATGGAGTGATGCAGTTAATCGCTGAGACATATGCGATTATGAAACTGGTTCTGGGTTTTTCCGACGATGAACTTAAAAAAACATATGGTGAATGGAATAATGATGAGATGAATGGTTACCTCCTGGAAATTACAGGTGAAATATTTGGCATGACTGATAAGAAAGCAGGAGGACGATTGATAGACCAGATACTTGATGTGGCCCGGCAAAAAGGCACCGGTATGTGGACCTCGCAGAGCGCCATGGAATTACAGGTACCTCTCCCGACTATTGATATAGCAGTCAGTATGCGTGATCTGTCGGTATTTGAGAAAGAGCGTGAAATGGCATCCCGGATCTTTCATACTACGGCCATCAATTTCAGTGGCGACAGAAATCAGTTTCTTGTTCAATTACGCAAAGCATTTTATGTGTCAATGCTCACAACATATGCCCAGGGATTTGCTCTTCTTGCAACAGCATCAGAAAAGTACGGATATCATCTTAAACTTGAAGCTGTTGCCCGTATCTGGAGAGGTGGTTGTATAATTCGGGCAGCTTTACTTGAAGATATCAGGACAGCTTTTCAGACCAGACATGATCTTTTAAATTTGCTGCTCGATCCTGCCTTCTCAAATAAGATCAAGGAAAATCTGGAAGATCTGCGCCAGATAGTATGCCAGGTCAGTTCCATGGGTATTCCCATACCTGGTATTATGGCCTCTCTTGGCTATATTGACGCTTATCGCAGTGTGTGGTTACCGGCTAATCTTATCCAGGCACAACGCGACTATTTTGGTGCTCATACATATGAACGTATTGATGCAAAAGGAACATATCACACTGAATGGCTGAAAGGATCAAAATGAAAACAAATGCAAAGCTCCAACCAACGGTATTTGCCATTTTTGGAGGATCAGGAGATCTTACCTGGCGAAAACTGGCGCCCTCTCTTTTTGATCTGTTTCAGGATTTGAGTATGCCACCCTATTTTTCCATAGTTGCTTTAGATCGTATAGAACTCAACGATAATGATTTACGTCAACGTCTCCGGGACGGAATTGAAAAGTTTTCACGAAAGGGTAAGGTCAACGATGAAGTTTGGTCTAAGTTTTCCAAACATATTTATTACATTAAAGGAGATTTTACAAAATCAGAAATTTATTCCATATTAAAAGAGAAATGCGCTTATCTGGAAAAAGAGTGGAAAACCAAAGCTCAGCTTATCTTTTACATGGCTACACCACCGGTCATGTTTGGCGAAATTCCAAAACATCTTAAGGAAGCAGGTCTGGCAAATGACAGGGAACTGGCACGCATTGTGGTTGAAAAACCAATTGGTCATGACATAGCATCAGCTCTGAAGCTAAATCAGATACTTACTGATAATTTCAATGAATCTCAGATATTCAGGATTGACCATTACCTGGGTAAAGAAACCGTGCAGAATATTCTTGCGTTCCGTTTTGCCAATCCGCTCTTTGAACCCATTTGGAATCGACGATATGTGGATTATGTAACTATTACCGTTGCTGAAGATTTGGGCGTAGAGCATCGTGGAGAGTATTACGAGAAGGCAGGAGCATTAAGAGATATGGTACAAAATCACCTTATGCAATTGTTGTGCCTTGTAGCTATGGAACCCATGGTCTCCTTTAACGCTGATGAAATCCGCAACAAGAAAGTGGATGTTCTTCATGCAATTCGGCCAATTCCGAAAGATAAGGTAGATCAGACCATTGTTCGTGGACAGTATGGCAAGGGTTCAATTGCTGGCAAAAAAGTATGCGGATATCGTAAAGAAACTGGGGTTTCACCTGATTCACTGTCTGAGACATTTGTTGCACTAAAGCTGTTCGTTGATAACTGGAGGTGGCAGGATGTGCCTTTTTATCTTCGTACAGGGAAACGTCTTCCCAGACAAACTTCGGAAGTTACAATACAATTTCGGACAGTTCCGCATAAGTCGTTTCCACCGGAAGCCACGCTCGACTGGCAGTCATCCAGTATAATTATTTCTATTCAGCCTCAGGAAGGTATAGTGCTGCGTTTTCAGGCAAAGCAACCGGGAACGAAGCTATTGTTAAAACCAGTGACTATGAGGTTCAATTACCAGGAAAGCTTTTCATTACCTATACCTGACGCTTATGAAACCTTACTCTGGGATGTGATGAACAACGATGCCACTCTCTTTATGCGTGCTGATCAGGTTGAAGCAGCCTGGAAAATAATAATGCCGATCATTGACCAGTGGTCGGAAAAACCTCCGCTCGATTTTCCGAATTATGCAGCGGGTACATGGGGACCGGAAGAAGCTAATGGATTGTTCAATCCGGGACATCATTGGCCATTACCTACTGAATTAAATGAAAAAAATGTGAAAAAATGAAAAAAATAATCCCGGTCACAACGTTGTTTTTAGATGTAGGCGGTGTAATGCTTTCAAATGGGTGGGGGCATGAGTCACGCCAACTTGCCGCTGAAAAATTCAATCTGAATTTAAGTGAACTGGAAGAACGGCACCACCTCACTTTTGTCACGTACGAAGAAGGGAAACTTACACTAAAGGAATACCTCAACCGGGTGGTATTTTATCAGAAGCGTACATTCACTCATGATCAATTCCAGCAATTTATATTTGACCAGTCAACCGCTTACTCTGAAATGATTGAGTTTATGCAAAAGGTGAAAGAACTGAACCATTTAAAGATAGCTGTGGTCAACAACGAAGCCCGTGAGTTGAATGAACACAGGATTAAGAAATTTAAGTTGAATCGGTTCGTCGATTTCTACATTTCCTCGTGTTTTGTCCATTTTCGAAAGCCAGATGCTGATATATTCCGGATTGCGCTGGATATTGCACAGATACCTGCTGAACAAGTTGTATATATTGAAAATACACAGATGTTCGTCGATGTTGCCAGAGATTTAGGCATTAGAAGTATCCTGCATAAAGATTATCCGTCAACATCCGCAGAATTATCCCTTATGGGATTAAAAGTGGAATAAATTAAAGAGAAAACATTAATGAATACAGGTCAGACTGGGAAAATTTGTAAAAATTGTAAAAAATGAGAATTAACCTTATCATAATTTTTTGCATCGTTTCCGGTGTGTTGAATGCGCAACGTCAGCAATTACAATATTTTCGTCCCAATAATAATATGGGTGTAAATGTTTTTGAGACTACTAAAAATGACACAATTCCGTTCAATGGATTTGCGGTTGGGGTGGGAGGTAATTTTACGCAGGATTTTCAGGCGCTGAAACATCAAAATAGTGCAGTACCTGTTTATGATATTAATGGTGTAAACGCTAATCAGCTGATCTCACTTACTAACGGATTCAACCGTGCTATGGCTAATCTGAATATTGATGCCCAATTGGCCGATGGCATCAGGATGAACCTGACTATGTATTTATCTACACGGCATCACGAAGAAACATGGGTGAAGGGTGGCTATATTCAATTCGATAAACTGCCTTTCTTTAAGAGTGATTTCATTAATAACATCATGAAAAGCTTCACAATTAAGATAGGAGATTATGAAGTTGATTACGGGGATCAGCATTTTCGTAGAAGTGACGGAGGTAATGCCATTTACAATCCTTTTATAGAAAATTATATTATGGATGAATTTGCAACAGAAATTGGAGGAGAAATTTACTATCATCCTTTAAATGGCTTAATTGCAATGATTGGAATAACCAATGGAGAGCTTAATCCTACCGTTATTGCATCATCGGTGATCGACCCTTCAACAGGCAAATTTAACAGATATGCTCCGGCATTTCATGGCAAACTTGGATACGACAAGCGGTTTAATAAGGATTTCAGGTTCAGATTTACAAGCTCATTTTATGTAGATAAAAGCTCTGCAGGTAATACCTTGTTTTTCGGTGACAGAACAGGTTCCCGCTATTTCTTTGTTATGGAGAACACTACCGCTACATCGAATGCCAATGCCTGGTCAGGAAGGTACAACCCGGGGTTCAGCGAACAGGTGACAACTTTTATGATAAATCCATTTATCAAGTATAAAGGATTTGAGCTATTCGGTACTTATGAGACTGCAAAAGGTAGAACGATCACTGAAGTGGATATGAGAACAGCAAAACAGTATGCTGTTGATTTGATTTACAGGTTTCCGCAGGAAAAAGAAATCTTCTGGATCGGAGGTCGCTACAATTATGTAAAGACTTCACTACCCTTGAATCCGGGTAACATAATGATTAATCGTACCGTTGGTTCAATAGGATGGTTTGTCACAAAAAATCTGATACTTAAGGCAGAATATGTCAACCAGCTTTATAAAAATTTTAAATCCACTGATATTCGTTCAGGAGGAAAATTTGATGGTTTCATGGTTGAAGCCTCCATCGGATTTTGAAGGTAAAATTTAAGATTATGGAGTACAATATTATTCAGATGCTACACAATTATTTTAAAGCTTACACATACGAATGTATTGATTCAAAAGGGACAGTAGTGCTCGATAACATATGAATAATGTAACTTTTATTAGAAGTTTTGTAATACTCAAACGGCAGTCTGATCTTAACTTTAAAGTCTTAATTTTCCCTTATGAAAGAAATGATATTAATAAGAACCCAGGTTGTTAGTATACCGGTGTAAATCAGAAATATATGATAAAGAAAATTATTTTAATACTGTTATTTCTTTTCATCGCCATAATTGCTTCGTTTTTTATATGGCGATATTGGAACTATGTACGCGATAAGGACCCAAATAAAACATTTTTGTTACCTCGTCTGGAGTTGTCAGAGTTAGAAATAACTTCACTTACTTCTCAGAAAACAGAAATGATGGTACATGTGGATATCAAAAATCAACTTCCACTGACATTCACTGTAGATAGTTTGCAATACAGGATTTTTATCAATAATACTGAGATACTAAAAGATCATTACAAAAAATCAATTTCACTGAAAAGAAATGCCAGCAGCCTCATTTCACTTCCAATAACCATTTTCAATGATTCACTTTCTTCAGTTTTTAAAGCAAATGAGCGGGAAAATGTTGATTCAGTTGAATTTCATTTTCATGGCTCTTTCTTTACAGATATTTTCTTTAAAAAGCAATTTAATGTTGATATTAAAAGGTTAGTTCCCAGGATCTATATTCCGGAAGTAAAAGCTGAGCACTTCGAAATAGATTCACTTAATTTCTCAAGAGCAGTTGTTCATTTGCTCGTTTCAATAAATAATAAAAATGTATTTCCGTTCAAAGCTGAAGGCATATCTTATGAGGTTTCCATTGAAGACAATCAATGGATTAAAGGAACAATTCCTGGTTCTACGGATATTCACGCAAAAAGTATTACCGACCTCACAATCCCGATAACAATTTCTTTTAAAGAAGTGAGTAAAACACTTTGGGATTTGCTTACAAAAGGTAATAAAGTACGTTACAAACTCCATCTTACCTTCAGAATTGAATCAGATAATAAAATGATAACGAACAGTAAAGTAATTCTTGAAAGTGAAGGCACTGTAAAATCATTAATGAAAGCTTTAAAAGAATAAATCATCCTTTCCGTTAAAACCCGATTTGTATCTCTCGGTTAAAAGGAGTAGCTTAAATGAAGTATAAAGCCTGAAATGAAGGTGAATTAGTGATAAATAAGTTATCCATAATATCAAAATGAGACAAGGGAATGAGCATAAAAAAAGTTTCCAAAAAGAAAAAGGATAAGTTTGTAATAAAGGGATTTGAAGGAGCCATTGTTACCGATCCGAAAAAGGTAGACGCAAAGGATAACCCATTATCCCCGGAACTTCTACGAAAGATGAACGCTTATTGGCGCGCCGCCAATTATTTATCAGTAGGGCAGCTTTATCTCTACGACAATCCCTTGTTGAAACACCCACTCAAACTGTCTCACGTAAAACCAATACTGAGATAGAAGCTTTGTCAATAAAGTTGAAGTCAATTGAAGTGGATAAATTAGATAAAATCATTGAATTGCTTCAGGAACAGAAAAACAACCCATCCAAAAAAAATAAATGGATATGGGAACCTTTCAGTCAGGAACGGTTCAAGGAGTAAAAACAAATACACATCATAATAGAAACATTATCATAATGACGATCCAGCACCGCAAAATTCCTGTTTTACCAAAGTGTCCGCGAATACGTCCGATTGACGGTCATATCTCGCGGTCTTACCCTGTTGGACGCCAGAGTTTCTCGCGTGCATGCAAGGGGAAAATTTTAACCTTGACAATTACAACAGAGAATCCCCTTCCTGACAATATTCAGGCTAACCTTGTGTCAACGCTGAACTCGAATGATGGTAGTGCATGGAGCATAGTCCCTTTCATGCATGATGATGCACATACACTGGTGTGTCGGGTTACACTCAAATGGTCTGGCCTCCATTCCTTCCGGGCAGAGTTCTCCATTGATAACGGTGTTTCGTGGCTTAGGGATTCTGTCCCTGATGCCTGGGTTTTGATCGACCCGCCCCAGGTAGATGGCCTTTGTCTCTATACCATGATTCCAAATGTATCTGGTTCATTAGCTGATTGGAAAGACGATCTCAAACGCATCAGGGAGATGGGTTTCAATGCCATTCACCTTCTACCCATAACAGCTCTCGACACTTCAGAAAGTCCTTATGCAGCCAGGGATCTGTTTGAAATTGATCAAAGCTATCTGGCGGAAGGGTCAGAGCTAGACGGTCTATCCCAATTAGAGAAGTTTATTGAAGAAGCAAAGAAACTGAAAATCAAACTCTGTTTTGACCTGGTTCTCAATCATGTGGGAGTGCACAGCACGATGGCACAACGGGCGCCGGATTGGATAATACCGGATCCGGACCAGCAGGATGGGTTCATGCGTGCCCGGTATTGGTCCAGCCAGGGCTGGCGCACTTGGAATGATCTTATCCTTATCAATTATGAGCATCCGTCGGAAGAGATCCGTTCGGAAATATGGGCGTACATGACTGACTATACATTGTTCTGGGCAAAATATGCCAATGACACAGGAGGGTTTGTGCGTTTCGATAATTTACACAGCAGCAATCCGGATTTCGTCCAGTCACTTACATCGACTTTGCATTCGGAGTATCCCGGGGTGGGAATCATTGCTGAATATTTCACCGATGAAACTACACTACTGCATACCGGCCCAAAGTGGGGGTTAAACCTGAATCTGGCGACACCATGGAATTACAAATTTGTACCTCAGCTTCGTGAATATCTGAATTACATACACCGTGTTTCTAAGCATATCAGGTATTTCATGCCCGTAACATCACACGATTCAGGAGCACCGGCTCAGGAGTTCGGCAGCGCCGATTCAACTGTCCCGCGTTACGTTGCCGCAGCTTTGTTGGGTACAGGGGCAACCGGGATCATACAGGGGGTTGAATTTGGAGAGAAGGAACGGATCAGATTTATCGGCAGGAAGAAAAAGATGTTATATCCTGATGTACCCAGGTTCGCACAGTTCATTAGCAAGGTCAATGCTATTCTGACAGATTATCCTGCATTTCGCCATGGGGAAAACTGCCAGTTCGTTGATAATGAACATCCTGCAATAATCGCAGCATTTCGTAAAAAAACAGGGCCCGAAGAGTTCGGATTTCTCGTGGTTTGCAATTTTGATATACATATTCCGCAGAGTATCGAGGTCAATCTTTCACCTTTTCTGGGAACAAACGGGCCTTTCCCATGTACTGAGTTGTTAAGCGGAGAATCACAAATCTTTAAAAATCCGCACCTCCGGCTTCAGCTTCCGCCATGCGTAGCAAAGGTGCTGAGATTTTCCAAAGGCTAATAATAAATGGGCATAGGATATTGGTCATTAAAACTAACAGACTGCTGAGACAAAATCAGATGAAAAATATGTGAATAATATAAATCTATCTAAAAGTTTTGTAACACTAATCAGGTTATAGATTATGAATTTTACAATGCAAAATATAGCATCAGAGGAATTCTGATCAGAAGGTAAATCCGCAAAAAACCGTTGGCATAAAAAATAAGTTATGGAAAAGCATTTTATTATACTGATCTTAGTTGTTTTGGCCTTTATTGCATTGATTATCCTTCTGATTAAAAGTGATATTCTTCCTACCGGTTTTGAATGTGGGGTTTTGAATGGGAAAGTAAAACCGGGAGATACAATTGCTATTGTTGGTGCAGGTCCTATCGGTATGGCTGCATTACTTACGGCCCAATTTTATTCACCTTCGGAAATAATCATGATTGATCTGGATGGTAATCGCCTTAAGATTGCAAAAACTTTTGGTGCAACTCATATCATTAACAGTCGGAAATGAAAATGCTGTTAAAAAAGTGATGAACCTGGCGGATGACAGAGGGGTTGATGTCGCCATCGAAGCAGTAGGTGTGGCTGAAACCTTTGAATTATGCCAGGAAATTGTTAATACCGGCGGACATATAGCCAATGTTGGATGGATCTCGGAAAAATGATAATAATTAAATTTCTGCATTATGAAGGCTAAGAAAAAAAAATACTGCACAATCTTTTCATAGAGCTGGTTAAGTTGCAAAAGGAAATTATTTCATCCAATCTTAAATTGCTTGTAATACTCGAAGGAAGAGATGCCGCAGGCAAAGACAGGACAAAACGAAAAACCCAATAATAAATCGCAGCAATGTAAAGAAAATATCAATTATGAATACTAATTCTGATAGTCCAAAGGCTCCGGATTTGAAGCCTGGAATTAAGGCAAAGACAAATGATGATCTGAAAACCCTTCCAATGGCTGAGCTTCAGAAAAAATTGGAATCTTCACCTGAAGGCCTCACTCAGGAGGAGGCAAAGAAGCGTCTCGTCAAATACGGGCCAAATGAAATTGAAGAGAAGAAAACAAATCCGTTCCTGAAATTCCTGACATATTTCTGGGGTCCCATTCCGTGGATGATCGAAGCTGCTGTTATCCTTTCTGCAGTGGCGCGGCATTGGCCTGATTTTGGTATCATACTGCTTTTGCTTCTTGCTAATGCAGTTGTAGGGTTCTGGGAAGAACGCCAGGCAGGTAATGCCATTGAGGCCCTAAAGGCCAAGCTTGCGGTCAAAGCAAGGGTAAAACGTGATGGGAAGTGGGTTACACCGGAAGCACGCGAATTGGTCCCAGGTGATGTTATACGCCTGCGTCTCGGCGACATCGTGCCTGCTGATGCCCGCTTACTGGACGGAGATCCGGTGGAGGTGGATCAGTCAGCATTGACAGGTGAATCATTACCTGTCACCCGCAAATCAGGAGAGGCAGTATTTTCAGGTTCAATCATTCGTCGGGGTGAAATCGGCGCAATGGTCTATGGAACAGGCCCTAACACCTACTTTGGCAAGACCGCACAACTGGTTCAGGAAGCACATACTGTCAGTCATTTTCAAAAAGCAGTTTTAAAAATCGGTAATTATCTTATCATTTTAGCAGTAGCCCTCGTTGCAGTGATTATTACTGTTGCACTTTTGCGGGGAGATAAAATACTTACCACGTTACAATTTGCACTGGTGTTAACAGTTGCCGCTATCCCTGTAGCTATGCCGACAGTTTTATCGGTGACAATGGCAGTCGGTGCACGACTACTGGCTAAAAAAAAGGCGATTGTAAGCAAATTGGTAGCCATTGAAGAGTTGGCGGGTGTGGATGTGTTGTGCGCTGACAAGACTGGTACCCTGACACAGAACAAGCTGACGCTTGGAGATCCTTTTTGTGTAAATAATATCTCTCCTGATCAGGTGATACTCAATGGCGCCCTGGCATCGCGTGCAGATGATAATGACACTATCGATCTGGCTATTCTGGGTGGGTTGAAAAGCAAAGGTTCGTTAAAGGATTATAAAATGGTTCATTTTCAGCCATTCGACCCGGTACATAAGCGCACTGAGGCTACCGTCAAAGCCAGGGATGGCAAAACATTCAAAGTAACAAAAGGAGCGCCACAAGTGATTCTGGAATTGTCAGCCAATGCCGGGAAATTGAAATCCACAGTCGAAAAGGCAGTCAATGATTTCGCGGAGCGCGGCTTTCGTTCGTTGGGAGTAGCACGTGCTGAGGGTAATGGCAAATGGCAGTTTATTGGAGTATTGCCACTCTTCGACCCTCCGCGGAAAGATGCAAAAGCAACCATTGAGACGGCTCTTGCGATGGGTGTAAAGATTAAGATGGTAACAGGCGATGCACTGGCAATAGCCAGGGAAACTGCCAAAAAGTTAAACATGGGAACAGATATTCTCGATGCCGGAAGCCTCGGTGATTCAAAGAAGAAAGAAACGAAAGCAGTGGCTGAGTCGATAGAGAAGGCTGACGGGTTCGCCCAGGTGTTCCCCGAACATAAGTTCCATATTGTGGATGTCTTGCAAAAACGCGGTCATATCGTCGGCATGACAGGTGACGGGGTGAATGACGCCCCGGCGCTGAAGAAAGCCGACTGCGGTATCGCAGTTTCGAGTGCAACGGATGCAGCGCGGGCGGCGGCAGCCATTGTGTTGACTACGCCTGGATTGTCAGTGATCATCGATGCAATCAAGGAGAGCCGCCGCATCTTCCAGAGGATGAACAGCTATGCGATCTACCGCATCGCTGAGACGCTGCGTGTGCTTTTCTTCATGACGCTGGCAATTCTGATCTTTAACTTCTACCCGGTGACAGCGGTGATGATCGTTATGCTGGCATTGCTCAACGATGGCGCCATCCTGTCTATAGCATATGACAACGTTCATTACAGGGATAAGCCCGAGGCATGGAACATGCGCATGGTACTGGGTATATCCACGGTATTGGGAACAATAGGTGTCGTCGCTGCTTTTGGCTTGTTTTATCTGGGTTTGAAAGTCTTTCATCTCGACCATGCACATATTCAGACATTGATGTATTTAAAGCTGTCTGTGGCGGGACATCTGACCATTTTCCTTACACGCACACGAGGTCCGTTCTGGTCAATACGACCAGCAAAAATTTTATGGATGGCCGTTCTCGGCACTCAAACAGTGGCGACTTTAATAGCAGTTTATGGACTGTTTATGACACCCCTCGGTTGGGGTTGGGCAGGGTTCGTTTGGGGATATGCACTGGTGTGGTTCCTGATTAATGACCGCCTGAAACTGCTGGCCTACAGGATTTTTGATTCGGTCAAATCGGAAGTTATCTTATGATGAAAAAAATATTGATTGCATTGGATTATAATCCAACAGTACAAAAAATGGCAGAGGTAGGATTTTCTATGGCAAAATCATGAAGAATAATCCTTTACAAAAATTAGGAACGCTAGGTCAATCAATTTGGCTCGACTATACACGGCGTGACCTGATCTCAAGCGGTGACCTTCGACTAATGATTGAAGAAGATGAACTACGGGGGATGACCTCGAACCCATCCATCTTTGAGAAGACTATAACGCAACACGATAACGGACAAAAATAATCAATATATTATAATGAACGCAAGGAACTCCATAGGTGATGTAGAACTTGAAATACTTCAGAAGGAGACATTCAATTACTTTCTCTATGAGACCAATCCCGAAAATGGATTGGTGATAGACAAGACAGCACGCGATTGGCCTTCAAGCATAGCGGCTACAGGTCTGGCATTGGCAATTTACCCAGTAGCAGTTGAACATGGGTTCATCACCCGCGATACTGCCGTTGAAAAAGTACTGGTAACACTGCGGTTTTTTTGGAACAGCCGGCAGGGTCCTGAACCTGATGCCACCGGATACTATGGTTTTTATTATCATTTCCTCGATATGAGGACCGGCCGTCGTGCATGGCAATGCGAACTGTCGACTGTTGATACTGCCCTTCTTTTGGCGGGAGTTTTGACAACGGCTGTTTACTTTGATGCCGATGTTGCCGGAGAGAATGAAATCCGAAACCTTGCAGATGCACTTTATAGACGCGCCGATTGGCTGTGGGCTCAAAACCATGGTCAAACTGTTACGCATGGATGGAAACCTGAAAGAGGATTTCTGAGATACAGATGGAAAGGCTATGATGAAGCATTAATATTATACATACTGGGTTTGGGCTCGCCAACATATACGCTGCCGGAGAATAGTTATTCCGCATGGGAGTCAACCTATGAGTGGATAAACAGTTATGGTTATGAATATCTTTATGCCGGACCATTATTCACTCATCAGATGTCGCACATCTGGATCGATTTTCGTGGTATTAGGGACACCTTCATGCAAACCAAAGGCATCGATTACTTCGAAAACAGCCGTCGTGCAACCTATGTTCAGCAGCAGTATGCGATTGACAATCCAAATGGATTCGAAGGTTACAGCCGGAATTGTTGGGGAATAACCGCAAGTGACGGCCCTGGTCCTCAAACCTTTAGTGCAAATGGGAAGAAAAACCGGTACTTCGGTTACGTGGGACGTGGTGTGCCGTATGGTCCTGACGACGGAACCATTGCACCCTGGGCTGTTGTAGCATCGCTTCCATTCGCACCTGAGATTGTGTTGCCTGCAATTGACTATCTGGTCAATGAGGTAAAGTTGAAAGATGGTAATCCTTATGGCTTTAAAGCGACATTTAATCCATCTTTCCCGCATAAATCCACAAATCCATATGGCTGGGTTTCG
>Ga0209745_1001270_pt1 | contig 15188 bp, 13 predicted proteins | sample BarGraNGADG00312_FD_184495 | JGI IMG/M metagenome (GOLD analysis project Ga0209745, IMG submission 184495) | Arctic peat soil microbial communities from Barrow, Alaska - Barrow Graham LP Ref core NGADG0004-312 (SPAdes) (version 2) | ecosystem: Environmental > Terrestrial > Soil > Wetlands > Peat... | reverse complement strand
TGAAGCGCTATCGATCGCCCATAGTGCAACTAACGAGACAGGCCCCGATGCGGCGGGGGCCACTCGAAAATAGAGCCCGGGCCCCGATGCGGCGGGGGCCCACAGGCCAAAAATACACGGATCTCCCCCAGATCGGATTGAAGCGGGCATGCGGCGCCCGCTTCGGTCTGTTCGGGGACGGAAAGGGCGGGCGCAGCGGTCGATTTCGCTCGCTCGAGACCGCCGAGACAGCTTCAGCGCGACACCCGTAGGTTGCGGAGGTACTCACGCTCGCGCCGCCGCCGCTCCTGTTCGGCTGCGAAGCGCAGCTCGCTTTCGGCGTTCACCGTCTCGTCCTCCACCGCCTGCGCTGCAACGTCCTTCTCGGAGTCGGTCCCAAGCGACCAGCGGCGTCTGCGTAAAGCGGGCTCGCGCCGCCCGAGATCTTCCAACGTGTGCTCGATCTGGTTGACCTCGATCTCCGGCGGCAACTCGATCTCGACTGTCATCTCTACGGGCTCGACCGCGCGGCCGAGCTCTTCGAACGGGCTCTGCCAGGGCTCGTCTGCGGGGAAATCATCCCGGCCGGCCGGCGCCTCATTGTCCGGTTCGGTCTCAGGCTCGTCCGCCTCGTGCCGGAACAGGTGAAAGCGTCGCGGGCGCTCGGGAGCGATGTTTTCCCCGAGAGCATCTATAAGGCTTTCCGGCTCGGCTTCCGTCTCGACTTCCGGCTCTGCCGCGAGCTCGGACTCCATCTCGGCTTCGAGCACCCTCTCCTCGTGCCGGAACAGGTGGAAGCGTCGCGGGCGCTCGGGCTCGCTTTCGTCAGACAACGCCTCGAAGGGGCCGTCCGCCTCCGCGCCGGCCTCCGGTTCAGCTGCGGCTTCCATTTCGGCGTACACGTCCGGCTCGGTCTCCGGCTCGCTCGCCTCATGCCGGAGCAGGTGGAAACGCCGCGGCCGCTCGGGCTCGACGTCCGCTGCAGAGGTCTCGGAGATGCTCTCCAGCGGGGCCTCGGGCTCCACTTCGGTTTCGGGCTCAGGCTCGGCTTCGGACACCTGCTCGATTTCGGGTGTCAGCTCGACTTCGGCCTCTGGCTCGGCTTCGGGCGCCGGCTCGGCCTCGGGCTCGATCTCGGGCTCGCTCGCCTCGTGCCTGAACAGGTGGAAGCGCCGCTGGGGCTCGACGTCCGCTACGGAGGTCTCGTAGGCGTTCCCTAGCTGGGCTTCAGGCTCCAGCTCGACTTCGGGCTCGGTCTCGACTTCGGAGGCCAGCTCGGCTTCGGGCTCCACTTCGGTTTCGGGCTCGATCTCAAGCTCGTCTACCTCGTGCCGGAACAGGTGGAAGCGTCGCGGGCGCTCGGGCTCGACTTCTTCGCCGAGCGGATCGGGAAGGCTTTCCAGCTCGACTTCGAGCTCCGGTTCGGCGCCGGCGCTTTTCTCTTCGCGCTCGAAGAGATGGGAAAGGCCGTGGCGCTCGGGCTCGGCCGCTGAGGCTGGGATTTCAGCGCTGCTTTCGAGACCGGCCTCCGGCTCGATCTCGGGCGCGCTCGCCTCGTGCCGGAGCAGGTGGAAACGCCGCGGGCGCTCGGGAGCGCTTTCCTCGGCGAGAACCTCCGGAGGACTCTCCACTTCGACTTCGGCCTCGGCCTCGGCCGCCGGCTCGAGATCGACCTCCGGCTCGCTCGCCTCGTGCCTGAACAGGTGGAAGCGCCGCTGGGGCTCGACGTCCGCTACGGAGGTCTCGTAGGCGCTCCCTGGCTGGGCCTCAGGCTCCAGCTCGACTTCGGGCTCGGTCTCGACTTCGGACGCCAGCTCGGCTTCGGGCACTTCGACTTCAGGCTCCACGTCGGCGTCGGAGGCCAGCTCGGCTTCGGGCTCCACTTCGGTTTCGGACTCGATCTCCGGCTCGCTCGCCTCGCGCCGGAACAGGTGGAAGCGTCGCGGGCGCTGGGGCTCAACGTCCGCTACCGGGGTATCCGAGAGGCTCTCGAATCGGGCTTCGGGCTCAACCTCGGGCTCGCGCCCTACTTCTTCGGCGGGGGATTCGGAGAGGCTTTCCGCTTCGGTCTCGGCCTCGGTGTCCGGCTCCGCGATTGCTTCGGGCTCTGGCTCGGCAGCCGGTATGAACGCCGCGCTCTCCAGATCCACCTCCGGCCGAGTCTCCTCTATGGGCTCAGGCACGGCTGCGACTTCAGCTGGGGGCTGCCCGGCGGCTGCGATCTCAGTGACGCCTTCCTGCGCTTCCTTGGTTTCCTCGGCCTCGCGCGGCAGCTCGCGGGCCACGACTGGCCAGTCCGCCTCGCCGGTTCCCTGTCGATCGGTTCGCCAGACCAGGGGCTCGACCTGGTCGAGCGTGACGGCTGTGACCCCCGAAGCTGTCCCGATCTCGCGCGTCTCCGGCGCCGCGAATACGGGTGCCGCGGCGGGAAGCCGCTGGAAGCGACGGTTCTCGCGTGCGATCGCAAGCTCGATCGAAGCGACGATCAGAAAGGCCACGGCCTCGGCCGCCGCGATCAGGAGCGGGCGCAGGCCCGTTCGAGCCGAGATCGCGGCGACGAGAACGAGGAAGAGGGCTTCGAGCAGTAGTCTCGGCGCTGTGCGCGAGGTCGTGCCCGGGCTTTCCACGGGCGGCAGCGCATAGGGATCGATTCTGGTCGAGATCGGGCTCGAGTCGAAGTGGATGCTCGAGGGGCGATAGGCGCGCTCCGGCTCCGGCGGGCTTTCCTCCGCCGAGGCTGCGGTACCTCTCGTGCGCTCCAGCGATTGTAGGATCTCTTCCAGCTCGCCGCTGAAGCGCTCGAGCAGGTCGAACGCCCGGCGTGCGCTTTCAGGGCTGTCCTTTTGCGCGGAGTGCTCGCCGGCGGCGCGATCGTCATACGCGCTGGGCTCGGACGGCGTCCCGCGTTCCCCCGCTGGCTGTTTGCTTTCTTCGCTGCCTGTCTGATCCACGCGTCGCTCCGGTCGGCCGCACAGCGATTATGAACGTCGCAGCACCTGTGCGCGCACGGAGTAGGCGAAGCGACCGGCTGCCGAGCAGTCAGTCAGGCCGCGATCGGCTCGTCAACGTCGTAGGCGGCTATCCGGGTACGGAGCTTCTGCCGGGCGCCGGCGAGAATCTGCGAGACGCGCGACTCGCTGACACCGAGGCGGGCCCCGATCTCGGCTCCCTGAAGCTCGTCGACATGGACGAGCTTGAGCACGGTGCGCTCACGCTCGGAAAGAGACGCGATTGCGTCGCGCACGATTGCCGCTCGCTCGCCTGACAGAGTCGCATGCTCGGGCTCGCTGCTCAGCTCGCGGTTCTCGACCGTATCGCCGATCTCGAGCAACTCGCTGTCGTCGCCGGTACGGGTAGGAGCGTTGAGCGAACAGACGTCGGCTCGCTCGAGCTCTCCGAGCTGCCTTCTGATCTCGTCGAGAGGAACGCTGAGCGCCTCGGCCAACTCGAGCTCGGAGGGCGCGCGGCCGTTCTTGACGAAGAAGTCGTCGCGTGCGGAATCGACCTGACGCGCAAAATGGCGCACCGATCGCGATGCCCAATCCTGGCGCCGTAGCTCGTCCATGATTGCGCCCGAGACTCGCGTCCAGGCAAACTGCTCAAAGGTCGCGCCCTTCTTGGGGTCGAAGCGATCCACAGCTTCGATCAACGCAACCAGACCGCAGGAAGCAAGGTCGTCGAGCTCGCAGTGAGAGGGAAGCTCGCGCACTTTCTTCGAGGCCAGGTAGGTGACCATTGGCGCGTAGGAAAGAACGAGTCGATCGCGCGCCGAACTATCTCGGTTTGTGGCCCAAGCACGCCACAACGCCTCGGCCTCTGAGGCGCTGAGTCGCTGACCGCTGGTGACCGTATTCATTTGGGGGACCTCCGCAGTGGGGGAACTTCTCTCTAACTCTGGGTCCTGCGGGGCTATCTGGCGATTCCCGGAATGCGCCTACCGCTTTCCCCGATCTCGCGTAACCGCGTACGCGCATTTCGGCCGGTCAAAGAGCGTCGCCGCGCATTCATTCGCCGCTCGACCTGCCGATCAGAAGGGCGTGATAAAGCAAGAAGCAGGGAAAAACCGCTTGATCGCTGCCCGCTCGGGACTCGATCAGAACGGCACCGTGGCGTATCCTTTACCGCCTCGCGTCACATTGGCGCCAAACGGAGGGAGAACTCAAACGTTGGCCGACGGCGGATATGTGCTCGTCGTTGACGACGAGCCGCAGGTGCAGCAGCTGATCGCGCGCATCCTCGAACGCCACGGATTTCGTTGCGAGCTCGCCGCGAGCGCCGAAGAGGCGCGCACCCTGCTCGAGGCGAGAGAGAACGACTTCCAGCTCATGCTCTGCGACGTCAACATGCCCGGCGAGAGCGGACTAGAGCTTCTGAGCAGCACACTGGCTACTCATCCCGAGGTCGCGGCCCTGATGGTCACTGGCGCCGACGACCCGGAGATGGCCGAGAGCGCGATCGAGCTCGGCGCCTTCGGCTACCTGACCAAGCCGTTTCGTCCCAACGAGTTGATGATCAACATCGTCAACGCTCTGCATCGCCGCCGCCTGGAGCTGGAGAACCGAGCCCACAGGGAGATGCTTGAGAATGCGGTTGAGACGCGCACCGCGGCGCTCAGCGAGGCCGTCTCCCGCTTGCAGCACTCCGAGCAGCAGCTGCGCGAGCACCAGGAGGAGACGGTCAAACGCCTTTCGAGCATGGCCGAGCTGCGCGACCTCGAGACGGGGCGCCACCTGGAGCGGATGAGCAGCTACTGCGCGCTGATCGCCGAGCGCTCCGGCTTCGATCGAGAGCGGATTGAGCTGATGCGCATCGCGAGCCCGATGCACGACGTGGGCAAGATCGGAATCCCCGACAACATCCTGCTCAAGCCGTCGACGCTCACTCCCGAGGAGCGAGAGGTCATGCAGCAGCACACGGCGATCGGTTACCGGATCCTCTCGGGATCGGGCGCCGAGCTCTTGACCCTGGCTGCGCTGCTGGCCTGGACACATCACGAGCGCTTCGACGGGAGCGGCTATCCGCGCGGGCTCGTCGGCGATAAAATCCCGCTCGAGGGCCGAATCGCGGCGGTCGCCGACGTTTTCGACGCCCTTACCAGCGATCGCATCTATCGGCCGGCCTTCAACGTCGAGGAAGCCGTCTCGATGATGCGCAGTCAGCGCGGAGCCCACTTCGACCCGGACGTGCTCGATCACTTCCTCGATGCGATGGAGAAGGTCGAGGAGATCCGCATCGGTTACACGAATCGGGCAGATTCGTCCGTCAGCCCCCACTAATCAGGGCCATGGCGCGGTAGCGGCGCCGTTTTTCGCGCGCCGCCAGACACCACAAACGAGCTGGCCCGTTCGGCCGTTTCGAGCTATCGGCGGCCGTACCCTAAAAAGCTGCGTTCTCAGTCGATAACTCAAAACAAGAGAGACGAGCCATCAGCATGAGCGACACTAAAAAGCGCAGCCCCGATTGGGGCGAAGAGCCGGATCCATGGCCTCACGAGCCACCCCCGGAGCTGCTTGAGGCGCTTGATCGAGCTGCCGCGCGCCTCTCCGAGCTCGACGCTCACGGCGTCTGCATCTCGCTTGGTATCGGAGCCAATGGTGACCCGCATGCGCGTGTCGCCCAGGAAGGGCTCGCGTGCGAGATTGACTCCTCGCTCCTCCTTCAGCTTGTATGTGGAAGTAAGCTGAGGGTGCCGCGGATATCCGCGGTCTGAGCGAGAGGCACACAAGCAGCCGGAGGCCGAGCACCGATGCAGAAGTTGACCCCTTTTCGCGTTGCCATTGCCGACCACGCGCCGTTCATGCGCCGACTGCTCGGCGAGGCGCTGCTTGTTCGCGGCATCGAGGTGACCGGGGCGGTCGATTCGGCGGACGCTGCGATCGAGCTTTGCGGCCGCACTAACCCCGACGCGCTGCTCTTCGACATCGTCGCCGACAACATGGACGGCGTCGTGCTGATGCGCGGCCTGCGCGAGGCCGGCCTGAGCACTCCCGTGATCTTGCTGGGGGGGCATTTCCGCGCCGATCACTACAAGGTCGTTGACTCGCTGATCGAGGGCGCGCTCGATTTCGTCGAGCGCCCGCTCGCTTGCGACACCGTTCAGGTATTCGTGGGCGAGCTGATCACGCGCATTCGCCTGGCCTCTGATTTGACCGCGGCGCGGCATCGCGCGCTCGATCTCGCCTCGCAACGGGAGCAGCATGGGACTGCAAACGAGTCAGACTCGACGTCGCCGCTCCGCGATCCCGCGAGTGACGGCCCTGGAGCGGTGCTGGTCGTCGGCTCGCTCGGCGGCTGCTGGTCGCTGTCGCACTTGATTCCCGCCCTGCCGCCGCTGCTCGGCCTCGGCATGGTCGTGGTGCAGCAGCTGCCCGAGGGATTCACGACCGCGCTGGCCGATCGCCTCGACCACTACTCCGTCTTGGGCGTGAGGGAAGCGCTCGGCGGAGAGCAGCTCAATCCCAGCACGGTGTACTTCGCGCAGGGAGGAAGCCACCTTCGCATCGCCGGTGACGCCAAGTTGCTCGTCTCGGTTGAGGAGCCGATCGACGGGCTGCGCCCGCGTGCCGACGTCACCGTCAGCGACGCTGCCCGCATCTTTGGCGATCGCCTCCTGCTCGTGGTCACGAGCGGGATGGGCAAGGATGGTCTAGACGGCGCGCGTGAAGTGAAGGAGCACGGCGGCCGGATCCTCGTCGAGGAAGAGTCGACGGCCATCGCCTACGGAACGCCCCGGGCCATCGTCGAAGCCAAGCTGGCGGACGCGGTCGTTCCGCTGAGCGAGCTGGCGCAGGTTGTCGCCGATGCCGCCGGCGTCTGGGGAGCATCGATTCCCCTCCCGAGCGACTACGCCTCGATGACGGGCGCCCCGGAGAGCCCGAATTAAGGCTTTCCTCTCCGCGCTCCGTTCTCGGAGGCAGAGAGCCAGGAAGCACCGAAACGACGCGAAGTCGTGAATCACGAGCAGAAGACACCGAACGCCTCCGAGCCCGTCATCTCGACTACGGGGTTGGCCCGAAGCTTCGGCCAAACGCAGGCCGTCAAGGGCGTCTCCTTCGATGTCGGCGAAGGCGAGGTATTCGGTTTTCTCGGCCCCAACGGCGCCGGCAAGACTACGACGATCAGCATGCTCTGCACGCTGCTCGCACCCTCGGCCGGCGGGGCCACGGTCGCCGGTTACGACATCGCCGTCAAGCGAACCGAGGTTCGCCGCTCGATCGGGCTCGTCTTCCAAGACCCGACTCTCGACGAGTATCTGACCGCTATTCAGAATCTTCGCTTTCATGCCTACGCCTACGGCATGCCCAAGCGCGTCCGTGACGAGCGCATCTACGAGCTGCTAACGCTGATGGAGCTCTGGGATCGCCGCGACTCCGCGGTACGCGAGTACTCGGGCGGGATGAAGCGCCGCCTGGAAATCGCCCGCGGGCTCCTCCACCATCCCCACATCCTCTTCCTCGACGAGCCGACCCTGGGGCTGGATCCTCAGACACGGCACCGGATCTGGGAGTACGTGCTCGACCTGCGGCGGCGCGAGTCGCTGACGATCTTTCTCACCACGCACTACATGAACGAGGCCGAGAACTGCGACCGGATTGCGATCATCGACGAGGGTGAGATCGTTGCCCTCGACCGGCCCGAGGTGCTCAAGGACTCGCTCGGCGGTGACGCCGTGACGCTTCGGGTCGAGGACGGCAAGGCCGCGGCGGCGGAGCTCTTCGCCCGCTACGAGTTGAACGCGAGCATCGAGACGGGCAGCGTCTGTTTCAAGCTGCCCCATGCCGAGGAGTTCCTGCCCGAGCTGATGCGCAACTTCTCGGGCAGGATCCTGGCCGCCGCGGTCCGCCGGCCGACCCTCGACGACGTATTTCTCTCCCTCACCGGCCATTCGATTCGCGACGACCGACCCACTCCCAACCAGCAGCTGCGCCGCTACCTGAACACGCCCGGCATGAAGCAGCAGCTGAACTGATGCTGGACTACCTCAACACCCGGTTCCAAGGGGCGCTCTCCACTTGAGGCAGGCTCTGCGCGGCATCTGGGTCATCGCCTACCGCGAGCTGCTTCGTTTCACGCGCGAGCGCTCGCGCCTGGCCTCGTCGCTCGGGATGCCGATCATCTTCATGGTCGTCTTCAGCGAGGGGCTGAAACGACAGATCGGTGCGCTGGCGGTGGGCGTCGATTTCGTCAAGTTCATGTACCCGGGCATCATCGCCATGTCGGTCTTCATCAATGCGATCTTTTCGGGCCTCTCGGTCGTCTGGGACCGTGAGATCGGCTTTCTCAAGGAGGTGCTCGTCTCGCCGCTCAATCGTTCGGGTGTCGTGCTGGGCAAAGCGCTCGGCGCCTCGGTGATCGCGCTATTTCAAGCTCTGGTGATGCTTGCGCTGGCACCGCTCTTCGGCGTTCCGCTGTCACTCAGGATCGTGCTCGAGTTGATTCCGATCGTGCTCGTTCTAGCCTTTTCGCTGGCCGGCTTCGGTCTTCTGATCGGCTCGCGGATGCGCTCCCAGCAAAGCTTTCAGGTACTGGTTCAGATGGTCGTGTTTCCGCTCACGTTTCTTGCCGGCGTCTTCTTCCCCGTCAACAACGTCCCGCGCTGGATGGAGATCGTCTCCAAGCTCAACCCGCTCACCTACGGCGTGGACGCGATCCGCCGCATCTTCCTCGCCGACGAGGTCTCCGCCCACGCGCTCACCTCGGCGCGTCCGATCATCGGCGTGACCGTCTTCGGCCACACCACCACGACGATCGAGGACGTCGCGCTGGTCGGCCTGCTGGGCGCCGCGCTCTTGATCGGCGCCATCTTCTCGTTCAACCGGCATACCTAGCCCGACCCGCTTTTTGCTTGACGCGGCTATCCCGACCGCCGAGAATAGGCGGGCCGATGCCCGCCACCTGCGCTCACGTTCTCTATGAGTAGTCTCGGCTCGCCGCTTCTCGTCCTCGTCTTTCTGGCGGGAGCGATCGCCACCTGGATCGCCGGCACCAGCCTGGCCAAGAGCACTGACGCTCTCGACAACCGTTTCGGCCTCGGCGATGCGATCGGCGGCATGGTCCTGCTCTCGATCGCGGGCACCCTGCCCGAGATTGCGATCACGGTCTCGGCCGTTTTGCAGGGGCACCTCGATCTCGCCGCGGGCAATCTGATCGGCGGCATCGCGATTCAGACGATGGTGCTGATCATCTGCGACATCACCGCCGGCCGTAAGAGTGCGCTCACCTATCTCGTAGGCTCACTCATTCCGGTGCTCGAGGCGCTGCTCGTAGTCCTCGTCGTCTCGTTCGTGTTGATGGGTGCGCTGCTCAAGCCGTCGGTCACGATCGGGCCCGTGAGCCCGGCCTCGATCGCCATCGTCGTCGTCTGGTTCTGCGGCATCATCGTCATCAACCGCGTCCGGAAGTCGCCGTCCTGGGAGGCGGTCGCACCCGGCAGCCGGCCGGGACGACCTCACCGGCGCGTTCCGCACCCGAAGGTGGCGACGCCGCACAGCGGTAAGTCCACCTGGCGCGTCGCGCTCTACTTCGGGGTCGCCTGTGTCGTCACCCTGATCGCCGGTGTCTTCCTCCAGATCAGCGGTAGCGATCTCGCCAGCCGGGCCGGTATCAACGGCGTCATCTTCGGCGCGACGGTGCTTGCCCTGGCGACCGCGCTTCCCGAGATCTCATCGGGAATCAGCGCCGTTCGCCTCGGCGATCACGGTCTCGCCATGGGCGACATCTTCGGCGGCAACGCCTTTCAGGTCTGCCTCTTCCTTGTCGCCGATCTCATTGCGGGGAAGGCGGTCTTGACGACGGCCGGGGCTCAGAACAGCTGGCTGGCGATCCTCGGAATCGGTCTCACGTCCGTCTATGCGGTCGGAATCATCTTCCGGCCCAAGCGTTGTTTCTTCCGACTTGGGGCCGACTCGCTCTTCGTGATCGTTCTCTTCGCGATCGGCATAGCCGGGCTTATAACGATCCCGGCGCACTAGGACGGGCGCCCTACTCGTCGCGCCGCCGACTGACGTAGTACTGCGTTTGAAATCCGCGTTTTCGTTGGTACACTTCGCAAAGCTACTTTAGAAAGTGAAGCGACTAGGACGGCGCAGAAGAGTGGGCGCCCGGGAGGAGAGCGATGAAGATCGCCGATAACGTCTCCGAGCTGATCGGTAACACACCGCTCGTTCGGCTGCGGCGAATCTCCGAGGAGAGCGGCAGCAATGTCGTTGCCAAGCTCGAGTTCGCCAACCCCGGAGGTAGCGTCAAGGATCGAATCGGCCTGGCGATGATCGAAGCCGCCGAGCGCGAGGGCAAGATCGGGGCGGACACGGTCATCCTCGAGCCCACGAGCGGGAATACCGGTATCGCGCTGGCTCTCGTCTGCGCCGCACGCGGCTACAAGTGCACGCTCGTCATGCCCGAGACGATGAGCAAGGAGAGGCGCATGTTGCTTCGTGCCTACGGCGCCGATCTCATACTCACAGCGGGAGTCGAAGGCATGCCCGGCGCTATCCGCCGAGCCGAGGAGATGGCAGCCGCCGACGAGCGTTACTTCATTCCGCAGCAGTTCGAGAACCCGGCCAACCCGGAAGTCCACAGACGCACGACCGCCGAGGAGATCTGGCGTGACACCGACGGCAAAGTGGACGTGGTTGTTGCAGGAATCGGCACCGGAGGGACGATCACGGGCATCGGCGAGGTGATCAAGGAGCGCAAGCCGGATGCTCGCTGCGTGGGCGTCGAGCCGGATGGCTCGGCGGTGCTCTCCGGCGGAGAGCGCGGACCGCACGCCATTCAGGGCATCGGCGCCGGCTTCGTGCCGAAAGTGTTGAACACAGAGGTCTACGACGAGATCGTGCGTGTGACAAACGAAGACGCCTTTGCCAGCTCCCGCCGGATCGCGCGCGAGGAAGGCCTGCTGGTGGGGATCTCCTCCGGCGCCGCGATTTGGGCTGCCGAGCAAGTCGCCCGCCGCGCCGAGAGCAAGGGGAAGCTGATCGTCGTGATCGTGCCTTCCAACGGCGAGCGCTACCTATCGACGGCGCTGTTCAGCGACCTGGCCGACTGAGGAGGTAACGGGCGGTGCTGAGAAAGATGAGACACGACATTCGAGCGGTCAAGGAGCGCGACCCGGCGGCCCGTAACTGGCTCGAGATTGTGCTCTGTTATCCGGGGCTGTGGGCGGTCTGGTGGCACAGAGTCGCCCACGTGCTCTGGCGCTGGCGCTTGAAGCTCCTGGCTCGCTGGATCTCCCAGCTCGCGCGCGGGCTGACCGGCGTCGAGATTCACCCGGGCGCCATTATCGGCCCCGGGCTCTTCATCGACCACGGAATGGGCGTCGTTATCGGCGAAACGGCCGAGCTCGGCGCCGAGGTGACGCTGTATCAAGGCGTAACTCTCGGAGGCACAAGCCTAGAGAAGGGCAAGCGCCATCCGACGCTCGGCGACGGAGTCGTAGTCGGCGCGGGCGCCAAGGTGCTCGGTGCGATCACCGTCGGCGAGTACAGCCGCATCGGGGCCAACGCCGTGGTCGTAAAGCCGGTGCCGCCTTGCGCGGTCGTGGTCGGCGTCCCGGGTGAGATCGTGACCTCGAGAGAAGACGGGCGCAAGCCTGGCTTGCCCAATCTCGAGCACGGTCAGCTCCCGGATGTGCTCGGCGACGCGGTAGCCGATTTGGTCGCACGGGTCGACGAGCTCGAGCGCCGGGTTGAGGGCGGTGTACCGCACCACGAGCTCGCGTTCACTCCGGGTGGCGGCGTCTGGCACGAGAGCGAAGACCCCTCGATCTGATTACGACGCGAGCTCGCCGGGAATAGCGGCTCAGGCCGACCGTTTCCAGATTCGGCCGGTTTTATTACTCGGAGAGGACAGGATGAGGCTCGAGGGGATCCACCACGTCACGGCGATAACCGGCGACGCACGGCGTAACCTCGATTTCTACGCTCGAGTACTTGGGCTGAAGCTCGTAAAGAGGAGCGTCAACCAGGACGTTCCGAACATCCTCCAGCTCTACTACGGCGCCGAGAAAGGCGAACCGGGCGCTACTCTCGCCTTCTACGAGTATCCGGGCATACAGGTCGGGCGCCCCGGCGCCGGCATGGTTCACCGCCTCAGCTGGCGGATCGGCTCGGAAGAGGCGCTCGCATTCTGGAGCCGGCGCCTCAGAAGCGAAGGCGTCGAGCAGGAACGTCACGGCGCGCGCCTACGCTTTCGCGATCCCGAGGGTCTGGAGCTGGAGCTGGTCGTTACAGCCAGCGAGGACAAGCCGCTGACGGCTTCTCACACCGACATCCCGGAAGAGCTGGCACTGCAGGGATTCGACTCCGTACGCGTGTACACGCGCGATCGCGAGCGCAGCCGTGAGCTGCTGGAGAGGGCGCTCGGCTTCCAGCGCAGGAGCGACGCGGTATGGGAGGTGAGAGGAGAGGCCCGCGGTTGTCTCTTCGCTTACGACAGCGCGCCGGTGCGACTCGGGATCCAGGGATCGGGGACGGTGCACCATCTGGCCTGGGCCTGCCCGACGGAGGAGCAAGAACGCTGGCGTGATGCCTTGATCGCGGCGGGAGTGCGCGCGACGCCGGTCATCGATCGCTCCTGGCACCGCTCGATCTACTTCCGTGAGCCGAGCGGGGCTTCCTTCGAGATAGCGACGATCGAGCCGGGCTTCGCTGTCGACGAGGCGATCGAGCATCTGGGCGAGCGACTCGCGCTGCCGCCCGCGCTCGAGCACCTGCGCGAGGAGCTCGAGTCAGGCCTCACTCCGCTCGCAATCCCAGCGCGAGCTGTATCCGGCGCCGAGCCGAGCGAGCGGCGCCGGGCCTAGCCACTCGTCGAGCGGGCGCGCAGAGCCTCGATTCCGAAGCTGAGGTCCTCGGCGAGCTCTTCGAGCAGCCTGACGGTGCTTCTGGCGAAAGCATGAGCCCGACCGGCGTAGATGGTGAGAACGGCGTATACGTCTCCGCTCGATCCGCGCAACGGGATAGCGATGCTCGAGCGGTATCCACGCTGGAAGGCGCGTGCCCGCCACGGCTGTCCGATCGGGTCGCTGGCGTAATCGTCCAGAACGACGGTTTCGCCTGTTCGAGCTGCTGTTCCCGTCGGGCCTCGTCCGAACTCGCTGTCGGCCCAGGTGATGTTCGCGCTGCTCAGATACCCGTCTTCGATTCCGCTCCAGGCGACCGGCCGGACGGTCTTGCCCTCGTCGTGCTCGACCACGCCGATCCAGGCCATGAGGTATCCGGCCGCGTTGCAGACGATACGGCAGATGTCGCGGAGAAGCTTCTGCTCGTCGCTCGCCCACAGCGTGGCGCGGGCGCAGTCCCGGGTCGCGATCAGCTCGCGATTCAGGCGAAGCAGCGCTTCTTCCGCGAGCTTGTAGCGGCTGACGTCGATGTTGCAGGCTGCGCGTCCGAGGTAGCGGCCGTCGGGGTCGGTCATTGGAGTGCAAGTGTGTGCGATCCAGTGCTCGCCGCCGTCTCGCGCGATGATGCGAAACTCGATATCGCCCTCGAGAAGCTGCCCGGCCGCATGCGAGTGCGCGGCGTGCTGCTCGAAGCGCAGCGCGTCATCGGGGTGGACGATGCGTTCCATCAGCTTCGGGTCGGCGAGGAACTCGTCTTGGCTGTAGCCGCTCAGCCGCTCGCACGCAGACGAGATCTCCACGAGCGCGCCCTGCGGATCCAAGCGGTACTCCCAACCGGGACTCGAGTCGAAATCTTGAGTTGCCGGTGCGCCTTCACCGCTCTTCGCGCCACGGCGACTCGATGCTGGGGCCTTCTTGGCGGAGCTACGATTCCGTTTGGCCGTCACAAAACGAGCACTCTACGGGTTTGCGGGTGTCGATGCTCTCGCGGCGCCGCGGGCGAAAGAGGTCACGGTTGACAACCGAGGTATAGCGATATATCGTTATACACCATGACACTTACGCTCAAGAAAGGGTTTACTGTGATGCACGAAGATCATTTAGAGGGTGCGCCCAGGCCGAAGCATCACCGCCGCCGGCGCGAGTCGCACCGAGAGGCACACGCGCACCATTTCGGTGGCCCGCCATTCGGCGGCGGCCACAGAGGTAGGCACCGTGGTCACAAGGCGCGCCGCGGAGACATCCGCACCGCCGCGCTCTTGCTGCTCGCCGAGCAGCCGCGTAACGGCTACCAGATCATGCAAGAGGTGAAGGAACGAAGCGAGGGTGTCTGGCGGCCCAGCCCCGGCTCGGTCTATCCGACCCTGCAGCAACTCGAGGACGAGGGGCTGGTGCGCTCGCTGGAGAGCGACGGCCAGCGCCTGCTCGAGCTGACCGACGCCGGCCGCTCCGCGCTCGAGGAGCGCGCAAAGGACGCAACTCCTCCCTGGGAGGAGATGGCGGTTGGAGCCGGTGCGCACACACTCGAGCTCGGCTCGCTCGTCCGCCAGATCGGGCTTGCGACCATGCAGGTCGGGCAGGTTGGAACCGACGCCCAGATCGAGGAGGCGCGCAAGATCCTCACCGACTCGCGCCGCTCCCTCTACCGGATTCTCGCCGAAGGCGATGAAAAGGACTGAGGTGTCCGGGCTCCGGCGCACGCGCCTGGCGGAAAAGGAAGAATGCGAAGCTCTGCCGGGCGAGGGCGATGAGAGGGAGGAATGAAGGTGAGCGAACGACTCGATGGCACGGTGGCGCTCGTCACGGGAGCGAGCAGCGGTATCGGCGAGGCGACGGCGCGCCTGCTGGCCGAGCATGGCGCTGCAGTCGCGATCGTCGCTCGGCGCAGGGACCGGCTCGAGCGGTTGGCCGGTGAGATAGAGGGCAAGGGCGGCCGGGCGCTCGTGATCGAGGCCGACGTGACCGACCGCGAGCAGGCGATCGCCGCCGTCGAGCGAGCCGTCGCCGAGCTCGGCCGGCTCGACATCCTCGTCAACAACGCCGGCGTGATGCTGCTCGGACCGGCGGCAGACGCTCCGCTGGAGGAGTGGGAGCGAACGGTTGATCTCAACGTGAAGGGCCTTCTTTACTGCACGCACGCGGCGCTTCCGCATCTGCTGGCCGCCGCGGAGAAGGAGCCGCGCAAGCTGGCCGACCTCGTCAACATCAGCTCGGTGGCCGGGCGCAAGGCGAATGCCGGCTCCGGTATCTACAACCTGAGCAAGTTCGGCGTGGGCGCCTTCAGCGAGTCGCTGCGTATGGAGCTGGCCAAGCGGCACGTGCGCGTGTCGCTGGTCGAGCCCGGCTTCGTCAAGACCGAGCTGTCCAA